>Ga0179593_1416617_pt1 | contig 13915 bp, 20 predicted proteins | sample CZODoug2_1_08_16_FD_185931 | JGI IMG/M metagenome (GOLD analysis project Ga0179593, IMG submission 185931) | Vadose zone soil fungal communities from Angelo Coast Range Reserve, California, USA - CZODoug2_1_08_16fungal (PacBio error correction) | ecosystem: Environmental > Terrestrial > Soil >...
TAAAGAGGGAAAAAAAAGCACTGAAGCCTGCCCAAAAATCGCATTCAATTACACGGGGGAAGGGGCAAGGGGAACACTAAACGACGGGAAAACGCATTGGTTGAGTACAGACGGGACGAAAGAAAGTGAGGGTGAAAAGAACCTTTGATATCAGTGAATGTGAAAGCCAAGAACTCGACGTTGCCGTTACGGCCTCAGAAAGGGTTGGGTCCTTACAGCGGGAAAAGGAAAGGTACGGGAGGTCCAACACAGGTGGGAGACAAGGGGAAAGCTTTGGCGGTGGAAAAGGGTGCTCGGTGGTCATTCAGGAAAGAAGAAACCGGTAGAGCAAAATTAAGAAAACATAAGCCCCCACGAGAAAGCCTCAAAATAAAACGTTCCCGAAAAGGTTAGTGGTATTGAGCCGAAATAGAATAACGTCGTATTGTTTCTGAATCCAAAAAAAGTCGAAAGGGGAGGCACCTCAAGTGGAGGATACGGGGGAATGAAAAAAGAAAGGCAAACCTAGGGGGGGGTTAATCTTAGGGGGGAAAGCCGTGCGCAAAATTCATCCATAGGGGGGGAAAGCAACCGTTGGACGGAAAAGATCGGCACAAAGGCGTGGGGCAATAAAAAACCGGTTTGCAATTAGAATATAGGGGGAACCAGTACTAATTTGGTGAAAGTGGGAGACACGGACAAACCGGAAAAGGGGGATGCACCGGGGAGCCCAGAAATTTGCAAAAGGGGTGGTCATGACAAATTAGGGACAAAATGGGTGAAACTAAATTGGGTTTGGGTTGATGGAACCACCGGCTGGGCAATGCCATTAGTAGAGGCAGCCAAAGGGGGAGAAAAAGACTGGTGTCGCGAACCGTTAAGAACAAAAAAAAAGGATTGGGTAAAGGGGGACAGACCAAACAAAGGGGAGTGCAAAATCCAGAAAAAGGGAGGCCGAAGGAAAGGGGTGCCATTAGTCAAACAGGAAAGCCCGGATAGGGGGTAAAAGATCAACTACCGCAGCGTTTGGTATAACAAAAGAATTAAGCGGGGACAAGAAGAGCCGGATGCTCTGGGGAACAAGGGATGTGAGGTAAAGATGGGATCTAGGTGAATGGAGGAAGGAGATGGAAAGAACGGGTACGGGAAAAAAAAATGAAGGTCTCTGGTGCAAGAGATGTCTCAAAGATGAAAGCAGGATACCCGTGTAAGGGTGGGCTTGCAACGATAGACGGCAACCCCGATGCGGAAAACGGGGGGCTCTCTGGGGGAAGCAACCGATCTAGGGGACTGTTTTTGGACGAAGGACCAAAAAAGAAAAGTGTGGGTGCAAAAAAAGGTTAAAGGCGGGAACAAGAACCATCCCAAAATGTGAATCTAGCATAAAGGAAGGGAAATGCAAGTAGGGGGTAGACAAAGTCACGGAAAAATTGAAAGTTTTTCAGTTGGGTTGAGGGAAGCAAGGGGGGAAGGGAGAAGAAAGGAACACAAAAAAAAAAGTCCTGTAAAGTGGTTTCCAGGCAACTCGCAACCAACAAGAAAAAAAACACACGGAGAACACAGTCTACCCTGTAATCGTAATAATCTGGGGGGTAAAAAGCCATCCAACCAAAAACAAGTTTTTGGTTTGGGAAGGGGTCGATGATTGAGGTGACTGGGGGGAAAACAATCCATTTGCTTCATGCAATCGAAAAGGGAAAAGGAAAAGGCACCAACAAATGGCAGAATTTAGATGCAACGAAATGTCACAGCACATTCACAAGGGAGTAACCAAAAAAAAACGAGAAAAAAAAAGACTCCAGCCTTGGCATGGGTGATTTGGGTGAACGTGGAGTCTCTATTTGGTGGTAAATCAATGTGGCGGAGAGGGGAACGACATCCTGGAGAAGAAAAAACAATAATTTATAGAGCAAAGAGATCGGAGGGAAAAAGATTGTCAAAAGGACTTAAAAAAGTGGGGAAGGGAAAGTCTAGCATGGGGGGGATAGGGGGGAAACCTTAAACGCATATCAAGTTCGTGCGGCAACAACTTGCATTCGAGGCCGTGGCGAAAAGCCAAAACCAAACAGCGGAGAGAGGGAAAGACGGAACTAGGAAAGGGTTTTTAAGTTGAAAAAAAGAGTTCAAGATCCACATTCAGAAAACGCTTGTACCAAAAAGAAGCAACCAAACGAATGGTGTCTCTTGGGGAACGGAAAGTTTTGTCCGTCAACTGCTAAATGGGGGGGGGAAGGAGGGGGCATCAGCGTCTTGACTATCAACGAAGTAGTGAGGAAAACCAACGAAAGAAAGCACACCCATGGGAAAGGAAACAACTGGCGTCCGGAATCAGGGTGGAGAGGAAAGGGCGTTTGAGAACGGGGGGGAATCAACAATAGAAGGATTCGAAAAAGGGGTGCGGCGGGTGGGACCGCGGTACAAGGGGGTAGAGGTGGGAATTGCACTTACAAAATAGGTGAGAAACGAAGGAAATAGACAATCAGGGCCGGAGAAGATCATCTTCAAAACAAAACAAAAAAGGGAGGGGGGGAGGAGATCTGAAACGGATGACGATGAATTACAGGACGGGGGGAGACAAAAATTTTTCAGGGACTGGGGACCCCTAAGAAAATTAGAGGTTGTCAAAGCTAATAAAACGCCCAGGGGAAAGAAAAAGGGAATCCGGGGATAAGGAACCTTACAAGAAGGTGTACAGATCGATACATGACTGGTCAGGAGCCATCGAGCAGGTGGGAAAAGGGGAGGATTGAGAGGGGTTGGACCTAACCACTCTTGAGAGATGAAGTAAAAATGACACGGAGCCGGGAGTCCTAAATCCCAAAATTCTGAACCCGCGAACAAAGGGTTTACAGTCAAACTTTAAATGGTGTTCCTGCTTCTTTGGGGGGGGGAAGACGAGGGCGGGGAAGGGTGAGCTTGGTAGCTTGGTTCAAAAAAAAGAGGTGGGGAAAAAACATAACAGCCGAAGAACGGGGCGCCTGAGGTCAACTCCCTATTGTCCGCAACGAAAGGGGGAAAGGGGAGCGTACAGAGGGGCGAAAGTCCAAACCGCTTTCTAGAAAGGGACAAGGGTAAGGGGCGAATGTCAAAAGCATCAGTGAAATAACGGAGGAATGCATAGAGAATTGGTTTGGTCAAATTGCTATCATGAGGGCAACCTCGAAAAAGAAAGGGAAGGAGAAAACAACGAATGTCACGTACAAGGAGCGACACAAGGATTGAGCGCCCAGGTTTTGGGAAGGGGCTGTGGAAAGAAGCGAAAATGGGAAGACATGAAAGGAGGGTCCATAGACAAAAAGGCAGGGTAGAAGAAAAGAGAATTTTCCAAAAATCAAAAAGAAGGAAGACGAAGAAAAAAAAAAAGGAGGGTGACTGGGAACTGCCCTGGGTGACCAAATCTGACCCGTAAGGGAAAGTGCCCAGGACGGTGATGATTGGAAAAAAAAAAAAACCCGGGAAAACTTACTGCACACAGGGGGGGCGGAAGTTAGGGAAAAGGATGCCAACGCCAACGCGGGCAAGTCGTTATATTTCCCAGCAAAGAAATGTGGAGTCCGATTATTACTAGGAAGGAACAAAGGGAGGTGCTGGCAGAAGATCCAACAACGTGTGAAAGGGGCATCTCGAAACCTGAAAATAAGAAGGTAAAAGAAAGCAAAAAAAAAAAAATGCTGCCGGCCCCGTAAATCCATAGAGGTTCAGCAAACCGCAAACGGGAAGAAGACTATCTCGTGAAGGCACGGAGGAAAAGCCAAAACCCCAGTCATTGTCGTAAAAAGCGAAACAAGCACAGTACGAGAATAGAACTAGCCAGGACCAAGATGGTAGGAACAGCATGTGGGCCCTCCTGGGAGAACTTGGAGAAACTTCATGGCCTCATTTTGAAAATCCGAAAAAGGGCGAGGGGCAACTACAAGCGGACTCCAAATGGGGGGTATACAGGGGAGGAAAGGCCAGAGGGGGGAAGAGAACATCCCGGGGTGGGAGCAGGGTGGACACTAAAAAAAATTGTTGGGGTGCACTAAAAAAAAATAAAAAATGTGGGAAAGTAGGGTTAACCAAAGAAAGCGGCCTGGGGGACCGAGCTTAAATGGGAAATTGAACAGCAAACAAAAAATTGAAAGTGGTAAAAAGACATGATTGGGAAAAAAAGTTTAAGCCATTGGCATGTAACCCAACGTTTGGGGATGGTAATTCACGGTGCACGACATTAGGCAAAATAAAATTGTCAGAGAGTCGGACGAACCTTTACAATCGCATCAAACTTATTATTCTAAAGGGGAAATGGTAATGCAAAATCGCCTGCACAATGAGAGCACTTTTCGCAACGGGGGAAAGGACGGAAAATGGCGAATTGGAAAAAACAGCACGGGGAAAAATTCACCCAAAAACCCTAAGGGGGCTGAGATTGTTTAAAAAGAAGACCAAAACAGAGGATGAAAAAGTCTTTCAGATAACGCCCAAAGACGTTAGTGTCAAGGCGAAGAATCCCTCGAGGGGCATCGTGCCCAGAGGAGGAACTGGCTTCTTTTTAGGTTGGGAGGGTTAATGAGGTGGGATTTGGCTACGAACGGGTGGGGCAACATGTGTGAAGCAAACAACCGAGCACTAAAATTGCTGTGTAAACTCGACAGACCGGGTCGCCAAATGTGAGATAACACAATTGTGGGAAAGGGGAATGGGGAAGAGATAGGGGGACGAAAAAAAGCGGAAAGACTAAACGTGGGAGCCGGTCCGGCAGGAATAAAGGGAAAGAGGGCGTGGTGTGAGCATGCTGATCTCAGAATCGGGATAAATTACCACCAAACATCGCTGGGTCAATTGAAGGGATTAGAGGCCCGCGTGCCGAAACTGATTGGAGGCGGAGAGTATGGTAAGGCCCGTAGTTGAGTGGGGATGAAAAGGGGAGAGAGAGAAAACACCACGAGGAGAGGAAAACGAAAGATAAGGTCCATCCAAAAAGCAAGGACTACGGGATGGCAAAAAAATCCTCGCAAAGAAGGGAAAACAGCGGGGGACCCAAGAAGCACCGAAAAAAAATGGGGGACGAACCAGGGGTTTTGCGGTAAGTATAACTCTTAGAGATCAAGCAATGGAAGGGTCCGGACAAAACTTGCACGATAGAATCAGGGAAAAAGAAGACTGCACCCTTGACGTACGTGTCCTCCAACAGGGAGAACAGTTTGGTAATTTAACGACTTAAACAACGCCAGGAAGGAAAGGTCCAGGGAAGACCATTGGGAAAAAACGAAAGGGATAGAGGGGGCGAACGAATGAATCTCGTGGCGTCCATTAACCAAATCCCAAAGCAAGAAGAACGAGGACCAAAGTAACACACGCATCCTGGCGAGAGCCCGGACCGCCACTTTTTTGGGGGACTGCACCAAAGGAAAGAAAGGAGAGTTTGGGCGATTATGGACAAGGGGGGGCTAACTAAAAGGGAGGGGAATCCTCATTGTAGTCAAAACTGTAAATCTCAGGAAACCTAATGGTAAGGGGGACCGGGGCCAATCTCAGCAAAACCGCGGGGGGGAAAGGAAAAAAGTGAGAAATGACGCTCGAATGTGCATAAAGGGTTGGCAAGTTGGAATAGTGCTCGAATGACGATTGGAATTGGGGTGTTGACGACAAACGTCGAAAGGAAATGTTCAAAGTGCATCAAAAGGTATTGAGGAGAAAAAAACGAACAAAAGGGGGGGGAAACGTGGTGGTTTCGCAGATGGCAATCAAAGGGGAGTGAGGGTGGGTTATTACAAAGTAAAAAAAATTTGGGTGGGGGTGAGGAGCTGGCAGGACAAGCGGACGAAAACCTAAGACGCTTAGGGGGTAGCGAAAAATGCAGATAAACCGGACCAACCAACCATTGAAAGGGTGAGGATACACGCAAAACAAGTTAGTGAAAAAAGATCCAAACTTGAATCAAAAAAAAAACGTGTAGGGGGAAGGGTCAAAAAAACAGATGGAGATGGCAGGTTGTAAAATTTATCAAAAAAATAAGAACGGACCTCGGGGGAGTGTGAGGAAAAACAGGGAAAGTGAGCCGGAAGAAGAACCGACGGCTGTGGGGCGTGATGGCTGTTCAATGAAAAAAAGTTACTCAGAAGGTAAGTAATGGACGATACGTACTGACAAAGAGTGGGGCTCGGGAGGAACAATCATAAGAAAAAAGACACACTGGAAGAGCCGCAAAAGGGCCGAAGCAAAGTGGGGCAGGCAAAAAATTGATGTGAACGGAAAACAGAAAAAAGCAAAGCAGGGGGGTGAAGCGCAACAAAGGGGAAAGAAATATAAAAGACCTTTTCGAATATAACAAAGGAGAAAATCGTGAAGGGCAGTTAAGGAGCCACACCCAGCAATGGAATAAAAGGAAAGTCGGTAAAAGGGGGCAAAAAAGGACAACTGCGAGGCGTAATTCACGACCCTGAACGGGGAGGTCGTGGATCATAAAGGAAGGGCGAAAAGGAAGGAAAACCCGGGAAGTAAGTTGAAAGGTTTCCCGTAAAACAAGAGCACTCAGCACGCATTGGGCAACCATCGAAAAAGAGAACCCGGGGGGGTTTGGAAACAAAATGGCCCCAGACAAAATTTTTTTTGCGTATTAAGGGAATGAAGAGTGGGCTGAACCATCAGGCGGAGGCAGCTCAACCTGAAGAGGGGAGGCTATAGACAAAGTGAAAGGGGGGGAAAAATGTCGCGGCAAATACAGTTTACAATGGACTTTGAGACCAAACGGCTGCGGAATAATTACGGGGGGGGGATCCCCTGAAAAAAAGAAATTGGGGGATTCGCACAAAAGAGGTGGGGTCCTTAGAAAGTGGGGGGGGAAATCAGGGAAGCATTTGTTGCAAAGAAGAAACACCTAAGGTCGCGATCGAAAGAAGATCGGAGGTAATGTCCTCCAAACCAAAGGCAGCTGGGACCCAGGAAACGTCTCTGGAACGGGGGGGATCGCGGCTCGGGTCCGCCTGATCCTTTCAAGGGGGAGAAACATAAAACAAAAAAAGGCCGGTTCTCAACGCTTCCACAGTACGGGGGAAAGGAAAGGCGAAGGGAGAGGTGAAAAACTCGTGAAACAGAGGGAAACAGAAAAATTCAAACAAGAAACGGGGTAAAGTGGGAACAATAAATCCCAACAAGTGTGTAGAAACACTGGAAACGTTTTTTGTCAACCAACGAAAAGAAGGGTTGTGGGGGGAGGGGAAAAAAGATCAGGGGGGAAAGCTTTAAATGGAGAAGAGAACGATCAAAGTTCCCAACCATCCAAAGAAAATTCCAAAACAAGTGGCAGTCGCTGGGCCTAGGCATTTATTAGCATGGGTGAAAAGGGTGCGGACGGATTAAGAATTTGGAATCCACAAGACGAGATGACAAGAGCCAAGGGCGGCTTTACGCGGTTGAAAAAACGAGAGGGGGGGTCAGGCAGGGGGGCAGGGATGGCGGATTGGGGGACTGTGAATGGGGGAAAAAAAAGAGGAGAGGGGGAAAAACAAAGGAAAGAGTCTCGAAACAACAACAGGTCAAAAAAGGTTGTGACTAAGGGACACAGGGTTGGCAATCGATTCAGGAACGGTGATCCAAAAAAAGTGGTTCAGCCATTCCAAAGAACCCATTCGATTTGGTAAAAACCATCTACCAGGGCCAGCGCAAATGGGGAAGAAGTAAAGAACGTCCTGAAGGTCAAAAGGTCCGGAAGCCCAAACACGTGGGGGAATAGAAAAGAGACACACGAGGAGGCACCAACGGGGGGATGCATTGGAAATGGGCATAGGGCGGTTGCAACCGGGGAACAACAATTAAGGGTAGAGGTCTCAAAAAGGTAGAAAGCTAAATCAAGCAACAAATTCTTGAAAGGGCGACCACGGTGTAACAAAAGGAACAAAAAAGACCTAAATTCGTGGAGCAATCTTGGTGGCGAAAAAAACGTGCGTGAAGTTGACCCAATTTTGGTAGTAAGGGGGGGGAAAAACGCACCCGTGTTTTTGTTGAATCATATCAAGCACTGCCGCGGAGAAAGGGAGGAGGCGTGCAAAAACCGGCCGCCGTTGGTGAACAGGGGATCTGCGCTCCACAAAAGGGAGTAAGGACTTGCAAATTAAGGAAAGGGAAAAAACTTGGGGGAAAAAAAGAAATATGACAGGGGGGAGATCGAGAAAAAGGTAAAGGGTAATGACAACGTCCGATGCCTCTTAAAAAAACAAGGGGGGAACCACCAAATTGGGAAAAGACCTTGCAAAGCAAATAAACCACGAATGGGTCGAAAAATTGGGGAGGGAACGTTTTTTTACAGATGCGCTGAAAAGGGAAAAAAAAGCCAATTCAAATGTCAACCTCAGATGTCCAACTTTTCCAGGAAGGTGGGCGAAGCAAATAGAGTTCCCAAACCCATCAAAGCAGGAAGGGAGAAAAATACAAAAAGCGTTTGGCAGCCCTTCCTGTTACCCAGGTCTGACGCGGGGGGGCCATGCAGTGGACCTCAGGGAGGGGTTAAAAGATTTACCTGAAAAAAAAAAGGAAAAAGGAAAAGCGTACAGTGGAGTAATTCCACTACACTCAAGGCAAGGAAGGAAAAAGCACGACCACTGGAATTAAATCTGGTACGAATACCCGCACAGGCCGGTGCCTCGAATGAGAAAAAGGTCGATTGGGTAAAAAAAAGGGGATGAACGTGAGTTGGGCAAACACGAATTTCATTGGCATCAGTAAAATGACTGAAGGGAGGAACTCCTGGCGGACAAAAAAAACGAAATAATTGGGAGGGCTCCTTCACATATTCAAAAAAACACAAGGGAACGGTAAAAAAGGGGGGGTCAAAAAACTTGGACAGCAAGGAATAGAGCTCCCCAAACAGAGGGAAAAAATGAACAGGGTGTTACAGGGAAACGACGAAAGTACAATGGAATATTAAACTAGAAGGGCACCAAAGAAGGGTTAGTAACACAGGGTCAAGGTGGAAAAAAAGGAAAAAGAATATCTGTTATAAGGAGGCGCTTAGGTGGAGACAAACAAAAGCAATTCCCATCTGAGAATTTGGGGGAAAGATACGGTCAAGAGGGGGGCATAACAGTCATCAGGAGTCCCATGTTTTGGGAATCTGTTGAACACTGGGGGGGGGCAGGGAATCAAAGAAAAAAGGTCAGGGGTTGACGTGAGCGAAACAGAAGAGACCGGGGACCGCCAGCCAATTACAAGACGAACCCCACAAAAATGGTTTTCATAAAAAAATCCCTTCCAATTTTAAGACTGGTGGGCATGAAAAAAAAACCAGTGTGGTGAGAGGGACTAAAATGAATGGGTAACATTTAAGAGACTTCGTTTAAGACCAAGTCCAATCGAGAAAAGATGGAGTCTATTTACACGAGACACCAGCCGTCCAGGAGAAGGAAATCGCAAACGGGGGGGGGAGAAAAAGGATCGAGGGGTTAAGTCTTAAAAACTATAACCCTAAGGGGGACCTGAAGAGGTTTAAGTACATAAGGAAAACGGATGGGACAAGACAATTTCGAACTGAAATAATACTCAAAAAGAACGAAAGGGTTCGACTGGAACTCAATATCAAAAACCTAACCGTGCAACGGGGGCTCCTAAAATGAGTGTGGGAGGTTCTTGTAGTCAGTGATTCGTTGAATCATCTAAGGGTTAGTGCGTTAGGGACCCTTCAACATCTCGCACTCCTGCGGTGGAACGCCAAAAGAAAAAAAAAGTCAAGTTCCTGAGGTATAAGACCCAATCTTGGAAAAAAAGCTGGGTGAAAAATCCTCAGGGGCGACAAACTGTATGAGGAGTGGGGGGGGCAGAAATCAGGAGGAAGGAACGCAAGTGAGCAAAAAGTAGGCGTACATATCGTGGAAGGGGTTTGGGGCCGACCATCAAATTCCGTTTGAAGATTTAAGAGTGAATTGATCAATAACAAACTCGCACATCATTCAGTTTGATCATTAAAACTGCCGGAAAAAGGGGAATTTGGTCAGAACAAAAAAAATCGAGGGGAAGTGGGGACATTTGCCAGATCAAAAAGGAGTTATGGAAAAGAGAGGAGTTCCATCCAAACACTCAAGGCATGCAATCCTCATCCAAGCAGCAAGGGAACGTTTGGGACAAAGCCCTCCTAGAGGCGAGTTTTAAGGGATTCGACTCTACAATCGCTGATGGGTGAAAAAAAAAACCGTTAACGATCATCAAGGATGACAAAAAAGGCTCAAAGTGTTCAGTACGAGGTCGAACGATTCTGACAGTTTTTTGGCTCCATTAATCGACGAAAAACTGGGAATAACAGGTCGTGAAGACCCCAGTGTCACGGAGGGGAGAAGAGGGGCGAAAGAGGGTTGCAGAGGTGGTCAAGAACGCCAACTAACCATAGCAATAAAACAAACTCTTAACAGAAAAAATAAATGAGCCGCAAAGGCCCACAGTCACTGCATAGATAAAAACCCTCAAACCCCTCAAAGGGTTAGGCTATTGAGACGCAGTAACGTTCGTCATTTAATCAAACCATGTGACGAGGGGAGGCACCCATTGGGGGGGTATGGACAGGGGAGGGATTAAAAATCTCGCAAAGGAGGTTAATAGGGAAGGGTGGGAAACTTGTGACATAGAAGCCGCTGGAGCCCTGCGAAGTATCTCCAAAAGCTAGAATATACAAAAAAAACAAGATTGGTCAATAAGGGGGGGGAAAGTATGAAGATAGTCCCAGCACACTAGGGAATTGGGGACAACGACATAAAGGTGTTATGCCCCTGTAACGAATTGAGTTGTGGGGAAAAGGGGTGATAAACACCAGGGGGGGAAAGGCAAGAAAGGTTTGGAACGGTGAGAAAGGAAAGGGGGGGGGGGGTGTCAGCAAAAAAAACTGGGGAAAGTGCCATGGAAAAGGAAAACGGGGCGGGGCAACGGAGCGAAGTCAATGTGTCGCAAAAGTCATCATCAATAACACCAGGGATGGGTGGAATGAGACCCAAAAGTATAAAAAAGATCCCAAACAGGAAAGCGTCATGCTACGGTGGCTTTCGAGGAAAAAAAAAAAAACACTGAAGCCGGATACGCGGGATTCACCCGGAGTCAAAAGAAGAAATCCGACGGGAAAGGGGATCAACAAAGAAAGAATCAGAATATCAGCCAGCCCAATGACGTTCGGTTGGAAAGGTCAAGATAAGGTGGAAAAATAGTGCACAGAAGGTAATGGGAGGGGGATTAACCGATGAAAAGGAGGGAACGGGGGGGGAAGGGGAAGAGGAGAAACTCCCGGGAAGAAAGACCAATATCCGAGTAGGGGGGGGGGTAAATCAAAAATACCGGGAATTGTGACGTGGAAAGAAAAGCAAATATGGCGGTGGGACAAAACAGAAATAAGGAGACATAGGTTCATTCATGTTCAGGCATCAATCACTCCAAGCAGGAAAATAGGTGGCGAAGTACAGCTGCCACGAACAAATTGGTAGAAGAGAATAGGCGTGGTCTTACTCAAAAAAAGGGGAAGGAGGGTGAATGGCGTACAGAGGCAATACCTAACGGGGGGAACGTTGGGTATATAGCAGGGAAGTGGGGATAGAACCTCAAAAAACACAACAAACAACAAACACCAAAAAAAAAAAAAAAAACATAGGTGCAGTGCCTCGATATACACAAACAAAATTGACATCACAAAAAAGACCAGGCGGAGTAAGGGAAATAGTTGGTTGGTCAAACCCATCATCAACAAAAACCACAGTTGGTGTACTAGAAGGACACGGTGCGGTGAAAAAATTGTTGAAACATCGAATGGGAGGAAGAAGAAAAAAAAAAAACGGCCAGAAGGCAAAATAAACATAATACTTGGAAGAGAGTGAATTGGGAAAACGGAACTCTCGATGGGGGCAAAAAAGTTGAGACTGAAAAAGTGACCCACCGCGCATCAGAGGAACGTGGCCGAACACCGCCAAAAAAAACCCCGCTGAAGTGGAGTGAAAGAAAGGAGGTCTCAAAAGAGGTTGGTGTCATTCCCCTGGGGACCAGGAGAAAAAGGGTGCCAAGAGAAATAGGATATTTTAGAACAACTAATTGGCGCGAATATCACGAAGAGTTGGGATTATTTTGGGGCCAACTTATAAGCAAGGTTCAGTTGGCAAGCAGGGGTGGATCACGACGCAGCGGGAAGGCGAAAAGAAAGGCCGCAGTTCGGGTCAAAAAAGAGGAGTGAAGTATACGACCAGACTGAGTGCCCAGCAGGAGCCGCGGGAAAAAAGAGGCTTGGACATGAGTGGGTCAAAACTCTGGGGTTTGAAAAAGGAGGGAAAAAAAATCAGAGAGCAACGAGGTGGAAGGGCACCAGACACAAAGTTTAAAGGTAGAGGAAAACCATTTGACCAAAAAATTTGGTTGTGGGGGGTGAGGAAAGCAGCGGGGGGTAACCTTTACAAACTATCTCTAAAAGGGTGGTTCACCGGCACCGGCCTCCAAAAAGGAAAAATTGAGAAGAAAAAATCTGATACCTATGGGTGGAGATGTGACAAATGCAAGGAGGCGGAAAGGGGGAATCGGAAAAAACTTGGTTCGGAAAAGACAGAGAGTTGGGTCGGTGGGGTGGATTTTGTCGGGGGGGCGTGGTGTGCTGCAAATAAAGGGGGGCAGAAAAGAAGGGAGAAGGTCGAAGACAAAGAATGAGGAGTCTCAGGAAAAGGAGGAGGGAAAATCTAAGGAATTGGGGTCTACGGACAGGAAGAGATTCATGAACGGGACGCGTATTTTACTTCAACCTAGGTGAGGAATATAAATACAATGCGCGGTTTTTTTGGGACAGAAAAACGCTAACCAAAGAAAAAAAGGTTTTCCGAAAGTAAGGAAAGAAGGGACCTGGGGAAATTGGGTGCGGGCTCCACCTTGGGACATGAGGCAAAGATAAAAAGTTCAGGACAATACAAGATGGAAGGGGGAATAATCAGTGTGGTTGCCGGGAACAAATAAAGGGGAAAAAAATTGAGCAAGAGTTTTAATATACGGGCTTCATCCAAAAAAGGATGAAAAAAAAAACCGGGCGACTGGTGCCAGAAGAGAAAAAAAAAGCAACCTGAAATTCGTGTCAGTCAGTTTGGGGGGAAAAGTACAGCTGAGTGGGGGAAGAAAGTATTAAGGGTAAAACCCCAGGGTTTGAACAACAAAATCTTAGCTTCCAAAAGGACCGACAGGAAGCGCTGAAACAGAAGCCAGAATTGGGAACACACGAACAGAGAGGAGAAGAACCAACACTCTGCAAATAAAAATGTCAGTAAAGGTGACGGTCCGTTGAAAATCAATAAGTAAAAGAAGAGGATAAAAGAATGACTCAGAATTAGGTTGAAGTAGAAAAGGGGATAATACGAATGAAGAACCAGACCTCGGTGAAGACACAACCCATTACGAACTTCCAAGGTACCCACAGGAAAAAAGGAAGAAACGCGCCTGGGAAGGGTAAACTTGGGGGGTGAACCCCGAACGTGAAAAGTGAGAAAAGTAACGGTCCATTGCTCCAGGTCTGTAAATTGCCCAGGCAGTGAGCTGAAGAAGAGGAGGGGTGGCCGCCAGAAACCTTCAAAGTCAGGAATAGGAAAAAATCGTGGGACTGAACATGCCGGTTTGGGACAAAAAGAGTCCGCCCATTGGAGGGGGAAACAAGGGAAAGGGTAAAGGTGATGAGGAGGACTGGAGACCCGGAATACTGTGCGAGTATCGGAAGAACAAAAGGCCTTGAACCCTGCGTAACAGATCACAACGACCAGAAACAAAGTGAGGTGACGGGGGGGGAAGAGGAAGAAATGTCCAACCGGGAAGAATTATTTGCGAAGGCAAAGGGCTAGGGCTGGGCCGTGAATCCAGGGAACCCGGGGCATGATAGGGATAGAACAGACCAGTAGGAGGATGCCCTGGCTAGCCAAAAAAGAGATTTATTGGTGCTTTCGGGCAAAAAGGAACAAACAAGCAACCAAGT
>Ga0179593_1480300_pt1 | contig 13915 bp, 20 predicted proteins | sample CZODoug2_1_08_16_FD_185931 | JGI IMG/M metagenome (GOLD analysis project Ga0179593, IMG submission 185931) | Vadose zone soil fungal communities from Angelo Coast Range Reserve, California, USA - CZODoug2_1_08_16fungal (PacBio error correction) | ecosystem: Environmental > Terrestrial > Soil >...
CATCAAGGGGAGACATACTGAAGCCTATATGAGGGTAGGCCTCTATTGTGAAGTAAACTGGGGAGGACACGGAAGTAAATTCAGAAATGTTAAAGGGAGGGAAGATGGCATAGGAAATGTATTATGCGGTGTTCCAATCAAACGAAGGTGCGGGGAAAAAAACCGGAAGGAGAAGAAAAAAAAGCTACCCATTATAGTTAGCAAAACAAATAAAAAAAGACAAAAAAACAATTATCTCTCTCACAAAGGTATGGGAAGGAAGAGGGAGGGAGTGGTTCCGCAGTTTTTTGCGGGGAGATGGGGGGGGGGAAAGGGGGGAATAAGGGAAGAACAAGGAGGGAAGGAAAAGAAGAAGTATCTTGAAAGCGCATAAAAACCCAGGGCAGAAGGGAACTGAAGAAAAAGAAAGAACTTCAAAGGTAAATCCGATAACCGAAATTAGACCAAAGGAGGGGGAAAGAGGATTTTTCATGAGGATGGATAGTGAATAAAGCTTTTGTGAGTTACACTTTACGGTGGCAAAAAGGGGGATAAAGAACCCTGACCTACTTGGGGGAGGAGTCAATTTTGAGGGGGGGGGGGGGGGCAGGGTAAAAAGGGGTAGTGAAAATATCTGGAATATTAGGCCAAGTGAGGAAATTTTGGGGTTATCAAAGAAGAAAAAAAAAGGGCCAAGAAAAAGCTGGAGGGGGCAAGGTTTAGAATCTCGGGGGAATGGTAAGGGGGGGAAGGAAAAAAGGAATGTTCAAGGATAGGTACAGAGGTCAAGAAAGAAAGAAGACACCTACCTTATATTCAGAGGGAGGAAAAAAAGAGGGGAGAAGGGATTGGGTTTGGTTTAAATAGTAAAAGCTATAAAATCTATCAGATATTCATACCGAAGCAATTGGAAGGGGATGGGTTCAAATGAACGGGGGGATTTGGGGTGGGGAGGGGGAACAAAGGGGGAGAGGGTAGGATTTAGGTCTGCCAGTAGGGAAAGAATGGCTGACCCAGTCAGCATCATCGTCAGGAGGGGGGAGAAAAGAAAGAAGAGTTGGAAAAAGATGTGTAATCACTTTTTGGATGCTCTAGTGGTGGGGAAAAAAAAAGTACTCAGCCGATCTACACTGAGGGGAAGAAAGGGGGATGGAGGGACTATAATAAGAGTAGGAGGGGGGGAAAAAGTTGAATTTTGGGGGGGGGAAAATTCTAAAGAATTTAAAGGAGCGATTGGAAGGACAGGAGGACAGCTTCCTTTGGGGAGGTACACGTAAGGGGGGGGAATCTCCAAACTGGCAGGACGGCTTCAAACATAACACTTTCTCGTAAAAAGAACCTCCTGCGAGAATTTAAAGAGAAGAGAAAAAAAGGGGGAGAGGGAAAAGGAGAGTAACTTGGGTAGTCATTCTGGCTTTCCTGCTCTGATGGGAAAAGGAGAAGGAAGAAGATGTTGGCGACCGCGCTTCCCTCAGAGGTGCAGGGCAGGAAAGAAAGACCTCATAAAATGGGAGGAAAAGAGGAAGAAAGGGGGAAAGAAAATCCTTCCAGTCCTCTCCATAATGCTATCCGAAACGCAGCTGCGTCCCCAGTGGTCAAACGAAAAAAGAGACAAGGCCTGAAAAGGGGGGGGAGGGGGGGAGGGGCATTAAATAACAGTCCCTAACACACCTGGATCGAAAAAGGCTCCAGGAAGGCAGGATACCGATTCCTCTCGAACAAAAAGGAAGTTACGCAAAGACGGGGGGTAGATCGATATTGGGGGGTGTTATCCCGGGAACAAAACTAGAAGGGCGGAACCACAAAAAAGGTTAAGGGAAGACGGAAATAAAAGGAAAAGGGAAGAGTATGATTAAAAATCGGAATACAGAAACGTAGGCCAAGGGAAACCAGAAACAGTAGCGCATATACAAAAGGGAACAATGAGCATAAAGACGTGAATAAGGGTGTTTAAGGGGGAGGGTTGGGACGAATCGGGGCTGGAACGGGCTATGGGGGAGAGAAAAAAAAAGAAAGCTAATCTTTCACTCGGGCCCTTTACAGAAACGCGAACAGGGGGAAAATTCGATGAAGTATTTAGCTATAGTCAGAATAAGGTAAACAAAACGATACAGAAGACGCCAGACAAAAGGGGAAAAGAGGGGCTCAAGGAAGGAGTGGAGTAAATCTGGTAAAAGGGGAAGGTTCCAAAAACATCATCAAACTCACTAGAGGGAACAGTGGATGAAGGATAAGGGAGGGGGGGGTGAAGTGGAAAAATTGCTCGGGAATCAATGGTAAATGGGGGGGAAACTGGGTCAAGTGGGGAGGAAAGAAAAGGGGGTTCAGGGAAAAAAAAGTAAGTGAAAGAAGCATCGGAATACTTTCTGCACAACACGGAAAACAAAACTGCAAAAAAGCCAGACTACAAAGGATGAGGTGAAAAGATATAAATGGTCCTTAGTGGTTGTCAGAAAGAGATAGAGGGGAATAGTTGGATTAGGAGGCTACATCCTTTCCTTTCCACGAAAAGAAAAAAATTAGAATTGAAAAAAAAAAAAACAAGCATAAAGAAAAGTCACTTGGAGGCCTCAGACGAGAAGAACTCACATAGAAAAGAATAGGAATGACACAGGGGAAAGAGTGAGAGTTTCTGGGTCAGGAAGTGAAAGTTGGGGGGGGCAAAAGCCGGGTAGAACAAACACAGAAAGAAAATTGGCCAAAAAAATGGAAGGGAGTATATCCCAAGCCAAAAGTGGGTCTTATCTGTGGAATAGGTCTTAAAGGGGCTGGATTCAAGGAGTAGAAAATGAGAAATAGGCACAAGAGCAAAAAATGTAAGTGTAAGGATTGAACGATTCGAGGTTTGGATAGAGTGGAATAGACACAGCTCATCACTATATTAGAATTAAAAATTACTTAAACGTCAAAGGAAAAAAATAGTTAAGGGGGAAGTTGTGTAGAAAACTACGGTAGGAGGTTGGAAAGGAATTATATGGGATGCCATATACCAGCGTGGAAGATAACATACCTAGAAAAGTGGAAGGGGGAGTAGTTTATTCAAAAGTTTGGCCCGTATAGGCCGAGGATGATTTAAAAAGTTCTAATATTACCTTTTTACGTGAGCAAAGGAAGAAATACGAAAATATTCAGGAGGGAAGCACTGGAGACGGAGGTCTCAAGGTGAGGGACGACTTAAAATGACACACAAATTGTAGAAAAATAAGGGGGGTCCAATGGAAAGAAGCTGCGGTTGACGATAGGACCTCAGGGTGTCACATGATTTGAGGAAAAAGGGTCTTGGAAAAAGACCGGGGGGAAAATGTAGGTCGAGGTTAAACAAAAGGGGAATTTCAAGCAAACGAAAAGAGCAAAATGCCCAAAGACGAGGAAATCGTCTCAACCCACGCCGGCCAAGGGGGGGTCAACCGGGAAGGGAAGATCTAGAAAACAATTGAATAAAGATAGGGCATGGGCAAAACAGTAGACATACATTAGAACCAGGCTATGCGGTACGCGGCGGGGGGGAAAGGGTGGGCTGAGGTAATTCCAAATATAAAGGGACGAGGGGAAACTGGAAACTGGGCTGAAAGATGGGGACAGAAATCCTTATATAGGTGGAAACATCTAGATATAAAAGAAACCAGGGGGGAAATTAAAACCCAAAAAGGGGAAAACGCCGTAAAAAAAAAGGAAACTTAAGGGTTGGTTTGTGGGGAAATGGTTAAATTACTTCAGAAAAAAAAAAAACTGTGAGACAAGAAAAATCTAAAGTTAATAACACTATCTGGAATGGACTTCGGGAACGGAACCAGGAGAATATAGAGATAGGGGGGGGATACAGACAAACCGAGAAGACATACAGGGAAGGGTTGGACACGACGGGTCAAAAACCCAGGATCTCTTATCTTCCTAGCTAGAATGAAGGGGCAAACACCGCATGGGTGACAGAGTTGTGCTAAAAAGTCTCACTTAAAAATGACTACGATCCGATCAGGGGGCAGTTAATGGGGTATTGTCCTTATATCAATTGCCAGATGGTGGCTATCCCAGAAGGGCGGTAAAAGAAACCCAAAACACGACGAGCCCTGCATCTAGGCACAACTGTTCGGAGAGAAATAGGTCCCAGAAGGGGGAAAAACCTAACTCCAAATAAGTACAAGGATTCGGCAGCAGTACCCAGGTCCAAGGCAAGAGGTTAAAGGTAATGTGAAAGGCGAAATCTTCGACCTAAAAAATAAACGTCGTAGGGGATTATATCTGTTGAGTGTTCTAGGAAAAGGATTTGACGGAATCAGGTAAGTTTGGTAAGCAAAACTTGCCAAGTCGGGGCAGCACTCCTGGGCCTGAAGTAGGAGCCTAATCTGGAAAAGGACACATCATAACAACAAAATAAAAGAGACTCTCTACACGGGGAAGGGGGGGGGGAAGGGTCAGGGGTGTGACTACATGGGGCGCTGTCAGCTTTCCTTGGGAGACAAAAAACTAAGGAAGCCAAGTACTCTTGGGGCAATAGCCATCCCCCATTGACTAAGTCCATGCAGGGAAAGACGACATAACATAGCATAGAGAACACAACGAGGGGTGGGAAGGAAAAGGATGCTTGAAACCTTGGGTGATTGAGACTAGTACTTGGCCAAAACATGGAAGGTTGAACCGTTGTGTCAGGAGGGGCTTTCAGGGAGGTTGTGTTCAACAGAAAGGGATATCTTAGAAAGCTCCTTTGGGGACAAAGAGATTGCCAAGAGGGAGGTCTGGGGGGTCTTAGATACCGCTCTGGGGGAGGTGTCTATCCAACAAAGTCAGGAATAAGAAAAAACACCTCATTCTAGAGACGGTTGAAAACGTATAACAATGGTATAAGTGAACTTAAAAAAGTGAATATTATGCGGAGAAAAGCGATATTCAGAAATAAGAAGAAAGTCAAATTTGGGGTGGGATCAATACCCGGAAAACCTGTGGGTGGGGGGGGAGAAAAAAAAAATCCATGGGAAGATAGGGAAGAATGCTGTTGAAAAACTCGGAATGGCTCACTCTTAATTGGAAACTTAAAAGTGGTGGGAAAAAGGAAAGAAGCTATTCATTCAATAAGTAACGGTGAGTGGGTATCACAATGTGGTGGTGTATTGGAGGGAGGGGGGGGGAAGGTACTGAAAGGCAAAAGCACAGGGGGAATCACTTTAGCCCGGGCTTGAACACTTAGGGGGGGTTTAAGGTAATGAAAGGTTTGAGCCTCGCACAAGAAGGATTGGGGAAGCCATGACCGTGGAATGGCATGCGTGAAAAAAAGGGTCCAGGCAAGAAAACCAACGCGGAAAAAGAGGAGGTCGAAACCCGGAGACACCTGAAAAGACATGCGCCGAATGCAGTTCCTCTCGAAAAGGGTAGGGAGTGAACTAGGGAAGAAATTATCGCAGGCGCTGGGCCTCCTAAGTAAGTACCTATCAGCGGGCCAAGTCCAAGAAAAGCTTAGGACGTGCTGACGGGGGGGGGCGTTAAAGACTTTTGTAAAGACATATTTCTTCCTCATACAGGCCAAACCTCAATCAGAAGAGGTGGGGTCACGACAGAGAGTGAACTAAACGCCGGACCAAAAAATGTGAAAAAAAAAAAAGGGGGTGAAAGATTTAAACATTGGGGTGACTTGTAAAGAAAACACAAATAAAAGAGGCTAAATCCAGTGATAAAAAAATATCTATGAAGATGCTACCTTATCCAGGGGCCCACTTGAAAAAAAAGGGGTGAAATGGGTTGATCCTACTCAAAAAGATAATGTTCAGAAAAAAAAATCGGTTGTGGAAGTAACTTGGGGATCATCATCCCGAAAGTTCCTTCGTGGTTCCTTATCTGTGGGCGACAGAAGAAAGCTGGCCAAAAAAAGCATTAGTAAAATTATGCAAAGGAAAAAGTTTCCACTCTTACTCTATCAATATTCGTCGGGGGGGGGGGACTTCAGGGACTGTAATCAAGGGGAAGACTGTGGATATCCCCAAGAGAAGCGTGTCGTCCTAAAAAACCAATTGAAGAAAAGAACAGTGGAGTGATATCCCAGGGCTCTCACCCATTAAAGAAAAGAAAAAAGGACCCACGCGAGAAGGGGTACACACTAAACAGACCCAAAAAAGCGAAAAACAGTTAATATACTTGTTTGGGACGGGGGGGAGGGTTTGGGGAAAGGGGAGGGGCCGATGGAAAAAAAGGACAGACCGACTCCTCGATCAAAAGGAACTCAAACTTGAGGAAAAAAGGATAAGGTGCGAGGTTTAATGATTTCAGAGGGAAGGGAGATGAAATGGGGGGGGGGGGCCGACTTGCAAGAAAGGAAAGGAATTCTTCGCGCACGTAATTCTTTCAAGGAGAAGAAAACGCTGCCATCAAAAAAAATAAGGTTCACAGCAACAACCAAAAAGAAAAAACAAAGGGGGGGGGGGAGGAAGAAGTGTTGGGGGCCTTACATTTGTTTCAAACGTATTGCGGGGGGTGAGAGAACTACGTGGCAAGAACCTGGTGTCACTCAATATCTTGCAAGAAAAGAAAAAAGAATCAGAAACGGGAAAACATCAAAGAAAGGGGGAAAGCAGATGCCAGGAAGTTTCTATCGAGACACTCCATCAGAGGGAAAGCCAAATATCTTAGGGCGGGTCCGTGGGAAGGTTTGCCTCCTGGGGGGGGGGGTGGAATGTTAAAAAAAGAAGGGCACCCAAAACAGGGGAAAAGATTATCCCGCGAGATTGGTAAAGATATTTTCTTGAGATGGTTTAGGGGAAAAAGGATATGCAGGGAGGAGGGAATGAGAGAAAGGAAAGGTGGGGGAATATCAAAAGAAGCAGTAAGCGGTCGTGTCAGGGTGGGGGGGAATCTTCTGAGGGGGGGGTGAGTTGGATAGCCGCGAATCAGGAGTAAGGGACAAGAAAGTAAAAAAAAAGGATGAAACATCAATAGATGTCATAGAATAAAAACGATTGAGGGGGAAAAGATGGTTGGATTGGCACAGGAGGAAAGGGAATAACAAAAGAGGGGGGAAGTCAATATAAAAAGAAGAACTTATTTTGATGATTAAACTAAACTGGCACCCAGATTGGTGGGTTTTGGAACTCGGAAAAAGGTCATGAGGTGAATTCGTTGTTATCTATGCGAGTATTACACTAGGGGTGGACTTGAACGGGGGGTAAGAAAGAAAAGATAGTTTGATAAAGGGAAAAAAGAGGGGGGAGGGGGAAAGTGTTAGGGCGATGACTTTAACTGAAACAAATTAGGGTGGGATCTGATAAATGGAGGGGGGGGGAAGAAAAGGGCTGTCGGATAGTCCGAAAGGGAGGGTGAGGAAATGCGGGGGTCCCCCTCTTCTGGGGCCTTAACAGGCGTAGGGGGGCGCGTGAACTCGTGCCGTATATTAACTTTCCCACTAAGGAGCAAGGGGGGGGGGGGGGGAGAACCACGGACCTTTCCTCGCACTCCCTCAGAAAAGAAGTGAACGCAGAGCTGGGTATGCTTCAAAGAGCCTGGGGATCAAAACCGGAAAAAGAAAAAAATGTAGTACTGTGCCCCTTAAGGGAAGATGCTAAGAAAATGTCACGGGCTCGCTCAAAAAAAACTTATGGGAAGGAAGGAGAATGTCAACGTGGCCCAAAAGTGAGGGCTTGGGGTCAGGGACTTGGGGAGGAGACCCAGGAGATAGTGTTTTGGTGGAAGAGTCCCGTTGGGAGTGGGAGGAAGTTCCCGAATACCATGACTAAGGTACGACCCGGGAGCAAATAAAGGGAAGGGGCAGACCAACTGAAAAAAAATTGAACTCAAGGAAGAAGATGGGGCGCTCTCAAGCCCGGGGGGGGAGGAGAGTAAAAAAGAAAGATTTCTCTCAACCATGGTCAAGGCCGGCCTACTAAAATGGGTCATTAAGGTTGTCAGCAGAACTGGGGAAGAAAAAACTAAAAAAAACGGGAGAAAAGATTAGAAGAGAAGGGTTGCCGGGAAAAATAGTACGAGGATTCTTCTTCCCGGGAAACATTTAACTCGGGGTAGAGGGAATAGAGGGGGTTGGGAAAGAAAAAAGAAGAGAAAAGGAACTATAAAGGGGGGAGACAACACAAATCCGTGGGAAACTCAGTGTAAGGGGAAACCATAGAAAAGGGACTTAAGAGGAGGAAGAGAGAGAGACGATTGGGGAAAAAAAAAAGAAAAATGGAAGTTCCAGGGACAGCCCGATTAGGTTTCTATCGTCGAAAAAATCCAACTCTATCCAGGGTGAATGGGTAACTGGGGAAGAAGGGTACGTCCTATGCAGAACATCTAGGGGCTTGGCAGGGGGGGGTCTGAACACAAAGAAAAAGACTACTGAAAAGACCCCAGGGGGAGAAAGAGAAGGGGAGGACCTTGAAAAGGGGGGGGACCTTTTATATCCAAAGGAGTTCCTCTTGCAGATCGGAAGGAAATAAAGGTTACGAACCACAGAAAAAAGGACATGGGGGAGTTCGGTGGGGGAAGTTAGAAGGCCAGTGGGGGGGGGGAAGGAAGATGGGTCGGGGGGGGGGGGGACAAAAAAAATGATGCCAAACATCGCCATCATCAAGAGAAAGTAGGGACCTTTTATTAACTATCTATAAGAGGTGAGGTCTAAAGGAGGGTGAAACTTTACAGGGGAAAGATGGGAAGGGCATGAAATATGGGGGGGGAATGGATGGAGCGGGTTCAAAGTATGGGGGAAGGTGGAGAAGGAACGTACGTGGTGTCACCGTAGGAAAGACGGAACCATCTGGCCAGAGAAGACCAGGGGGGTACCAAACAACAAATCCCCATCTCTCCAAACGGTATGAGTGAATATAAAAGGGGGGGGACAGTTGGGGGGAGGGAAAGGTGGTGTTCAAAGAATTCGGCTGAAGTCTGGGGTCTGAATAAGGGAAATAAACCGGGGGCTGGGCTCAAACAACGACAAGCATCCTCCCAGGACCTTAACTTCATGACATAGAATGTACAAGAAACTCAAACAAGAAAGAAGAGAGGAACAAACAGGGAATCTCGTAGATTGTGGGGGAGGAGCCGGGGTCGATGGAGAAGCGGTGGAAGGAACTTGTGAAAAAAAAGGAAAACGAAAGAGATGGCCAGAAAAAAACAAATTGAGGATAAAGAAAAGGAAAGATAACTGTTGGTCTTTGGGAAGAGTGAAGGGGGTGTGGGGGGGGACGTAAGGGGGCTTTAGGCGAAACATATTGATAAAGGCAGAGAAATCACTAGGGGGGGGGGTGTCATAGAATATCTGAAGGAGGGGACAATTTGGGGGGGAGGGGGGAAAGTGCTTCCAGAGGGGGGGAGTCAGGGTTTATCCAACAGCATCAAGAGAGTGACGGATCAAAAAAAGGGTCCACGAACGAAAAGAGAAAGGGTTCAGGTGGAGAAGGAGGAAAGAAAAAACTAACGGAGGGGCTTGTGTTTGTAAGATTTATACTAAAGAAGAAGCCGATAAGAGGAAACTGAGGGTACAACGAGTAAAGGAAGGGAAGGAAAAACTTGAGGAAAATCCACCGGGATTTTTTTTGTGGTCGGGCCTGTAGTGTGAGGGGAATGAGAAAAAACACTAACCTCCTATGACAAAAAGGGTTACCGGGGGGGGGGGAAAGAAGGGGAAAAAAAAAAAGAGGGAGGCGAGAGAAATGGTAGATCACTGTTTGGGGGGAAAAAGAAAGGTCCTAAGGTGTAGGGTGACCGTCTGAAGGAAAGAGAAGGGGGGCAATTGTATCGCAGCGTACTGCTTGGGGGGGGAAAATGAAGGCGTTTGAGGGAAGAGTACGGGGGGCTGTAGGGGGGAGGGGTGGTGAAGTCCATTTCTGGATGAGGTGAGGGAGAAACGAATATGGGGTCATGATGAGGAGGCACAGGGGGGTAATTTAAAGGGGAACAGGGCCGCAAGAGACGGGGAAAGGAGGAAAAACAGAGAGGAAAAACAAGGGGTAGAAAAGATCCGTCGCATAGGGTGGGGGAAAGCAAGAATGTCATGAAACTCTCAAAAAGAAAAAAAATGGGAAGAAAAGGAAAAGTCGAACCTTACATATCATTCAGGCCTTTTCTTGATAGTGAGAACCTAAGAGCTGTTGCTCTGAGTCGGGAGAGAGGTCGGGATGCCAAGGGAAAGGGGTGGAAAGCCGGGTGTAAAGTCGAAAAGGATCAATTCCTTCCCGGCATGGAATAACTGGGGGGGGGAAAAATATAGTGGGCCAAAGGGGGGGGAAGGGACAGATCAGAAGAACTTGTCACTCCAATAGTTCAAACCGGTCCTAAGCCTTCATTTGGGTGAATTGGAAGTGGGACAGGGAAAATTCGCGACAACCCGGGGAATAGTCGAAAAAAGAGAAAGGGATGCAAAAGGGTAAATATTACGGGGAGGAGCTTCACCGTACCGGGTAAAAAAGAGGGAAGAAGAAGGGGGTGGTTGAACAAAAACGGGAATAAAGCGACAAAAAAAACGGGGTTTTAAGAAGGGGGAGTGACGAGGAAAAACAAAAAAAAAAAATCCAACCTTCGGTCGGTATCTGCCAAGAGAGGGGGGGGGAGAGTAAGGGCCAACACCCCTAGAGAAAGTAAGGTGGGGGGAGGACCGAGACCCGTTCCAAATCGAGGCAATCAGTTACGTTTAGTCGTTAAAAGGGGTGAAAACGGGAATTGTGAAAAATAACGAGATTGCTGCGCAGGATATCAGGAAACTATAAAAAAGGAGGGGGAAGAGGGAATAGGAAACCACCAGGAAAGACAATCTGAAAGTAGTGAAAGAGTTGATATCCAAAAGGAGGGCGAGGATCATCATAGGTAAGGATATAGAAAAAGCGACACGAGACCAAGAATGCGACGAGAAAGGAAGGAGGAGGGGGGGGGGAGGACCTGACCCTTTGTTTTTGGCCCACGTCGCTGTTGAAAAAAATTAAACCCAAGGGCTGAGAGAAATCTAAAATAGGACCAAACTTCCGAAGAGGGGGAAGGTGAGTCCTAATAGAAAGAGGGAGGTTTCCGTGATTTTAGAAACCTGGCAAAAAGGCTGTTATCGGTGAGGGCGAGAAGAGGACAGAAATTCACAGGAGGCCACGGGGGAGGGCACAAGGCAAGGGAAGGTGAATTGACCGTAGTCCGACCGAATAGAAGCGTCGTTCACACAAAAAAAAGGGACAAAGAAGCTCGAGAAGAAAAAAAACAGGAGGCGGGAGGAAAACAAGGATGACAGGGGGGGTTTGGAAGAAGGGGGCAAATATCTGCTTATGCCGAGGGTCGGGAGAAAAGACGGGGTAAGAAAAATGAAGGGGAGAACCTCAGGGAGGGCAGGACGGGGGGGAATGAAAGACCCTCACCTATCATCAAGCCATGCAAGGGGACTAAAACGAGAAAAACCTCTCCCACACACAAGATAAGTAGGGACTCAAACATAACGGATTGGGGCGGGGGAGGAATTTCAAGGAAGAATTGGGGGGACCAATTGTGGGAACCGAAGAGAAATGAAAAAAAAAAAACGGGGATAGAGAGAAAAGGAACGAAATGACGTGGGGGGAAAAGGAGCGGTTACTGGAGATTTAGTGTGGGAGGAAAAATAGTTTCTTGGAAAAAGAAGGCGACCAGTGGCAGAAGAAATAAGGTGGGAAGAAAAAGAAGAGTAAAGCAATGGGAGGGGGGAGTGGGGGGAAAGGGGGTTGGGGAAGGGGGAAAGCTGGTTGCTTTTTATAGTCGGTATACAACAATCGAGACAAGAAGAGATAAAGGAAAGGTGAAAAGAGGGGTCAAAAAAAGACGTAAAAAGAGACTAATAGGCGAAAAGAGGTTAAAAGGTTTTCCCGAGCTTAGAACAGGGGGTATATTGACACGGGGTGGGGGAGGCACTGAGGGGGGGTGCACAGAAGAAGAGGATAGTCAATCACAGAAAGGGGGGGAATAGGGATGGGGGTATGCTGAACTGACCAAACCCATGAACCCGCTTGTGGGGCAGGAACAGGTCGGTCTGAAGGGGTCGGGGGACAACCCTACGCTATTCACACAATTGGTTGACCGCAAGAAGAAGGATCGTCAGAGAAAAAGGGGGGAGCAGAACTGGAGCGGTGGGGGGAAAGAAGGGTCAGCAATGGGGGGGGGGGAAGTTACTGAAAACTTCCTCAAAAATTAAAGGAGGTTTAGGGGGGAGGCCGTCGTTGGTGAAAATGGACGAAAGGAGGGCCTCGCATGGAAAAGGGGAAAACACAATAGAAGAGGTGAGGGGCCCAAAGGGGTGGGCCACTTTATTGACGTAAGTTGAGACATTCGGACACGATTTGGGGGGTGAAGACATGGGGAGGGAAAGAAGAAAGTCGGCAAAAAGAGGAAACTCGGGGGAAACAACTCTAGGGGGCAAAATAAAGGAAAAACGGAAAATCGAAATGCGCACACTGGCGTTCTCTCAAGAGGGAGTAGGGGGGAAAGAAGGAAGGGAAGTAACTGGGAGGAGGGAAGAAATGTAGGACGCAGGGGGCGAGGTTATATGCGGCCTGTTTTAAGGAGGCGCGGCGGGCCGCTTCAGGGGCGTGACGACAGGACGCAACTAGTGGCACTACATGCTCAAAAAGGAGACCGAAAACTCAAGAAAGACTGGGGGGACCTACAACGTTTGGACCTTTTCCACAACAAATGCGAACAAGAGGCCTGAGAAACGAACTGCTAACAAAGAATGGTTTCAAAAAAAAGGGGGGGGAGGCCGAAAAAAAAGGAATTGCAAAGGGGGGGGGAAGTTTTCATTAAATCAGCGCCAAACCTTGAAAAGCCCAAGTGATGGAAGGGAAGAGGCGATGACTTAGGTCACTGAAAGCGGGAGACGCCCCTCGAGAATAAAGGGGGGGGGGGGAAATCAAAGAAGAAAAGGAACAGTTAGACAAAAAGGGGGGGGCATTTTACAGAAAAAAAACAAAGTTGTCCTATTCTTTACTGCGAGAGACAAGAGAGGGAGGGAAAAAAAAAAAGGGCCGGGTCTTGGGAGAAGAGCCCCTCCCTCTGACGCTATAAGGGGGGAAATAGGGTTTAATAAGGGGGTCGTACCAGGGGGGGGGAAGGGACCTTGGAAGAGAGAATCGTAGGAGGGGAAGGTTTTGGGGACTATCAAACTACTATAAACAGCCGAAGGGTCACCTGGGCACAAAGGAAGAGACCAAGTGGGGGTCAATCTCAAAGGGGATAAAATCAACAAAGGGTTCTCATCATATCCACAGAGAAGAAAAAAAATATGGTAAAAAACAAGAAAACAAAGACAAAGAAAGAAGGACAAAGGGGGGATTCGGGGAAGGAAGATATCCTTATGTTTGTGGCCAAGTATCGGTTAAACAGGAAACAGAAGATAAGCGAAAGACCGCAAACATTTCCGTCCTGGGAATACCTAGGGGGAGATGGGGAGGGGAGAGGGGGGGGGGATTTGGGAAGGGGAAAGGGGCAGGGGGGGAAATCTGGAAAAATGAAAGTGTGATGGTTGCCGGATGGCAAAAGGGGCACACTTAGGAGTGGGGACATGCACGTTCTTGACAGGGGAGGATCTTCACCAGAAAGAATAAGAGGGGTTCTGGAGGGGGGGGAAAACACCGGCATAGAGAACACAACACTGAATTCCTTAAAAAGAGTAGATGCGGGGGTGGGAACTTCCTTTTGGTGGGGGGAAGGTAGAGGAGGCTAGTTGTGGAGACTAGTTCAAAAAATAAGTGCATGGCAGCCAAGGGGAAAGAAGGGTAATATGTTCAGGCATCAATCAACAGTCACTGTAAAGAAGGACCAGGAAAATGGGGATAAAAAAAGCTTACCTAAAGAATGAGATAGAGAGTACTCACAGACGGATTCGGATTGGGCTGGGGCGGTCACGAGGAGAGCGTGGGAAGAAGGTTGGGGGGGTAAACGGACAGATGGGGAAGGGGGGGCAAAAAAAGGAAAAGCCCTGCAGGGGTTGGACGAGGGAGTACTTTTAAAGGAAAGTGTC
>Ga0179593_1302394_pt1 | contig 13914 bp, 13 predicted proteins | sample CZODoug2_1_08_16_FD_185931 | JGI IMG/M metagenome (GOLD analysis project Ga0179593, IMG submission 185931) | Vadose zone soil fungal communities from Angelo Coast Range Reserve, California, USA - CZODoug2_1_08_16fungal (PacBio error correction) | ecosystem: Environmental > Terrestrial > Soil >...
GACAAAAACGTGAAAAGAAAGATACAAAGAGCCACTACTAACAATAAACCTACAAATACCACATTACGAGAGGAGGAGGAGTCATCGCGCTTCCAATGAAAAATGAACGAAAGGGAGCCAAGGAAACTCTAGGAAGCAATAAAGACTTTCATTATGGTGAAGTGGAACGGCACGATTTCAAGGGGAGATGAGACAGGGCGAGAAACATCGCAAACTCAGCAAAAAATCCATACAGCCTGCTATATGCAAGAAAGGAAGGGTAGAAGGAGGGAGCAAACGGAAGGGGGAGACACGTCCGCGGATCTTGCAAAAGATAAATCGGCCTAAATCCGAAGAGAATTATCAGCTGATGAGAAACGGGGGAAATCGGTTATCACGATAGGAAACAATTCTGTCAACGGAGAAAAAGAAATAAGACGTATCTGGGCTCAAAAGATTAGTTGTCCGCTGCTTAAAAGGAAGTCGAACCGGAGTCGTCTAAAAAGTGGTCATCACCAACTACGATCAGTAGGCGGAGTCAGAAGGGGGACTCAAAATTGGTAGGAGAGGCTCGAAGAACGAACGGGGAAACGAAATTTCGAGTTCAACAAAAAACAAGGGGAGGAAAGGGAGAGAACGAACAAAAAGAAGAACAAGTAAAGGACGGTAAGAGGGAAGAGAGTAGGTCGGATCAACACAAAATCTCGACCGTATTTCGTAAGGGAGAAAATTGCAAGCGATCTAGAGAGACTACTTCGATGCATGGTCAGCGAGTCAGAACGACAGAGACGTAAGTCTAAGAGGGAGGAGAACTCCGAGAGGAGGGCTAAGATATATTCAGAGGACGGGGAGTGGCATAGAATGCTCTGGGGAAGGGTGGAGGTGTATTCTCGAGAAAAACCTAGGGGAACGGCCAGAATGCTAATATGAGCAAATAAAAGTCGGGGTAGATAGAGGAGTTGACGCCTCAATGTTAAGTCAATTTCTCTGACGCAGAGAAGTTACCTCGAAGAAAGGGATGAAAGAAAAGAGCGCAAGACGTGTTCAAGGAGTAGGGACTCAGAAAGCCCTAGGGACATGAGAGGGAGGGAGAAGGGGGAAAGGTACATTTTTGTGGGGGTGGTTTTTTGTGTCATGGTTTCGGGAAGAAAGAGACGCTAGAGCGTCGGACTGTCGGAAAAGGGGCTCAACCGGCGGCTTAAAGAAGCTCCAGTCTCGCTAGAAGAAAACAAAAGACTCGCAGAAGGTTTTCGGGGGGGCGTTGATCGCTGGAAAAAAAGTGGAGGGCGGCGATGGGGGGGGAGGAGGTTGTAAGCGGAGAGAACGCGCGGACCGAGCAAGGACTGTCGTCTTTTCATCTAAAAGAAGTCGAAGGAACAGGAAAAAACTGGTCCAGCGAGGCCGAGTCCGCGCGGCGGTGGAAAAAATTTCACGGAACCTCAAAAGGCCGCAGCTCACAAGGAAAGGCCAAGTTCCCAAGGAAGAAACAGAGAAACGTAGGCAACCGTGAGAAAAGAATCGAGCAAGGGGGGGTCCAAGGGGCGGGACGGGAAGTGTCACAAACCGGGAGGGACCACTGCCAAACGAATCGCGCCCAGGAAAAGGGGAAAAAATCCCGGAGGGACTGATCACCACTGGAATTGAATGGTGGGGAAAGGAAGGGTAGAAGGGTAGTCCTTGCCCCACAAAACGTCAAGACAAGAAAAACCTGTCAAGCGCACGCCGAAATGGGGGGGAAGAAGGAACGAAAACCCCAACCAGAAGAAGTATCTCCAGCGGGTGGAGGGAATCCTCGAACAGAAAAGACCAGCCAAGAGAAAAAGAAGGAAGCGCCAACTCGAGAAGCAATGTCTGAAGTCGAACCAATGCCAAAGAAAGGGGAAAGGAAAGATAAGCCTCACGACGGAGAAAAACGACTTTAAATGACCGGAGTGGGCAAGGAAGAAAAGCCGAACATGGGGACCGAAAACTGAATCGGTGGATAAAAAGAACAGCGTAGCTGTGGGGGTCGCAGTCCTTTCTAAAAAAAACGGAGGGGGGGCCTAGCAATGTTGATCTGAGCAGGAAGGGGGAAAGAGGGGTAAAACGTCCCGCGATTGGCGCGGAGGCTAAGGAGAACTCAATTTGTGACGCGATGTTGGCAAAAAGAAGAAAGGACTCAAGTCGGCATGAAAAGAATAAAAAACCGGATCCGCCTAGTTCAGAAAGACTGTCGAGGGGGGAGGGAAACCAACTAAAAAGTGGGACGAGGCCTGGCCGGGAAGGAAAGGGGGAGTCCCCGCGCATCAAAAAAAAAGAGATATCCCCCCTCTGGGAAGGGGGGCGAAAAAAAAGAACTGCGATTGGCGGAAAATCCAGACGACGATCCGAAAAAGAAGAAAAGTCAAAAAAAATCAGAAAGGCAAAGTCTGAACGAGGAAAAGAGCTCAAAAAACGAGGAGGAAAAGTAGATTTATAAGGTAGAGGAAAATTTCTTGATCGTAGGAGACCTCGGGAGAGGGGTGCAGATCGTCTCTGGACTACGAAATCGAAAAAATCGCCATCAGGGACAAAAAGGAGAGCCAGGGAAGGACAAGGAAAGCCATGGAAACTGGAAGGAGAAAGGCTTCACGAAATGGCATCAGGGGGACAAGACCCAGCAAGGAGGGGATGTTCAAAATAAGAAAACTGAAGAGCGAGGAAAAAGAAGCCTGGGGTCTATAACAAACTTGTGGAATAGGGGGGAAAAACAAGCTGACAAAAGGGGGAGTATACAGGAAACGAGGCCCCTCAGCGGGGGTGATGAAATTCCTTACGGCACAACGAGAAGAGACGAACCTATACCGAGGAACACAACGTCCATAAGGGAGCGCGAAAAGAGACGCTGGTAAAGCGGAGGGGCACGCAAAGGGAGGCGAGGCCTGGAGTTCGTTATAAGTCTAGGAAGGAAGGCTTTAGGAATAAGGGTCTTTACGTTCAAGGTTGACAAGGAGGTAGAAATACGGTCGGAGGAAAGCTAATTTGTTCAGACACGAGGGGAAAGGAAATCGCGGGCCGCATCTGCGGTTATAAATAGAGGAGGTCAAAATGCGAGTTGAAGAAACAAGCGAATAACCTTTACTGCGAGGTCAGAGAAAAAAGCCTCAAAGCCGGGAAAGATCCAAGAAGGAGGGGGGGTGTCAGTTCGTGAAGGTACTCCTCACCAAGGGAGACTTGGCGCGACAGATCAAAAGGGGACGCGTTTGGGATCACGAAGAAAAAGCTTACATCGATACCGAAGTACAGGGTGAACGGTTCTAGTGAAAGGGTTTAACACCGGGTCGCGGAGGAGTTTGTTACTTTTCAAAAAAGGGTCACATCCTCGAAAACAGAGTCCTGACATTCTGATCAAAACTGAGAGAAGAGGTCGAGAATCAAAGGTCAAGGGGAATCGGTCGATACGAGTGAAAGGGGAAAGGAAAATGAGAGGATGAGCAGGGGCCGTCTTGACAATTTCTAGTTAACAGCAGCAGAGGGAAACTCGGGGGAGGAAGGAAGAGTAACAAAAAAGAATTCTATCGTTGGCCGGGACGTCAGGGAGGACCGGATCCGAACGGTCGACCCAGTCGCCGAAAATACGGTCAGAGCGAAGGATGGGGGGGGTGTGGTGGGTGGGTGGGGGGGGGTTTGTTTGCTACCCAGCCTGGGGGAAAGAAATAAAGAAACCGCATAGACAGGGCCCTTCACTACATTGGCAAGCAGATCAACGACCGAAAAACCAATGCAGTCCAGTGCCAAGATTGAAGAAAAAATTGGGGTATGGCAGAATGAAAGAGGGCGGCTTCATCAAGCGGTCTCACCAAGAGGACCGAGAACAGCCATCTGGATACAAGATGGATGTAAAAAAGTTACATCGATAAAAGAGTTCTCCTAGACGAAACATAGGTTCAAATGAAGCGGGCAACGTCCTTCTATTGTTCGAGAGAACCACTCTCCGTGACGCGATGCTACAGGAAGGGGCAAGCAAGAGGCCGAGTCAGGGGGAAGAGGTGCGTCGGCCATCGCGAAAATTGCCGCAGGCGGATCAAAGCAAAAGGAGGGAGAGAGTTTCGACGTTCTTAGAGTTGGAAGGCTTTCGGGTCTTTACTCATGAAGGAAGAATTGATCGGTGTGGACGGCGACTCAACCGGCTGCAACACCGGCGCACCAGCGCGGGCGAGCAGGCAAAAGAGAAAGAATTCGAAAAAAGTCGCAAAGGCGCCCGGCTTAGGAAGGGAAGCTGCGCTCGCGCAATTCACTGCTGCCCGGGCCTGGGGGGGAGGGGGGTGGGAGAGTAGGGGATGTTGGAGGGAGTGGCAAGGGGGGAGAGGGGGAAGAGCAGGGGGGAGGGGAAGGGGCGGGGGGGGGCGGATGGGAGGGGGGAGGGGGTTAGGGGAGAAGAAGGGGGTGGGGGGGGGGAGAAAGGGGGGACACGCGGAAGGGGGTTAGGAGACAGAGAAAAAGGATAGGTCAAGTCGTAGGGGGGGCTTGCGGGCGCGGTACGTTAACCCAGCAGCGAAGAAGAAGTAAATCTACGATCAGCGTTCCCTGAGGGGAAAGTACCACTCGCCATACGTCGAGTGGGGGGGTGTTGACGACGAAAGGAAAGAAGAAATCTTCGCCGGAAGGGAACCGTGGCCGTAGATTCCGTACAAAGAAGAGAAAATAATTCGGTCACTGGAAACTCCAGGAAGGGACGGTTGTCTTCTTCCGCCGCCGAGGGGAAGAAGGAAAAAACGTTGCCGCGACCACAAGGGAAGCCGATCACCTTCCCCAGGAAGGAGAAAAAGGAAGAGGTTGGGTGAATTGCCGCAGTTAGGGTCCATACCGCCGCAACGGTGCGAAGGGGGGGATCCAGCGACCACTCCAAGAGAGGGGAAAAGGCCTGATCTTCTGGAAGGGGTTAACGCATCCTCGTGCGACGGCGGAGCGATCAACGATGCCGGAGAAAAGAATTGTCCTAACCCTATAAAGGGGAGGCCAGGAGGGTATTACAGGGGCCAGAGAGTTGAAAAAGGACACAGAGAAACCGCCCGGGAAAAGTTGCATAGAGTCATAGTAAGTGGACTGGGGGGGGAAAATGGTCAGAATTTTCAACCGTGATCATCGCTCCTTGGAAAGGGGGGAGGAGGACATAAAATTTTTCGCAAAGGACTGGATTCCATTGAAACGCGGACCAGGGGAGAAATGGGCCGTGCCGGTGAATGCAAAGGGACGAACGGGAAATCGATGACGGGGGAGAATGGGGATGGGAGTCGGGTTAGCGTCGTAAGAAAGTCCCTTTTCCAAAGAGTTGGGTAAAACCACGGCGGCGGACAGAAGCCGTCCATGTGCGTTTGGTTTGGGGAGACTGGAGTCGATGAGCCTTAATCCAAGAGGATTGGGGGTGCGAGAAAACACGCCCTAGGCTAAGGGGCACCTAATCAGGGAAGACTTTAACGGCGAGAAAAATGAATTCGTAACAGGCGTACCATTTACAGAAAAACGACGCGGGCGAAGGCAAGAAGGAACGAGACGCGTCCCCAGCGGTTGAGTTTTGGACCGCGGGGCGAGGGAATTCAAAGGATGGTTTTTGAAAAAAAAAAAATCACGTGCGGAAGTAGCAAATATTCCTGTGTCGTAGCGTTTGGAGTACGGTTTGAGCGCGTGTCGGTAAAGTGGCGTATTTCGGAACCTCCGAAAGGGTAGACTCACAAAGCCCATAGAGGCTCAAACGAAAGGAAAGTGGAGGAGGGCCGGCCATCCCCAACCCACCCCCAACAACAACCACCACAAAAAAAGAACACAAACCCCACCCAACCAAAACAAACGACCCAACAACAAAAAACCAGGAAAAGGCCCATCTCGAGAGAATATGCTTGATGAACAGATAATTCGGAGGCAGGGAATTGGAAACATCAAGGCAAGGGGGCATAAGGTAAAGGCATGACGAAAAGAGAGGGCCCTGCAATGATGTGGCGCGTGAAGCCAAGCAGAAGCACTGGTACTCAAAAGGAAAAAGAGAATTAACGTGAAATGCAATAGGGTAGTAGAATGGCAGGGGGTTTCTGAGGGAGAAGGGGGGAGTGGGAGTCGTTCGACAAAGGGGATACCTTTTCCGATCATGGGGCGCAAGACTCATTCGCTGCTCCCATAGGGTGGGACGCGGTACGAATAGAAGCTCATCCTTGGCCCGCAAGAGGCTGAGCGTCAGATACGTCCTAAGGGGGGAGCCAAAGTTGCCTGTTCTTCGCATGCCCAGCATCACAAAAGGAGAATGTAGGGCTTAATCTTTGAAAGCTCCATAAACTTAAAGAAACTGTAGTAGTGGTCAAAATTAATCGCAGGGGGAGGGGCATTTCCATAAGGAAAAAAGAGGACCATACTCAACTCGGGCGCTGGAACGGGAGATCTCCCTTAAGATCTCAACAGATACTAAAAGAGGGTAAGGGGAAGACTATATAAGGGAAGAAAAAAAGGTTTCGTATTTTCCCTACGTGGGGGGAATGGAAAGGGCTGAAAGAATCCAGTCCCGAACCGCAAGGGGAGACGTTTCTGAGCTGCGGAAAGTAAAAAATAGCCGGGAGTCAAAGGTTCAGAGGACGGGATAAAAATGTAAATCGGCAGACGGAGAAGGCATAGTTTCGGAGGAGCCAAGGCCAAGTGTAAGGAGAAGAAATGCAAAGAAATTTAAAGCGAAATGGTGCTCATTCAGAAAACGTGGGAAACTTGAGGCGAAGGAAACAAAAATAAAAAGCTCATCCTCAAAATCAAAAGAACCAGAGATCGGGTACACAGCCAAGAAGTTTACGTCCTCGTGGTCCGGGGCGCTTGATGAATGGGGGTCACGCACGAAAAAAACGAGAGCTGGGGTACTAGATGATTTAACCTGGCTAGGAACATTTCCATGGCTAGGAAAAAAATCAAAGGCGGCATTGAATAGTGGGGGGGAGCAAGGTAAAGTCTCGCGGAGGGGTCCTGCTGGCGCTTTAGAACTCTCATCTGGACCGGGTTTGGAATCGTGGTGGGGCTTGGGGTTTGTTGGGGTGGTTGGGTGAGCCTGCTTACCCGTTGGAGGCGGCGAGCAGCACAGACCCGATTGAAAACGCTAAATAAATCCCAAGAAATAAAAAGAAGCCTCCGATAACTGAAAAAAGAAGAAAAAAGAGGAAAAGAATCGTTCAAGAACGGCCAAAATAGCACTAATTTTGACGGACTAAAGTGCTAGCGGTTAGTCATGCAGGGGGGAAGGGGACAGTCTGTGACCCGGCAAGGAGTACGGCTACTAATCTGACAAAAGGTGCGGGGGCAAGTCAAGGGACAGGGAAGTCTTAGACGGCGCGGGCGGTTGATTAGAGGAAAAGCAGCTTGAAGTGAAAAAAATTCCGGCGACAAGCGGAAATCAGGTCAAGGAAAAAAAAACTAATCAGGGAAGGCTAGGGCAAAAAGCAGCGCGGTGGCTTCAATATTGACAAAGCCACGAGCCGAAGAAAAGAATAAAGAGCCCCGATACAATGACTGACAAAAGGACATCATCGACGTCGTAGAGAGTGTCCCCGGCACAATGCAACGAAAGACCATGACCGATGAAGACGCAGGAAAAAAGTGGGGGGAGCGGGAAACGTAAACCAAGGGGAAGGAGAATGAGTACCAATCGGGCATCCGCCATCGTAAAACAGCTCCTCAGGACAAACTGAATTGGAAGGCCTGGGGTCATCATAAGGGAAAAAGTTGCGTTCAGCAGAGAGAGCGAAGAGGGAGAAAGAAGGGGGAGGAAAAAAGAAGAAATTTAAAATCACGTGGGATCACGGCCATATCACGATGTCAGGGCAGAAGAAGAGGAAAAAGGGCTAAACTGTAATAATAAAGGATCATAATGGTTGGGAAAGGAGTGGCGGGGGGGGGGGGTGGCTGATATCAACAATTCAGTCTTTCCTGAGGGTTCCTAACTGGGTTGCAGAAAAAACTAGGACTCCTGTGAGTGTCCAAGGGAAGTTGGAGAAGCGTCATGGGAGGGCAATTGAGGAGAAGGGGCATAAAAAGACGAGAGGCGACTGGACAATTACGTCAATTGTTCCACAACGGAAAAAGCGGATGGATTAAGGACGATCTACACTTTACAAGGAGAAAAGAAGATGGCGTAGGCTTAGGAGATAGAAAAAACACATTCGGATTCTGGCGATTTAGTCAGGGGCACGGGGACAGATCTTCGAACAGGGAGAAGGCGAGGGGTCTCGGAAAAAAGAGGCTCGAAAGTCCGACCTTGATTCGGAAGAGAGCCTCGGATCCGAAGGAGGGAGGAAAGGGCCGTCGGAATCGAGCGGCTTCGAAGGGGGGAACTTCGAGCCTCGCGCGGGGGGGAGGGGGGGGGTAAAGAGAGGGAGACAAAGGAGGAATGGCTTCACAGGGGGCGTAATTGAACATCCAGAAAACGAAAGAATGAAAAAGTCTAAGATCAGCAGAAGTTGCTGTTCAAGCCTGTTCTGTCACGGAAAGGTCTCGTCACTCAAGGAAGGGACATCGGGCGTGAAAAAAAGGAAAGAACCCCCCGCCCACCCAAATAGCATCTGGGAGGGGGAGGAAATTGGTTGATAGAAAAAAGCGAAGGACGTTCCCGATAAGGAACTTTCGCTCAAAAAGAATGGAAGAGGTAGCGTGCTGTAAAAATGGGGGGCTAAATGACCATTGAGGTAGAGCTTGCGAGAGCAGAGGTCAAAATGTGGTGAGATTGGGGGAGACAAAACCGGGGGGCGGGGGGGGGACCCGAACGCGGAGACAGGGCTTGCCCATGGTCGGAGGAGAGAATACACCAGAAGACGAAGAAATCGGGAAGGGAGGTGGTTATGTGGAGGAGCGGAGTTGACAGGCGGCAAATGGCGGGGAGGGGAAAGGGGGACGAGTAGGGAATGTCCAGTCGTTAACTGTAAGGAGTCGATGGCTGCTAGGAGAGCGGGGAGAAGCATAGGCAAGTTTCAGAAAGAGAGAAGGCCGAGGGTCAATCTAAAAGGAAAGTCCTTCCTTACTGTTGGAAAAAAGAAAAAAGGGCGACATCAAGTCAGCAAGAGATAATGCCGGCAACCGGTACACTGAGAATACGTACTAAGAGGGGAACAAGGAAAGGGAGGTACATCGGAGGGAATCCGGAGAAGCCATGGTATGGGACAGGGAGAGGCGCGGAAAAACAGGGGCTTTGGCACAAGCACAAGCGAGACTCTAAAGGGGAACAAAAGGGAAACCCGGAGGAAAACTTGCGAAAAAGGTGAAGTTAACAGCAAAAAAACGGGCTGGACGTCGCTTGCGCCACTAAGTTATCAGCTACACTCTGGCCATGGAAGAGAAAACAAAGGGGAAAAGTGGGAGCGTAGAAATCACGCAGCGCAGGAACTTGGTTAGCGAGAGGCGTGTCACTGTGATCCGAAAGGGAAACCAACGAGGGTTGTCTGGCCAATCGAACGGCCTTGAATGAGGTATAAAAAAAGACGCAGGACGTTCTGTCTCATCTGGAGACCAAGGCCGCCCAATCCTATGGGAAAGAGGAAGCACGAGCCGTAGTGTAATTGTAAGCTTTCCCGGAAACGGGTTGGGACAGTGAAGAAAATCGCTGGCAAGTCTCTAAATGAATCGGGAAGTGTCAGGGGGACGATCACCGTGAATGAAGGGGCGTCCAGTCGCGTTCTTTGGGTCCTCAAAAAAGAATCCGTATGCGTCATAAAGGGATCATTTGGGGAAAGGGACGGTGTTTAAAAGGGTGAATAACTCGAGGGGGCGGGGGATGATGCTTGATCACCGACACGGTTAGTCGATGTGGGAAAGAGAAGAAAGGGGGGTACTCAAACGCCGTCACGGAGAAAAAAACGCTCCGCGCCGGATCAGTCGAGTCGGGAGGGGGGGAACTAAATTACTGCTGCGGGTAAGGGGGGCGAAACAGACGGGGGTCAACCTTGTGGAAGCTCCTTGCTATAATTCAAACTTGTCACCTAATGGAGAGCAAACTTCCGATTCGTCGGAAAATAGCAGGTTGGCTCTCTCGAAAAGGGGGCGATTGCGTCCATTCACTCCAAAGAAGCTGAACACATAAAAAAAGACTCCGAGTTATCTTATCGTCATATCCCTGCGCTGGAATCTAACGGAGAAAGGGGGGGGGGGACTCAGAAACAACAACGGATTATTCATTAAAATAGAGAATCAATACGTTCGTGCAGTCTCTTTCAGTGGAGGGGAGGTGAGCTCCGTAGAGAAGTTGGGTGAACTTCAGAGGAAAAAAAAGCATCGATTGGGAGGGAAGGCCAACCTTGCGAAGTGATCAGGGATGATCCGGTGAACATACCGGTTACGCGGAATGCGGCGCCAGCCGAGAACTGCAGTTTCATGATGGGGGAAAAAAAACCACAGCAATCTATTGATGGGCGCAATGCTAGAGGGAGAAAGAAGATGAGATACCTGCAGTAATCCGTGCCACTGTGTATTCAAGTGGGGAAAAACGAAAACAACGGGAGGGGGATTCTGAAAAGCCACTCCGGCGGGACGTTCATTCGAGGTCAAGGAAAAGTAAGCTCCGATCAAGTATCAAAAAGTGCAAGAGAACTGTGACCGAGGACACGCGGGAAGGGGAAAAGTCCGGAACCGCAGAAATGATGAAATCCCGCAAAGCTTCGCTTCCTTTAAAGGAGCTGTCTATTACGTAAGTCGGGGAGGCACAACTCCGGTCTGGACAGGAAGGAAAGGTCGCGGTAATTAGGAAACATCGGGAGCCATTTGTTCGAAAATGAGAGCGGGTCTCCGGAGAAGAATGGCTCGAAATTCATTCCCGGAAGGCGAAGGGACGAAGCCCTCGAGAAAAAAATTGGATAATACAACTCTGCCGCCGACAAAGAAAAGCGAGGTTGGGTTGCTTTTCTTGGAAGGATTAGCTCCAACTTGGGGAGGAGTGGCAACTGAGAGAAAAGGGTGAGTTTGCCGGGGTTGCAATCCAAACGAGGTCGAAGGACCTTCATGGGAAATGGGGGAGCCATTGTTCTCATTCTTCTTGCAAGGGTTGGACGCAGTCGCGGAAAAGAGGGTGCGCGTGGAAAAGAAAGGGCCAAAAAAAACAGCGCGTCCCACAGTTGAAGCCTCACGCGCGAGCGACTATTTCTGCGTCAGAAGGAAGAGACAACGTGTCGACTGTACGCTCTTTATCGCAGGGAGGAAGGGACTTGGGAGTCCGTGGAAAAAGGGACTAGGAAGCACTGAACTCGGGGGGAATTTCATAAAGGAAATTGACCACGTCAAGGCTATGATGGAAGGGGCGTCAGCGGGCAGGATGAAACGTCTCCAAGGAAAAGCCCGCCGAAATCCGGGCTAGCCTAAACGGACGAAGCCACCATTCAATCTCGGGAAAAAAAGAAGAAGGAACAAAATCCGCCCCGCCCTCGACGAAAAGTCCCTTCACGAAATTGTGTAACGCTCTAAACAAAAAACATGCTTCCAGGCCAACTTGGGTTGGTGGGGGTTGCAATAAGAGGATCAGACCCGTCCAGGGGGACTCAGATCTCACCAAGGGGCTGACCCTGGGGAGACCAGTCGAAAAAAAGCTTTTCTAAGAATAGGGGACTCAACAAAAGTTACAGGAAATAGACAAAGAGAACCGCATTCATGGCCTGCTAGAATCTTCCTGTCAAAGGAGGGAAGAAAAAACTCGCTACTCCTCATTACATCTGCGCTTCGTAGGATGCACTTAGAGGTCAAGTCTAGGGGGGGGGACTCTGTCCAGACTGAAGGGGAATTGACAGAGCGGGGCTTCAAAAAGATGGAGAAGATCTCGACGTTCTGAAAACTTTTTCGGGCAGTTCTGGTTGCAAAAAGAGGGGAGAAGAACAAGGGAGCCAGGGGGACGCGGCGTTGGGGTAGGAAACTCTCACCGTGCGTCAAGCGCAAAGGAAATCACCATGTCGGGGTCAAGGGAACCCAGAAAGATTCGAACAGGCGTGGAGCCTCGGCGGAAAGAAAAAGTCGTGCACGCCCTTCATCCCTGGGCGTTTTCCGGAAAGGACGCGGAACCAAAAAAAGAAGAGGGGAGATCTTAAACGGCAAGGCCTCTGCTGCCGGAGCCTCGACAGAGGAAAAAGAAATGTGTGTGGGTTATCGACTAATCTCAAATGAGGGAGAGGAAGGGGAAGTCCTTTAGAGGGAGTACGCTTGACCGGGACGAACTCCCAAAAAAAAAGTAAATTCGTCAACTTTAACTCTGAACGGGAGAAAAAACGTTGGGGGTCTTCGGAAGCAAGCTCGTGCTCGAGAAAATTTGCCGTAGAAAAAGATGCCTCATCGGACAAGTGGTGAGGAATGCCTTAGGGAATTTGTGACTTCTCCGTCAAGAGAATACCGGACGAGTGTGCGATTGAATAGACATCAAGCGCCCAACCCTCAGGGAGTCTTGGGAGCCGCAGATCCTCTTGAGAGGAAAGGGGTTTCTGGGACTTAATTGCCCTAATGGAAAGAATGTTCCAGCCCCATAGTGATAAACGATGAAAAATGTTCTCCCTGAGGAATGCACCCTTATAAGGGTTTTACGGAGGAGGTAGTACCGGAAAGGCGCGGATGTGGCAACGAGAACAAAAACAACAAAAAGGCCGGGATGACGGGCTCCAGGGCATGGGCAAAAAAGAAAGTAATGGTCTCTTGGTGGGAAGGGGGTTCATGGCATTGGGGGGAGAGCCTCAATGATGTGCACTGTTGACGTTCCATGCCATGAAACTTTTCGCCTAAGTAAGCTTGACCAACTTGAAGAAAGCGTCAAGGCGACCTGGAAGGGGAGTTGGGACAGGAGCGCAAAATAATGCTCGGAATCCAGGGTTGGGAGAAAGTGCGGTATCGGGTAGCAATACTATTAAACTTCTGTGTAGAAGGAAAGGTTGACCCAGCGCCGGAGGATTACCTGGCGTAACATCAGGAAATTGGGGTTGGGGTATGGCTGTGGAAGGCAATGAATCCAGGAAATCGGAGGGGGGGGGAGAAAATAAGGCCCAAAACACCGCGCAGCGCCGATCATGAACTATGACCGGGCGGAAAGACGGAACGAACGGTATAAACGTCGACCAGGGAAATTAAAACCAGGGGGACCGGCGTTGCTACAGGAAAAAGATCAACATAGGAGAAAGATCAAGGGAAAAGTGAGGGTTGGGCGCAAGGAGGCTGAACGCGGCATGGGGTTCCCTTCTCTTGTGGGAAAGGAAATGGCTACCGGCGTCAGGTATAATAACGATAAGGGGCGTGGTTGATTTATCGTTTAGAGGTCGTCTCGGTTTCTCTGTGCTCAAGCGAAAGCCGCAGGGTCTACAAAAAAAAACACATCAGGGAAACGCAAAAGGGACCTCTGACGTGCGGGCAAAAAAGACCCAGCGGAGAAAAACGGCCAAAATTCGTAAGGAAAACAATAGGCTATTCTCGCAGGAGTGTCCGGAATTAAAGGGCGCATGGGGCATCGCTCAGGGAAAACATAGACGAGAAAAACGCAGCAAATCGGTTCAGGAGAAACAGAAAGAGCATCAAAGCGACGCGCCATGACGCAAGGCCTTAACTTAGAAAGGTCGGGAAAACTATGGTCAGGGGACATAGGTTAAAGAGCAGGGGCTTCTGGGTCGTTATTCGCGTCGGTTTGACGCCCTGGGAGCCCCCTAAAGGGCGCATCGAAACGCGGCGGAAAAGCGAGTGAGCAGTTCGTTAGGACATTGCTGACGGCGGGGCAACAAAAAGCGGGCACTGCTAAAGTACGGAGAAGTCGTGGCCGAACGAAAAGTAAAAGACTTAAAGTCAGAAACCGACCTCTGAGAGTTTGTCGCGGGAAGGGAACTCTCGCCAAAACGTCTGTACTAAAAATGGGGACGGTCGGGAAAAAGGAAGCTCGACGACCTTTGCGGGGGTCAAAAGGGCCCTTCAAAAAAAGAAACTCTTTCCTTCAATGCGACTGCATGCTTAATG
>Ga0179593_1404546_pt1 | contig 13914 bp, 19 predicted proteins | sample CZODoug2_1_08_16_FD_185931 | JGI IMG/M metagenome (GOLD analysis project Ga0179593, IMG submission 185931) | Vadose zone soil fungal communities from Angelo Coast Range Reserve, California, USA - CZODoug2_1_08_16fungal (PacBio error correction) | ecosystem: Environmental > Terrestrial > Soil >...
AGAAAGGATAGCGAGGGGTTCTCATGGTATTCAAGGGGGTGTATTGGGGAAGGGAACTATCCATTCTGGTTTAAAGGAAAAAAAAAAAACATTCATTCGTCTGACTTGGCATATAAGGTAAGTGGTTAACCTTCGATCGTACTAAGGTAAGTGTGTTGTTTCTAGATTGCGGGATTCATTGTTTCAAAAAGAATTAAGTGAGTGACCAAAAGAGAAAAGAGATATTCACGAACACTCAAGAAGAGAAGGAAAAGATTTTCAAGCACATATAAATTACTCAAGAATCTACGTAAACTGGGAGGTATAGGGTGGGGGAAAAAGTCTGGTAGGAAAAGAATTATGCTCGGTTGTCACGGATGCGAAACACTCCCCACCGATAGGTCACAAAGCAGGTTGGACTCCACGGAAGCTTCTCCTGCCGGTCATCCACAGAAACAAAACCACCAAACAAAAAAACACAAGGAGCCCCACAGAAAACAACACAAGAGAGGGCCCGGGGGGGGGGTGGGGGGGGTGGGAGGGGGGGGAGGGGGGGGGGGGGGGGGGAGAAGGGGGGGGTGTGTCGATCGGAGGTTTGTCGCCGTGGGGGGGTTTCTACTAGGTTGATGGGGGCGGGGGTGTTAGAGACGCGAGGCTGGAAAAATACTGGGCCGTGTGCTTTTGGCGGCTTTATGGAAGTAACCGCCGCAAGATTTCGGTGGAAAGTTTGCGAATGGGGCGAAAAGGGTGGAACGGCGAAAAGCCTCCGGGTGGTTGTTGGTTGCGCACGATTGGGGGGAATAAGTTGAGGGGCGGGTACTCGGGGCATCGGGAGGGGGTTTGGGTAGGCTCGGAAGATCGGGTCAGGGTTGTGAGGTTGGGGCCGGTGGACGTGGGATAACCAGCCGTGATGTAGGGAAGGGGGGATTGGAGGGATGAGAGTCGCAGAGGGGACAAGGGGGGGGGTGAAGAAGAATTGGCCGGAGCCCGGGTCGTTGACCCAATGGGGGGGAGGATCACGACCGCTTGGTGGCCAAGCCCTAAGGCGGGCCCGTCACGTGAAAAAAACGGGGCGGTCTATCAGACACTCAAAACAAAAAAAAACTGGGAAAAAGGAGATATCGACCAGCAGGCCTTTTTTTCACCGGGGCCACCCCTCTAATGCGCACCCAACAGAGTGAGTGAAATCTAAGGGGAATACAAGGGAGAAAACAGAGGGAGGTCCCACTCAACTGAGGACACCAACACACGGTAAACTCTGCGACTTGAAATCATGCAAAGAGAATCCGCAAACTTCCTACAAAGCTGTATCAAGTCAAACACCGACTAAAAAAAGGGAAACAAGAAACAAATGATCCTCCGCCAAAGAAAACAATCCCCGATGGCAACACGACCCATAAAAAAAAGGTCCACCACCTCTGTCGTCCCCCAACCACCAGCCTGATCCCGGGGGCCCTCTGAAATCCGCAACATGCGCAGCAAAAAAAATTCTCACCGGAAATCCCTCCCTGGGTTTGGCAGGGATCTCCTCAAAAGGAAAAAAACCAGGAAACCCCCCCGAGGTGCTCCAAGAAATTCGCGCGAGACAACACCCAACATCAGTCGAACGACCCGTTTTGCTCAAAAGAAATCTGGAAGAAAACCAATGACGGCGCAGACCCAGAATCTTACTGGGGCAATGGGGCCCTATCTCAACGTCCAACCAGAAAACGAAAGAGCAAGATATCCGTTCAAGCCAAAATGAAAAACCCCGAAAAGAAAAGGGCCAAAAAAGGGGGGGTTATGAAGGACCACAAAGCCTATATCCTGCATTTTCGGGGGATGCGTGAACACCTGAAAAGGGCGCTTGTTTGCGGGGTTCAAACTTCAGCCCCGATTCAAAATGTGCCAAATAAATGGGGGACACTCGGGGGGGGGCCAAGATGTGAGATTCAACAAGAGCTCGGGGTGCCGATGGAAAGTACTGAAAAATCCGCCAAAATAACAATCAACAACACTGAACCGGGGGGAACCAGCAAAAACCGAAAACTTTCGCTCAGGAGGATTCGCCTGTAAAGAAAAAAGGGTGCTCAAGAAAAAATTAAAAGGTGTATGGCTTAAAACAATCAACCACCGAAGCGGACAACAAAAAAAGGGCTTCAGGAAAGATGTTCACAACTGTAAAAAAAGAGCACGCTCATCAATCGGAAAGGGAGGACAAGCCATCGATGGACAGCCAGGGTGAAATCTCGAAGGAAGCTTACCGGACGAGAACGGAAAGATTAAAAACCAGAAACCAAAAAAAAAGGAAAAACCTCACATCACCAACGCGGGCCACATCAACAGAACGGGCAGGCAATCAAACACGAAACTAAAAATTCTCCAGTTTTCAAGGCCTAAGAACAGGGACAGGTCCACGACAATTGCAGACAGTGGCACGCTCACAGAAATGGGGGAGGGAAGGGCTACCGGGGGGGAGGGATGTAAATAAGAAAGGGGGGCTAGGGAAAGAGGGATGAGGGTGGTGGGGAGGAGAAGGAGGGAGGTGGCGCAGAGGGGGGGATGGAGGGCGGACGAGGGGAGGGGGGGGGAGGGGGGGAGGTAAGGGAAGGGGGGGGGAAAGGAAGGGGTAGAGGGGTTGGGGGGGGGTGAGGGAGGAGAGGAGGGAGAGGGCCACAGGGGATTGGAGGAAGGAGTGGGGTGTAGAGGGAGGGGGGAACAAGGGGAGGTGGGGGAACTAAGAAGTCCCATGGGGAAACAGTCCCCGGGGGGGAGCAATCAGTGACAAAGAACGAATAACGATCAACTTCTCAACTCTTGCGACAATCGTTCCCTGACTTCTGTGAAGTTGTGTGGGGGGAGAGGGGGGGGGCATAAAAACCAAAAGAACAAGGAAAACAGATCTTCCCACAAAAACGACAAAACCAAGGGAGCGCCCCAAAAAAAACAAAAATGGGGGGGGGAACCAGGGGGAAAAATTTGCACGAGAGGGGGGAAAAACCACATAAAATCTATCCAATACTAAAAAACAGCACGCGAAATGCACCCTCCTCGCAACAATCCGGGAGAAGTAGTCCGGGACCTGGGAACCCAACAGGGGTGGGGAAGGAATAAATCAGAAAACTAAAAACGACCGACTCCCCCAAATCCCGGCCCCAAGAATCCAATCGAAAGGAGACCCGTCGAGCGCAAAAGGGGGGGGGGGGGGAAGCCTTCTGGGCGGACAGTGGACCCGGATTATGACCGCCCAACATTTAAAGGAGAAAGAAAAAATACTCTCTAATCGAAAGAATCAAAAAAATTCAAATCCAATTACGGGGAACTGAAAGTGAGGGGGGAATAAACACCAAAAATGAGAAGATGAGTCCAGGTCTGGTAGATAATTTCAGAAGGAGAGCTCTTCAAGGGGCCAGTCAAGGGAAGGGAGGGGGTAATCTTAACCCAAAAAAAGAACATCATCCAAGGAGAAGGGGGTTCAAAAGCAATTTATCAGCACCACCCTCGCTGGGGTGGAAAAAAAGGGTCAAAGTCGTCAAAGAAACAAAGGGTAGGGCCGGCGAAGCGAATTTCCTGTTCAAACAAAAAAAAAAGGGAAGGGGGGGGAACGGGGCCGACAATGGTACCCTACATACGGGCGGATGTTGGGAGGGGTCGGCAAAAAGATGGGCAACTCCCTACTTGGGGGGGACGGAAGGGGTTTTCTTAAAAGCTTCATCACTGGTCGAAAAAAGAAAGGACAAAAGAACAGTAGATCGGGCAAACTATCCCAGCAAGAAATAACCTCTGAGGCGGGGGAGTAATATATAAAGGGGAAGGGGGAAAAAAATCAAGTTGGGTCTTGGGTTAGGCAGCATCCCGGCCTAAATTGATTGGGGGGGGACAGGGGTTTGGACAATCCACGCGTTCAAAAAAAAAACGGTGGGGAAGGAAAAGCTAGAAAAGGTGGGGGGTGAGTTTTCCACAAGGGGGGGGGCAAGAAGTACAAACGGGAAGGAGAAAGGGAAAAAAAATCGGAAGGGGGGTCAAAATCTGGGGAAGGGAGAGGGGGACAAAGCGACGGGGGGATGATGATGAGGGGAGGGGGCTTCGGGTATGTTCCGGTTGCTGATGCGACTCAGGGGGGAAAAAGCTTTGGGAATCCAAAAAAACCGGGAAGAAACGAAACGGGTTGCACTCTGCGCCAACAGTACCGAAACCGAAGAATGGTGAAGGGGGGAGGCTGGTCAGAAAAAAGGCAAAAGGGGATGCAGAAAGCGTCAATGATGTGGCGAATGAAAAGAAAAGTGCTTCAATTTGGAAAAAAAAAAAAAAACGGGACTGTGGCAAGAGTAAACCAGGGATGGTAAAACTAGTAAAAAAGGAAGAGTGGTCTAGAGGGAGGGTGTCAAAAAGGAACACAAAAGGGGAAGGGACAAAAAAAAAATGTGATTCAAGGGAATCTACTTCGGGAGTAAACTCCATGGTGTGGAGTAGAGGGGCACCGTAACGGAGTTTTAAGGTTGGGTCAGAAAAGCTGGGGGGGGGAAAGGCAACAGCCAAAAAAAAGTCGGTCGTGGGGCTTAAAAGTTGGCGATAGTCAGGAGGGCGATGCGGCGACCAATACGAATGTCCTGGAAAAAGAGCGGAAGGGGGGGGGGGTGGAGGGAAGATGGTAACTGAAAAAAAAAAAAATTAAGGTTGGCAGGACAGGGTTCGTCAGGGGAAAATGACTGCTCGAACGTTGGAGAGCCTACTAAGGTGAACGGGAAAGATTACCGGGTTGGCGAGGGGAAAAGGGGGGGAAGCAGAGGTTGTGTTATATCAAGACTAGAGGGGGGGGAAAGGGTAGTGTTAACCAATAGTGATGGCGCGATGGTCGTGAAAGGTGGTTGGACGGAGAGAAAGAGCCGACTCAACAGGTGAGGGGGTTGAGGAAAGGAACGAAGAGTGTTTAAACGATTTGAAGGCAAGAGGACGAAGGGTTAAGCATTGTCGACAACCGGGCACAGAAAAGGGGTCCGGGGGAAGAAGTTCCAAAAAAAGATAAGGGGGCACTTAAGCTTATGGCATTCGGAAAAAAATGGCGGCGAAAAGGTCGAAAAAGATCGGTTGGGATACCTGGGAGGGGGGGGAAGGGAGGACCATGGCAAATTGCCGACTTTCTTGAGTGGGTGCCCGACAGGATAATGAGGTGAAGTATGCACAAGGGGGGGATTTGTACCTTGGACGTGTAAAAAACTTCGGAAATCCGGCTTAGATTGTAAAAACCTAGGTCCAAGGGAAAAAGAACCGAATAGGGGGGACCGGCGGGAAGGAAAGGGGTAAAACTTGAAAAGACGGTTACTGGGGGTGGCCATAGTGCGGCCGAAAAAAAAGGTTGTGAAAGGACCCAAAAAAAAAATAGTGAAGGAACGTGAGAAACACATCCTGGCCAGTTGAAAAAAAGCACCTGGGTGAGTTTAGGCGGTCCTCAGAGACAAGGTTGCGGGGTGCGAAAGAACTGGGACCACCAAAAAACCACCAAAACACCCAAAGGGGGGGGGATTGGACGGTGGTTGGGGAATTGTGGGCTAGAGCCGGGTCAGTGAAACAGAGCGCAGCCAAAGGGGGAAAGAAAGGACTGAGGATCCGGACGATGGAAAGAGGTGGGGGAGGGTATTGGGGGGGGGGGAAAGGGGAAATCGGAGGAAAGTCGGCCCCAGTACTCAAACGGCGCAAGTCCAACCTTGGAATGTCAAGGTAGAAAGAGGGAGAAATTCGGAAAACATAGCTAGGGGACGGTGTGGGGCAGCCGGCGGGGATCGGATGAAGAGTGGACATCTTAGAAGTTTCAAAGTAAAAGGTAAACAGGGAAGGTGAAAGGAAGAATTGGAGGAAAACTTGTAGCAGGACACTTGTTGCTTTCAACTGGAAAGAAAGAGCGGGAGAAAAAGAAATGGGGGGGATAGACTGGGGGAAGGGGTGTTTAAAAAAAAAAAAGAAAAGGGAACCTATGCTGAAATAAAAGGGGGGTCAAGGGGAGGGGGGAGGCTGGTGATGAGATACCGAAAGAAAAGAGCGCGTAGGGGAAAAAAAAGTTTGTCAAGGGTCGAATTTCGGAACGGCAGAAGGGGGGGACAGGTTGTGGTGGCAAGAAAAGGACGCTGGCCGTGATGCGCGGGTAAGGGGAGTGTGGAAAGGATGTTTTCTAAAGAGGGAAGAAAAGGATGAAAAAAAGGGGGGGGGAATTTAGGGGAAAGGTGGGGGGAAAGGTGGGGAAACAAAAACAGATGGAGGAATGACTGATTGAGATGAAAAGACCGGGCGCACGCGACGGGTTTGGGGGGGGGAAGACATTGGACAAAAAAGGAAAAGGTTTGGTGTCAAGGGGAAAATTATGGATGACAAATGGTTGGAAAAACCGCGAGGGGCCTGACCCCAAAAAAAGGCTGGCCAGGGGTCGAGAGATCAGAAAAACCACAACGAAAAAGATAAAAAAAACAGAAAAAAAGGCAACCAAAAGCTAGGTCGGCAAAGCGGAAAAAAGGGGTGATCATCTTCCAACACAAAGGGGGGGGAATCACGTGCTCCGAGCGGGTGAAGGAAAGAATGCAAAAAAGCCCAAAAAACGGAGAAAAAAGGGAGGGAACGCGAAAGAGACCCAATAAGAAAAAACATTCAGACAATCGGTTAATCCAAAAGGACCAAAACGGGGGAACTCACCCACTAAGCCACCTCAACGCTCAATCTCTAAGGCAACTCAACAAATAAAACTGGGAAACCTCTACAAACCACCAAGGGAAAAAGATAACCTGAAATGCTATTCAAAAACCCTCTTTTCTGAAAAAAAAAAACCCCTAAAGTCGATTGAAGGGCCGGTTGAAATGACACAAAAGAAAAGAAAAATTACAGTCATTTCTCCAACGAATGCGAAAACCACTTTTGCGGCTGGGAAAACAGAACCATCAAAAAGACAGAAAACACGGGGAAAACAACCGTAGTGGACCACAAAAAAAAAATTTTATCATAGCCAAATACCACTACAAAAAACCGGAAGGGCGAAAACATGTTGGGGAAAGATATCGACGAAGACAATCAAACTGAAGAAAGAAAAAGGGAAAGGAATGTCCCGGGGGGGGGTAATCAGTAAAGATTGGTAGGAAAAATAAAATGGGCCAAAGGGGGGGTTTTGGTTTGGCACTATCTGTAGAACGGCACCTTCGCCGAGGAAGAAAAGGAAAAAGTGAAAAGGGACACGGGGGAAGGAAAACAACAATAAGAGGATGGTATGAAAGAACTCCAATGCCCCGTCTGTATAAGGGGGGGAATTGGGGAAAACTTTTGAAAGGGGGAGGGCCAGGCGGCACCGACAAAAACAGAACAGATTCAAAAACCACCTTTCAGTAAAATATACCTCAAAAAAGAGGGAAAATCGCAAAGAATTGGGGAAAGTATTTCCACGGAAAAAGCGCTGAAAAGATACCAGGGCAAACAAGAACGAACGCTCTCATAAATAACAGAAATCAAAAGGGATAAACCGCCAAGACCAAAGAACAACAAAGGGGGGCAGAAAAAAAAAAAATGCCAACCGGGGTTCAGTGAAATTAATCTAAAAATAAACGAAAAAACGTGTGAAAAGCAAGAAGAACAAAGGATGGTTGGAGGGGGGAGGACGTCATCAGGGACGCAAAACCTTGTCTTCGCCCAACGATTTGTGAAAAATCCACCAGACGCTCGAAAGGGGATACCCGAAAAGACAGCCACAGGCCGGAAAAAAGCCACGAGAGGACCATGAAAGAACGGTGGGAACGCTCCCAGAGGGAAAAGAACGCCCAACAGAAAAAAACAGAATACGACACGACAAGAAATGAAACCAACTAAAAGAAGTGACCCCCCCGCAAGAAGGCCAATGGGGTACCCAAAGCCAGGTGAAATAAGGAGGAGGGGGAAGACGAAATCCGGGGCCCGCATTTGGCTACCTGACATCCACGCTAACGAAAAGCGAGAAGAGCGACGCATAAGAAGGAAGGGAACAGAATCGGTTAGCGGCCCCGGGGGTCAAAAAGTGGTCATCAAAAAAAGGCCAAGCCCGAAGTCTCGGACGAAAAAAGGGGGGGAAAGAAAGAACATCAAATCTTTCCCCTAAGGTCGGGTCAGACAGGAAGCAGAAAAATGATCTGCATAAAAAAAAAGAAAGAAAAACAGGTGGAAAAAGCGGCTGACATGCAGAACGCAAGACCAAGAAGAGAAAAGACAAACACCGATGGAGCCAGGGGAAAATTAACCACGCGCTGTGGTTAAAAAGTGAAACGAACCAATCAGCCGGAGCAAAAAGACTAAAAGGCACCGCCTTCAAAAAAGAGTAACATAAGGTGGATCCTCCACACATTGGAAAAAAGGAGAAAGCAATAGGGCGACGACTAGAATGGGAACCAAAGGAAAAACCTGCCTAGCTCCAGCCATGTCAAAGTGACACTAGTCTTAATAGAAAAATGAAAGGATGATCAACAGGGTCTGACTCTCCCGGAGTAGAAGAAAAAACCCACCAAACTTTACAAGAGGACAGAGAGCTGATCGAAAAACAAAAGGTCCCGAACGTTGAGGGATCAAGCCAACACCAAAAGGAGAATAAAGTGCCTATCGAGAATTGACTTAAAGCAAGGTTTAGCATCGAAGAGAAATGTGTGACAAGATGAAGTGAACGGTACACATCGAAAAGGTGAGAGGAAAGACCCTCTCTGTCCACTGAAAGGCAATGTGTCAGGAAAATTAAAAGGAAGGGACACGCGACGGCCTGGGGAAAATACGACAATGGACAAAAGAAAAAAAAAAAAAATCTAAAGTTTATGGAAAGATCGGGGGGCGGCTCATCCAAAGGTAAAAACGTGGGGGGTGGAGATGGGGTTTTCTTTAACAAAAAGCGAAGGAGGGAAGTGAAGGAGCAACATCCACTGGAAGGAAGAAAAACTCCACGCTATCAGAAAAAAAGGGGAACACGCGAAGAGGGAAACGAACTTTGGGGGGTGACAAATTGGGGACGGGGCGCAATGATTAGTAGGGGGAAGTGCCTCATTGGACCAATAGGGGAAGATCAAAAAAAACGGAGGAAGAAAAGAAGATAGTTGGGGGGGTTGGAAAACCTGGAAAGAATTACGACAAATAAAAGCGGAAAAAAAAAGTTGGGCCGCTCAATCGGGATGTCTCCCGAGGGGAAGGTCTTGTCAGTGATTGACTCAAGAAAAAGAGGAAGTTGGAACTGGGACTGGGGGGGTTCAGCTAGTATCTGTGGGGGAAAAAGAACACCATCGCCCCCACATGGGAACAGAGGGAAGACCAAAGAGGGTTAAAGGAAGAGTATTTTGGGGACAGTAAGGGCGTTCCTACACAAATAGGAGAGGGAAAAAAAAAAAAAACTGAATTCTCAGTTGCGTCATGTTGGACACCCACAAGCACGAGGAAACGTCCCCCAAAAAGTTTATATGAAGGAAAAAAAGGTAAGAGGGGCGTTTCGAAAAAGTTGCTGGAAGAAAAGGGGCATGACATTCAAGGGGGGAAAGAGGGGCTGAGACAGGGCGCATGTGTGGGCGGGTAATTTCCACCTGAGGCTGGAGGCGGAAGGGTGTGAGAGGGGAAGGGAAGCACTTCTAAAGGGGGGGCAGTAAGTGGTTCGGGAATAGAAAGGGGAAACACTTGAGATCGCATCCAAGAAGGCGCTCAGAACGATGAAACGATCGCCTGAGAAAAGGGAGGACGGAGTTGGGGGGGGGCATAAAAAAGTTACCGCGGAAGAGCAGTCGAACGTAAAAAAAAGGGGGTCTTAGCCTGCCGAAGGTGAAAGAGGAGGACGTGTTTTGGGGGGGGAAAAAAAAAACGTGGAGGGGAAACGATATTGGGGAAAAAAAAGAGACGGGGGGAAAAGAGGAGAAAAAAAAGGAAAAATGGGGGGGGGTAGTGTAAACAAAGGAGGGGTGAGGGGGGAAAAAATCCTTGTTTGCACGGAAAGGGAGCAAACGGTACAACCAGTGACCGTGTGACAGGGGAGCGAACGGGGGGAGGAAGGGACGGATGGAATATAGAAGACCAGAAAAAAGGATGGGGGCCTATCACGAAAACCGGGACCAGGAAAAGATTGTGGCCGCGGGCAAAGATACCTCAGAACTACAGGGGTCGGTGGGGAGAAGTGGGGGGTCGAGTAAATGGGTCAAAGAGGAAGAGAGAAATCCCGGGTGTAAACGAACACGAGGAGGTGAACAGGGATTTTGCTGGAAGCTACCTCTATGGGGGGGGTTTAAACCTCCTTCTGGGGGGGAGGAAGGGGAGGAAAAAAACTGGTTCCACGGGTGGAAGAAGGTCTAGTGTGCCGCTATCAGGAGGAGTGACGAATTTCAAAACACCTAAGTGGAGTGTTGCAATGTCACGGGAGACGGAGGGGAGGGAATCCCCTGGAAAGTTGAAAAAAACAGGGAAATTTAGGGGGGGGGCGGGAGGGGAACACAAAGTTTTTTTCAATGAAAAAAAGGCCGGGTGGGCATTAAGAGAAGACCGAAGCCGGCACATTAGGAAAAGAAAAAGGGGTTGTCATTAGGCGAATACGTCAGCCGGGAACCTTTGTGGGAAAGAAAATTTTCAGGGCCCAACTGGGAATTGGGGGGGGGGGAGGGATTTTTGGGGAAGGGAAAGGGGAAAAAGGGAGCGGAAGACAGCGTGGGGAAATAATCCTGAAAAAAAAAGAATCTTTACGTTTTCACAAAGAATAGGTATTGGAACAGAAATCAGGTGGCTTAGGCCACCAGTACCAAACTCACTTCTTCCGGTAAAACTCTTTTAAAAATGTCAAGGGGGGAGGGAAGAAAAGCGGGGAGTCCATGGAGAAAGGGGAAAAAGAAAGGGACGGTTTTTTTTGAAGCCTTCTTAAAAAAGACCTTTCCTTTGCTCATTCACTATACCGCAGAGGGAATATATGGAAAAAATACCGTCTGTGAGACCTGGGGGGTGAGTAAAAAGGGGAAGGGAAAATATTTCTTCAGAAAAGACGTGAGAAAACGTGTGTTAGGACACTTAATGGGGGGGGGAGGGGGGTGTAGAGAGGGACGAAGGGATGTTGCGGGGGACGTGGGTGGAGGGTTGGGAACGTCGGTGGGAGTCCCGGAAGAAGAGAGAATTTCGGTTTGAAAAGGGGGGCGCTAACGGGGGGAGGGAAGCGGAAAAAAAAAAACCTTTTTGGTGGTGAGAAAAAACAAAACTTTTTGGTGGGGGGTGGAAGGGTCTTGGCTCAGCGTTATGGAAAAAGGGGGGTGGGGGGACCTCGGAGAGAGTAGGGGAAACGGTTTAGTGGAGGCGCCGGGTGAATGGGGGGGGAGGAAAAAAGGATATGAAGTTGGGTGGAGTGGATAATTAGAATGTGAAAAAAAAAGTCTTCCTTTCAAGTGACGAAAGGAGAAAAAGGTGAGAAAACGTTTTTGTCGTTTGACAATGTATTGATTGAAAGAACGAGGGTGCAGACAAAGGAAAAAAAAAGGCCGAAAAGGAAGAATCGAGAGAGAAAAACAACCAACACGGAAGAGATGACACCTCCAGAAGTGTGGTGGTAAGGGGAAGGCCCCGCGGAGGGGCTGGAAACAGAAACTCTTCGGAATGAAGAATCAGGTGACAAACGTACTCAAAAGACGCGGGGAGGAAGGGAAGAAAACCCGGAAAAAGAGGGACAACTCCTCCATCTCCAATCTAATAACTCTTCCTAAAGATCAATCTTGTGGAGCCCACGTCACACCACAATTCGAGAAAATCCAACCACGACAGAGATCTCTCCGAGGCACAACCAATATCCAGAATTGGGACAGGCTCGCGGAAAAACCAAGAAACTTCGGGAAAAACCGAACAAAAACGATCATCGCCGTTGACCTGACCCAAGACGGCAGGAGACGAAAAGGAAAAGTGCCCTGCAAAAGAAAGGGAGAGTGGAAAAAAGGGACGACAATAACGAAAAAAAAAGTCACAAAAACCCCAATTTCAAGGGATTTACCCAAAGTCAAACACATCCTCAGGGCTCAGTACACAAAAAAAGATTAACCGAAAGAAAATCTAACCCGAACACGGGGGACAATTCCCTCGGAAGAAGCTTAAAAGAAAAAAAAAAAAGGTGAACGCTAAAGCACCCGAAACGTAAAGCCAAAGGGTGCCCAGTCACCCCCCAAACCAAAAAAAACAAAAAAACGCTGAACCCGTACGACTCCCCCCTAAAAAACTGGTAAGTATAAGGGATCAGATCTCCTTAAAAAGCCAGGACTTCAACATTCGTTCGAATTGTTCCAGGAAGACAGAACGAAATGTAGCCCTGCTTAAAAAAGTGGGTTGACGTTTAAAGGGGGACCGACAGGAAATCTAAACTGGACCTATTCAACCCCCTGTTGTTCAAGGGGGACAAAGTACCGAAAAAACGAGTACAACTCCCGATAACTCAAGGAGTGAGCAAAAAGCTGCAACCAGTTAAAAAGACGGTAACTAAGACGGGGGCCAAAAAAGTCCACAAACAAAAGGAAAAAAAAAAAAAAAAGGAACATTTCCCTCAAACCGCAAAGAAATGGGAAAAACCGTGGTCAGAGGACTTGTTTCTCAAGAACCCGAAAAACTTGTCAATGAAAAGGCTTGTGGCCATGGCCTGAAAAACGAAAATCTGAATAGGGCCAAAAACACCCCTGAAAAAAAGAAAGGGGGAAAACTTAACAAACGGAAAATCCCCCGGGGCCGCCAACCAAGAGCACCATCCCTGTACATATCCCTAGTGAAGAGGAGTAAAAAGGAAGCTTGATTACTCGCTTCCCACTACAGCCCAATCAACAGCCCGCCTAAAGAAAGAAATAACTCTCGGGAACATCAAATCGCGGAAGGGCAATAACATTGGGGGGGGAGCCAAAACGCATGAACTTGTAAAGAGCAGAAATCAGCCGCATTCGGCGAACCAGCAAAGAATAAAAAATCAAGGAAATCAAAAAAAAAAGGAAAGTACCAAAAACCGGACACAAGCGTAGCGACAGGTTCAAGAGAAGGTAAGGAAAAGGCCCATCTGAAAAAGAAAAAAGGTGACGACAAAAGGGGGGTAAACAAAATAATCATCGAAAAAAAGGCATTAAAAAGAAAAAACCAAGGAGGAAGAAATCCCCACGAAAAAAAGATCGCAATCAAACCGAGTTGGAAAATACTTAAAAGGTCACTCTCGCGGGGGGTAAAAGCCTTCAAAAAAAAAGCGGAAAACAAACCACAACAGGCCAAAGCGAGAAAACATCGGCAAAAAAAAAAAGAGGACGTCCGGGCAAAAGGGGGGCAGCGAATCAGAAAGAGGAGAAAAAAGAAAAAGACGCGCCCCCAACATGAAGCGGCGACAGGCAGATGCAGCCCTCGGGGGGAATCAAAACCATTACGGATGGAAAAAAGGCATATAGAACAAAGCAAACCAGGGGATCTAAGAACAAAGCATAAAGGGGAAAAAGACGACCGATCCCCACTCGAAAAAAAAATCCGCAAACAAAAAAGTTACGGACTTAACCATATGTTCAACAAACATGAGAAGCCCAGAAGGCGCTTGCCCGAATAAATCTACAAAAGTCCTGGGGGAAGAAAGTTATTGTCTCAACGGACTGAAAAAAAGAAAAGCTTCCCCCGTCTTTCCAATAGAAAAGGTGAGGCCAAGACAGCGCTGGGACAAAAAAAAAAATGAGCAGAGGACAAAGACACCAGGCACTACAACGCAAGGGGAAGGTCCTGAAGGCCGACGGACATGACATCGCGGGAGGGTTACCCAGCGGGGGGGGGGGGTGCTTCCAGCCCAAAAAGTGTGGGTGGGAGGGTGGCGGAAAAAAAGCTAATCGAGCGCAATCCAAATTAACTCGGAAACAGGAAGAAAGGAAAGACACTCGGGCATCAAGACAAGGGGGACAATAAGTTGTAAACGGAGTGGGGGGGCAGCATCCAATTAAAGGCAACCTGTGGGAAAAATGAAAA
>Ga0179593_1476981_pt1 | contig 13914 bp, 17 predicted proteins | sample CZODoug2_1_08_16_FD_185931 | JGI IMG/M metagenome (GOLD analysis project Ga0179593, IMG submission 185931) | Vadose zone soil fungal communities from Angelo Coast Range Reserve, California, USA - CZODoug2_1_08_16fungal (PacBio error correction) | ecosystem: Environmental > Terrestrial > Soil >...
AGGCAAAACGGAACCGAAAACAAGACACTCAATCAGGAGAGGGGAAGTACATCGTCTCCGGGAGAAGGAAAGATCTTGGAGTCGGGGAAGGAAATCTTCGTAAGTCCGGCCTGCTGATGCGATACGGGTCTCAGTAGGGATCGCACGAGCACGCGAAATGGAACAAGTTCTTAGTATCGAAGAGAGCAGAAAGGAAGGCTTGTCCCTAGGCAAGAGAGGGATGAGAACAGGCTCACTAGTCCAGGGGAAGGATAACAATCCTCGCCGAAGCTCGACCTGCCGAATATGGCAAGAGTGGAAGAGGAGGAGAGCTCACAAAACAACTGGGAAGGAAAGAGGAGGAGAGGAAAAAAGGAAAAGGGAAAGCAGGGTAGGAAAGTTGGGTGATAAGAACATGGCGAGGGAGTAAAGAGAAAAGAGGGACCCTGCAAATGTCGGAATCAGAAACAGCCTCGGGAATCGCGCGAACACAAGAACATAACAAAGCACGTCGTAGCGAAAAAGAAAATAGAAACGGAAAGAAAAGAACACTATATAAAAGACAAAGAAGGCAGAAGGAGTCAGCACAGACAATAAAACCATCTTAACGCACAGTTCTGAGAAAAGGATGCTGGATTGTCATGGGCAAAGGGATTAGACAAGTGGAAGTTCTGCACCCGTCAGGAAAAAGAATAGAGAAGGAGTAAACCAAGCGCAGTGTGGGAAGAAGCTGGCAGGGGGAGAATGAGCTATCTCAAAATACAGCTGGAATTAAATAGACGTCACAACGCTACTCAAAAGGGAAAGAGTGTTTGACTACGAAGGGGATCTTCGAAAAGAAAGGGTACGTCGACTAAAAAAGACCACAATGAAAAAAAGGGGGTAGAAAGGTGGTGCTATCTGTAGAGCTGTTCCAAAGGGTGGGGGGGGGGGCAGAAATGGGGGGATCGGTTCGCTACCCGAAGGGAGTTAAGAGGAGAGAGTTGAGCAGAACAGCTTTCAGAATCACAGCCTGCTGCAAGTCAAAAAAAAGGCCAGGAAAAAGAGAAACCAAAGGCATCACTCAACTTCCCAGTAGAGTAAAACTGAAAATGGCTTTCTAAAAAAATGTATGGGCTAGATAAGTATTACAAAAAGAGAGGAGGAGACCAGGATGACCAGGAACCTGCACCAAACGAAAAAGGAGGGATCGGGGCTCGAACGTCGGTGAAAGGAAGGGCCAGCAATCCGGTTTCAAATATTAGAGCGACCGGTCTTATGGCCCAAGTCAAGATCTCATGGAAAAAAGGAAAGTAGGTCCTTGAAGGGCGGTACGAGAGGAGGAAAGAAGGAGAAAAGCCTAGATCATCTAGGTGAGGCGGCCCGAGTCGACGAAAGAAGGAGGAAGGAAGCGGTACAGGAATAGAACGAGCAGAGACACAATGGTCACACAGGGGGAAGGGAAAAATCACTCCCGAGAAAACAAAAACAATTTCTCAGAGGAAGGAATAAACACGGGATCCACAATCAAGGATGACCGCGGGAAGGAGAGGGACAGCAAGGGGCCTTAAAACATAACCGCCCAAGTTTGTGTGAGGAGAAACGGTTAAAGTTCGGATATCCCGGGAAGAAGCTTCGACGCCTATGTTCAGCAGTACACCTAGAGGGGATATAAGGAGGTCTCCGGCCAATAGTCTGGGGAAGGGAACTGGGAAAGGGAGAGATACTTTACAGGACGCGGTGTTGGGACTAGTTTAAGGAAAAAGGTCTGGTGTTGCCGGAGACAATTCGCAAGGAGCAAATGTGCTGAAAGGGCGATTGAAAATGGAAGAGACACTGACGTAAGGTAAAGAGGAAATAGTGTCTGTTGAAGAAAAAATGAACGCCACGGGCAAGCTCAATACGGCCTCGAACACGAGGCTAGGGAGGGAGGAAACTTTAGAAGTCGACCATAAAGAAGAAGGAAGAAAACGGGAGAAGATTCCCTAAACGAGAACAGGAGAGGAAGAGAACAAAATAAAAGAAAAGACAAAATGGAACAACCGGGTTCGAGATCATCGGTAATTAAAGTCAGTCCGGGAACCGACACGACCTGGGAGGGAAGAAGTGACCCGTCGGGGGAAAAAATCCCAAGGGGGAAAGACAAGACCGGGTGAACACTCGACAGAAAGGAGCAGATAGAAAAAAGGAAGAAGGAAAAGGACTAGGTAAGAATAACGACGTGTCAGAGAGAATGGGCCAATGTCTTCCGATACATCAATCTGGGAATAGAGGGAGTTAGAAATTAATGGAGGGGGGAGAAGCATCTCACAAAGAACAGGAGACGGGGGGCGGGAAAAAAGAACCAATAACGTAGAGGATAAGGGCAACGCCTCAGAAAGAGACTCAGGGTCCTTATTTTACTTTTGATGATGAAAGAAGGAAGCTCATCACAGAAAAAAAGTTGCTGAAACGATTAGATTACCCTCCGGGAAAAGCTGAGGAAGAAGGGGGAAGTCCAGGTAAAAAACCAAAAACTTTCAGACTAGCTCTAAAAACACAGGGGAGAGAAATCAGCCGAAGTTCGAATCTTTCTGAGCTTTTGAGCGCAGATCGCGGCTTTCAAGAAAGAGTATGAGTGACCAAAACACGAGAGGGGATTAAAATAATCTTATTTGCATTACCAGACTACGGAATCTCAAAGAGGGAGAGACACTACAAAGCAAATGCACCTACGGAGATGGCGCCGCCATTGTACGATGACCAGGAGGGGGAAGAGAAACAGGCCCTTCCAACTGCCCTAATAAGAGGAGGAACAGCCGGTCCTGCTGAAGAGTCTGTCAGCAAACCGCGAAGAGGTGAGAATACTCTCTCGGGCAAGAAGCACTTCAACAAAAAAAAGGAAAAAAAAACTTCTGAATTATTGCAGAGGGAAAAGGGGAGGAGGAAGTGGGCCGCTAAATAACTCGAGCCAAGGTTCCTGAGAAGGGAAATCCACGGCGAAAAAAGGGATGAAAGAAAAGGGGTAGAAAATTGCAATTTAAGATAAAGAGTGCAGGTGACTACCCTGAGATTAAGAGGCACGTAGTGCACTTCGGCTTAAAACCTCTAATGAACATGGACAAGAGGGAGAGAGACTAACAGAGTCCGGAGGGGAGGGGAAAGAGTCAGGTGGAATAAAAGCAGGGGCCGAGAAAGGCATGGTGAGAAGAGCTTCTTCAAGATGGGGTAAAGGAACCATGAAGCTACTCTGAAGAAAACCGGGCGCTCGAGGGACAGGGGAGCTGACATAAAAAGAGGACGTAATTGAGGTGCATAAAGAGACGGGGTTAGAACAAAGATCTCTGTATGGGAAGAAGTCGGTGAGGAAGTCGCGCCAACACGAGAATTCTGCCAAACATAGACAGAAAGCACCAGAACAATTCTTAGAAAGGGAACTGTAGTAAGGAACATTCGAAACCCTAAAGGGGAGAAAGGAGATTCTGGGCAAAAAAATCCAAAAAAAGACAAAAAAAAAATCTCTGCACAGAATTCGAATTAGAAAGCGGAGTTTCTCACGGCAACAACCAGACGCCAAGCCCTAGAGAAGCAAGAACAAAAAAACAACCGCACATCGAGGACTGGGCCAGCGCACGGATAAGCAGAAGTGGGAAAGCTACAGTTCCAGCCAGGGAAAAAAAAAAAATATGTAGAAAATAGGTCGGAACATCACAAGAGGCAGTTCAGAATAGACTGCAAGAAGTCAAAACAAAAGGGGGGAGTAAATGGTTCGGCAAAGGGGAACTAGTGAGAGAATCGTCAACTTCCAGAGGAACGGGTGCATCCTTTTTGTTCAATATCAAGAGAATTTGTGATGGCGAAGTCAAGAGACAAAAAAAAAGGGGGAACCGGTGGTAGTTGATATTATAGCGTAAAGGAAGAGACAGCACGATACGCAAAGGATACAATGGAAGAAAGTTCGTCTTCGTGGGAGGTACGAAAGGAGGGAAGGAAAAGCTACGGAAAATCCATGAAAAAGACAGACACTGGACAATATATCAAAAAAATCGACGACTGGGGAAAGGGAAAGAAACAGGACGATCACGATGAAACCCGGAGACCGGAAAGGACTACCAGCTAAGTCACTACTCAATTTCTACGAATTTCACACCAAGCGAGGAAGGTCAAGAGTCATCACTTGACGAGGAAGAGGAGGTACCACAAAAATCATCCGAAAGTGAAGGAAGGAAAAAAATGAAAATAAAAGGGTGATTAGGCGATGGCCATGGGTATCTGGTCAGGGAAAAAAAATTTCTCCATGAGGAGCAGCAGGTCGATACTGAAAAGGACCTGACTCCATAGAAGAGAAAAGGAAGAACGATAGGAACAATCAATAGACAAGGGAAAAAAAAAACAAATAGGGGTAAAGAAAAGAATCCGGCGGCGGGCATCAAGCAGAACCTTCTCACAACCTATCTGAAAGAGGTCCAACTCGGACAAAAAGACTGGACCTATCATAAATGGAAGTGATATGTTAGCACCATAGAAAGAAAGGAGGGTATCGAGCCCCAACGTGCCAGGGTTAAGATTCGTCGAAAGGCTGATGTCTCTGATCAGAAGAGACACGCAAAGAGATAACCCAAGAAAGGAGTACCCGCCTGCAGGAACGACACATGATTACGAAGAGGAGTTCTGACCATGCGAAGGGTCACGCGCTTCGTGAGTGCGAAAGAGAGAGGGACATCAAGTACTTCTTCGCGAACACAGTGACGGGGGGAAATTGTTAAGCATTAAGATATAACATCACCTATTCGGTCAAGGGACTCGAGAAAGAACAGAGAAGACTTTACTTATGGCCGCAAGGGCAGGGTATACACAAAGCAGAGAAGGGAGACGAACAGCCGCAATAGGGTGCAGCGTTGGAGGGGACAAGAGGGAATAGAGAGAAAAAAAAAAAAAGGGAGGGGGGATGAGGGGAATAAGAAAGTATGAGGGAAAACATTGCAAATATGCCTTAGGGTCCAAGAAGTCGAGATAGTGGTTACCTCACAGAACAGTGCTAGGGGGGGGAAGAAAAGCTAGAGGGTAGAAGGGCTCAAGTTGACCGAACAGCCGGATACAAGAAGACGAACAAATCAAAAAAATACTTGCTATCCCAAGGAAACAGAAAAAAACTGATACGAATCCTAGTCAGACCTAAATAAAGAAAAAGGCTAACAATAGACAAAAGAACACATCACTCCAGGAGAAGGAGAGCTGCCTAGAAAAAGAAAGGCTATGGAGGGGGCTAGGCGGCGTGATCACATATAAAAAGGGACCGTTGATAAAAACGTATACTCCGTGACAAGACACGAGATTGTTCGCAGGGAGGAGGGCTGAGTGGCGTCCAAAAGGTTGGATAAAAAAAGAAGAGACAGAAAACTTTATTTAAAGAACGACGTGGACACTCATCTTACTCAATGAAATTCTTAATCCCATGGGTGAATTACAGAAATACGTCCGCAGGAGGGGAGGGGACAAATCTATTTTACTGCTGGGAGGGGGCGTAAGAAAAAACGGGAGGGGAGGAAGAGGTTCTAATCGTAGTGCAGGAACAATGAAACGGTCAATGAGAGGAATGCGGCAAAAAGGAGAGTGAAAGAAGAAAGCACAGAGGAGCATAAAAGGAAAGGAGCATAGCATCACCTCTGAATGGGGGGTTACCCAAGAAAAAACTGGCTGGAAAGGCTTATTCAGGTAAGGGCCAGAAAAAGTAGTCGAAAGAGCTATAAAACAGGGAAATACCAGACCGAAAACAGGCCGGGACAGTAAAAAAAATTTAACTTTTCAAGTAGACTGGGGCACCCAGGTGCGACCATCAAAAGACTGGTCGGGGGAGACGGGGTCCAGGATAGGGAAAAGTATTACAGAGGGAAGGGAAGGGGTGGGTGGTCTAGCACTTTCTGCAGAGAGAGTACAGACAAAAAGAACTCAAGACTCACTCTTCTAATTTGTTGGGGGGGGAACTACTGATGGGAGGGAAGAGAGAGAAGGAAACGAACTTAGATAACACAAGTCACAAAAGAAGGGAAGTTGTGCGGATAAAAAAACCAAAAAAGGAGAGAGGGGGGACAAACCAGAGAAACATAGCCAGATTACAAACACTATCTTCTCGAGAGGTCAAGGGGGGTAAAAAAACACTGAAATCGAACAGGGTGTTGAACTAAAAGATATAAAGTGAGGGGGACGATGCCGCGCAGGGATTAAGAAGGAAAGCAGTCCGTATCTGTAAAGCAATTGCACGTTATCGTGTAAGACACTGTAATAACAAGTCTCGATACAGGGGGGGCCTGGGGCAGGGCAGGCGAGATTGAGATACGGGAATAGGGAAAGGTGCCTGAAAACAGCAAAAGAGAGAGAGAGAACATTTAGGAGGAGGCAAAAGGGCAACTATAACCAATTGACGAAATCTACTTATGATGGATACTTGGGATCCAAACTTTCGGGCCGAAAGGCGGGGATAGGGGAGGATCGCATGGAGATGAAGAGTGGAAGAGAAGCGAGGGAAAAGCATATAGGAAGAAAGCCGCATATCACATACACCTCACTAAAACAGCGGCAGAAGCAGAACACTAAATCGACTCACAGCCTTGGCTCGAGCATCTTGGAATTACTTCAACCAGGGAGAACTGAACCTGGATAACACCAGGGGACCTGTTCCACGGGACGTACGATACCAATAAGAAAAATGGACTAGAAATGCCTGCTTGATGCGTCGTAGTAATAGGACAGAAAGTCCTGCGCATAGACACGAAATCCGAAGGGGGAAAGGATCTGGTCAGTCCTAGCACGGTATCAAGAGAAAGTTCTTTGAGAAAAAAAAGGTTGGACTCTTCGACACGCCACGTCGAACCGAGACCGAAACAGCGCCAAAGAGAGGGGGAGGGGACAGTCCAGGTCAATGACTATTAGTCTGCAGTCACGTGACCTCCGAAGTCATCCAAAAGCCGCCGGCAGTCGGTGTCTTGCTGAAGAAAGATAATACAAGAAGGGGCTTGACAAGTCGTAAAAATGCGGGAGGAGATGAAGAGAACACGGGTTGATTCCTGTCTAAAACCTTGAAAAGCGAAACAATGTAGCGCAATCCCTATTCAGTGGTTCTTGTTCGTGGGGTAGGAGTCTCGGAGATGGTTTCACATTCTATAAAACAAACAAAAAGAGGGAGATGAATATAGGCATGAACAGCGCCGAAAAATTCCTACACGAAAGAACAATTCCCAGAGTCTGATTTTCTCTAACATGTTTAACGCGACGTTCCAGGACGGTTTAAAACGTAATTAGCACTGGCTCCTTACGGGCGTCCGAAGCGGGCTCGAGACGGTGGGAAAGCCAACTACCGTGAAGCTTATGAGACGCGATGGTCATTTCACAAAAAAAAACACACCAACACACAAAAATAAGACAAACTTCTGCAGACTGTGCTAACGGAGGGGACGTCAGAGAGACCTTTGACTTTGAAGGACGCCCGGGGTAAAAACACACCTGAAGGAAAGGGAGTCTTAGAAGGAGTGGCGCAAGTTTTCAGTAACACAAGCAACATGTGGAGGACGGCACAAAAATGCGACGGAGACAAAAGCTGTCATAGGGGACCACTGATGGCAGGAAATTCAAGTGTAAAAGGAAACAAAAAATGTAAATTTCTCAGTATACTAGGACAACTTCACAAATCAGCCGTAGAAGGATGGTCAAAAATGTGTGGGGATTACAGCAAGAGGCCGCCAAGAGGAGCAAGAGGAGCGAAGGAAAAGGAGTATTCCAGTCCTAGAAAAAAGAGGACCTGCGGACGACGCTTCGGTCTTACCCATCTCCTGATCCTGCGGGTAGATATGGGGCGCGGTAAGGAAAGAGGATCGGTTGAGTGGAAAGAGAGTGCCCGAAAAGTACCAAGAAAAATATCGCATCACCCGACAGGGAAGCGAAAGGGTGTAGGACAACCAAGGAAATTCATACTATCGTCTCATGCGCAGGAGCTACCATGACAAAGGACGTGACGTCAGGGAAAAGGGGCGATAACGGGGGGGAGGAAGTGTTTAAAAAACACAAAGAAGAACGACCGGAGACCAACAACCCGACCACCATGTCCGACGAGCAAGGAAAGAGTCAGGATCACTAATTTACCGTCGACAAAAAACTTCCAGAACCGACTGGAATGCAGTAGAAAGAGTCGTGGGATAAGAAAGAACCAAGCGAGCAGAACGGGAAAGTTTCAGCTTCAGGGAGTTAATGTTGTAAAAAGAACGAATTCGAAAGACGGGACAACTCGGATGTGGGAGCAGGGGAATCTGAGGAAAAGGGGGTGGAGGTGAAGGCGAGATCCAAGCACACCACTGGCCCAGTGGGGTCAATAATAAAGTAAAATGGGCTGCGTAGACGCACGCGAGAGAACAAACTCAAAGGAAGCACACAAAGTGCTATCGGGGCTGAAACATCTCCCAGTCACAGAAAAATCTACAAAACCGAAAAAAGGACCGAAGACTATTCACGCGACGAAAAAAAATAGGTCCAGACGGAAGGACTGGATCCAAATCTCCCCGGGAACAAATTTCTATGAAGGAAGAAAAATAAAAACAGGAGAACAGGGGGTAAGAACAATAAAGGGAGAAGCAGAACGGTATCGGGCCTGACCTGTCAGGACCCTCCCTAAAAATCATATAGTCTGAAAAACACATGCGACTGGAATAGGGAGTGTCGAGGGGGGGGGTGCCCGTTGACGGGGCCGGGCGGACACTACAGGAGAAGTAAAGGGAACAAACAGGACCTGCTCAACCGAGAGTCCGGATCTAAAAAAGTAAAAAAGATCAACGTAGCATCAAAAATTCCAATCGACCCAAGACCGGCACAATCACCACGTCCACTGCTAGTGACATAAAAGCATAAAGACAGCGAAGAAGATGATAAAGAGGAAAAGTGGGGGAGCTTCAATGATCCTGGATTCTATGCATCAAACAAGGGGGAGATCTAATCCAACTAGAAAAGAAATTAGAACAAAAAGCAGTGAAGGGTTACTCATAGGTATGATGTTAAAGGGAGCAAGAGGGAGCCATCCAAGGAAAGAACGAAACCAACACTCGTTAACAAATCGCCGTACAATCCATTCTTATACACGTCACTTATCAAAACCACAACTCTCTGGAAGGATCAAAAGGAGGATGCGAACTCCTTTCAGAGAGAGACTCCAGACATAGGGACGAAAGGAAAGTCAGGGAACCGACGGCGGGATTGGGGACTTCTGGACCGCAAGCCGAAAGAATAATTAAAGGGACGCAAGGAGCAGATCGAAGAGCTTCTCTCACTGACTCAAACCCAAGTGGAGGAGAAAAAAACACCAGAAGGGGAAAAGGGGAAATCGGAAAGGTCGTCAAAAAAAAAGGGACAATATAGATCTGTCTATGCCCCCAAGGAAAATCTGCCTGCAGGTCGACCAGGAGAGATGCAGCGCGGTGGCTCCAGAAACCTGGGGGAGAAGTATAGGAAAGCAGAGGGAGAGACGAGCTATCCAACGAAAAAGGACCAAAACTCTACCAAGAAGCAAATCAAGAAAGCGAAAAACTAAATAAACCTGATCAGAGCCAAATACGATAGGAAGTCAATACGGGGGGCTAAGGACGAATCCTCTTACGCACACGCCATGCAGGAACAGAAGGCGGGAGGGGGGTAGGTGTGAGGGCACAGTGGAGGGGCGGTCAGGAATGGAATTCTCCCAGAACGTAAGAAAAGAAGGGCTGACCCGAAAACCACATCGCTTGATCTCAATTTGGGGGGAGTAAGAATCCAGCAACAAGGGGGGTAAGGAAAAAAAAAAAAAAAAACGAGTAAGGAAAGAAGATAGTGGGAAAGACGACTAAAGAATCGGCAGAGTCTCACTAATAGTGATGACTGGCGGATACAACCTGCGTTAGGGGAGATAGTGTTGATGTGATTTTGCCTCTGAGAGAGGGGGTTACGATGATTTCAGAAATCTGGGACATACTCGGGGGAACAGAAAAAACAGGGGTCACTTATAGACAGTTCAGAAGGCATGCACGATAACCGGGTAACTCCTCGCACAATCGCGGGAAACTACGAACAAGCCGACGGGCATGGGTGTTCAGAAGAAAGACGGGTGGGCATACTAGAGGACAACTTCTTCTAAATAGGATGACGTGACCTGACCGAACACCGTCAGTTCTCCTGTCGTGGGTCTGCTGGTCCCCGAAAGGGAACCAAGAGACTTTACAGCGTTGTGTGGGGGGGGTTTGGTGGGGGGGGGGGGGGAAGGGTTGTGGGAGGGGCAAATGGTGGGGGGTTGGGGGTGGGTGGAAAAAATTCTGTTTGGGGGGGTTGGTGGTGGTGGTTGGTTTTTGGGGGGGGTAGTTGGAAACAGCGTACAGGAAAGAAAGGGGAAGTCGAGCCGAGTTGAAACAAGGGACAATCTCGAGACCCAAAAAGGACAGCCCAGATCCGGTTGGTGGCGGAAGAGGTCCAGAGCACAGAAGAAAAAGGAAATAAAAAACCTAAACCCAAATGGCGCGTCTGAAGAAGCCGGCAAGACAAGTTCTCGATAAACCCCACCCGAAAACAAGGAAAAAGCAGGAGGGGTAAAACCCAGCTCAGGAGAAGACGGAGGGGGGAAAGCCAAGTTTGAAGCGCACCAGTAGAAAACGTCGATCGAGATACAATAAGGTCCGACAAGGGGCTGGAAAGAAAGTATGAAGACTACCAAGGAGGAAGTCATCGTCAAAGGCATAGTGAGGGGTAGTAATCTGTTCCCAATCAAATAGCTATAACATGTGTTCGTGGCACAGTAGTGGCTAGGGATCGGGAATATTGTATGGCACACCTACGACAAACAAATCTCGGGGGAATCGCAATGGCTAGAAGGGAAAGAGATCAAAGAGTCGACTACACATAGACTCTTCTTCCGAGACTTTGGTCGGGGCCAAAACACAAATGGGCGAACCAAGGCAAAGGAAGAGCAGAATATGAGGGAAAGCAGACACATACAGGGAGAGTCACAACAGAATCGTCTACACAGTACACAGCTCATCTTGGACAACCCGACGGGCTCTTACCGTGAAATAAAGCACTAAAGGCTGCAGTCCGGAATGCTCACGGCAACAATATACAGTCCCATCCTTTCAGACCAAAGAACATAGGAGAAATTCCGGGACGGTCACGTGAAGCAAGGAAAAAATTCAATAGAATTCGGTATAAAGAATATGAAGGGGAATCAGGGCAACGATGACGAAAGATAAAGGGAAGGAGGAGAGTCACTCCCGAAGCGGAAGAAAGCAAGGTGAACTCACTGTCTAAAATAGGAATGTCATTTAGGGTAAGACACAGGAGGGGAGAAAATGAGGGGGAGCACAGCCTTCAGAAAAAAGAAAAGGGAAAAAGAAAAGACAAGACTGCTGTCGAAAGAGAACAACCGGAACTCAGACCAGTCAAACTACACAAGCGGGGATGGTGCCGTAGAAAAAAATAACGAGAGAAACAGCGAAAAAAGACAACGCGACTCCGGAAAAAATAGGAGAAGGTGCCGCGCCTGTAGCATGCAAGAGCACTCTCAAAGCGGACCCGAGCAGAAACAATGTCTAAAAACAAATACGCAACACGTGAAGGGGCAGGGGAAGGGTCGGGGGACAAAACATCTCAAAAGGCGCTCCAGGAATGAATGTGCCATATTCTACGATGCAAAACAAAACGTCAACATCTGGGAGAAATGAGAAAGACAAAAATATCAAATCTCAAACCCCGAACAAAACACATTACCTCGCGAGAGGGGAGGGGCGACAAAGTATTTATGTAAGGGAAATAACAGGACTGAGTGACAAAGGAAGACAAAAAAGAAACCCGACAAACGAAACGCACCAAGTCTCGACTCAGTATTCATCACGGTGCAGTAAAAGAAAAGAAGGGGGGCGAGGGTTTGCATGGCAAAAAGCAACACGAAATGCCTGGAGTAATGTGATAGAGGAAAGTTTACCTCGAAAACAATAACCTCGGAGGAAACAGGGACCTGTATCAAAAGGAAGAGAAAACAACTCGGGAATCCTCTTCGCCAGCAACCTGTCGCCATGACATAGATTACCCAAAGCGACAGCTAGGTCAGCCCTAGACTGAGGGCCTGAGGATCTGCGGCATAAAAGATATCAATCAGGGGGAAATAGAACGAACATAAAACCAAACGAAAGAACGATCGGGAGGCCTGTTGAGCACATGGGGAATACAAAAAATGGTGAAAAACGGGCGGCTAGAAACACTTACGTCCTTCCTCGATACCAAGGCGGCGGCGCATGCTTTGACATCATAAATACAAAAAGAGGAAAAAAACAGAGCTCCAAATCTTACGACTGGTGGGGGGGGACGTGGTTATCGTAAAGAAAAAGAGGGGGCTCTATAAAAGATGGGTGACATCCTCTATGGCGGAAAAACTCTACCATCTCCAGGTCGAATAAAAAGACTCCGAGGAAGAAAGGGTTTAGGGCCCCTACAAGGAGGACGTTGAGTGGACGGGAGGGGGGCTCGAACACGCAGCACATGTTACGATACATCGCGGAGGGTGCACTAAAGAACTCACAAACGAGAAAAAACACCTCTCAAAAAAAGAAACAACCCAAAGGGGCATAAACGAGGGAATGCGGGCTAAAAAAATTCACAGGAGGACCAAAGAACTAAGGTAGTTAAATGCAGTAACCCGCACCTGCAAAAAAGAAAGACACGTAGTCAACTGTTCACGCTGAAACACACTAAGGGTTCATGTGGGGGCACCGTAATTAGATGCGGTAAAAAACGAGAGGTCGGGGGGAATGAGCGGGGGTGAATCTCCTATAAATTGGGTGGTTCAAGTCATTCATGAAAACACGCCATTCCTGCCGTGCTAGATTTCGAGTGAGGCTGGAGTACAGAGGGAAGACGAGGAGCAAATCGACATTGCGGCTGCGGTTCGGAAAAACGAAGAAGTATCGAATGCCTCCACTAAAGGAGACAAGTCCCTATATTCACAACACGGGGGGGGGAAAATGGGGGGGGGGGGGGGTGATGGGGTGGGGGGGGGGTGAGAGGGGGGGGGGGGGGGGGGGGGGGGGGAGGGGGGGGGGGGGGGGGGGGGGGAGGGGTGTTGTGGGAGGGTTTGTGGGTGGGGGGGGGGGGGGGGGGTGGTTAGAGTGGTGAAGGGGGGGGGGGTGGGGGGGGGGTGTGGTAGGGGGGGGGGGGGGGGGTGGGGTGGGGGGAGTGTGTTTTTTCAAATACCTTAAACTAATCTCGGACCTTATCCGTTCGCAAATCGACAGTCACACGTCCCAAAAGACGGTTCGTAGAACAGTAATACGCAAGGGGGAAAAAACATTGGGCACCGGAGGGGAATAAAAGTTACGTCATACCCACACAGACCTATTTCATTACAGGAAGAAAAGGGATATTGGGGGACTCGGGTAAGGCCCGGAGTAATCAGGAGAGAAAAAACCTGCACTGAATCGACCGCCAGGAAAGAACAAAAAGATCGACACATTCCAACAGAACAATAGTCCATCCCCGATAACAATTCGTCAAATCATCTCCAGGCGACGAACAAAAAGTCACAAAGAAAACGTAGAAAGAAGCAACGTGGACGAAAGATTGCCCAGATTCGAAACGGTGAAAAAACTGAGAGAGAGCAAGACGTATATCTCCCAATCGAGGAATTAGAACTCGTCTTATAGATGAAGCCGGGTCCAGCAGAAAGTTATACCCAGCAAAGAAAAACCTGACATTCAAAACCTAGAAGAAGACAGGCTGAAGAAACGCATAGCCCGCTGAGGTGAAAGTCCTACAGAGTCTTACAGGACAAAATCATATTTTCTTCGTCGAAAGCGGAATCGTCGACAGGTGTCAACTTAACGGCTGGAGGGAATCCTAGGCTTTCGGGCGCGATCGGACTTAAAACGCAGCTGGAGAAAACAAGAAAAAAACCAGGAAGAATAGTTGCTCGTGGGAAGAACG
>Ga0179593_1534268_pt1 | contig 13914 bp, 17 predicted proteins | sample CZODoug2_1_08_16_FD_185931 | JGI IMG/M metagenome (GOLD analysis project Ga0179593, IMG submission 185931) | Vadose zone soil fungal communities from Angelo Coast Range Reserve, California, USA - CZODoug2_1_08_16fungal (PacBio error correction) | ecosystem: Environmental > Terrestrial > Soil >...
AAACCGACAAAGAAAACGGCGATTATTATTCCCAGAGAGGGAGGGTTATAACTCGAGAGGGAAAAAGAGAGGAGGAAAGATCCTGTGGAGGAAAGGAGCGTCGGAGAGTGGAGGAAGATTCACCGTTTCTCTACAAGAGCTAGGAACGCCCCGAAGACGTGGAGGAAAAAGCAAGTTGGTCCGTTTTGGGAGGTATCGGAGAGTGGAAGAAAAGAAGAGAGACAGCCGATGGGAAAAAAAAGGAGAGGTAAGCAAAAAAAGAAGATAGGGCCTCCGATAAAGGGGAAGGGAGAGGACACAGGGGGAAGTTCACGGGGAGGTCGGCGGGGGGGGGGTGGGAAGAAGATAACATTAGGTCTTATGGACGGAAAAGAGGAAGATACCCTCACGTCGGGGGAAAGGATTCGGGAGGGGGCAGTGGTGTTCGAAGGTGATCGGGCCCGAGGAACTAAAGGGTTGCCGGCGTGAAGGGGATTGGAGAACTGTCTACCCACAAATCAACACCTTTTCTTCTCGACAACTGGGTTATGGAAAAAAGAGTCGCACTGTCATTCAGGGGGGTGAAATGAAAAAGGGAACCGACCATTGGCAAAAAAGGGACTCAAATGTTGAACGGAAGAAAGGGTGAGTCTACGTCAACTTCCTCGGGCGGACTAAGAGGCGCGCGTCGAGAGGCCGGAGAAAAGGTCTTTTATGAAACCATCGGGGGAGGATCGAGAAAACGGTTGACTGAAATAGTCCTCCCGTTTTGCTCATTTAGGGTGGGGCAGGGGAAGAGGCACAACTTGGAGTAAAAAGAGGGGCGTTAATAGAAAAAATAAAAGGAAGCCTCTGGAAAGAGAAGTTTTCTCCTCCCATAAATCAACCTTAATTAAAGGGAGGAGGAAAAAAGGGGGGACAAAACGGGGGGGTGTAGAGGGAACACCGAAAAGAGCCAGCGCTTCTCACGCAAAGGCCTCCCATCAACTCCTTACTGCAGGGGGGGCAAAAAAAAAAGAGAAAGAAAAGTCCGGCAATGAGTAAACAGGGGACTAGAGAGAAAGTCAGCCTGCTAATGGGACTATCAATCGGTGCCGAGCCTTAACCAAACTTGGCGTATATTTCCTGGACTAGCGGAAACCCACCCAGGGGGATGGGAAAGGAAAAAGAGAGAAGGGAGAAGTGTCGGACGCGGGTAAGGATGGGGAGTCAAAGAATACAACTCCTCCATCGAGAAGAGTATCTAAACATGTGGAATCCTCGGCGGAGGGGTGGGGGGAAATTCGGTGGGGGAGAAAGGAGAGTTTCTTAGCGGAAGGTCTTCTCACTGTTCCTGAAGCGGGGAATGGGCTCCTGGGGGTTAAGGGAAAAAAGAGAGGAGAGAGGGTTTTCGCCAGGGTCAAAAAGAAAAAAAAAAAAGGTCTACCTCGAGTGCCCATTTGGTAATGCCTTATCTTGGGAGAAGCCAAAAAAAGCGAGAGTTACTGGGACATATGACGCAAAAGACTCAATATACGATACACTCCCTTGGCCAAAGCGGGGGGGAAGGAGGTGACTGAAATAGATTAAGGATGGAAAAGGGGGTGGAAGGCAAAGACTAAAGAAATACAAATACACTATCTTACTGGTCCGGTTTAGCTCGAAAGGGAAGAATTACGAGATTGGTTTTTTCTGTCGAGCAGAAAAGAAGGGGGGAAAAATACTTGGCGGGGGAAAAATAGGGCTGTCACGAATGTCGCTGACCTTTATAGGGGCCCTTGAGGGGAAGAGGCCAAATTGTGATGAAGACGCGGAAATCCGGGAAGGGGGGGGGGGGTGGTGAAAAAAACCGCGCCGAGATGGGGTGGCCGAGAGGGAAAGAAAGGGGTCGCGAGAACTTGTCGACCAGACAATTGTCCGCGGAAAGTCGGCGGTCATGCCGGGGGAAAAACGTTTTCTGAAAGTTGTGCCACAGGGGGGGGAGAAAAAAACGAGAAGGATAAGGTCGAGAGAAAAAGCGCCTACCTGTCCGCTTACCGACAAGGTGGAAGCAGGGATAGAAGGGCAAGAGGACACTGCCAAAGGGGGGAAAAGAAAGAAGAACCATCTTTGGGAACTTTTACATGAGGAAAAAGGGGAGGACCGAAAAAAAAGCCAACTACAATGTCTCGCGCAATTTCGCTAGAGGGGAGGGGAGCAAGGGGAAAGAAAAAAGTCGCAACATAACGGGGGGGGGGGACGGAGGAAGGAACTTGCTCATTCGCTTTCTTTGGGGAGGTGAGCCGACAGGAGAACCAAAGAGACATGTCGAAGGAGGAGGGCCAGAAGAAAAAAAAAAAACAAAAAAAACACAAAATTGATCCCACAGCACAACTGCAATTCTCTCCAGAACTGGGGGAGGGAAGGGGAGACGGGAAAAGGAAGTAGACGCTGAACCATAATTGGAGAAGGGGAGTATTCGTTCGCTGGAGAAGAATCAACCTTTATGAGAGGGCATTGCGACCTCGTTTCGCTAAAAAAAGGAAGCAAAAAAGAAAACAAGCCAAAAAGGGAAGGGGGTTTCAACGTTAGCCAACGGTCCCGCACTTGGAATGGAGCAAGAATGTCGAGCTCGTTTCTGTGTCCAGATCAAGGGAAAGAAGGGGAAAAAGAGGGAGGAAAAGATAGCCGTTCTATATACGGAAGGGAGAGACAAGAGAGGGGGGTTGTTGGAAAAGGTCTCCCTTGGACAATTTCAGAGTCTATTAACTTCAACGGAGCGCCCCTGCAGTGGTCAAACGTTGCCGCACGCATGAACGGGAGAAAGGGGAAGGGACGACGAATGGACACAGGAAAAGGCCCATACCACATGAACAGGGGAGGGCCGCATCGAAAAGGCCCAGGGACGGGGAAAAAGCCGAAAGAGAAAAAAAAAAAAAAAAAGAGGAAGGGGGGGAAAGATGTACAATGAAGAGAGGGAAACGGGAGAAGCGATGACTGGATCAGTCGGCTTCATTTGGTACGGGCCGGGGCGTACCGGGAGAGGGGGGAAGAAAAGAACTACTGCCACGCGAACAGTGCGGCAAGGGAGGAAGAAGGTCGGAAGGGAGACCAGGGGACGGGAGACGAAGGACGGTCCACCGGCGAAAAAAACCACGTAGAAGAAAAGGGGCGGCTTCTATTCCATCATTGTGGGGGAACTGATCTGAAAGGGTGGAAAAAAAAGAAAAAACTAGAGAGGGGGCAGGGACAAACAATTCAAGGAGGGCCTCCATGTGCAGACCAATAGAAACCACGGACAGACGGGAGTCAGGTTGAAATTGATCTTCAGAAGAAGAGAACGGGGTCAAAAGACCAGGAGAAAGAAGGAGACTGATGATACTCAAGATCTACTCCGATCACAACTGGGCTGGTTCTAGAGAGGAGTCAAGGGGGGATCAAAAACTCTTATCAAAAAGACGAGGGAAGAAAAAGAGGGATACGCGAGGGAGCAGAAGGTTGCCCAAGAAAGGGTCCATTTTAATAAGAGGTCGGTTATATAAGGGAGACCTACGAAACATCAAAAGCAGAGAAAGTGAGTTCGGAATAAACGGACAAAGACAAAAAGGACTTTAAGATGGTCGGCTGCAGAGAGGGAAAAAGCCTCGGGCTTTATTTCGAAGGGGGACGGGGACCGAGAAGTTCGGCGGGAGTCAAGAAAAGGCGGAAGGGGAGCAAAAAGATTGGACCCGGGAGGCAAACAACCCTAGGACCCTTGAAGAACGAGGAAAAAAGGCAAATGTCTCAAAGATGCATCCTGGAGGGAAGTCAGCGTGCGGACATAGGCGGGCCAACAGTCTCTATACCGGTGATGGGGAAGTGAGAGGGGTAGGGAAAAAAAAAGGGGGAAAAAAGTCTTCAGCGGAAAAAGGAGTCGCCCACGGAATGGACCTACCCTTAGGGCCCAATGGGGAATGCACCAAGGACGCGACAATCGGAACAATATCGAGAAAAACTAGATAAGAATCCACCAACACCGAAACTTGCCTGCGGGTAAAAAAAAAGAAATTTTGGAGTGAAATGTCCCCTCAATGCCGAGATATGCACGAAGAAGTCCGCGAGGGAATCGGGAGAAAGGAGGAAAAAAAGCTTTGTTCAAGGAGAAAAGTGGGTGAAAATATGGTCAGGCCAGTATCTACCCACCTAATAGGCAGAGGTCTTTCTTAGTAAGGCTGAAGGAAAAGAGTATATTTGCCATAATCATGGGAAGAGAGCTAAGTATACAGTGGAGGGGGGGTTTGAGGAAAAGGAAAGAAAGGAGGGGTAGCGGGAGGGAGGGGGAGGGCAGGAAGGCGTCCCGAATATCGCCAGGTGAGCCTAACGTAAAGGATAAAAAGGCAACCCCTTGGGCAAGAACCTTTTAGAGACGGCGACGAAAGGGAGAAAGGGACAATGAGAAAAAAAAGACTCGAGCTCTAAAAGGAAGAAAAACACCCCCCGCCTGCAGCGCAGCAACAGCAAGGGGGGAAAGGGGCTTAACTTGCGAAAAGAAGACAGAGGTTCGGCAAGGTTAGCCTTCATTATCCTTATCTCTCTAACGGTCTACTCATGGGGAACAAGGAATCATGTGGGTACTTCACTACTATCATCGGAAGAGAGGGAAAGGAAGCGGCACGGATGGAAGGGGGATAAAAACGCACCTTTTAGGGGGTGGGGGGGGGTGTAGGGGAAGGTATCTTCGCAGGGATAAAGGTTTTCCTTAAAGCGGATGGACATTGATCAGAAAGGGACCGGCAGGGACAAAACATCCCCTTCCGAAATGAAGGCCAAGAGAGTCAATTTCTCATTATTATCATTAGCTTTGAGAAATAGGGGAGCATGAGAATGCGGTTTGATTTAAAACTACACGGGAGGCATTCCAGACGACGCAGGGGGGTCAGGGCGTCCCTCCGGTTAAATAGGGGAGGGGAGGTTTTTGAAAACGCGAAAGAAGCCCAAAACTCGAATCGACAAGGAGGGGGTTCTTCAGTCGACGTCCCATGAACCAAACCACAACGAATGAGCCCAAACGAATGAGACTTTAACCCGGGTCGAAAGGGGGAGCAAGAAAGGTTAGGGAAAGGAAACCGTTGGATAACGAGAAGCGGCATGTACGGAGCGCCCAGCAGGAATTTCTGCACGAAAGGGGAAGTAGTGAGTCCGAGGGTGGAAAAAAAACTGCCACAAGAGCGGTTGCAAAAGAAATGGGAGGAAAAGATGGGGCGCTCAATAAAACAGCTTCCGATCGCCGAGGGGAAGCGGTGAAGAAACTTGCCGGGGAAAAAAAGGACGAAAACTCTTAACACTGCTCGCCTAAAAAGGAATCACGCGAAGACAAGCAAGACGATGTTAGCACCTGAGAGAGCGCCGAAAGACAATCAAGGGATCATTTCCCCCAAAGAAGAACTTCTTTAACTGACAATGATGAACTCGCATACAAGGTGGGGGGGGGAAGAGGAGGGACCGGGGGTAGAGGCTATCCACAGGGGGGTGAAAAAGGACGGGTAACGGCTCTGGAAAAAGATAATCTTGTACTTTTGACCCTCCACACACGAAGAACAGATGTCAGGGAAATCAGCAAACGAGAGGGGAGGCCTGGGCAGATCTACTAACGAAAGAAGTTAAGGGGGGGGAAAAGATCAAGGAAGAAAAAGGATTGTTTAGGAAACATAGAATACAAGAATAGCGATGTCAGAACCTTCTGTTCTTCATATCACAAAAGGGGGAAGGAGGAGGAAAGAAAGGCAACGACGGCAGGGGCAAGAAAATACCTGAAAAGGAAGGGGGGATACTCTCGCTTTCAAAAGATCGGCGTCCGGTTAGTTCATTGGGAAAGCGAGGTCCGTAGTATGAAACTGCCATCGCAGACTTCCAAAAAGAAGGGAGAGGGCGGGGGACGGTGGAAAAATCTGGAAAAGAGAGATAGGGGTTTTCACGAGAAGATAGAAAAAGCAGCTTTAACAAATTCGGCTCGAAGAGTGAGACCGCGACCTCCGATCAGGGATGTCGGACTCAATGGGAAGAGGAGGGGTGCGGATGGGTGGGGCATAATATTCAAAGGGTGGAGATTTCTTCCTCTACCCGATCGGCCGGCTCGAGTAGCAAGTGGTGGTGATAATAATCCAAGCGGGGTCAAAAGCGGGTCGGTTTGGAAAGAAGAAAAACGCGCCACCGGTCGTGCGGAATCTGTTTTGAGGAATCGCACTGAGGGGGAAGATTTAAACAGTAGCCTGCAGCAACAGAAAAGAGGGGGAAAAGATAAAGATTGAACTTCAGAAGGGGGAGGGGGGGGAGGGAAGTCTTTGGGCAGCTCACACAGGAAACTGTCGTCGTCTATCTTAACGGGAGGAAGATAGGAGAAAAAACAAAAAATATACCACGTGCTAAATCAGAAGGGGGGGGGCTAAGGGAGGGGCAGGGGGTTAAGAAGCGAAAAAATACTGGTTGTTTGTTTGTCTGCTTAGCAAAAACCGCGAGGGGGGAAACCGAGTGCTCACAAGGGAAAGGGCTGCGTAAAAAAAACAGGAAAGGTACTTTTGCAAGAAGGGAGTCCGGGGAAGAAAAGGCCATTCTCTGCATGCGAAAAAAGAACACGATTGCTAAAAAAATCCGACTCAAAGCAAAGAAAAGCGACAAAGGACGAGGCAGAACAGGTAGGCAGTGAGTAAAACCGCTGCTCCTTCGATGGCAGGAGGGACCGAATCTTTGCGCGGCCACGTAGGGGCAGGAAGGATACGGAAAACCAAAAAAAACAAGGGCGTGGAACCGCGGGATTCGAGTTTTCCAGCGGATCTTGACGTCAAACAGGGGGGTCCATCGCCACTTTGGCCGAGAAGAAGGAGAAAGAGCCTGCTGCCTTGAACTAGGAGGAATTTTCCACCCGAACAATAGAGGGGACAGCTCGCATGGCAGCCAAAGGTGGGAAGAACTTCACGTCTGCTCGGGGGGACGGGGGTGATGTCAATGGATTTCTCGTCTCCTTTTGGGACGCCGGGGGGGACCTTAAAAGCAAAGGGCAAGCGAGGGGAAAAGGTGGATGTAATTCCGGGGCCTAATAACCAAAGGGGGGGAGGGGAATATTAGAAACCCCATCGAATAAGATGCAAGTTATAATGGTCCAATACGAAATTGAAGTATAGAAAGGGCTCAGGGATTAAAGCAATATTACGGGGGTGTGCAGCCGAAAACATCGTATTCATTGAGGAAAAGAGGGGGAAAGGAGGTCGAGATGGTTCAAGAGACAAATCACCGAAGGCCCAGAATTGCAAAAAAAACGAGAGGGTCCGATATCGATTAAGTTGATCTTGCTGTAAACAGGAAAGACAAGGGGAGTTCTGTACAAAAACGGAGGAAAATTTGCCTAGGGGGGTAACTGGCCGAGACTCGCGGTGTAGCTATCTTGAAAAGAAAAAAAAAAGTGCAGCGAGATTTGCTCCCGCTGCCCGTACTGGGGGAACGAAGGGACGGGGGGAGAAAGTGAAAGATGAAGAAGTGGGGGGCAAAGGTTTACACACGAAAAAAACTCATCCTCACAGGGAGAAGATCCAATGCGTCAAGAGTTTCGGCAACCCCCGAGAGAAGGGTGTTACGAGGATAGATGGTTCAGCATATTCTCGAAAGATTTTTCTTCACGGGGCAGAAGGGGGGGGTAAACACTTTCTTTTGCAGAATAAGAACCGGCGAAGGGCGCTAACAAACACAGGAAAAACGGTATCAATGTCCGCCAAGTCGCAAAACTAAATGAGGGGACTACTGGTGAAAGACATTTCGATGAAGGGTTTTATGTGAAAAAGAAAGGAGGGCGAGAACAGGATATGGGGGGGGGACGGTAAGCAAATATATACACCTAAGATCCAAGTTGTGGCAACGGGTGACTGGACCGAGGGATTTCCAAACATTCCTCAACCTGGCACTTCACAGGGTCAGGGGAGGCTCCAGGAAAGAGGGCGACGATGCCCCAAATCCGCCGTGCCGCGACCCGAAGTAGAAAGGAGGGAGGAATGGCGGCTGAGAGCCGCATAAGATGCTTCTCCTGTCATCTCAGTAGAGGGGTTTAAAAAACCAGAAAAAAAAAAAGCTAAAAAGGGACGGGGGGAATCTTCTGCACCGTTCCCCCTCCTTGACTTGGAGGCAAGGTCGCCTCGTGGATCGGGTCCACCCATCGTCAGAGATTACCACAAGGCGAAAGCAAGCACAGCAGCTATGCCGGGGAAGAGACCGTTGTGGGGGCGGAAGAGACCGGTACGCTTTACCTAAAGGAAAAACGAAAGGAACCCGCCTGGCATGGGACAGACCCGGCCTGCAAAGCATGACGCTCCTGAAGGGGGGTAACGAAAAAAGCCGGGGGGGGGGGGGGGTTGGGGGGGGGGGGGGTGGGGGGGGGGGGGGTGAGAAACAGAGTCCCACATTACTACTCTGGGGAAAAAAAGAGGGAAAGCGATCGCCCAAACCAGCGAAGAAATGGGGTAGGTCAATCGTCCAAAAAAAACACGGAGAGGAAAGTATGGACCCTTCTCTGAAATATTGGCGGGGCTGGCGGAAAAAAAAAGGGACCGGAGGCGGCGTCAGTGGGTTCAGGAATTATCAGGGGGACGCAATGGATGCTCGTCTGCACTCGTCCACGTGCACTTAATCGCGGCCGGGGATGCAAGGCAGGCAGGGGGAAGAAAGGAATTCAGAACTAGAGGGGGTCACCGTTCATAAAAAAAAAAAAACTATATCGATGAGTATCTCTCTCCTGATGGGGAACTGGGATCTGACATGGGGGGGGAGACAGACAAACGAGCTACATTCAGCCAATGAATGAGGGGAAAAAAAATGTGCCGAGCGGGGATAAAAACCGCGTAGGAAGGATGTTTCTGTTTTAACGGGAAACGAACATGTCCCCGAGGTTCACACCTGGACTGACTGGCTATGAAAGAAAAGGACGACGCAAATAACTGGGAGGGGGGTTAAATGAATCGCGTATATGGATCTCTTACGTACTGCCACGCTGCCGGGCTCACTTTCATTGTACTTGAGTTTTAGGATCAAGGGGGGGGACCAAACAGCCAAGTGTGCAACCAAAATTGGAAGACTAGGTTTACTATAAGGAGGGAGGGAAGCAAAAACCATCCAAGAAGAGATCCAATCATTTCTGCCATCCAAGCCCCGAAAAAGGATGAACTGGGGGAGAGGTCGGATTCGCAGGTCGGCTTTCAGCCTCGAAGAGGGGGGGCGACAGACATTGGGGAAATGGTTCTGGAGGAAAAGACCTAGCAGTTTGGGGACGGCCTTGCGCAATCCAAAAGATGTATTCACACCCTACCTTCAAGGAGGGGACAGGAGGCAAGGAAATGCAGGCACCATGAGAAGACACGATAATACTGAGGAGCCAGAGGAACGTTCCTATTCTCGATACCCTTTTGTCAGGGGGAGTGATCGTTGTCGAAAACTGTTTCACCCTTTCCAGTACAGAGCAGGAAAGAAACACGCAAGAGCAAAGGCTCCTGGGAGAGAACGTGAAGTCGCAGAGAAGAAGTCTTCTTCATGGAAAAAAAAAGCAAACTTACAGGCTATTGACTCAATTTATTTGCTCAAAAAAGGACGAGAACTGCATTGGGGGAAGGAAAGCCGTCGGGAGTGTGCCTTATGTGGAGGCAGAGCCAAATGATGAAAAACAGCTCGGTAAGCAGTCTAGCAACAGAGAGGCTCGTGTCTTGTCGGAGTAAATAAGATTCACACAATTAATTTCAGGTTTTCGCATAGCAAGAGGGGGGGAGGGGGGGAGGGGTTTGCTATATACAATGAATTTGTTGGGAGAGGATTGAGGGAATGTTACGGCGAATATAGTCCCCAGTAAATACCAAGTTAGCCTCCCGTCAAGGATTTAACTTGGGCACTGCGCAGGGGAAGGGGAGGGTTTAAGGAGATCAAAAGAGGAAGCCCGCAGCCTTAAGGCCAGATCCATAAGAAAAGCGTCAGAAAAGGAGAAACCGTAGGTTACCTACTGAACTGAACCTGGGAGAAAGGGGTCGAGAACAAGGAGCTGCTTTACGCGAAAAAAGGGAGGATCTCGGTTGTCCGAAAGAAGCAGCGTGGGACCGAAAAAAGAATGGACGACGTTGCCCTGACGCTGGAAAGGGGAGTGGGAAAGGACTCCACCACGGTCGGTTCCGGGGTATAGGCCAGGAAATATAGAAGGGGGTTTCAGAAAACTGCCTTGCCGAGGCTAACGCGGCTGTCAACTGAGAGCACCGACATTAAAGAAGGCCCGGCCATAGACTAACAGGGAGGCAGGGGGCAGGAGGCGGCTGGTGGGAATCTTTTTGAGGGGTCGACTTGCGACATGTGTCAGTGCTTTACAGATACGCCCCAGGCTGAAAGTCCTACTAGGGGTAAGGGAGACCAGGCAGAACCAAGCTCGGCTCTGTTGTACTAAGTCATCCAACGACGACAGAAAACTTAGAGCGAGTAGGAAAAAACACTGCACAAAAAGGCGCACCCGGAGAAAAGGTTGAATAACCGTTCGTTGCAACCGCGTGTGAGTTCTATCAAATCCGATAGAAAAGAGAAAAAAGGGCGTTACCAGAGAGTCCAGTCAGCAACGGGAGGAGGGGAATATTGATGACGTTAAATCTCAGAGGGCACAAGAAAAACCACAAGAGCGGTTAACAATACGCAGTTGTGCCCGAATAACACGATGAAATCGCGCGGCACTGGAACGTAGCCTCTGAAAAATCTCGGCCCCCCGCGACACAGGCCTAAAAAGTCGGAACAGGGAAACACCTGCGATAAAAGGAACGAAGCCGCTACAAAGGGGTATCGAATAAAAAGAAGGGAATAAATCAAAACCAAGCAAGACGAGACGTTAACGAAATGAGCCATCTCAGAAATGATGAACGGAGAGCTGTCTCACGAAATGGGACCGTCCGATGGGTCAAGCCTTGTAGACTATTAAAACGAGAGGGCGGGAGGGAAAGTGACGTGGTGTGCAACACGAACACAGAAACGTAGGAGGAATTCGAGTGACCCTGTTCTTCCAGATCAGGACTCCGAACACTCTTTCAAATGCAACAAAGAGAATATCCGATCGTGGAACAGAGCATCATGCTAGCGTTATAATCCGCTCGCTTGCGAGAACCCGGACGGGGGACGGGAACTAAAAAACAAAGTAGGGAGGAAAAAGAGGGGAGAGCAAGGGAGGTGGTGGAGGGAGGGGTAAGAGGGGGAATTGTGGCAGAGGAAAATGGAGGTGATGAGGAGGGGATGTGGGAAAGAGGTGAAGGAGCAGGGTAAGGGTAGAGGAGGAAATAGGATAACCGACCGCAGGCCCTCTGCAATCCTTATGTATTCTCCGCTAGCGAGGGGGGAATCATTGGGGGGGACACACGGATAGGGATATTTGAGTGCATTGGTGGGGGGATCTCTTTTCCGTAGGTATTCGAGGACATGTCGGAAAATCTCCTCGCCCCGTAACTCTGGGTTCTTCTGTAAGGGGTGGGAAGGGAAAAAAGCAATCGGCTGAAAGCCAAGGTGACTAGCCGCTCTGACAGCAGCGACCAAGGATTCTACGCAAAGGCGGAACAGCTCGGGCCGCCTCAAACATTGGCGCAATGGAGACATTGAGTTTCGCGAATGCGTTCGGATTTGTGTGGCAATGATTGACACGACAGTTCGTTAGCGAATCCATCGGCAGACCAAGCGTAACGGGCCGGTCCTGTTAGACAGTGGTGAGGTTACGAAGTTTTGAGCGGGTCCCAATTCCAATCGGGCAAAAGGATGAAGTCTGGTTTTACTGCAAGACTTGGCTAAAATCGGCGGAGAAGTAGGCCGAGGGGTGTTACTCATCAGTCGGGGAAAGATTGAAAACATCTGTCAGGTTGTGGAATCCATTTCCCCAAGCGCAACTTTTGTGGGCACTGCTCACTCTGGAAAGGGGCCGGGGTTCGGCGTGAACGTACTTGCGGTGAGAGAAACTTACCTCTTACGGAGCCGCGCGTCGATTCGGAACTGTTTATGAATGCCTAAATCATAAAAAAGATCCACGGGGGAAAGTACTTGTCCTTTCTTTGTTTTGTGTCAGGACGTAAGGGCATGACAGCATGTTGGAGGAAAAAAGAATTTTGGGAGGGGGCGCACACAGAAAAAGCGAGGATGGACTCAACGAAGGGGGGCCTGGGAATTCTTCTCTTTAAATGGGGGGGCAGATGGGTAGTCGGGGGCAAAGAAAATGGGGCGAAAGATCACGAACAAGAAGTGAGGATCCCCCATCAAGGACTCCCAAGCCTCCTGCGCTTCGCCTTTCGGGAGGGAGGTTCGGAAAAAGGGAAGAGGAGAAAAACTTGACAGCCGGCGACTTGACCTGTTGAAAGGGACGGCCTTAACAAGGATGGTCCTGAGAACCCCACTTTTTCTGGTAGCCGGAACCGGAAATCAAAAATGCTCTTTTCGCTGCGGAGGGAAGGGGGGGAACTGAAGGTCACGGAACCCGGCTGTCAGGAGAACTCCGATGTCCTCGACGATCACCTGGCAGATAGCGGAGTTGACGTCAAGGCAGCGGTATTACTACCCTGCTGCAGCCGGTCAAGAACTTGGACAGGGGGATCGTTGGGACCGGTCTTCAAATGGCTCAAGGAGTAATCGTTTCGCCATTGGATCTTCCTTAAAAATCAAAGGAAACAAAGGGCCCAGGGTGGATGGCCTTGATCGGGTATTCTAAGGCCAGAGATTGAAAAGGGGGAGGGAACCGCAAAGCCCCTTCGCTAAATCATAAAAGAAAATTGTCAAGCAGAAGAAATAATTGTAGGATTATTATGAGGCCGTATACTGGTTCCGACTGCGGACGAAAGAAAGAAAGCGACTTAGGGTTTAGATGCCTGCACGGAAAGGGGGTCAATCACTTTCTGGTTCATAAAATCAGGGACCACGATTGACTGAAACGGTCTCTTACCGTGACCGAGGGAGAGACCGGAGGGACAAAACTACAAAGGCAGCAGCGGGGTAAAAGGGGGAAAAGGATGGGTTGGGTTAAGCCGCTCATCTAGTGAAGCGGATCTAAAATAAGAAAGGCAACCATGGGCTTTGGGGTTTTGGGAGCAATAGACCCGTATCGAGGAGGAACTATGGATAATTCCCTGTAGTCCAAAATTTTAAAAGTTGTCGACAAAGCACTTCCCCTCACCAGATGTCTCCAATTAGAAGGTCAAACAGGAAGAGTTCTCTAGCCTACTATGTTCGAAATCCGGGTTGGTTAAAAAGGAAACCCAGGTCTTTTCTGGTCCGATCTACTGTCGACTCAAAAAACGACAAATCTCGTTCACAAGTCCCTCAGTGCTGAAAGGCGACTGGGGGGGACCACATTTGGCGCAATTCCATAAATTTGTTCGGGAACGAATTACTTGTGCTTCTCTCAGTGCGCTTGTGGTGGGTCGTATCCCAGACTTAGCGCCAATATGTCAATTGTGTTGGCACAGGGGAAGATTCTTTCAACCTGCTCCACAGTCAAATGGAAATTCTCCATGTATGACTGCTACGTATGTCCGAGAACCAAGTACGCGATGCAAAATCAATCATACCGGTAGTATACCTGCCGAAGTAAAGAACTTGCTTAAGACGTCCATGGGCAACCCTTGAAAAAATGTCACCCGGCCGACTCCAAAAGAACCGCCTAGATGTCCCGTGGGGCTATCAGGAGGCAACCTGGTCCGGCCGCCTTGACTTTGTGAAAGTAGGGTCGCGTCCGACAACCCAAAAAAATGAAACGCGGCGCTGGCATCGGTATCCCGTCGATATAAAGTTGTCGGAACCGAAAAGGAGAGGGAGATCACGGGAATCAAGAATGCCTTTTGCACACACCCTTGAGATTATGAACCGTGCAGAAGAAGTGAGTAGACAGATTTAACAACCCGCGGACCAAGGAAAAGGGGAAAAGTGATACAGGGGGGGCAGCGAGAAGAGCCACTTCGAACTTTATTTGTC
>Ga0179593_1551130_pt1 | contig 13914 bp, 16 predicted proteins | sample CZODoug2_1_08_16_FD_185931 | JGI IMG/M metagenome (GOLD analysis project Ga0179593, IMG submission 185931) | Vadose zone soil fungal communities from Angelo Coast Range Reserve, California, USA - CZODoug2_1_08_16fungal (PacBio error correction) | ecosystem: Environmental > Terrestrial > Soil >...
TAGACACCTCTCAAACGAAGGGGGGGAAAAAAATGAGGCGACTGCGTGCGGGAAGCGGTTGACAAGGGGGTCGTGCAGATAGATCCGAATCCAACCTGTTGATTCGGTCGGACAAAGCAATTTGCCAGCAGCAAGAAAGGCTACAAAAAACAAGTACGCCCACACCGCCAGAGGGGGGGAGTTTCCGGGAAAGGGAAAGACAACATTACCACAGCTTTCAGACGGTATTTAAAAGGGAAAGGAAAAGAACGCCATTTCGGGTCGCACCGGGACCGGGCAGATCAGAACAACACGGAGTATGAAAAAGATAGATATATCAAAAGATAGCCACTCACCAGAAAGGAAGGCAATAAGAAGCTAACGGAGGGTCGTCATAATAGAACAGACCTCGATTTGGGCGTGCTCGAATAAAGTGGCGGTGACTCGGTCCTTTTAATTAAAAAGGATGAGAAGAAAATACTCGCCGCGAAGAAATCCCACGGGGAGGGCCATCTTGCAATACGTAACCCAGGCACAGATCAAAAGGAAAAAAGGGAAACGATACGTCCGCGAGCATCTAGGTAGGAAATATTTGGAGGAGTTGGTCGGATCCGAGCAGCGAGAGTACAAGGTAACGATGTCCCAGCAAATCATGAAAACTTAGCGCTTTTAATCATCCGAGTCGCGAAAAATGGTCCTGAACAGAAATACAGGAGAAGGGTAAGACATCAGATATGAGAATGCCGAATTGGAGAACAATGATCCGCCAGGTTCGACACGATAATCCTCCTCAGGGAATCATCCAGTAACCCTGTGCAAAATTGTGCAAACAAAGGCTGGTCATAGCTCGGATCCCTCAGTATAAAAAAGCAAACGATGGACCAACACTATCTCGAGTCGGGAATACCGAAAGCGGGAATTTGGGACTCATAGAGCAAATCAATCCAAGCCCTCGTGTCCTAATGGGATCAGCTGGCTATAGGTGCTCTAAAGGAGGAGCACAGTAACGCATTTGCTACAGTTTGTGGCGAATATGAATTGGGAAATTAAGTAGTCATGCTGTCGCCGAAATTGAAGAAGGTGATATAAATCCATCGTCTGTAATTCATTGGTCCGACCGCAGCCGCATAGAAACTGCGTTCAAACGGAAATAGTCCCGGGTGTCTTAATCAAACGATAAAAGAAAAAAATAGAAAGATTTTCCGAAAGCGCGAAAGGGAGGCCGGGGGGGGCCAGTTGGTGTTAGCTGAAAGAAATCATGTGCGATTGCCTCTGGCAAGAACGGAACTGAGTGAAGGAAAAGGCTTACTCGACCCGGAGCGGGGAAGAAGGTGGCATCGAAGAAGGGAAAGAATCGGTGCCTGTGATTTCGTGAGAAGAGGGGGGACCGCGCAACAAATAGAGAAGGAAAACAAAGACACGAAGGGGGGGCCTTCTTAGGAGTGGTAGGAAAGGACGGAGGTGTATTTTCCAAGGACGCAAAAGAAGGTCAGTGACTACTCGTATTTGGAAAAAAAAGGTTAAAGAAAACCCTGAGAAAAGGGGAAAGCGAAGCAGTCATATAATGGGGCGTCGGCAAGGGATGACTTACTAAGATTATTGGGAAAGGAAAGGCAATTTGGTGGTTAGAGACGGAGGAAATAAAGGGCAGCACCGCCAAGGCTTTCAGAGGGGTACAACTAAAAATGTGGCGGAAGGGTAAGGTCTTGAAAAGGCTAACCTTGCCGTATGGAGGGAAGAACGCTCATTTCAAAATGGGGGTCTAAACCTATGAAAAAATCTAAAGGGAAAAAAAAAAATCATACAACCCAAGCCAAAAAGGACGCTTGAGACGGGGGGAGGGTAAGAGCACTTCCCATCGCCTCGGCAATGCATGAATTACGGTGATCACGGGTTTGGCAACGATTCACCGGGGAAATCAGAGAAAAAGGAAGAGAGGGGGTTTTTTAAAAGGCGCGGTCCAACAGGGGGGCTAAAAGGGGAGTCCGCCGCGTGTTATAAACAAAACTTATAGAATTGCTCTGATTAGGGTTCCCGCGTGAAGGAAAACCGTTTGAAGCACGGGAAACCTTACGAAATGGACCAGCGGTATGTCGAGCGGAAGAAAAAAAAAACGTTCGTTTTGTTGCAGGGTTTGGGGGAAATGGAAAAGACTGTTTGCATAGGTGGACATGAGACTGGGAGCACCGCCGACAGGTCAAGGTTCGAATGGGGGGAGGGGGGAATTTAAGACCGGGTTGGAAAGGGGAACAAGTTGAGGTGCTTGTGACAAGGTGTAGGACGCTGTGTCTGTAACCACCAACCAAGAAGAAGGAAAAAGTGATAAAGATGTCTGCGCAAAACTTCCAGAGAAGGATAGAGCTCAGGTGTTACCCGAATAGGCCTTGACGTCCACTTTTGGGCTTTAACCGGGCAAAACTGCCCGAGAATCGGACCCAACGAGGGAGGAAAGAAAGAAAACTTTGCTTTCCCGTTGGAGGGAGGGGGGTTAGAGTGGTTCCACTTGGCAGGGAAAAGCAGCCCAAAGGACTGTCAACTTGACGGAAAGAAGAACGGCTACCTTGACTCGTGAAAGGAGGACGTGAAAACCAAATGGTATTTTGGCCTGGCAAAAAAATAAAATACAGTTCCTGTTTGGGAAGGGAAGACAAACAAGAGGGTTGTCCTATTTTCACCTTATAAGCGACGGACCCACAGGAGCGGGTGAAACTGAGGGTGTCATTAAAAAAGCGGAAAGTCCTATTAAATATTCCAAAAAAAAAGAAAACTACATTTTACCGGCAGAAAGAAAACGGAAAACAGGATTCGATCTTTCGCCAGGACTAAGAAATCAGGGAGGGGCGGCGACTGCATACTGAGGGCATAAAGGGGAAAAGAAGACGTCAAGCATTCAGACGTGAATGGACAGAGAGAAGGGGACGGTGGGTGACAAGAATGGCGGCTTCCAATAAGGAGGGAAGGGGAAAAAAAACGCAGATATTTTTGTATGAAAGAAACGATCACGTCCTGCGGATAAGAGGTTCAGGACAGGGGGACGCAACAATTTTGCACAGGGTTTGGGGAGGAGAGATTATCCTCAAGGAGGGGGGGCGAAAGTTGTGCTAGACAGTCTCCAGATCTGAATGTTAAACAGAGTGGTCTAAGACTTACAGGGATGCTCACCCCAGATGGCAAGTGAGGCCGAGCGGGAATAAGGGAGAGGTCGAAGACTTAAACAAGGAAGGGGGGCTGAGAAGGCGCTCCTGGGGGAATTGGAATAGAAAGGGCGGATTCGAACTCTAGAAAGCACTCAAAAGGGGAAGAAGAACCAGAGACGTCGTGCGGGAAAAGTTATCAACTTGGGGGAAGGGGGAAGGTCCTAGATTGCCGAAGGATACTGAGAGGTTAGGAAAGAAATCGATGGAGGAAATTTGCCAGCCATTAAGGAGACGGGCACCGCCACATCAGGCACGCCACCTCACCGCAGGGTTGCTGGGAAGGACAGAAAATAGGAAGCCTTGCCCCTTCATAGGATTGCAATCAAGATATCAGAAAGGCCATTTCGTATTCGCACAGTAAGGGGGGGGAGATGAGGCCCAAGAGAGATAGAAAGACGGCCCAACGTGCGACCGAATGCGAAGGAGGCAAAATCACCAAAAAACCGAAGCCCAAGGCTTTCTATGAAAGCTGAGGCAGAGAAAGAAAAAGAGTCAGGGCGTGCTCTACTTATGTGTCGGGGAAAAGAACTCGGGAAAGGCCGAGCATAGAAACGACCCAGCAGGAAGTAGTCCTCGTCATCTGTTTCGAGGGGAAAAGGGCAGGTCAAAAGGGCTTCCGCACGCAAGCGATCAAGGGGGGAAAAGGTGAAGATTTGGGGGGAGCTGGAAGTTTTCGAAAAACGAGTACATTAACTTCGGGAGACAGATGGCAGAATGGAACGGGCTTACAGAGCTTCGACCCTGAACGTCTTAAGCCAGAAGGGAACGGGAGAAGGCTTTCCATGGACGGCCGGGGGGGGTCTGAAGCAGAACGAAGGATGGAAAGAAGAGGAGGAATCATAAGAGGAATGAAGGAAGGGGATGACAACGCCCGCCACTTGTTCAGCTAATAAAAAACAGAAGGATCTTTATAATTATGCCAGAAGAAAAAAACTGTGCAAATTGTTGCGCAAAAACAAAGAAAGCTGGTGGGGAAACATCCGCGGATCCGCATACGGGATATAACTTCAGGAGAAGTGCAGCACAACAGATCAGAAGAGCCGTGGGAACGCGGATTTGGGATTCATAGGAAGAAGAGAAGGGACGGAAACTTGCGGTACTTCTCACGGAAGTCAGGAAAAGGAAATGACTTGAACGAGGCTATCGTGAGAGGTTATTCAGGAGCAGCGGGAAACTGTACTAAGACAGGCAGCAAGATCGATGGTTCAGGGGTCTAAGGTCACCGTACTTTAATTTCAGGTAGAAGCGTCGGTCAATGGGGACTTAAAAAGCCGCCAATATGGACCAACTGAAGGGTCCCACCGGAGTGGGGTTCTTAATCAAGCGCATTTAACAAGGGGGGGACTAAATGGTCCGACGGCAATCGAGAAAAAAACCCGGTACCTTTTTCCAGTTGGGGGTTGAGGAGAGGCCAAAATAACATGGGAGATTTCCTCGGCGACGGGGAGAGGAAAAAGAAGAAGGGAAACTTAAGAGAAAGGGGGGACAGGGGTCTCTGAAATCGCGAAGAAGGAGGAAGGTGATTTGCGTGGGAAAAAAAATACGAAACGTGGGGCACCAATGACAAGAAAAACGGAGAAAGAAAAAAGTTAACACAGGAGGGGAAGGGAGGGGGGGATTGATTCTCGAGGGATTGGGGGAAAGGGGAAAAAAAAAACCAAAAAAGTGGGTCCGGGTACTACTGGAAGAGAGGGTCAGTGGAACCCCACTGGAGAATAGCGTGCGCGAGCGTGTCCTGAAGTGGGACTGCAAAATTTAAGTATTTGAGGGAAAAGAAGCTTAATGGGGGGGGTTATCAGAGCATACAGCACCATTTAACAAGGGACAAAGGGGGCACACGGCTTCGCATCTGGGCAATTTTCCGGTCGGAAGAGTTTCTTTCCGACAATTCAAGAAAAAGAAAAGGAGTACAGGCGGCGCTCATTCCGCTTCGCGGGAAAAACAACAAAAAAAAAACTGACGACTTGCGTCTGTTCACAGAAAAAAAAAGGATGCAAAGTGGCTACATCCGGAGGAAACTAAGAGAGGAATCCTAAAGGGGGGATTACGGTGGCGCCGGTTTGGGAAAGGGCTCAGAATCTTCACAAAGGCCAGGCAAAGGAGGGGGGTGGGTAAAGACCAAGTGTTGGGGCGGAGCCAGGTTTCGAGATTAAGTGAAGGAAAACTGATACCGTAAAGGCTCGAAATGTCCCGCTTTTAACGTTTCCCGTGGGAAAAGAAATCAACAGGGGGCCGAAGGCGATGGTGCCAGAGGGATGAAGAAAGAAACCCGGAATCGAATGCTTTGTTGCTTGGTTTGTCAAAGACGCCAGAGAAAAAATTGGACGAAAGGGGGTTGCAGGGATAAGCTGTAATTAGCTCCGCCGAAGCCTGAAGGTGTCGAGGGTCGAGAAACTTACGGGAGGGGCCCACATGGTGGGAAAAAAAAGAAATAAAGCCGATGTGAGGGGGGGACAAAGGTACGCTTGAGTATAAAACAAATTCATCAGTAAAAGCTTAGTAAGGAAATGAGAGCCAGCCCCCATGAAATGGACTGCGAAAGAAAAAACTAACGAATACGAGTATACCAGTAAAAATGGTGATTCAAAAAAGGCAACAGCCCACACCACGAAAATCACAACTAGAGAAGAAAAGGAAGAGGGAAACATGGGGCTTCTCCGTGTCTTCTGTGTGGCCATTGGGTGAAAAAAAAACATTCCACGAAGCCCACAACGAAAACTGAGAGGGAGGCACATGCGGAGGGAAGAGGGAATTCGTCAAGAAGCGTGTTCAAGCCAGAGGAAAGGAATGTTCTTTTGGAACGCCTCAAAAAAAAAGCAAGGGACAGGGCTGGGTAGCAGCTGACCGACAATGGGAAGGACAGGTCAACCGTTGATAAGCAGAGAGGATGAGCCAAGAGGGAAACGCAGTGGGAGAGTGAGCTGGCGGCTGAGACAAGGTACAGAGTATGCAAAGGAAAAAGGTAAAATCCAGTGCCAATCTTACAGAAAAAATGGAATCAAAGGATCTTCCCTAACATGGACGTCAGGAAAGGAAAGTAGCAAATTCTCGGGAACCTGCTAAACGGCATAACGAGGCAAGCACCCAGGATGCCGACGTCAGGTTCCCTCATGCAAAAGGGGAAGGACCTGCTAGGACAAGTTCGGTTCAATTCTATGAGAGGAGGAAAAAATAAAAAAAAGTTCCTGGAAACGTCGACGCAGAGATAGGGTCGCTAGGAGAAGGAAGTTATTATCCAGGCTGCGAAAGAGGTGACAAGCCACGGGATGTTTTGCCGCAACAAAAAGGCACAGGGGGGGAAAATAATGGGTAAGAAGATTAATGTAAGCATTAGTAGGGGGCGGAGAGGAGGGGTCACAAGGTCGCATTCTCATATCAAGATTAACGCCAAGGGAAAGACTTGGAGGCTGCAACCTGCATGGCAAGTGTCGTACGTAGTATGGATTAGAAGCAGGTCAAAGGGTTCGAAGAGACAGAAAGGGAGGGGATTTTGAGGGGGACATCGCCTCTCCTGGGTGAAGTTAAAAGGGAGAAGAGAATTAGAAGAAAACTCCTCTCAACTCCAAATAGGCTAGCAGAAAAAAGGAGAGGAACTTCTTGCGGAGCGTCAGGTGCCCTGGTAAAGAGAGATATGCCGAGCTACGTACAGGGAAAAAAGGTTTGAAGGACGAGGCGAGCAATTTTGCCAGCAGCAAGGAAAAAAGGAGGGAAACCAATCGTAGAGCACTAAGCCGCTCAAAAGCAAAAGATTCAATGAAAGACGCGTTTTCGACAAACTTAATCAGTTAGTGGACCAGAAGGTCAGGATGTGTCGAAAAAGGAGTAGTGGGGGGGGGGAACGGTCTTATCTCTCAACAACAAAAAGGGAGATAAGAACGTCCCGGTGCCGCTCGAAATGGGCGACGGTAACCATACCTTAGCATTACGATGCTGGCACTGTCTAGACGCGTCAAGAAGACCTCATGGCGAGGAGAAAGAAGGGGCGGTGGAATCGTATCGTTTATCCTCACGGCCAAACCCTCATCCACAGCACATTATAAGCCTGACAGAGAAACACAGGCACCCGTTCGACCAAGCTAAAGACGGTCGAGAGGGATGAAGGAGAAACAGGGAGGGATGTCGGGGGAAAAAAAGAAAGTCGATTCCATTTAACTTCGGATAGCGATTCCAAGCAAATCAAGGCGTTTCTGAATATCGACCTTCTGACTGCTCTAATCCTAAAGGGAAACTTGGAGATTGGTGCCTTGAAACAAACGGTAGAGAGTAGACAAAGAACGTAAGAGAAGGGATAAAAAGGGATGACAACGTCAAGCTCCGCCGTGTCTACCGATAACAAACGATAATCTCTCTGGGAAAACATCAAAGGCAAAACAACCCTGGGAGGGTGGGGCAAAAAGAAAAAAGGGACTCTCACGAGGATCCGCAGAAAAAGGGGGGAGAAGAACGGGGCGATGGACCACAGAGAGGGGTCAAAGACGCGGAGTTGTGCCCATCGGGCTCATAGAGGGGAAGTTAATAAAAAGAAAGACAGGAATCTTCCCCGCCGAACTGGACGTGCGGCAATCGAGGAGAATAGAGCCTATCGGGGGAAAAACAGTGAAAAGGTGCTACAGGTCAAACGGTTGAGCAAGAGGCGAAGAAAAAGGGAAGGTTAGGGGGGAGTCATGCGTCGCCCGTTGCAAAGGGGGGAATAAATTTTATCCACTCTGATTTGAATCTACTGACGAAGACAGAAGAAGCAATAATGAAAGGAGGGAAAGAGAAAGAGTAGTCCGGGTGTATTATCGAGACGGAGCGACTACAAACGGGGGTTTAGAAAGGAAAGTTGTCCTATTCATCGAGACCCATACTTGGCAAAGTGTGGGGATAAACGGGAAAAAAATAAAAGAGGGTGTGTTTCCGAGGAGGAAAAAGGGAAACCTTGACGAAGTCAGGAGAAACCAATTTCGTGAATGTGTCCTAGAAACGGCCGCCTTCGGGACGGGAGGGAGTGGAAGAACGAATTGGAACAAAATGAGCAAAAGTAGACGGCGGAAATATATTTGGGGCTCTAGTCGGGGGGAGAAGGCAGTGTTCTTTTGCAAATCAAAAAAGGGGGGAAGTCCGTTACGAGCGATTTTCGGGTAACCCAGGAGAAGCGCTGACGAGGGCAGAGCTGAATGGGGGCGTCGGCAGAGTATGATTAAAAACGAAGAATGAATTGATCAAGGCGGGATTGGGGAGAAAAAGGAAAAAGACGGTACCCTTTAAAGGACAAGACAAACGAATTGCGCCAATCTGGTGGGAAAAAATGGGGCCCCCCGGTTCGAGTGGGGAGGGAAAAGCAAATTCGAACCTTCGCCAGGTACGGTTGCTAAATCGCAAACGTCGAAAAGAGGCAAACGACTAAAGGAAAGGTAACAAAAACAACGCATCGAAATTCGGGGGCGACAGCGCGACCCTCATAGCAGGAGGGGGAGACTGAGACGGGGGGGCACGGAGGAACCGCGGGAAATTAAAAAGATTCCACAAGAAGAAAAGGGCGGGTCCTTCGGGGCTAACAGGGGGGCTTGGCCGTTCCTCCTCCGCGTGGTTGGGAGAGGAGACTGAAGGGATGGACACCGGAAGACCGTAAGGGAATGAGGTCCTCCATCGGTGAATCACGTTGCGGGGGAGCACTTAAGCAACCTCAGGAAGAGAAAGGAGTTTCGTCGGAGGCAGACCGACAGAGCACGAAGTCGAATATTGTTGCAGGGGGCGAGCGTCAGCTGTTTCATAGGGGGGACCGTAGAAGCGGATGGAAAGAGCCGAACAGTACCTCAGGCGGGCTGGAAAAAAGAAAGGAAAGACGGCCCCAGGAAGGGGAAGGGCAACGAAGCCGGGATTTGAGGGGGGGAAAAAAGTGGGAATGGTTACGCTTGCTAAAGGAAAAAAACAGGAAGCCTTGATTCCACATGTAGATAAATGTCAGGAGACCGCCCCAATTAAGCAAAAGAGAGGAAAATATAAATCAATGGGGGGAAAAAAATAAAGACGTAGTAACCCTCTTCCAGGGGGGGCTTGCAAAATCCACAAGGCCTGAGAGAGACAAGCCAGGGAAGATGTACAGGGGGGATTCTCCGTCGGATAGGGGGCGCCGTTAAAATGTAAAAGGAGCACGAAACAGGACGCGGGCAGGGAGGGGACCATTCACGAAACGCGGCTGGAGGTACACTGGAAATAGGTATTCTAGGACAATAAAGGAACGCACACAAAAAAACCTCGTGTTATTGTGCCTCAGAAAAAAAGAAAAAAGGAAATAAAAAGGGCCTGTTTGAGCGCTGCCGTCGACAGGATAAGGTTGACCGTTTAATTAAGCGACTAGTATTAGACGCAACTCGGGAAAAGGAAAAGGTTTTTTTCATTATTCGGCTGCGAGGGAGACAGTCCAGGAAATAAAAAGACAGTGGCTACCCGGAGGGGAACATCGACCGGCGACATCATACCAAAATATGAGGGAAAAAAAGAGTAACCTTAAATCGGTGCGCCCGTGCGAGCCAGAACGGAACTTGCTTCTCCTGCAGCGTCGCCCGGTAGCCTCGAACAGGGGAAGTTGATCAGTCAAGGACGAAATTTCCGTATAAGGAAGGGGGGAAAAATTGAAATCTATAGCGGCTCCCAACCGCGTTCCAGGTAAGAAAACGATGATAGTTTTTTCCCCAGGAAATCCGAAGTGATCCCGGAGAGGAATCCATTAGTGGGGGGGGCAAATAAGGAGGTGTGGAGACAATTTTGAAAGGGGTTAAGTAAATGGGATTAGACATGACGAGATTGGGAAAAAAAAAGTATGGCGGCGCGACCAGCATCAAGGAAGATGGAAATGAGTACTCAGATTGGGATAGCCTTTCTTAGGAGGCAAAAGATCCAAAGGAAAGGTAGAGATCTAAGGAGAGAAGCCTTCAGATTCGAAGATCTGAGCAAAAAGAAAACAGTGGGGTTGCTGGACTCTCTCTCCCGCATTGGATGAAATCGAAGCTGAAGTCTGACAGAGATCCCAAGCCAAAATAAAGTGACCATGTCAGAACCATGAGGGAGTAGGGGAGGGAGGGCTTTGGGAAAGGATTAAGGAATGCAAGATAGATGCCGGTAAGGCGAAACACTTTTGAAAAGTCTTCTAGGCGCTCTGAACAGGCCTTAAAGGGAAAAGCCACCTCATTATAGCACTCACTAACCGGGGGCCAGGAGGGTCTATTCTGAAGAACGGGAAAAAGACCGCATTGAACAGGCGAAGGTCTTGAAAGGGAGGGGGATGGAAATTTCGATTCGCCTGTTACTGGCTTGCTCACCAACAGATATCTACGTCCCCGGGGGCGAAGAAGAAAAAAAAAAAGATTGGGGGAAGAATATAAAAGAAACAAGGCGGGAAAGTAAAGAGAACTAACCGATGCTGTGAGGGAGGGGAGAATAAGGAGTGTGAACGTAGCCTGTAAGAAGGGGTCTGCTCAAACATGGAACGACCTCGAAGAACCTCCCCAGCAGGAATAGCCTTCTCGCGAGGAAGAAGTCACCCATGGCCCAAAAACGCGCAAAGAGGTCGCGGTTCGGAAGGAAGAAAACTATTTGGAAAGGGTTTCGACGGCAGGCTCGCTCCCTTCCATTTAAACGCGGCGGTCCAGCAAACAGTCCGGGCCTACCGGAGGGAAAAGAGTCAGAAAAAGACGTCTCAACGACGTGTCAATGTCTGAAAGCGCAAAGAGTAGGCGTCAGGCTTCTGTAAGGAATCTCGAAAAATATTGAATGACAACGGCGCTCAAATGAAGAAAACGATAATCTCTCGTTATCATACATAGAATACCACCCGGGAAATGGGGTTGCCAAAAATAAGGAGGGAGGGAACTCAAAGGGACCGCAGACGGAAACGTCCGAGTGGCTCAGGGAAACAACAAACTATCTCGCGAACCGTTTCGAAATCCATGACGCGGATTGGGGAATGCTCATAGAGTGAACCAACCTGAGGGACTCATCCAGCAAGTCAAAAAAGTGCCGGGGCGTCGGCATCGAGGCTATCCTGCTGCGATCGTTACAAGGAATAACCAATTTGCTACAGGTCCGGCGCGATCGAAAGGAGGAGTATTCTTCGCAGGGGGGGAAAGAATTGCAACAGGGGTAAGAACACGAGGAGGTGAAAAGGGAGAGGACTTGAACGCAGCCGCAGACTCAGCAACTGCAGTTTTCCCCCTCGTAGCATGGAGAGTATCACGGTGGTACCAGAACGATGTGGTGCGACGGCGCGCAGAACGGAATGACTTTTGGGTGGGAGGGAAGCAAGCCAAACATCGCGGGTGGGGTGCGATAAGAAGTACGGCGCCGCCTGGGAAAAAGCGGGAGAAAATCGCGTTCGTGAATGTTTCAGAACAATGCAGGTCCATGCCGGCCTGTGGAACTGTGAAAGGGAGAGGGGATAAATGTGGAACAAGGCGCAAGGAAAAACTGAAAGAAGCAATGAAACTATGTGGCCCGGAGGCAGGAAAGGACCTGCATGGGTTGCGTGTGGCCAGGAAAAGCCCAAAAAGTAAAATGAAGGGCTAAGATATTTTCGTTTGAAAAAAAGTTAAAAGAAAACTCTTAGCATAATCAAGGAATGAGACGAGGGAGGGAGGGTACCTTACTTATTGAAGGGGAATCACGCTGGGTGGGGGGGGAGAAAAGCAACACCTTACAATTGGGAAAAATCACAAAAAAAAGAAAATTTTGCACCATGAACAGGGGGAGTTAATTTTTTCGTGGAACAAATTTCGAACAAGACGATGTACGTGTGAGGAGGGAAAGGCCAGCTTTCAAAAAACCTATGCAAGCTTACTGAGTCGGGGCACAACAAGCAACACCCCTTCACTTCAGAGGGGGAGGGGAAAAGGCCCTCAATGAAGCAATAAATCCGCAACGAGCAGGGGGAAAGGAAAGCACAAAGGGGGGGGGGTAAAAAAGTATCACCGGCGGGAATCAGAATGTCACAAAGAGGACCATCTTGGGGCAGGGAGGGTCCTGCTCCATTGGTTGGGGGCGGAAAAAAAATGTTAAAATTACCTTATGAAACGAGCCTGAGGCACTGATTCCTGATGGTCCAAAGGGGAAAGGGCCAGTGAGCACGTAAAACTGCCCGCGTTTTGAAAGGGACAGCGGGATGTCTAGACCGCCGCCGGAAAATTTTGCAGGGGGGGGGGAATACTCAATTCTCAATCTTGTGCATGTGGAAGATAAGAGCTCCGTCCGAACATACTCGTAGAGAAAAGGGGGAGAAATGGTTCGTAATAAACTTGGCGGGGGACCGGCCAACATTGTATTGAAAAAGGGAAGCAGGGGCTTGGCCCTTTTTAGTTTCAGATTGCTCAAAAGGATAAAGGAAGCCTTGGGGGTCCAATCAAAGAGGGGAAAGGAAGATAGGACTGCTCCGCCACATTCAAACGAGGCATCCTAAAAGGACACTCTATTCTCATGTGAACGAAAAGCTATTGACCATGTTCCCTGGGAGGGCCTGGCAACCACCGGAGAAAAAAGAGAAAAGACTAAAACAAGTAAATCGTTTCGGGCTTCTCAGTTGCTGGGACTAGGTTGGGGAATTGGTTCCACCTTCGCATTCTCAACGACACAAATGGAGATTGCTATGAACATTGGGGAACGCCTTGACAGGAAAAGGCGATCGGAAAGGGAAAAAGAGACACAAAAAAATGGTTTATGGTGGGGAAGAAAATAAAAGGCAAAAGTATCAGGGCCTTGTGAAATAAGCCTAAAAAAGAGGGGTTCCTGGAAAACAAAACGGTAAGTCAGAAAATAAAAAAAACCCGACTTACTAGTTTAAAAAGGAAGGGGGGGCAGTGGCAGCGGCTGAGTTCAAGCCTAGTAAAGAGCATAGTTGGCTACCAATCACGGTAAGATTAGAAAAGGAAGACATCCTTTTCTCCACCACAGGGGTAGGAATTGATGACCGGGACAAATGAGAAACGGTGGGGGGGGGGAAACCGGGGGGGGGCCCCTTTTTTTGGCAAAAAAAGTAAAAAGATCGGCAAAGAAAACGATGCCAAGAAAAAAGAGGACAGGATTGAAGGTTCAGGGAGGGACCGCAATTCGGTTCAAAAAGAGAAAGAAATAGGAGAAAAAAGACGCGTCCTGTAAACGGACGCGGATATGTGGGGGAATCTCTCCGAAGAACGTTTATTATCAACGTCTACCGTTTATGGGGGGACAAAAGAAATGACCGGATTTGGGGCAACACTGGGTTGAAGGGGGGTTTATGCAAGTTAGGAAAAGAAGTAAGAAACATTGGACGTATCGTCCGTTGTCGAAAAAGGCAGGAACATATCTGGAGGACCGCAGATGGACGGGGGGCAGGGCTGAAAACAGATTGAAAGGCGGTCCGAAGAGGGATTAAAAGGTCAAATCGAAGTCTGAAGCAAAATTTCTGTAATCCTCTAAAAAAGTGATAATTGCAGGCGGGGAGGAACTCAGCTCCCAGCTAACATTGGGACCGGGCAGAACAATAGCGAAGCGGGGACGGGAACTTTGGAGAGGGGTGAAATGGGGGGGGGACTTAAAAGATGCGAAGAGAAACTGCCTGCTGGGGGATCTGGAGCAATTTGCCATCAGAGTAAAAGAAGGATTCCACAGAAGGTGAAAAATACTCATCTCGAAGAGGTTGAAGTTAGGAAGGAAAGAAGGGGAAGAGACGCCCGCTTAAAGAGGGGGAAAACTTTCTGGGGGTCAATCGTCGCCATTGGAGTCGCAA
>Ga0179593_1703642_pt1 | contig 13913 bp, 22 predicted proteins | sample CZODoug2_1_08_16_FD_185931 | JGI IMG/M metagenome (GOLD analysis project Ga0179593, IMG submission 185931) | Vadose zone soil fungal communities from Angelo Coast Range Reserve, California, USA - CZODoug2_1_08_16fungal (PacBio error correction) | ecosystem: Environmental > Terrestrial > Soil >...
TTCAACGAATTCCTACTGAAAACTCTCCTAAGAACGAGAAGGGGGCAAGCGAATCAAGGGGATGCACAAAAATAAAAAAAAGGAGGGGAACGGGGGTCAACATAAATCAGATAGATTATCTTTTGGAGAAGCAGGAAGTCCCAATACTATGTTGGGAACGAAGAGAGGGGGGAGGATAAGAACACATCAAAGCTTAAAAATTCCCCTTAGGGGAAAATCAGCGAACGTTGGCTGCGCTTGGCAGGAAAGGAGGGGGGTGGTTGTCTCGAAGGGGTCTCCGGGTAGGGGTTGCCAAAAGGGGGGGGAGGGTACGGGGGGGTGGAAGGGGAAGTCGGGAGTGCAACCCTAGCCACTTGGTTTGTATAGGAAAGAAATCTCCTTGCTAGAGGGCAAGGAGAAGGATGTGAACGGGGGGGGGGGGGAGCGGGTACGGCGGTCAGTTGATCGAAGAACCACCACACGAAATGGGAAAATGTAGGGAACTCAGGTCCTGGGGGGGCAAGGAGGGGAGACTGACTTCAACTTAAAACGTCTGAAGGGAGGAAAAGGGGGGCAAGCAGGGCCAAGTTTTCGAAGAGGAGGAAAAATGAGGGGGGGGGGGAGTCGCAGATTAACCGTTCCTCCTTTTCTGGAAATGCGGAGCGGAATCGAGAAGGCAAATGTCTCTGGGAAAGGAGGAGGGTCTGGGAGAGGGGCTTGGGATCTCAGGGCTCATCAGTTTAAGAGGCAGGGGGACGGGCCTCTTTGAGGGAGGGGAATAACTTTACGAGGGGGGGAAATTCAATTTCAATGTCCCGCGGGGGAGAAGGGAACAACCGGGATGGTGGGAAGTCACCTTGAAAGAATCTTGAGGGGGAAAGGGGAAACGCACTAAGGCACCAAACATCTGGGAATAAACTTTCGGGGCACGCGCATAGAAATAGGAAAAAATTCCAAAAGGAGGTCTGGTCACAAAAAAAAAAAAAAAAAAAAAATCGCTAAAAAGGGGAGGTTCTTTGCTCTTTAGCCTTCATTCGGGGGGGGGGAGGGAGTGGGACAGGAGCCGGATAATACGGGAAACTAAGTGGGGGGGAGGGAAGAAATAGGACTACACTCCCTGGAGAGTCATTCGCTGCAAGGAAAATAGACCCACGCTGACGTTAAAGGGAAGGAAATCAAAACACACAAATGTGAGATGGGGAAAAAAAATAAAAAAATGGTTTGTGGGAAAAAAAAAACCACCCCCCCACAATGTTGAAAACAGAAAAAACCCCAGTGAACAGAAAAAAAGGTTGGGTTAGGGGGTCATGGGGGTTGTGAAAAAAAGAACAGAAAAGACCACCGAACCCCCCATGTTGGGGATTGGAAGTTGTCAACAGGAGGATTTGAGTGACAAGCAAGGGTGAGTGGTGGGTTATTAGGACCCCGGCCCCCGCAAAGACAAATCCCCCCCCCCCCCAAGACACAAGAAGCCCCCCTGAGGCCTTCCCTAAAAAAAACCGAACCACACCGCCCCCAACCAAACTTCTTTTGTCCCTGAACCCGCCGACACCCCCCCGCCCCCCTGTTGTTGGAAGTCTCTTGTCAGCCCCCCCCACTGCCACGACCCCAGACACACCCATTAACACACCCTTTTTTTGGAGTAAAGGAGGGGGGAGGAAGGGGGGTTTAGGTTTGTTGTGTGGAAAAATGTCACCTCCCCGAGACCGCCAAGTTAGGAGAGGTGGTGAGGGGGAGGGCGTAGGAGAGGGGGTGGTCTTGAAGGGCAGGGAAGGGAGAAAATGGGTAAGGGGCGAGGAGGTGTTGAAAGTGGAGTAGAGGAGGATTTTCCCCGAGGGCGGTGCGGAATTGGTAGAAGGAGTGAGGGCATGAGGAGATGATAAGTTAGGGTGTGACGTGTAGGGTTAGAAGATAGCCCGACCGCCCCAACGAGGAAACGCGATCCCCGGAAGAAGAGGAAATAGATGGGCCAACCGGGATGTGGGTTGCTGATTGTTCGGGGGAGACCCCCCGGGTGTTGGGATTTTGGGGGGGGTGGGAAGCCCCGGGCCGTGGCGAACCCAGGCAAAAAAGAGACAGCCAACGGAGTGGTGGGTGGAGTGGTGAGAGTGTTTGAGGGGGTGCCCGACCAAAAAAAAACCCACCCCCGTTTAGGGGGGATTTAATGGGGGAGGTTGGTTGAAAGGGAGGGGTTCCTGGGTGGAGGATGGAGTAAGAAGGTTTTGGGGGGAATGGATTGATAGGGGTGAGGAGGGATCCCCCGGAGAGGGTGTGGGGAGTGGGGGAGTGGGCGTGGAACCCAGGAGAGGGGGGAGTGATTGGATGGTTATCGGTGTGGATTGTGGTAAAATCGGTCCCCGCCCCGTAAAGAGAGAGTGGGTTCTGAAGAAGGGAAAAGGTGGAGGTATCCACGAAACACCCCCCTTCTCTCTCTAAAACCTCAGTAACTTCATCTGGGGAGGGTTTCGAGCATAAGGACTTTTATAGAAAGTTAGGCGAGTGGAGGAAAAACGGAGTGGAAAGGATAGACGGAGAAGGCACAGAAAGCAATTACCCTACCGCAGAATAGAGCAAAACGTGAGCGCCGTCATTCGGGAATTGGGTGCGAAAACAGGCGGTTGAATTTTCTCCAAAAGATAGGGGTGGAGTGGCGCCGGGAGAGAAAGTGTATTAGCAGGATAGTGCGACTGGCCCTTCGATAGGGAAGGGGCAAAAAAAGCCCTGCAGACCGTGGGAGGACATAAACGCGATCTCCATGAGAGGGATCAACTCTCCAAAGCCAGTACCCGCTCCCTTCAGCCTCGTACATGGACATGATCGAAAAAGAGCCAATCGAAAAAACGCATTGGGGGGAGAGAATGAATTGATAGTGGGCGGGAAGGAAGAAAGAAAAGCAAAGGAGTTTCGAAACCAGCCACGATTTGGAAGGAGTCAAGGGCCCCTCTGATCACCCAATAAAAGCCACACTACCTGACAGAGATACCGGCAAAAAAAAATAACTTGGTTCAAGAAAAATTGCCTGGTTGAGAGCAACTTTGACCGCACCGAGTCCAAGGGGCAACAGAACTTGACATGTAAAAACTGAAGGGGGACACTGGAAGTATAAAATGGCTAGTGTTCACAAAAAGAGGTCAACATGTCACACAAGGGAGCTCTCTGAAAAAAAATGGACACTCAGGACACACGGCAGGAGACAACCAAAAACAGAAGCACGGCCGGACCGAAGAAAACTTCTAGGGGAAAATCAATTAAAAGGAGATAGGTTTTCCGTAAGTATGACAGGCGCAGTTGCAAAAAAAAAGTCATTGTATGTTGCGGCCCGGCTATCAAAGGATACGAGAAGGAGTAGAACGTTAAAGCAGGAAGTTTGAACAAAGATCTGGAGATTATTTCGAGACTCTTAATATTCGGCAGAGAATATTAACAGAACGGGGGGCGCAACCATCTTACCGGAAATCGGATGACACTGGAAGACTGTCTAGTTCTGCAGAATCTCGACACTAAAATCCAAAAGGGGCGGTTGATACCTCGCTGGATGTCAAGGCAAACAGTTCTGAGCGGCCATGAAAACGATCGAAAAAGTCAAACATAAAACCAGATCCGAAAATTATTGTACTCGGGCGGTCCGCAGAGCACACACCCTGACTTTTCCAACCTCCGCGGGGGAACCCGGGCGTACACCCGGGTTCGGAATAGTGGCTGGAAAGTTTCAACGGACTCTTTTTTTGGTGATGGAGGGGGTAACTCTGACGGCGAGACGAAAAACTAGACTACTCGCACACGGCAAAGCCTCAGCCCGGGCGAACACGCAGAGATTGGGGGGGAAAATCGATTGATCAAAAAGAGGCCTAAATCAGCATCTCTGGGACCAAGCAAATTCGAGAGTCTCTAGCGGGAGGAAAACAGCGGCGCAGCGCAGAGTCTTCTGGTCAAATCCTAGATGACTTAGTGGAGAGGAGAATTATGTCGGGGGGGCGAGTCCAGACTCGGTATGATTTGTGGCGGTAACATCTAAGTGACTTATGTGGCATCAAAACTACGAAAGCTTCCTGTAGTTCCAGGATGACGCGGATTAGGCTTACTAGCGAATCGGTGTCCAAATGGGGTTTCCAGTCAAGAAGCTGGAGGATTGCAACCTGAAGGCAGCGAGAGTAAAAGGCTTGAATAAAAAAGGATCGGAAAATGTAACCTTTGTTGCGAAGGGAATTTATTGGGCTGTGTATGGAGTGGTCATAACAAAAAAGAATCCCTAAGCGAGGGGAAAGCTATGAACTGACATAAACGACGGAATTATCGGTTAGGCCAAGAACATTCACAAATTGCGGTACAAGGCCGCGCGACGGCGTCAAAGAAAGAGCGGAAAAAAGCCTACGGTGACCACGATCATAACCAGAACCTGGTAAACAGCGGGCAACTAAAAGATTGAATGATATCCTGTATTCGCACTCGCACGCATTACGCGTGGGTTTTCGCCGGATCACCGTCCCTCGATACGCAACAAACAAAAAAGGGAAGCGGGTCGGAAGGGCCGGTGATTTTTCGGATAGCTGTCAACAGCGATACTGCGGTAGTGCGAAATACCAAGATCAATACTCTAGCGGTATCGGTTTCCGGTGGCCCGCCAGGTCTGATGCTGATCAGGTCACGATCTTGAGAGCTTTCCGTCGCAGGGGAGAACTCGTGTCGAGGTGGGGGTGTCCTTAACGGTTACCACGTGATCGATCCATTGTGGCACTTATTCTCGCTTTTGTTAAGGGGCCTACACGCCCAAGCTGCCCATTTAGCCCATCGGCAAGGCGACAAGGGTTCAGATCCGCGATGCAACCGTGGTAAGCCAGTCCACGGCTTTCATCGGGGTAGAAATTTTACCGCATTAGTGACAATAACCGAATCGTCAAAGGAATGCAGAATACTACTCAAAAGGCCCACGATCATTAATTGTGGGTGGATGACTTTGCAATGGCAGAGAGGTTCCGCGGCTACCATCCGATACAGATTAAGCGCGCACCGATCTCCTTTGCCACCGTAGTCGGAAATCGGTAGACGTCACGTCTGCGCGGCCATGCGATCGGCGAGGAAGCCACCGGAGGTGCTTCCCGAGTCCTCGAATGTGAGGTAGTTGATTAGCACGGGGGAGTCCATGAATCTGACATCGCTGCATGACGGCGATTCACTGCAGGGGGTTGGAACCGGACTAAGAGTTGGTACTGCGGCAGGGGGAAGAGGTGTGGGCTCAACAGCAAAAAGTACTCCGTCAAACCAAATACAATCTAATCGTAACAAAGGAGTGTCTCACCTGGGGGCAGTCCGCACTTCTCATAAGTAAGGTTGCAGGCTCTTCGACCAGATTCAGCAATAATTTTTTCGAGGTTTTATGTTTGAAGGTTGGTGAAACTCCGAAATGCAAAAGTTGTTGACTTGACTATAAGCGCATCTACTTTGGGATGTTAGGTGGATACAGGTTAAACAAGTTGGGTTTCCCAAGAGCATACATTGTCCTTTTCAGGTACAGTGGTTGAGGCCCGGGGATGGATTTGAATATCTATCGACTTATACTATCGTCTAATAGTTAGAACTAATGGTTTCCCTTCGTGAGGGCAAATAAATCTGATATCTGATAGCGGCCAACATACCATGCGCAGGGGTTCATATCCTGCGAGGTAATTGAATAAATCAACCTCGTAAACTTTGAATTGAGTCCAGCAGCGAATCGCAACGGTCCAGTATGTAGGGGGGGTGTGGTTGTGCTCGAACGGGACTCCTGAGTTCGTGTCAAGGTCAGCACTTGGGGTGTGTTTGCCTAGGAGAACAAATGGGGGAAAGGATTGAAGACATGTCCTATGTCCATGATAGGCCTATGGAATCTCGCGAGGTCAGTTGATCTAGCACCTGCGTTCATCGGACCTCAGTTACTGGGAAAATTAAAATTCAGATAATCCAGTTGGGGTGTGAAGGAAAGCAGGGCCTTTGGGTACGCAACGAAGGCTGAAATCGCCGATTGTCGGGTCTGAAAAGGTATGTCGTATGCTTAATATCGTGTTCCTTCTCGCGGTTCTATCATGTCGCTTAGCCTTTCGTGGTACTGGGTGACTAGTTGATCAACATGGAAGAGCGCTTGGTCTCCTCTCAGGGGAGGGGGAAGCAGCTGCACTTACGGATCGAAGAGGGAAAAGAAATTCAGAACTCCAGCGTGATACGCTCGCGGCGTGAACATATGTCCGGGGCGCAAATTCAAAACGCCGCTGTATTTTATGAGTCTAATGTCTTGGCTGGGGTCGACTCCTGCTCTTATGAAAAAGGGAGGGGAGCTCCGGAATATACCCGGCTAGTGGCGGAACAATAGCCTAAGACTCGGATCAACTCAGGAATCGAAACCTAGACCCACAACAGGAAGTAATTGAATCCAACAAGGAGGAGAGGTAAACAAAAAAAAAAAAAAAAAAACACAGAAAAAAAAACAAAAAAAAAAAAAAAAAAACAAAACCACAAAAAAACCAGAAGGGAAAAACAAACAACCAAACAAAAACAAAAGTGTAAAAAAAAAAAAAAATGGTCACACAGCCCCAAAAAAAAAAACCTTTCCAAATCCCCCCCCCCCACCTCCCGTCCACCACCCCCCCACACCCCCCCAAAGACTTCCAACCCCCCCCAACCACCAAACCCCCAAATCCACCCCCCCCCTTTTGGTCCCTCGCTTTTATTTTTTTCCCCACCAAAACCCAGAGCCAACCGCCCACCACCCCCCAACCCCCCCCCCCCCATCCCCTACGCAAAAAACCCCCCAACAACAAAGCGCACCCTAAAAAAGACTAATTTAATCCCAACCCCCGTCCCCTGCAGCACTACCCCCCCCCCCCTTTTATGTTTTTATTCCGCGCCTATTGTTTCCCAACGCCTCCGCCCCCGAACGCAGACCCGCCGCGACCCCCCCCCCCCCCTTGTAGTTGGAAAAACCCCCCCCACCTTATCCAACCCCCACGCCAACAAGCAGCCCCAAGGGCCGAGGAAACAAAAGCCGCGGGGAGGCGCACCACACACCGAGCGGCGGAGCCCCACCCCCCCCCGAAACTCCCACTCCCCCAGCCAAGGCACCAACAGCGCGCCGCCCCCGGCCCGGACCCAACCAACTAGCGAACGGAACCCCCCGCCCCGGGACCCCACCGCGCCAGAAGTAACCCTCCACCAGCCCCCTGCCAACAAACCCCTCCCGAAACCCCCTTCCCCGGCGTCCCCCACCCCACGACTTATTTAACACCGGCGACCGCAACCCCCCCAAGGAGCACCCTAGCGGAAGGACACATCAGGAATGCCCTGACACCACCTCCCAACACCCCCCCACCGCGAACCACTCGCACCCCGCGGGAGCCGGCCAAGGGCTAAAAGCCCAAACACCGAATGAGCACGCGCCCCCCCGCCCGACACGAAGACCCCCCGGTGATGTTATCTGTAAGTGGGTCACTGGGTTTAGTGTTTTGAAAGAGGGCTAGTTGTGTGGTGGGCTGTTTCGATTCCCCCGCATCTCACCCCACCTACAAGGGTTTTTTTTTTATTTTGTTCCCCACAGAAAAAACCATCCACAAAAGTTGGTTCCCCCCCTCGCCCCCCCACCCCATCCAACCCCCCCGCCCCAGGCGACGCGCGAAGACCCCCCACCACCGCCTCATCCCCCCCCCGGACCCGACCCAAACCAACACCCCCCGCCACCCCCCCAACCCCCCGCCCGAGCCGACCAGTCCCCCCCCGACGCCCACCCGCAAGAGTAACTCCACCCCCGCCCACCCCACCGCCAACAAGGAACTACCCCAACCCGCACAAAAACACCCAAGTGACCTGGAGCCCGCACATCCACAAACGCCCTCCTCTTCCCCCCCCCCACCCCCAAACCCCCCGCAACCCCACCCGACCCTACCCCAACGCAAAGAAACAATTTTTTTGTGGTCGAACAACCCCACCAACCCCACTCCCCAACACCGGCCAACCCCCCCCAACCCAACCAAAGACCCACCTTTTTTGTGGGGAGGGTGTGTGTTTGCCCCAAACCAAAAAAGCAAACCCCCCCCCCCAGGTTGTTTTTTGATTGCAGGGAAAAAAAAACCAAACAACCCCCGACCCCCCTCCACCCTTCCACCCCCCAAAACCCAACAACCACCCCCAACCCTATGAGCCGCAAACCCTCCAAACCCCCCCCCCCCAGGAAAATGTTTGTGTTGTTATCACCACAAACCCCCAGCCAAACCCCCCCCCCACCCCCCCCCCCCCGCCTCACCCAAAAAAACCGCCCACCCCCCCCCTCCCAAAACAAAAAAACACCCAATTCAACCACCCCACCCACGCCCCCAAAACCCCAACCCCCCCCCTGTTCAAACATTTTGTTCCAAATGGGGTTTTTAGATATTTGTGTTTTTACCCCCACCAAACCCAACCAAAACAACACCCACAGATCCCCCCCCCCCCGGCCTTACGTTTAACCCACCCCCAACCCGCCCCGCCCGTCGTATAAACCCCCCTTGGTAAAGAATAGCGAAAACCCCCCCTGATTCAACAAGTCAAAAACCCCCACCCCCCCTTCGACCCACACCCCCCCAACGCCAGTCCCTGTTGTTGATTGTCCCGGGAGAAACCCTCCACCCAAGGCCCCCGGGCGGAACGCCCCAAAAACGACCATGCCACTGACGCGGACACCATCCCACCCCCCCCCCCACCCCGCACCAAATCAACGAGCCCCCGCGAAAAACCCCCGCCCCCCCCTCACCCCAACAACCTCCCACCCCCCCCCCCCCCCCCCACCCAACCACACACCTTCCCCCAAAGGTTTTTTTTTTTTTTTTCGTGTTCTGGTATTGGTTGTGAACAAAAAAACCCCACCCCCCCCCTACCCACCAGCACACGAAACCTCCCCCCCCACCCAAGAAGCCCCCCCCACGCCCCCGACTTAAAAAACACAAAACCCCCCACCCCCCCCAAAGAAACACGGGGACCTAAACAGACACAACCCACCCCGCCCTTTTTTTTAATCCCCCCCCCTCCCCAAAACCCCCCGCACCACAACCCCACCCCCCCGTAATTTCCCCCTCCCCCCCACCCCCCCACCCTTAACCAAAAAAAGCCGCCCCAGAGAAGACCCCCCCGCGGAAAACCCACTACCGCCCCAAGCAGCCGCCGCCCACCAACCCCCACACTCCCCAAGTTTTCCCCCCCCCCCACGGTTGAAATTGTTGTTGATTTTTCCTACCCAACCCCCCCACCCCCCCCAAAAAAAAGACTTTTTGTGGATTGGGTCGCCCACACACAAAAATAAGCAACCACCCGAGGAGCCACGCCCCCCAGAGCCACCCACCACCTCCCATTTGGCACACGCCCCACACACCCGCAGGAAAAGGTTTTTGGTATGAGGATTGTCCCCACCCACGACCAAACCCCCCCCCACCATCCCCGCTCCCCCCAAGCCCCCACACCCTCCCCCCCCCAACCCCGCCCCCCCGCCAAACTTAGAATCAACAAAACCCCACCCCAAACCACCCCCCCGAACCCCACCACACCCGACGCCAAACCCCCCACCCCATAGCCCCCCCGCCCCCCTATTCCTACAGACCAACGTAACCAAAACCCCCCCCAGCACCCCCTCCCCCCCCCCCCCCCCAAACAGCCCCCCCCCGCCACCCCCCCACCCCCTTATTCATAAACCCCCCACCCCCCATCAAAAAACCGCCAACCCTGTTTATTTCACCCCACCCCAGCCCAGGACCCCCCCCCCCCCCCATGTGGTTTTTTTTTTCAAACCAAAAAACCCAGCTCTCTATCATCTCGGGAAAGGTAGTTTGACTAGGTTGAGGTAGTACTCTGACTGGATATCCGGGTAGGTAAGGCGATCGTCCGCAACTGGGTGCAGGGGATCTATCCGGAAGGTCACGAAACAAACAGAACGGGACGAAGAGACAATACTTCAATTTTAGCGGGGGGTCTAACATCAACGAAGTTTTTGGAAGGGGGAGAAACTGAAATTGTTTATGCGAGGACGAAAAGGGGACAGCTGAGGTAAGGGTTCCTCATCGTAAGCATTGAAGCACAGGCTGCTGAAGAAAGGGGACAGCGACACGTCGGCGAACTCCATGCAAGGGGGGATCAAGCTCAAAGGACCGCGAAAAAGCGGCCCGTCAAAAAGGAGGTACCAGATATTCCCGCGAAATCCTGGAACTAAAGTGCAGCCTAACGGGGACCTTAGAGATTGAAGAAAAGTCGAAATGATCCTTACTAGTTCGCCAGCGAGTCACGAAGAGTGGCCCTGCTCCTCAGGCAAAAAAAGAAATACTGCGAGTATCGAGCCGATCAAACCCGAATTCTAAAGGAGACTGGCAAATTGGTGGAAGGGGGTCTGCACCTTGTACAGACATATCCCAACCTATAGCCGGTATGAACGGAATATTTAAAAGACTAAAGACATTGTTCATCCAAGAAAGAGGAAACACTCCAGCAGAACGGTTGGGAAACGAACTACGGCCACGGTCGATAAAAAAAAAACTAAAGGGGAACGCGTAACAGGAGAATATGAAACACTCGGTAAGAAGGTGGAGGTGGCCGTAATTCAGTAACCGGAAGAGGGGCACAGGGCAGTGTATGGACAAAATCGAATAATCCGCTAGGATGAAATGGAATCGGCACGAAAGGAAGTGGAACCAGCTCGGAGGAGGGAGGAAAACAGCTTATAGTGGAAGGTCGAAAATGAGATATTAACTAAACAGGGGGGTGCTCACAACTGTACAATGTAAAGGAAAACCGGGGGGTTACGCTGGGGAGACAAAACGGTCGTTTCAACCAACCAGAAGCAAGAAAACCCAGAAAAAGGATGAGGATAGGCTTATGCGCTTAAAATCAAAAAAGACCTTCTTGACCTCCAAGTGAGCAGGTGACCAAACTGCAAAAGCATGAACAAGATTAGAAAAAGGAAGGACGTCGAATCTGGTGGCGGGGGAGTATGAACCCTTGACTGGAATGAATGACAAGAGCGTTGACGCCGGCGTACAATCCGGGTCTAGGGCGGGAATTTGACGCGGCTTTTGGTCTGTTAGCAAAGGGGAGAGGGAACATCAGAGAGGGAAAATAGACCGACGAAGGGAAGCCAATCGCAAAAAGACAAAGAGCCGTGCTACACTGCGAGATTGAGAAGGGAAACCACAGAATCATCCCAAGGGGAGCAAATGGAGCCTGAGTGAAGGAAAACTCTTCGGGATGGGAAGAACATCGCAGGACGAGACAAGGCGCCCATCCTACTCGATTCCTAATGACGTAGATTTGCCTGAGGAAATGAATTTTTCGGGGGGCAGGAGAAGATCTATATTGGGGGGGGGGGAAAGGGACTACGAGAGAGTGCGGAATCACTACCAAAAGCTAAATGCTGCGGGCATCTGGAAGAAGGAGATCTGAGGAGAGTGGACGGTTGGTGTAAAAAGGGGTCTTCCTCTAAGCTGGGGAGGTTCTCTCGTTGAAAGCCGATCGGGGAGCGGAAAATAGATGAAATGACAATTGAGGAAAGGGGTAAATTTCGAATTTCCGATGGAGAAATAATGGGAATCGTGGAGAATTTATGAGACAAGGAAGCTGCAGCTAGGGTATGCTCACCAATCATGCCGGGGTAATTTCGTAAGGGGAAGTCACCCCGGCAAACGTTACCGGACAGCGTCAATTGCGACCCGAGCCCGGGACATCATAAGCATCAGAAATGGGTACAGGTGCGAGTACAGAGTAGTGGGAAAAAAATGATGGTATTCTCCGTCGCGGGCAGTCGCGCTTGTGTGAACCGCTAGGAGTCCTGACCTCCGAAAGCAAGGGGACCCTTACTAGATCAGCTCCAAACAACGGAGGGGAACGAGAGAGGCGTCGAAGGGCCGGGAGGGTAGTACATATCTGCACACAGGCCGGTAGCTGATGAAATACCCATAGCATTTCAAACTACTCTACTAGTACTGTAAGGGGACTCGTGATGGGACTGCTGATAAAGTCAGTAGCGGGGTGGTTTGCATCATTCAGAGGTGCCGTGAGAGAAGGGTAATGAACTAAGGGGGTTATCCGGGGGAATAAACCACTGAGCGATCAGGGATCAAGTCATAACTTTGAAGGAGAGGGATTTAGTTTGCCTAAAAAGCATGAAAAGACCGTTCAATGTCCAGTCCCGAACAAGTCATTGGACCTATCCTTGTGAGTCAAGCCTATTTGAAAGAGTAAAGGGAGACGGGCTGAGGGAGAAAAAAAAATTTTAGGACCAGAAGGAGTAGGAAGGATTTTCCCACCGACATAAATCGCAATTGCGATATAACTCGCTCCAGAGCCAAAACGAAGGAATTGAAGGGGTTGGGAGGGAAACAAAAAGTTTCAAAATGATGTCAGCTCCACCTAACAGATTCTTGCTGCCCAGGGGGGAAAAAAATCCTCGTCTAGGGAATATTCGACAAGATGTTATCAGGATATTTAGGGCGCTACGCTAGTCCTTGTGCGCTTAAAGGGAGCTAGGAACGCAATTATGGTCGTCGTCCATAAGTTCTGATTTAGGCAAGGGTTTTAAAATCTGGCAATAAAGAGGGGAATTGGAGAACAGTCAAGTCTTCATGGCTTGGTTCTACAGGGGTTTCGGATGAAGGGGGGGACGCACATTTCAAACAAAAGCAGAAGTCCCTGCAAAAACAGCCAAATCAAAAAGAGGGCCTTAGGGGAACCACCCGGGCTGAGGGGACACTCGGATGACCTCATTAAGTAGGGTTGCTGGAGGCGAAAAATGCAAGAAGTCAATAATTTGTGAAGAGTGAACATGATGGGTGAGAGTGGCAAAAAGTCTCCCAAAGGGGCATCAAGAGGGGTGGGTGCCTGTAATAAAAACGCGGAACTTCAAGTTGGTCTGGGATGTTCGTTTGTGGTAGGGTCCGCGGGGGCAGTTTTTTTCTGAACAGCAGCCCGAGTTTCTGGTAGGAAGTGGGTGAAAAAAAGGGGGGAGGGGAGTCAACTCGTGACAAAAAAATTAAAATCGCAATGTTGATAGCTCCGCCGAGCTTGTCCAAGTCCTTAGGGGGAAAGGCTGCACATAATCAGGTGGACGAAGGAAATTTTGCACCATAAAAGCTTGGCATTGGACGGGAATGAGGCCACATTCAACTCGTAAACTTTCACCTTGGAGGGGGACTACTCATCGAACTGACGGGGTGGCCAGGGGGGATGGTTGTTTGTTCGACAGGGTGGGGCTCCTGGTCGTGGAAAATTCGAGCGTTACCGTGGCATGTTGGCCTCGTGAGGGGGGGGGGAAAAAAGGTGATAGGGGGATTGAAATGTGTTCATAGTTGATAGAAAGGGACTAGGCTGTCTCGCGTGTTGATCGACCACCAAAGGGGAATCGTACGGAGGAGGAGAGGAGTTAGGGGGGAGAAGATAGGGGTGGGGGACAAAGCGTCGGCAAGGCCCTTACCTGTCGAATGTGGAGGGAAAAAGAGAAATGGAGCTCATTTTCAAGAAGGCGGAGTCGAGATAAGGGAATCTTTTCCATTGGGAGATTCTTTGCTCTGGTCCGAAATTGGGGGGCCGAGTTCGGGGACAAAGGACGAGTGGATCCTTTCGTCTAGCGTGTCGCCTTTAAACCGGGGGTTGAAGAAGATTCGGCGGAGCGATCGAAAGGAAAGCGAAATGGAGAAAAAGCGTGAAAAGGGCTCGAAAGGATCATACAAAAAGTTGAAATCAAACGCCCGGGGAGGGGGACCAAATCCCCAATGAGAACTGTGAAAAGGGGATGGGGGGGGGAGTTCTACTCAGGCGAAAGTAGGTGGGGAGGGAGGTTCCATTCTCCTTCGCCCGTCAAAGAGGGGGCACACCAATCTCCTAACGGGATATCAACGTCCGCGCGGAAGAGAAAAAAAGTACCAATAGGAAGAATAAAAAAAAAAACAAACAAGGAAGGT
>Ga0179593_1441028_pt1 | contig 13912 bp, 13 predicted proteins | sample CZODoug2_1_08_16_FD_185931 | JGI IMG/M metagenome (GOLD analysis project Ga0179593, IMG submission 185931) | Vadose zone soil fungal communities from Angelo Coast Range Reserve, California, USA - CZODoug2_1_08_16fungal (PacBio error correction) | ecosystem: Environmental > Terrestrial > Soil >...
CCATACTTAAAAACACCACCACGTATAGTAAAAAGAATAGATGACCGTCCTTAGACTCGAGGGGGAAAATCTAAGGGAAGAAAAATCGGCGCGGCCTCGAAAGACGTCGTCAAATAGAACTGGCTCGATCGGCCCTAAAACCTGATCCTCTACTAATGTAAGGGGACAAAATCCCTCTTTCGTAGGCCAGGAAGAAAGGAAAAACTCATATTAGCGGCGCAAGGCGCATTTATGTCTTATCCGTAGCCGGAAAAAAACCGAAAACCGGTCGAATCTCTACGATCTCATGAAAAAATTGTAGTGGTTTGAGAATATCTCGCCCAGAAAAAAAGAAAGGTAAAGACTCCATACCCAAAGGAGGGGGTTGGGGGGCATACAAAAACAAGCCGCATCGCGCAGGGAAGACGGGATGCGGTTTCTATCTGAAACGGGAGAAAGTCGACGATCGGTAACCCATCCGCGCTGATGGGACGCGCAAAGGGGAGGAGAAACATTTTCTGTGCGAAACAGGAAGAGGCAGACGGCCCCGCCGGAAAGAGAGACTTCAAAGCTTTGTCCCGGATGAGAGACAGGAAAAGAGAGGCATCGCCTGCCCAAACACACATGAGACTCGTCGAAAAAGAGAAGGATCAGGTTGGACTCATCCGCTGGACCAGGGGGAGGAAAAAAACGGCGCGCAGCGCCCTCCGCCACCCCCCTGCTCGAATGGGGCAGGGGGTCTGTGCCAAAAAAGGGACAGATCGGCAAAAAATGAACTGGCGCAGGGGAGACTCCAGGACGGGACCGGGAGCCGGGGACACCGGAAAAACGACCGGCTTCTCGGCCAGGATCGTGGGACCGTCATCACTTTCCGGACTGGAAAGCACGCGAGAGGGATTACTAACAAGACAGGAAGATGTCTGGGGGTCAGGGGGGTATGGCGCGCTCGGAGAGAAGCGGCTGACGTCAAGATGGAACTGGTCAAAGCTCAACGGAACTGGATTGGGAAAACGACCATACTTGGGCAAGAGAAGAAAGTAAGGCAAACATGCAACATCGCGCGGTGATTCGACATGGCAAGGCGAAGCGGGCAGGGTCCGTTTCCATCGTCTAAGTGAGGAAAAAGTCGAAGAGTGTGCGACGGGACATGGACGTGTTGGAAAACCCGCGGCAAAATGGGCGTGGGGCGGAAAGTCTGATTCAGACGTTGGCGAGCTAGGTTCAGGGGCGTCTGGGGCCCTGAAATGAGAAAAAGAAACAAAAGAAGATTACGCTAAAAGAGCGCCAAAATGGGTGAGGAGAGCGCTTCCGGAGGGGGGGGGCAGGAGGGGCGAAGTAGCGAGAAAGTAGCGGAAGGAAAACTACCTAAGTGAATAAAAAGGTACTTAGGGAAGATTTCTCCCGTTGCTAACCAAACCTCTCCGAGTTGGCAAGGGGTCGGGGGAGAGGTAGAGAAACTACGCGTCAGCGTACGTGAAAAAGCGGCGAGTCACACTTAGTCGGGAATCTATCTCGAGTTTGGGAAGAAATGGGGAATTGCTTGTAAAAACTAAAACTCGAGCAAAGAAGCCTGCAGCGCCCGGTTACAGGCGTCGTATGGAACTGAAGCAATTGGAGTGGGGAAGCTACCGCCAGAAATCGAGCCGAAGAAAGTTGGAACAGCGAATCCCATGTAGAGGCCTCAGATTAAGCGCCAGAAGAAAAACAAGGGTAGAAAAAAACCAAAAAAAAAAAACCCAAAGAAGACCTTTACGCGCGAAGAGGGTAAGACCGAACATCAAAAAAGCAGTCGGCCGACTGCATCGAAAAACTTCTCATAAGGCCCAGGGTGCCGGAGAAAAAAAGCTTAGTAAGAAAAAGTGATGCAAGAAACAAACAGGCGCCAAAAAGAAAGATCAAAGCTCCGTCCAAGGCCGGGCTGTCACCCGAATAAGCGGTTGGGGAAACGAGCGGGAAAAAAGAGGATCATAAAAAAAATTAAAGAGAGAGGGAGCTGTGACTTTGAAGAAAAATGCGGGAAGGACAACTCAAACCGATGGCACGTTGATCAAGTGATTTCGGAGTGAAGAATTGGTGGTGTCGTTAACCGCGCGGCGATAGGAAAGAAGAGAGCGTTCCACTTCGGGGAAATGAAGAGGACTGGCGATGGCAGTAGGTCCCTGACACTTAAGAAAAGGTTAGAGTGCACAGTCCGAAGCTGGGAAAGGGGAAGTCCTGTGAGCGGAAATTGACTTTAAGTAACACGGACGGCGTTCATAGAAACTAGAACCGGGAGGACTGCCGGAAAATTGAAATGGGGGTTGAAGGGAGTGGATCTAGGGAAAATCAGTAAAAGTGTATGGAGGTGACGACGAATGCTGGACAGGATCGCGGCAGCGATAAGGTCACAAAGCGTAGTGGAAAAAAACATACGGGAAAACGCTCAGTCGAGGAGGGAAAACTGCGTGCTGTCTGACGGAAAGCAGGACTGACGCTTCTATTTTCGTTCTCGACCACGCACCTAAAAACTGAACAAGAGAAAAGGTCAGCTCAGCTGGGTAGAGGGAGCGAGGTTCGGGAACGGACGGACCTTTATTCTTTCCGTCTCGTTCCAGTTGGGACCGCTTGGAGACGGGCCGGGAGGGAAAAAGCCCAGGACAGGTTCAAAGGGGGGAAAAGTGCGAAATCAGAATTTGGTGGTGCGTCCGAGGCCAAAGCCGGGCCAGGCCCCGGGCTTAACATAAGAACAGAAGAAACTCGAGACCACAAACGAAGGGAAGAAAAATGGAACAATAAAAAAAAAGTGCGCTGCAAAAGGGAGGGAACGTCGCCGCCTTCGCTCATCCCACTCTTATCCGAGTAGTCAACGGGCCTGCATGATCGAGAAGACAAAGAAGTCCATTATAAAGAGATCGACGCCCTGGGGAAAAGGAGGGGATCGGGAAACAAGCCAAGTCGCGATTGCGCGTGTGAAAGGACCTCATGGGCTTTAGATTACTAGTACAGCGGCGCCGGCCACAGCGAAAAAAGAACAGAAACCTGCCCAAAAACAGAAAGTAAGAAAAGCCGCGTAGCCTCTATCGCGGTCTGATAAGGAAGGAAGGTAGATGAACGGGCTCAGTCGGCGCTGGACGAGAGTAGGACGGTTTCTCTTACCGCAGTGGATCAGCGGGATCAGATGTGACCTAAGGAAGAAGTCCATTGGGGAATCGAACAGTCTGGGACCAGCACTAATCAGTCGAGCAGGTGTGCCGAAAAGGAGAAGCTGGAGTAGATCAAAAATCTGGGAGGTGTCAGTCGGAGAATTGAACGTGCCCATTTTATCGCTCACAAAAGCAGAGATGTAACACAAACATAAAGTTTCTAATTTGTAAAATAAAAGGATAATCTGAAGGTCTATCAGGGAAAAAAAGGATGGACGACGTGGGAAAAGGGGGAAGTAACGGGCGCTCGGAGATTCTTTCTTATACTGTGGCGACCAGAAAATGGAATGACGAAAAATTCGCTTTCCTGGAAAAACAAAAAAACAATGGTACACGAGCGGCTTTAGTCGGTTCATGGGAAGATGAACCACCGCATTAAGCTCCCCTAGGCGATCGAGGTAGGCTTGTTTTCGCCAGTTTAGGAAGAGACAAAGAAGGGGGTACGGGAAAGAGAGTACTCAAATAAAAAGGGGAAACCGTATTTCGCAAACCCTGACCAGGTGAAATAGTAGAAGGTGGGAGAGGGGATGGGGGGGTTGTATCTCATCCTTCAATGAAGGGGCGTAAAAAAGTTAAATAATTAAGGTTCTAAAAAAACGGCAGGGGAACACTTAGAGCAACGGGACTTGGTCGAGGGGAAAGAGGACGAGAGCGTCGAGGACTCGAAATAGGAGGGAAAACTCGAGTCGAACAACTTCATCTTGAGAAGGAGAAAAAAAGAATCAGGGCCTAGAGAAAACCAGGGTAGGGGGGAAAAAAAAGGGAGTGAAGATGATCCAGCGTTACGTTTCCTCTCTCGAAAACAAAGGAAAGAGAAGGGAAAAAGGAGAAGGGGGGGACCAGGGGAGAGCGATGAGGAAAAGTCAAAGCGAGGCAAAGCGAATGGACTGACTCCTTCTCACGCGAGAAGGAAAGAGGGAGGGTGGGGGGAAATCATGACGACGTGGAAGCTACTCTTCTGAAGGGAAAGAGAGAATCCGGAGCCTAACTCAGTGGGGCAAGATACTGAGGGGGAAGAACGTCCAAAGACGACTGGTCGGCGCGGTCGCGTCGGAAAAGAATAGCCGGAAGGACCGATTGAACAAAAAGAGCTAAACGAATTCGCGTAACGCGCAGGAAAGCCAAACTGGGTCATGGGTGGTCGAATGACTCGTCTGTCAAATGTGTCGTCTCTCAGACGTCCTCCATCCAGAACTCAGAAAAAGCCAACATATGCTCTAAAAAGACAGCGAAAGCTCTCTAATGCGGGGGGGAGAGGGGGAAATCGGGGAAAAAACGGCGGCCAGGCGACTATCGGGGGGCCAATCTTTCGCAGGAAAGGAAAACAGGTACTTGGGACGGCGGGTTCACTTGCGAGAAAAGAGGGAAAGACACACCGGAGCTGCTTTTGAAGCGCGGCACGAGGCGTCGAAAGTTCCCTGAATCAGACAAGAGTCGCGAGAAAGACGAGTTAAGAGACATAGAAAAATACACCGCATGCTCTTCCTTCATACGTATCAAAGGAGCAGCTCCTCGGGTCACTGTAGTTCCGCGTACGAAAGGGGGGGGGGAAGCCGACATCTTCAGCAGCGTTCACTCGAACTGGTAAGTGCTGGGTAGTTCTGGGGCGCAACCAGACATGGGCAAAGAGCCCTCGACCTCGCTTAGCAGCGCCCTCGTTCATTAACATTCCTGTAAAGAGGGGAATGGGAGAAGGAACCCGGAGCCTACAAGCTTAGAGGAGAGTCCGTGTATCTCGTCCTTCATCAGCTAACGAGAGCAGGGAGGGCGTTACGCGGCCGATCACTGAGGTCGGTCATTGTCTAGGGGCGCTTAGGTCTAGGAAAAAAGGAAGACGTAGAAAAATCGCAAAGCGGGGGGAAAAAGGAAAAAGGCTGGTTTTCCCGAAAAAAAGGTGGGCGCACACGGGCGTCGAAATGAGGACAGGGGAAAGTGCAATGGCCCGAAAAAAGTGGGCCGTGGGTCTCTCCTCTCGATGCCACGAGAATGAAAACCTTGCGGCAAAGGGGAAAAAATAAGCGAACTCGGCGTTCCCTAGCAGAAGAGTGCGCCCGGGAGGGGGGGGGAGTGGGAGCCAACCGGGTTCGGCAGGTTTTCTTCAGAGGCAAGAAGTTGTGAGTGGGAAGCGGGAAGAAAAGAAGGGGACCTGAAACACAGTAGAAACGCTCTGACGCGGAAGAGGGAAAAAAAAGGTAAAAGACCCTTCCGCCTGTATTCTTTTGGAGAGGGGAAAACGGAACTCGTCAACTTAGCGGGAAGAAACGAAAGTCATGTCCGACGAGCGGGACCTACCGGACCTCCAGAAAAAGTCCTGTGCAGGGTATGGAGAGGGTCTCGTCAAAGCGAAGAATCTTAACGGAGCCGGGGGGAAGCGGATAGCCAGTGCTTAGGTGTTGGAGGGGGGGGAAAACCACTCGATCAGTCGCAATGCCTGCATCAGCTAAAATAGGTGCGTAAAAACTGAATAAAGGAAGGAAGTCTCCCCCCTCTGAAAACGTAAGGAAGCATCCAGTGGGATGTCCGGCCGGTGGTCCGAGAATTCGTTACCAAGGGAAAAACAACCATGACCAAAAGAGAAGAAGAAGGAGAAAAGGTTCAACCGCCATCTCAGTTTCCGACAAGAATTGAAAGAAGTCAAAAGTCCGGGCAAAGATAGGTTAAGCGGGCGTGACAGAAAAAAAAAAAAAACCCGTCAAATGAGGCCTCTGATCACTCGCTGGAAGCGTTTGGAAAGCAGGGGTCTAAACGAGCTCTCTCACAACAAACAAGGTAATATATATTGGCGCAGTTTCCGACAGCGGCGGTCAAAAAAAGGAGGGAATCAAGGGGAGTTTAGGCATCTTCAGAGTCGAGGAGAGCGCGTTTTCGCAACGGTAGAAGGAGAGTTCAAATGTGAGATGAAGAAAGGAGAGTAAAATTCGTCAGACCTGTGGGGAGACACAGAAGAAGGCGAGGGGAAAAAAAAACCTTTAAGAAGGGGGTGGTAACAGGGGTCTGAAACTTCCTATCTGTTGCAAATCGGGACTGGAGCAAGAGGAGAACTCTTTGAGGCAAAATAGGGTTCAGAGGAGGATCGGAGGGCCACGAGTAGGAAAAAAGAAGTCGACGACTACGTACCGGCGCGGGAAGGCGGCGCAAGTGGAAGAGTGGGGTCAAAGCGCAACTTACTCGTCAAGCTAGGTCGAGGAGAAACATGAAAACGCAAAGGACAAAGGATCTTATAAATTTCCTAGGATTGAAGCAACGCGCGAAACCTACTCCCGCCGACTGGGAGGGGGAGAGGGGCAGCCGAATTAGTGGTCGGTACGGAAAAAAAAGCCGTTGGAAAGTCGTTGAGACGCGAAGAGAAAACCCAGTAATGGAGGAAAAATGTTCAAGGCATGGCTCTATAGGGGGGAGAGTTTGGTGTGTCGAAAAAAGCCTATGCTGAAATAAGAAAAGACAGTGAAAAGACGGACTCTAAGTGGACAGATGCCGCGCTGTCCAAAAGGCAAAAAGTGCCCGGAGGAAGAGGAGGGCTCTCAAGGGATGTATCCGCTAACTCAGAGCACAGGAGGCCGCTCCTTAAAAGGAAGAGAGGCACACCAACGAATAAATAAAGGGGGTAAATAACTGATTTCGATGCAAAGTGTAGAACGGCGTAATGAAAAAAAACATGTCAGTTCCCTTTGGGTGGATATGACGCGCCGCGGGGCGCGAACAAGAACAAACAGGACAAAGACGATTGAGAGCTGCGGACTCGAAGGAAAATAAAAAGTGAGAGGGAGGAGGAGATTACGCGACTGTTTCTAGAAATCCGGTGAACAACTCGCGTGATCAAAAGAGGGAAGACGAGGAGGGAAGGGCAGACATGAGGGAATGAGAAAAGATCGGCCAGGTCAGGAAAGGGGAAACTCTCAGCTATAAAGAGTAGAAGAGGCGAAAAGAAAGGAAGAAAACAATCTGGGACACGAAGAGGATCGTACGTGGCTCATAGAGGAACGGGGACGCAGGAAAAACCTTATGCGCAGGCGATTAACTTCGCGGAAGAGGGCTGAATAAGCATTCTGGAAAGATCCGATGCAAAGGACAAGTCGTGCTCTCAGGACGGAGAGGGGCGCCATAAAATGTAACAGGAGAATAATAACTCGGAGGAGGAACAGAAGCGCAAATAACTTGTAAAGAAATCGTCAACGAGAGCATTTTCCGAGATAAAACCGCAGGAAGACGCGTCAAAAATTAGATAGGGTACGGAGTAAAGGCTGGGGTCGGAAAGGGAATGGGGGGACGACCAAAAACATGGTGGGGATGGGAATCGCCGAAAGGAGATCATTAAACACACAACTTCGCAGACGAGTTGGGTGCGTCATCGACCATGAGGAAAAAAGAGGACCGTTTTCGAGGGAAAAACTCCAGACTGCGGCTAGGCGTGAGAAATTCCAGGGGCAGAAGGGGAGAAAAGCCGAAGGCTTGGTGTCAAGCGGGGTTCTAGAATGGTAAGGAGACTGCGTCATAAAAACGCGTGGGGGACCTCGGGGGTATCAGAGCGACAACAGCAAGATAAGAAAAGGGAAAGAGGCCCCGGGGGGGTGGGGGGGAAGGGTCCTTAATGCCAATCGAGTGCTCCTTAGGGAGTCAAAGTCCGAGAAACAAGGACGGGCAGATCGATAGAAGATGGAACCGTCCTTGGTCGAAGGTATCTGAAGGGGAAAAACAACCCGGGAGGGGAAAGGTATCTTGCTGCCACTTCGCTACGATCGTCGGGGGTGAAGCACTAACGCTTGTAGCTAGAGAGGAGAGGGGACCTGCAAGCTTACACGTCCTAAGACGGATTCAAGATTGAAGGGTAGGGGGTCAAATACGAAGAAGGAATGCGCTCAACGGGGAAGAGAAGTAACGTTGCCGGGGAGAATCCTTACCGGAAAGAGATTGAGGGGGGTCAGCAGCCTTGGCGGCGAATTAGGCTACAAAAGGTGGGGGTAGGGGGAATTGCGAGTGCTGCAGTCCAGGGAGAGGCAGGTCAACAAATGCGGACGGGCAATAGGGGGGGGAATCAACAAACAATGCGGCCCTAGAGGGCTACAGAAAAGGGTTCAGAGGTAATGCGGGCTATCGCAGTCGACGATGAGACGCTTGAGTAGCGATGAGAAAAAGGGAGAGACAAAGAGTGGCGCACCCAATCAAAACAAAAATCCGAGGGCGAACCGTGAGAAAGCAGGGGACCCGAGGGAGAAAGGAAAAACCGAGCGATCATCTCCTCGACACCCGAGCACCGGTGAAACGGCTATCTGCTGAACAAGCGTCACGGACTGGAGTAGGTCGCCCAGGGGGAAGTAGAGGACAGTGGAACCGGGAAAAAGCGGCTCGGACCTCGTCCTGCTTGGAGGCGTTCTTTTTCCAATTGACCTTGACGCGAATAGGGGAAAGAATAAACATCTGGCCGCCTCGCAAACGGACACAGGAGGGAGTCTGCCATCAACTTTCTTGTATCAGGGGGAACAGGCCGACTGAAGGTAAGCCATGCCAAAAGATAGGAGGAGGGGAAGGGAAGACGAATTCCGCCGCATTCACGAGGCGAAGCATCTCGAAGCGGCCCGGGGGGGGGGGGGGGGGGTGGGGGAGAAGGGGCGTCGAGGCGACTCTACTTCAAAGAGGGGGACTTCAGCTTAGGGAATGGGCAAGTTTTCGGGGGGAGGTCAACAGATATACGGAACACTTTGGGGAATTGCCACAAAGAGAAAAATCGAGCGAGCAGATCGGCGCTATATGTGGCTGCGCAAGTAGAAGGTGGAATCTAGGAGACGCGAGGTTTGCCGGAAGACTCTAGGGCGGAGACTTATAAAGGGCTCTCGTGGAGGTTAGCTTTTTGACCCTCATTGCTAAAGTCGGGGGAGTTTCTGTTGGGGGCAGCCAGTGGGGGGAATTTGAAACGGCTTGGCCTTGAAAGGCAAAAAGATAAATAATTTCCTCAAGGGATAGTCAATCACCTCAGGTGGCGCGGAGGACGTCCCTAGCGAAGACGTGACCGGAACGGCCAAGAAAGCATTCATCCTATGAACTATAGGGTCAAAAATCCCTCGCTGCCGGGCATAGGGAAAGGGATTCTAGTGGAGAAAGGGAAAAGAAAAAAAAAAAAAGACTTCGTCAGAAAAAAGGAAGCGGGGCGAAGGGAACGTCGAAAAAAAAACTACGATAGGGTTGGAAGGGTAAGTTGCTGGGCCATCGGCCTCCGAAAGGCGCCTGCACAAGCGCGGAGCAGAGCGGGTACAAATCGAACCGGGAACATTAGCTTTTCAAGATATCCGCACAAAGACAAACGTGCAAGCAGGGACTCGTGAGCCGTCTACGAGAAGGGCAAAAAAAAAAAAAAAACAAAAAAAGAAAAAAAAACCACCAAAAAAAAAAGAAAAAAACCAAAAAACAAAAAAAAAAAAAAAAAAAAAAAAAAAAAACAAACAAAAGTAAAAAAAAAAAAAAAAAACCAATCAAAAAAAACAAACAAAAAAACCCCCATGTGCTAATCACGACCCATCTCCGAAGTAACGGTACCGCTAAACTTTGGCCCATTCAAACAGTCGGCGGGACTTCATCTTTCCCATTCTGAGAAGGGGGTGTGGAACGGGCTCGATTTGGCGTCATAAAAAACATGAGATCCGCCAGCTGGAAGAAAAAACGGGCAGCTTGTTTTGGAAAAAAGGGAGTCGAACGACGCAAGATCTCTCACAAAATCGGAGGAGGAAGAGAGGAGTTGACGTTATTTCGACTACAAGGCTTAAGATGTATAGCGGCAGGAGGCGCAAGGCGTTCGGGTGTCTTGAAAAAAAAACCCTAGAAAAAGATACTAGCTCGGTCTCAAAGGGCGATGAAGGAGGTGAAGGTAGACGACGCTGATGGGAGGGAAAGGGAGGGGAAAACGCCTGAGGAAGGATCTCCTGTCACGCGGCGGAACTGGAACTGTTGAGTCGGAAACCTTCTCGGCGATTATAAATATGAAAGAGCATGGGGAACCACTGCGGGGGGGTCAAAGAGGGGCATGGTCGGATAGCAATGGGAAATTGAGAAGGATAGCTTGTACGAGTGAGACTGATGCTTCAGGGGGAAGATACACGTGCGAAAGCGAGTTCCAAAAGACCGCAAAGGCCAACGCTAAGGTGTGCGCGTGAACGTGAGGTCACCATCGATATATGTCGTGAGAGCAGGACGCCATAAGCCATCCTCGGCTGCCAACAGGGAGAAGGAGAAGTTAGGATGGTGAAGGGAGCGCTGCCGATAGTGGAAGGCCGACTGTCCGGTTACGGCCGGGGGGGAGGAAAAAAAAAAGCACCCAAGCTCTCAAGGGCCTTTTCACGGTATCTGAATGCTAAGGGCGTCTACTTGTTGGGGGGGGTGTAAGAACACTAGGCCAAGATCGCAGGCAGGGAGAGACCGCAAAGCGGCGAGAAAACGAGCCTAAACAGTGAGAAAAAAACGTTCATCTCGCATTGACTCGTCGGCTGGCAGGAAACAAATTCGCAGGGGTGGCTCGGCCCAGGGGCGGTCACTAGGACTGGTTCGAGCGTAGATGGCAAGGAAAAACTTGCGCGGTTGGCTCTGTGCCAGGCGATCGACGCCGCGAGGAAAAAACGGGCAGGGAAGAGGGGAAACAAGCTGCATTGACAACCGACAGAGGGGAAAACGATTAAACAGCCCTTGCAAGAGCAAAGATGTTCAGCGTCCAGAGAACAGTAAAAGCAGGCACGTCTCTTCGAGGGCGCCAGAAGGTCTGAGGGAAGGAGCGGAGTATATGAAAAAAGCAAAAGATAAAGGGAATACGGTAGGAAATTTCACGGACGTTGGGAGCAGAAACGAAAAGGGGGGAGAGATGTGTCCTTCAGAGGTCGCTTCCATGGCTCAGATTGATCGAGGCAGAGAAAAGGTCCTGTCTGAAGAAAAAGCCAGCACGGACAGGTGAGCTTCAGGAGAAAAGAGGCTATAAAAGCTGGGTTTAAATGACTTGTCCTGAGAAAAAAGGAGACCCGCCGATGACTGCGCAATCCCAGGGGGAGTCATAGGCGCATGAGGGCTCTGGAAGGCACGATAGAAACTCGTCCAGGTGAACGATAATCGGGAACAGACGACGTGCAAAGATGCAATACAGGTCTAACGGTGCGACTGTTCGAGACAATGATCAAGCGCAGAAAAAAAGTTCGCGGTCCAAGAAGGACACAAGGGGGGGGGGTTATCCGGCGCCCTTGCAGGGTCCTAGACAAGCATTAAAAGAGGTCTGGCCCTAGCGAGGGGGAGAAGTCTGCGCACAGGGAATTGTGAACGCACCCTCCTTCATGCCTGATGGTATTGGGACCCTGCTAAATGGGAAAAGACGAGACATACTGCACGACAAAGGGGCCAGGGGGGAACGATCGCCCCAGGATGGTTAGGAATTGGAAAGGGCTAAACGTAAGAAAAAAGGACCGGGCATACGGTTCTAAGCAGCCTAAAGACCGTAGCCAAAGAGGGACAAAGAGAAGAGCGGGGACGAAAAACTTAAAAAAAGGATCAGAATAGTAAAGAAGGCGGCGAGGCTCCTGAGCTCGGACGCGATGAGTCATGAACATCCTTACTAGGGACAAACCAATGACTAGTTCAGGGGGCCAGATCCGACATCCTAAAAAAAAAAAAAAGAGGAAGAGGGGGGTGCATCTCTTCTCCAATTATACTTAGCGATCTGCAAAAAAAAGGGGGGGTAAAATAGGACGGCTCGGAAAGAATCTGACTTGGCCACGGAGAAGCACTGCGATGTGATGTGAGGGAGGAAAACTTCGGGCTGGCCTCGACGATGCGTGGGAGGAGCAAAAGGAAAGAGGGTGGGCTCATTGCTGAGAGGGACCTTCAGGCGAGGGATCTCTTAGCAATCGACAAACGCGTTATTCTCCGACCAATGTGGTAGGAAGCCAAAAGTAAAAAGAATCGGCGGCGAAAAGGGTGGGGGATTGCATTGAATCCGGAAGGCAACCTGTAAAAAAAGGGGAAGAAAAAACGTTCGATCTCCTGGAGTGCGCAGCACCGGGGTCTTGGGTTCGAAAAACGGCTCATTAAACGTGGCACGTCACAAACCAGAAAACAAATTAGGGGGACAAAAAACCCAGAAAAATGCTATAAAAGCCACACTCTCGCGAAGGTGGAGCCTGTAATGCGGTGGTAGAATGCGGAATCGAGGAAGAGTGGTAATTCCATCGTCGAGGATAAGCGCACAGGAGGGTAGGGAAATCATTTCTTTAACAAAGAGACAAACCCCCGAGGAGGGAGGGGTCCCATGAAAAAAAAAAGCGCGGCGGATAAGGGCCGGTGAAAAGGTGCCAGAGGATTACAAGACCGAGCCGAAGCAGGCTCGCCTACCACCGAAGACAGATGACCGACATGATATAGGAAGGGAAGCTCCTAAGACCCGATCTAAGAAAAAATGGACAAATCTCATCTCAGTGAGACTGGGAAGGCATTGCACGGCTCGCACCTGCAGAACTGGTTCAAGCAGGGGGGGAGTTTACATAAAACAAAGAGATAGAGTCCGTTCCTATGGAAGAGGCCTCAATCAGGGATAACGCCGAAAACGGGGGGGGGGGGCGTGTTAGGAAGGTCAAAGGGGTAGGCAGAGAAGCCGCTGAGGCTAGGCCGATAAAGAAAAAAAAGGGACTGACTTTCAGGTTGAGAAGCACGCGAGATACGCGGGCCTCATTTAGGCGGTGGACTTTAAGTTGGGCGGACTGCTGGACTTACTCGCCTGCGCAAAGGAAACGGGGGTCAAATGGACAAAGGGCACAAATTGGGACTGGGGGGAAAGAAGCTAACTTGTTAAACTCGGGTCGAATGCGAGCATAAAGTACGGGCCCGCAGCGCAGGCAAGGGCTTGACTCGAAGACGGAGATGGCTAGAGGCTCAAGTATTTGACCTTAGAGGAAAGGGCGGCGGAGGCAGAATACATGGTTCTGGCCCGGGGGTTGACGTGTGTTCAGCACCCGGCATCGGGTCGGAGACAATGGAGGAGTCACTGAGTTTTCATAGGGGGAGTAGGTCATCGGAAAAAAAAATGAACTTTGGGGCCGAAGAACACGCAAAAGGAAAACGCGACTGTCGAGGTCAGAAAAGAGAACTTTGTAAAACTGTTCCTGGTCGGGGAGCGGGCGGCCGTCGCACCCGTCAACGTGGAAAGAAGACAAAGAAAAAAGAAAGGGGCAAGGACTAGATCGTGTCTCAGCGAAAGCAGCCATGCAGGCGGCACGGGTCTGGTGCAGGGAACTAAAATAAGACGTCAAGCGGAAGACTCAGCAACGGGGACAGGACTTCGAGAAAAAGAGAGTGTTATATTTTGGATGGGGCTTGGGAAAAACAGCTCGATCCAGGAGAGGACTAAAGATTCTCCGCAAGAGACGCCGAGCATAAAGGATCTAGGGATGGACGACAGGAAAGCAGGAGCGGTTCTCAGGGCACTCGGGGGACGTGCCCACCCGACGCCCGCGAAAGGGGCAAAGCGCGACACCCTGATCCGAAAACGGTCCAGAAGGCAAGTACCAAGGTTCGGAACAAAAAGAAGGATCCGCCGCGTCAAGGACATCGAAAAAAAGGGGGAGAAATCACTAGGAAAATGCTAAACAGTCAGAGGAAGGTCTCGCCGTTGGCGAAGTCGTAAGCCGGGGCGGGTGAACGTTAAAAATGGCAAAGGGAAGTCTGATCAAAAATAGGAACTGTTTTGGAAAGCCGGTCTCAGGTGCAAGGGGGGGGGGAAAAAACGGGGAACG
>Ga0179593_1359652_pt1 | contig 13911 bp, 15 predicted proteins | sample CZODoug2_1_08_16_FD_185931 | JGI IMG/M metagenome (GOLD analysis project Ga0179593, IMG submission 185931) | Vadose zone soil fungal communities from Angelo Coast Range Reserve, California, USA - CZODoug2_1_08_16fungal (PacBio error correction) | ecosystem: Environmental > Terrestrial > Soil >...
AAAATTAACCTTGCGGGGAAGGTGTGGGGGGGGAGGTCTCGGGGCGCACTCGGGGTTGGGAGGGGAGGATTGGGCCCAGAGAGTTGGAAAGGAAATGGGTAGGTTAAGCAGGTTGAATCGGACAAAACACTCTGAAAGGCTACCATGGCAATGAAATGTCAAAGGAAGGGGTGCCACCAGCGCTGGCTGCTGGAAAATGAGGGAGGACAGAGTCAGGCGCAAGGTTCAAACTTCGTAGAAAACGTCATCTCCTTGTGTGGGAAAAAACCGGCGGATGTGGGGGCAAAATTTGGGAAAAAAGCGAGACCATATTTGAATATGGAGTCACGGAGGGGGGTGAGGGGAAAAGGAGAAAAAAGCTCTGGGACAGAAGAGAAGGGTCCTCCGATTGGGCATCTGTAGCTGCTGAAACGACGAAATCACGAGTCCGAAAAAAAGGGGAACCCACCCTCAGACAAAAGGGCCAACACAACCGAAGAAGGATTTAAGTGACAATCCGCTAAGGAAAAAAGGTCAGAAAAAAAGATGACGGGCAGGAAAAACGACTCTAGAGGGGGACCGGATGTTACAAAGAAAAAAGGAGAACCGAAAAGAGTTTGAGAAATGGAGGTCAGACAAGACAAGAGTCTCAAGAGGGTCCCAGGTTACCAGGCATTGAAGACAACTTACGCTGTACCGTCAGGGGTAAAACGAATAAAAGAAAAAGGAAATATGCGGTACGGGGGTATTTGGATTACCCGAGAGGACAGAACTCTTCCAGCAAAATGGGAAAAGCTGAATGAAGCAAGCACCTTACAAGATGAAAAAGGGGGGGAGGGGGGGGAGAAAAAGGGATCACGACCGGCGCGAAAGATGCTGTTATCAAGGCGGGTTCCGAAAAGAAAGTAAAAGAGTCTTTCCTGAGGGAGGGGAGAGGGCTCTCTAAGTGAGTAAAAAGGCCGGGGGGGGGGGGGAGGGCAGAAGAGCGAAAACACACCTTTCTGGGCTACAGGGCCAGTACGGGCAGCACAGGGGTCCCAGTTTCCTACATACACCGGAAAAAAAAGAGTAGGCGGTATCTATCAACGAAGACCTGATCACAAGTGAGAGGGGGCTGGGGGAAAAAATTGCCAAACCCGAGAGATAAAAACTATCAAGGGGGGGGAAAAGGCAAGACGCGTGAGCAAAATTTCCAAAGGGGAAAAAAAAAATTGAAAAAACGGAGAACAGCCCAGAGTTTCACAAAAAAAAGGCGGAGGAAACAAAGTGGTTCAGTTACCTCAAGAAGACAATCTCTCAAGGGACAAAATCGAATTGGAAGAAGGGTAAAAAAACCAGAGGGGAGGGGGGGGGGGGGATCTTCAAAAAAAAAACACCGCGCAAAGGAAAAAGGACAGGACGCGGGGGCCTCGACCTGGGGTTGAGGGGACCGTGGAAGAGAAGCTGGCCAACGCGCCGAGAAATCGTTTAATCAAAAAAAAAACGGGAGACAAGGAACGGAAAAGGAAGAAGAAAGAAGGCAATACCCAAAACAGGAATCCTATGGTTGAAATCAGGACGATTAGGGAAAGGAAAAACAGGAGAGGCACGTAAAAACACGAATTGAAAAACCTAGAGAGAAGGGACGTGTGGGACATGCCTTTGGAGTGGGGGCCCTCTCAATTCCTACTGTCACCCAGAGGGGGGGAGGACCGGACCTCCTGACACAAAAAAAAAGCGGTCAAGGGAAAAGGGGAAAGAACTGACCGAAATGAGGGGACTGCTCAATAGTTAGCCCGCCCCCAGGTGCCCAAAACCAAAAAACCCAAACCTACAATGTGAAAAGCCGATCACTTAAAAACCAGCAAAATACCGGAGCAAAGGAAACAACCGAAAATAAAAACCAAACAAGGAAAATAAAAAAGCGGGAAGAGCTCGGCACGGCTAGGTTTTACCTCAACCGGCTACCAATCACCTGGAAGGTTGTATCTCCTGGGACAAAACGAGGCCTTTATCAAGCGCAAAGAAAAAAACCTTTCTCTTCAGAAAATCTCAAAGGAAGAAAGAGGTCGGCAAGGGGGTTCACGTCCAGATCGGCGAAACCTTTGAAGGGTGCTCACGAGTCAACAAAAAGGAAAAAGGGAACCGCGCCCCAAACCTTCAGAGCCTAACTTTTGAAGGGGGACTCGGCGCAAAAAGGGCCCGTACGGGACTGGGAAAGAGTAGGAAAGGAAAAAAAAGGGGGGGGCGCCGCCTGGTATGGTATCGTCCCAGCAGGAATGAGGGAAAACGCGAGTTGGACTCCGTCAAAGGGGGGGGGGAGGATGGAAATAAGAGGTTCCGACGATTTAGGAGAAAAACAAGCCCGGTCCGCGTGAAAAACAAAAGCACTTTGGGTTTAAGAGAGGAGTCTGTTCTCCAAAAAGAAAAAAAGGGGAAGTGGGAAAAAAAAGGTAGTGCTTCACAGAACTCACAGGTCACGAGCCCGAACAGCCATGCAGGAAAGTTGAATAAGAACTCCACCGAAAAAGTACACGCACCGGGCCGAAACATGAGGAAAACCTCCCAGACTTCCAGAAAGACGTGTGTTAGGGGGAAAAGGAAACGGAACTCCAAGTTCTTTTACCGGGCGAGGAACGGTAAACATCACCCGCTGGGGTGGGTCGGGAAAACAGGAGTCCAAAAACAAAAAATAAAACTTCGTACCATCCACGGATACGGGGGGGAGGGTCATTAAAAAAAAAAAAGAGGGAAATGAAAGGGGTGAAAAGGGTCTTTCAATAATTCGGTCAGGTACTAATAGAAAAACGGAGGTTGTAAGCTGGGGGGGGGGAAGGGAAAAGACCGAGCCTTTGTCACCACGTCAGGAGAGAAAACTCCCCATGCCAAGACAAAAACTAAAAGTTCGGAAAAAAAAAATCGGAGTAAAAAACCAAGGTTCATCTTATCCGAGAAGAATCCTGGGAACGGGCACAAGCGCAGAAAGAATATTTGTGGGTCGTCCCCGATATAGTATTTAAAGGTAACGAAAAAGGGGGTCAACGGGGAATTAATCGAGGCACCACACAACAGAGGCTAAAATGAGGGGGGCAAGAACAACTCCATCTTAAGCAGTAAAACTTCAAAAGTCGGCGGGAAGGGGGTACAAACCGCCCGCTTAGACCCAAAATAAATAACGAAAAGAGGGGGGTAGGCCCCGCGAGGACTACTCGGGGCGAGGGACTGAGAGAAGTGGTCAGGATCCAAAACGAGGACCTCTAACCTTTCTAAGAAATGTTCGGGCAAGAAACCAGGTTGCGACCAACGAAGGGGGGGGAACAAAGGAAGGATCCGCCATGGAAACGACTGGAATCACAAAACCGCCCATCGCGAAGTATTATGTCAGGGAAAAACATTCAAACCCTATCTGGTCCCGATCTCAGACATAAAGACGATGGCCTTCAAAACGAATTGAACTCATGTTACCATTCAGGTTACGTGAAAGCGTGCCACGACTAAAAAGAGGGCGCACTGGGGAAATATCTAGAAACAACAACAACTTAAAGAGAAAAGATGATATATTTCAAGGCAGTCAATCAGTTCCGTGACAGGGAAAAAGGGAAGAGGGACCCCCTCCCTCTAGGGATTTGTTTTTCCTTTCTTAGAAAAAAAGGCAAAAAAGGGCCCGAGATTGGGTGAAGGGGGGGTCTAAAAAACTCCTCAAAAAAAAAAAAAAGAAAAAAAAAAGACGGTTGCTATCGGTAAAAACCTTACACTTTCGGTTGGAAACAGGAATCCGAAAACATTTTGGGCAAAGAAAAGAAAGCCAGGGGGGGGGACTAAGAGGGTTGTTGTGTCGTCTGGGACCGAATATCTCACTACCCCTCAAACGTCTCCTAACAAAGACGCGCGTAGGTCATAAGGGTGCGAAGAGTGCGAAGAGAGGTTTGAACCAAATCAAGAAAAAAAGGGTCGATGGAAAGAAAAATTCGTTCTGCATCCGTGAAAAGGGCACGAAAGGGGCAGGGGTGGCCGCGATTTTGGGGGTTCCCTGAAGAGGTTTGAACTTCCAGGGGGGGGGTTCCGTCACAATAGAGTTAAACGCACGCAACGCATACGTCGGAAAGCGCTTGGGTCATGAGTATAGGAGGGGGGGGGAGGCACGAGGCAACTGGCTCAACTCAAAGGAAAGAAGGCGCGCAAGTGGGGAGGACTTTGTAAGAAGTCATCAAACTTTGAAGGGTTCAAAAAAAAGGAAGGAGGCTGGGCGCCGCGCCGAGGTCCAAGGACAGTTGAATGGCGTTGAATACCGAATACTGGTCAGAGAAGACACCAAAAACGTCATCAAAAGGAGGGAGGAGTCAAGCTTGAGTGGGAGCAGGAAGGTAAAGAGGACATCAGCCTTGCGGCCAACAAGAAAAGGGTGGACGTTAAAAGGGGGGGCAGAACGATCCTGGGGTACAACAACGCTTCCAGGTGCAGGGGAAGTCCCTTCTGACTAAGAAGGTGGACGCCAATAACCCCGGGGGGGGAAAAAGATGTGACGGGGGACTGGTTTACGTTCAAAGTCAAAAAATGGGGGGGGGGCAGGCTTATCTGCGGAACCTGCATTGTAGGTGGAATTTTTTTAAAAAAAAAACTGGGAAGGATCTGGGGGGGGTGCTCCCAAAGAAATAGTGAAACCCAAGGGATTGCAATGTCGGGCCTTTGGGGTCTCCGGACGATTTCTAACCCTTTGAAGCCACTTCAACCAGCAGTCGAACTTCTCAAGCCCGGTCAATCTGGGGTTCTAAGGAAAACGAAACTAGTAAGGGGGAGGCTACCGGGAGGGCGCCACTTTTTCCTGGGGGTACAGTTCACTCCCGGAAATCTTCCAATCGTACCCGGATAAACTTTTCATCCTAGTAAAGGGACCGTAGGATGGTGGAGCCACCGGACCAAGGATCCCTTGTAAACTTGGGTTTTCCACAATGCACAAAGACATCCAGGGTAAGGAATAAGAATGCTAAGCTGATCTGGAATTTGAAAAATTTCACCCTACTAATTTAACTGTCGAGAGGTGGCAACCAGTCTTTGGGGAGGAATTCGAACTTGGGGAAAGAGTACAGGAACTGAACACAACCGTGGAGGAAGGACGCGGGCCGGAACAACGTCGGGGGGATCAACGTGCAAGGTTTGGAAATTTTGGGGTGAGATTGGCGTGGGGTTCCCTCCTTGGAAAAAAGATCTGTGGGGAATCAGGTAAAAAGCGCAAGGGCTCCTCTTAACCGTGTTGGTTTTTTGTACAAAAAGGGGCGAATCAAAAGGATAAAAAATTCGACGGACGCCCTCGGTGAGGGACTCAAAGCGGGGGAAGAGCCCCCACACTAGGGTGGACAACCACGCCGAGCAGGAAGAAGACCTAAAGCAGTGAAACAAACTGCATGCTTGCCCCTTAGGAGGTTAAAAAGTTCTTTTGGGTTTTTTCCTATACACTCTATTAACCAAAAGTAACGAGGAAATACCGATTAATAGAGGGTGGAAAAATCGGACTCAAAGGGTACAGGGTGAAAAAGGACGGGGACAAGTCCCACATCTCAAAACAGGGGGGCGGATTAAAAAAGAGGAAGCCCCTGGCGTGGAAAAGTAGGCGGACACCAGACACGGGTAGAAGAGGCGCCGAACGGGGAGGGGGAACGAAAAGCTGGGTTGTAGTTCGGTAAAAGAAAAAGAGAACACCCGCTTTGTTTTGTATATTTAAGTATTAAAGGGGGAAGGAAGTTGAACTGAATAAGGCGAACAGGGTGGTAGAAATAAAGAGGGTTGAGGGGCACTCGAAAGAGCGGAAAGAGCAAAAAGTGTAAAAAAAAATCAAAAGCCGTTAAAGACGGGAGCATCTCAGTATAAGAACATACTATCAAAATAAGGTAAAAGGGAAGCTGCATAAAAAAACCTAGCTTTCCAAAGAGGGACCATCGGACCTGCTCGGGGAGGACCTTTTATTGAATGCTTTTGCGCCAGGGGGTACAATCCGAAAAAAAGCGGGGTGAAAAACCAGTTGGACGGGAAGAAAACCGGGTGGGGTTTTTCGGGGAGGGAGTTTCTCTCCATTCGGTGGGGAAGAAAAATCGGAGCGGATCAAGCACCGATGGAACCATAAATAATACGTGGGTCCCTCGTCGGCAACTCATCCGCCAGCAAGAGCCGCGCCACGGGTTACAGACCCGTCAAAGCATCCCTTGGGGGCTCATTGGCAACTTCGGCTTGGGAAAATTGCGCAATAGCAGGAGGGATGGGGTCTCAAAAACCCAGCCGAAGAAAAACGAAGAATCAAAAAGTATGTTAAAAAAACGCCGTTGGGGAACACAGCCAACCCAGACGTTTAAGAAAATTCATCTTTCCAATTTCAGCCGCGAGGAAGAATCTAAAGGAAAGGGTTATGCGAATCTGGGAAATAGGGTACAGGGGCTTCGCCAAGGATTTTCCTTTAATGACTTGCCTAGCGCGTGGTCATCGGGGAAATGAAGAGGTGGGTAGTGGGGACCAGCGGGGGAGGGCTTTCAAAGGTACAGAATCCGGGAAAGGGGGCTCGTTTAATAAAAACTGGGAGACCAGGAAACCCATTCTAAAGAAAAGTCCTTCATGACAAAGGAGTTAAAAACGAGCAGCATCATTCAAACAAAAACCGCTGCACGAGATACTGGATAACTTTCTGGCAGCAAAAAAAAAGGAGGTTTTGAGCCTGAAAGACTGTATCGAATCGAAGGGTGGGGGAAAGAACCGAGGTCCACCGGACGTAACAAAAAAAAGGGGGACAAAATCCAGCCGGTTGGAAGAAGGAAAACTCGGATTCCTTGAACCAGACGAAGAAGTGTCCGCCCGAAAAAATCTTCCGCAGAAGAAAGTAGCGGACAACGGACTTCTTTACGTCCCCGTAGGGGAAAAATCCGTGGAGAAAAACGACGCGGCAAACGCCAGGCTGTCAGCAAACCAAATGGGGCCCGACAGCACCACGCGTGACGGACCTCACCAAATGGGCACCCGCCAAGACTCTGCGGGGCAAAAAAAAACAAAACAAGGAGGAGGGGAAAAGACGCGACCGCGTCGGCAGGTTTGTGGACAGACGACTGCGAACGGCGGTGTTGCACTTGGGCAGGAAAAGAAACTATTTGGTGAGGCGGTGACCGGTGAGCGGCACAAAAGGGACGTAGGAAAGTACCATGGGAGATGTTAAATACTTTATTCTCTCCGTCCCTTGCGGATTAAACGGGCGGCGAGAAAAACAAGGAGATTCCCTTTCAGGGAAAAAAAAAAAGAAGGGGGATAAGGTTCCTCTTTTTTGCCCCAAAGAAGGGGTTGGAAAAGGGTAGGACCCGAGAATTCGGGAAGTAAGGGTCTAGTCGATAATGGCTGGGTCAGAAATCTAAAAAGCTCAGAAGGGACCTGACGAGGCCTGGGGAGCCGAATAAAAGGGCATGAAAAACACGGAAAATCCTGAGGGTAACAACGGGGGGGGACACCCTCCCAAGGGGAAAGAAAAAAAAACACGAACTATGAAGTGGGCGCGCCGCTAAAAGTCGGACAATACCCCCTCGGAGGGAAAAAAGGGAAACGACCGCGAGAGGAAAACTAAGGGAAAAACACGAGACGAAAAGGGTCACGCCGGCCGCAAGGGACACTTGAACAATAGAGCTGTCGACGACTGAAACCCTATGCATGATAATTTGGGGGGGGGTGGACCGATAAACGGGTGGGGGACCACCTCACATCATGCGTCATTGGGGGGCGGACCCGAGAGAGAATCACCCCATCGGGGGGTCAAATCAGGGATGAAGTACCGGCCCTTAAGACATGCGCCGCGGAGAGGGGGTCGTAAAGGAAGGCGAAAAAAAAGAGAACGCCTGGGGGTGGGTGTAGAGACGGTCAGAAATAATGTCTTCTTCCCCAACCACTGCCGCGCGGAAAAAGAAAAGGAAAAAAAAAAAAGATGGACTGAAAGGGTGGCGGGACGCAAAGCGCGAAAAAAAAAAAAAAACCCGGTTCTTCTACTCAAACCTAAAACGGGACACAAGCTGTGACAAAAAAAAAAGGAATGCACCGAAAGCAATGAAAAAGATGAGCCGCGCTGGGAACATTATATGACATTCAAGGGCAGCCGTACAGAAAAATTATCTAAAGATGGAAAGCGCTAGAACTTCCCGAGGGTTTTAGCACGGTCTCAAAACAATCGGAAGAAGAGCCCTCACAAGGAAGGGGGAAAAAAAAAATGGGAAAAACACTAAGCCAGCAGCAGGGCGTTCCACGGAACTAATTGTAAGAAAATAAAAAAAAAAACCTATCTTTTGGGTAGACCTAAAGAAAAAAACGCGACAACGACCGCCTCTGAACGGACCTTTGCTGGGCAAGGGGGGGGGGAAAGCGAGACCCGCTACAGACTCGGCAGGGTACATCGGGTGGTAAGAAAGACCCCGAATGAAAAAGGGGGACGAACGCCCAAGGAAGAAATAGGGGGTCTTAACCCTGAGAGAAAGGGGGAATTCCGAAGAACGAGAGTGCGGGGGAAAACAAGAAAGTAACTCCCTCAGAAGCTTTGGACCACTGGCCAGTGTTTGGGCGGACTGGAGAAAGGGACTAGGGGGGCGGAGACACAGTGAGTGGGGGAACGGCAGTAACCTCGTTCGTAAACTCATACCAAAAATTCCGGGAGGGTCAGGAGAAAAAAGAAAAAGAAAATCCCGCCAAAGGCACTAAAACAAAAAAACACAAGGGGGAAACCAAGGGGGTGAAATCTCTATCAGGGAAAAGACTCCTCCCCCGAGAAGAGAAGTATGAAACAAGGTAACTCAACCAAGAAAAAAAAGAGGAGAAAGGGGAACCATCCTCCGCGGGTGTGGGGGGGTTTCCGATCAAATTCCTCCAAGGTTGTTTTACCAAGAGCCGTCGGTCAAAACTCCGGGAAGAAAAGTCGAACCTCACAGCACGTATGTCGCAATCAAGAACTAGGTCGAAGCGGCAGCAACCTTAACCATAATCTTCTTACTTCGCAGGATCAAATCTTGCGAAATGGGGGGGGGAAAATTAGTGAAGCTTGATCCCACGTTTTTCTGAGGGGTTAAATCGGTACTCCAAGGGCAGAATTGGAAAAAGGAAAGAGGGGAGGGGGGGGAGGGACTTGTAAGGGGGAGCCAATCCAATTGAGTTCGACCTAAACTTCCGATCGCAAAATTTCGGAGGGGGGGAAGACCGGGAGGGGGGGCTGAAAAATATGTTGAGAAACAAGGGATAGAAAAAAAGATGACACTCGGGGGTTAAAGGAATTTTTGTTCACGAAAGAGGTTTTCGGAACCACCGAGCGATAGGGGAAAAAAGGAGGTCAAACATCAAATCATTTTACCACGCGAAAATCTTAAGGGAACCACGTGGGAAGGAGAAACGTCAAACGGAAGCAACTTTCATTAAGGAAAACTTCTGCCGAAAGGTTATTCGAAACGCCTGTGGGTTTAAACATTGGCTGTCAACACATCACAAAGGACTGTTTTCGACGGGAATGGAAAAAAGGCTCCGAGAAAAAACAGATCTAAAATCAATAGGAGAAAGACGGACTACGAAGAAGACTGTTTTGGTGAAAGGATTCGTAAATAGAGGTAAAGGGAAAAAAAAACAAATCAAGCCGGGAATACAGGTCCCTTCTAACCTCCTGTTCGTTCCCCAACTTGGCAAATAGGACAAATCCGAGGAAGAAAAACAATGAGACACGGTTCCTTCAAGGAGACAAATTCATCAAATTCATCCAGAGAAAGGGAGAAAGCGCAAAGCAGGACGGAAGAGGGGGTGGGGTTGGGGTCGGTCCGATTAAGAATAGTTACCGTGCAAAAGAAGGTAAAAGATGTTGCCGGGAAAAAAAAAGGAAGCTAAACACTTTTCAAAGGGCAAAACGACTCAAGACCGATCAAAACAAGGGAGACGGACCTGCCGCAGGGAAGGGGGGGGACTCGGCGGTCGACACACCGGAGCCGCTACAGTCTGTACGGGAAAAAATTCCAGATATGATCAGGGGGGACAAGGGGATCGATAGGAAAACAGCTGCTCAAAGGAGGTCTGGTAGGCGGTCACGGAAGAGGTAGCAGAAAAAAAGAAAGGGGGGTGTATGCTATCCTTCAGGATCAAACCCTAAAAGCCTCGAGGAGGGCGGTTAAGAAATTCCCAAATGACAGGGAAAGGGAAAGTCCATGCTACCGCAAGAGATTGGGGGTGCCTCGGGTTAAGACGTAAGGGAACGGGATGAAACCTGCAACGCGCTGGCGCTCAGAATTCATAAAAGCAAACAACAACAAAGGTTTGATGAGATTAAAAGGAAAAGGGGTCGTCCCGGGCACTAGGGACCGGGGTTAAAAAAACAAAAGCCTAGGAAAAAAAACTGGTTGGGGAAAAAAAAACCTTTCGCCGTCTCAGGAAGAGAGGGTGGTGGACGCGAAAGACGTCCTCCTACCTGAAAGACGCTGGTTCTAACTTCATTATAGCAGGAAAAGGAGAATGGTTTCATGACACAATGGGTAAAAGACACCTAAGAACAACTCATCCGAATCCGATTGGGTCTTTTCGCAGTGGCAGGGAGAAGAAGAAACGAAAGTCTTCTGAAGGGAGCGGCACTTCACCACCAGAGGGAGAAGGGGAGGGACAGGAAGGCGATGTTTTAAAACAACCGGCCGAGGTCAAGGTTCGGACGGTGAAAAGAGGCTTTCAAGTTTCTTTGCTTCACGAAAGGTGTACCGCAGGGGGGAGGGGGGGGGTTACCGGGAGGAAAAGAAGAAGTGTTGACCTGATGGTCCATAATGATCGGGAAAGACCAAACACCCTTCATCAAACATCCTCCTTTCCGTAAGGCGATAAAGAAAGAATGCTGCAAATCAAAATGAGAAAACGTCCGAGGAGGGGCGTCATTGGGCGGAAGGTTGGGAAGTGTTAGAAGTAAAAAAAAAAAGGTAACTTGTTAACCTAATTGGCGCGGCCTTGAGAATTCAAGGGGGACAAGCTTTGGGAGTCAATCTTTTTAGAGAGGAGAAAAACAGAGGGGGGGGAGGCAGGAGGACGGTCAGGAGGGGAGGGAGCAAAAGTAAGGGCTCGAGTAGAATCAACGGTGTGGGCGCAACATCCTGATTGGAAACGACAATAGAAGGGAACCAGCACGCTGACGGAGGTTACCGGGAGGGTGAAAGCCTTATGGAAGCATTGCTCCACAAACCAGAAAGTTGAGGACGGTGTGTGAGGGGAAAAAGGAAGGACTCAAGGGTACGACGCTGGGTTAGCTCGGGGACCCTTCAGTGGATGGTTAAGAAATTTTTGGGCAACCACTAGGCGAGAGGGGGGTGAAAATAGATGTCGGTGAAAACCACCCACGGCTTTGAACACGCTTGACGGGGCCTGTTCCATCGGCACGTTTCGAAAAAAAAGAGGGGGGGGGGGGAAAAAGCAAATCAAACAAGCCGGGAGTAACGGCGGACAACCCCTCCACTGAGAGAAAGAAAGGTGGGGGAGGGAGCCCCTTGTATGGGAAAAAAGACCGCCAGAAATCTGGAAAAACGACGGGACCAACCCACCAATTGTCCTTCCTAAGGTAAAAAAGGACGGGAAAACGTAGGGCTTAAAAAGGTTGGGTCAATGGGGGGGAAAAGTCGGCAGAAGACTGGGGCGATCCAGAGAATCGCCGATCCCTTTAATGGGGGGGGGAAAATTGGCAGTCATCTGCTGTCAGGGGGCGAGTGTATCGAAAACTAAAAACCAAAGACTGTGAAAAATGATGGACAGGTGGGGAAGAGGCGTCGGACTAGGGGGCTGGCGGGAAAAAAAATTTTTCTGAGAAGGGGGAAGGGGGGAACCACGGTACGGCCTAAAGAGGGGGGTCTTCCAAGGGCTGGGTGGGAAACTTTTTTCTGCTTCGGGGACTGAAAGAGGGGAAGGTACGGGCCAGGGGTCAGGGGTCTGCGCTTTCAAACGTTGTAAAGGTTGCCGGGGGGTGGTGTTTTTTTTTGTTAAAAAAAAACAGGAAAGACGGGGGGCGAAAAGGCGAGCGCACAGAACAAACTCACTCAGGGGAAAGAGGTTCACGGGAATGTGTCAAAGAGGTTAACGTCAGGGGCAAAACCATAAACCCTCCTAAAACTTCCCGCGAGAGGTATAATCAGAAGAATTCAACAGTTATGGCCCCACTGGGGACGGAAATAGGGGTGATGAATTGAGGGGTGGTTGTTTTGTGGTTTGTTGTTTTTTCACTGGGTTTTGGTTGTCTGGGTGGCTGTTGTTTTGAGGTTTTCAAGTTTGGGGGTTTGCCACGGTGCACCGTCCAATAAGGACTACTCATGCGTTCCCGAAGGGGGACAGGTCCATCGAGAGGAGTGTTGCGCGTCCACTGATGGGGTACCAAAGTCTTTCTGGGGGGCATTCAACATGGTCGAGTGGGGGGACTGTATACAAACCGAGGACACGACTGAAGTTTTGGGCCAAATCTCCTTCACGTCATGTCCCGAGAAAAAGGTAGAGGACGGATCGGTAACTTTTGCACGACCCAGGGGGGGGGGAGGAGGGAAGAAAAAAACACCACGCACGGGGGGGGTGTGGTCCTCTTTCGTACTCAATAGAGGGTCACCTCTGGGAGACACGGGAGGGTAGAAGACACCTGTGTGGGGAGACGCGGAAATCCTTCTTGCTCCGAAATCAACCAGGAAAGGAGGCAAACGACTGCCGTTGAAAAAATACCGAAAAAAATCAAAACCAGACCTCAATTCGAAGAAGGAGTTAAGCTAACGCAAGCTTAAACACCAAGAGGGTGAAAGAGCGGCTTCGAGAATAGGGGGAAAACCAAAACCCTTTTTTCCAAGGGTCAGGTCTTTGAAGGAAGGGAAAGAGGGGCAACAGCAGAGCCCGGGAAAAAAACAATGACGAGAAAGCCCGGTTGGTGGTTCGGTCTCTGTGGCTGGCAAAAAGGAACCCAGCCGTTAGAAAAGACTGGGGGGGGAAGCAATGGTCCGTCCGGCAAATCTACAGAAAGAGACGCGAACGGGAAAAGAAACCGCCGGGGTCCTCAAAGAAGATACAAGATGCAGCGTGTAACGAAAAAAAATTCAGCGGCCGGGGGGCAACAAAGCGGAAGGACGGTTGTCCGTTACTGGCCGAAATGACCTGAAAAAGGGGAAAAGGGGAGAGGGGGGGGACCTCATGAAAAAGACGCAGCCCAATGGAAATAAGGGAAAAGCCTGGGGGGTCCAGCCGCCCAAAACCATAAATTTGAATCAGGGGGGGGCAATCCGGGGGAAAAGAAACGGAGAAAAACAAGTTGGGGTATGAAGGTGTAAAAGAGCGCATCTTCTGCTATGTCGGAGACACTCCTCGGTCCTGGGGAGAGGGGAAGGAGCCGGTCTGAGACCGAGAGGGTGTTTTCTTGAACCTACCTTGGGTTCAATATTTCACCTCGACGGTAAAAAACTCAACCCGTCCAGGAGACGGGGGTGATGGGCGGAACGTCTGAAGAGACGCGGTCATGCCTTTAGTCTATCACAAGTCTTAAAAAAACACCTCTGAAATCGAGAAGTGGTGAACTAGTCGGACAGACGTCTTGGGTGGTGGTGCGCGAAAGAATATGAAAAAAAGAAGAAGGGGGGGGGGAAAGATACTCTGACCCACCAAAGGGGTTTAAAACAAAAAACCAAAAAAGTTGTGGCAAAATCCAGAAGAAAGGGCAAACGGCAAGCTTCGATTGACACACAGAAGGGCCCGCAACGGAGCCACAAGGAAAATCAAGCAAGGGCCCCGACAGACTAAAACCCCAGAAACCAAACAAAAAACGGAAAGGGGGGTTTCCCCTCAAGGGGTAGTAAGCAACTCGGTGAAAATTTTCAAAGCGCATGTGTGCGCCCAGGGGAGGGAAAAACCCAGGGGCCAACGAAATGAAAGCCAAACCTTGCAGTGAAAGGCACGACACCCTCCCCCGCCCAGAGTAGT
>Ga0179593_1447866_pt1 | contig 13911 bp, 24 predicted proteins | sample CZODoug2_1_08_16_FD_185931 | JGI IMG/M metagenome (GOLD analysis project Ga0179593, IMG submission 185931) | Vadose zone soil fungal communities from Angelo Coast Range Reserve, California, USA - CZODoug2_1_08_16fungal (PacBio error correction) | ecosystem: Environmental > Terrestrial > Soil >...
AGAAAAAGAGGAAAATTCGGGTATACGCGGTGACGAGGCAGTCTAGAAGTCGTTCCACTCATGGCTGTCTCCTCTCTATCAAGCTAAAAAAGACAGTAAAACTGAGGGGGAGGCAAGAAAGGGAAAAGAGTCGAGATCAAGGCCCTGGAGGCAATAGGGCAAAAAGGGGTCTTCACCATAGGGAGGCAAACATGGTCGAGCGGATAGGGGGGGATGGAAGTCAGGGGAGTCCGGTAAGAGGGGAGCGCATGGCGGGGCAAGTGCCAGATAGACACACAGGGGCGCGCAGTTCTGAAAAATATTAGCTGGAGGGACAAGAACCTCCGAGAATCCGTCCTCTCAATACACTAAACCGTTCGCATCAAGCCTCGGGGGGGAAACCTTCAAGGAAAATGAGTAAGATCTCGAAAAATCAACGAAATCCCACTAGGGAAAAAGCGCCGGTCAAAACAGAGCAAGAACAATGGGGCACTCGCCCCGCGAAAAAATCAGAGGGAATATAACTTTTTGCAATAGAAGGGACGGGTCAAAACAAACCGGAAGCAGGAATCTCTGAATTCTAACATCCGGAAGGGGGAGGGGGAATAGTAGAACGGGACTGCCCGACCCTCATCCAAAGGGGCAATGTGAGGCCCAAGAATGAGGAGTACGAAAGAAAGGAAGGGTAGTCGTTAGGGGGGTCGACAGCCCCCCCGTACCTGTACGGCGTAAAGGCATGGGGAATCATACACCAACTCTAGAAAAAGGAAGAAGAAAAAAAGCGATAGCAGACCAATACATGCTTAGGACCTCTAATACTCTTCAGAGATTATTAAGGATGTTACGGAGGCGGGCGACGAAGGCCAGCAGGACAGCATGAGCGAAAAGACTTAACACTCGGGGAGAAAAACCGTGTACTTGCTCAGTGTGTACATGAATTCTCGGAGACAGAACGAAGGGGCAAAACAAAATAGTGGTAGACAACACAGGGGAACGGGGGGGTTAATATTCCAATCCCAAAAATTTGGGGGGGGGCGTAAACAGAACCCGCGTCAACTACTCATCGTCGAGAAAGAGCTGCAGAGTCCTACGCGCCCATCCCGCGCGCGACACGCTTACACCAACCCAATCCCTGGGCCCTGCTCACCAGACGTTTTGGCGCAATGAGTCTTCTGGGTTGTTAAAGCCTCGTCAGCACTTTCGCAAGCGGCTGGCGACATTACCTGAAAGCGGTGTAGCAGGGTAGAGTCCAGGGGATCCGGGCCGTTATATAAAGAGAAAAGAATTCCACGGTGCCTTTCTATGGGCACTCATGTAACTCGATAGGAGGGAGTTATCACACACGGTTGCCCTTCTCCCTGGGGTCAATGCCGCGTCCTCTCTCTCCTCGGATTGCTTGATCGGCATGGGCAACTTAGATAGGGGGACTAATCGGGAGTGGCGAAAAGCATGAAAAAGATCAGGGGGGAGACGTCGGGAGAGATCCGCGTGGTTCGCTGAAAAAAGAACGTCGAGAGGTGGGATGCGGGTCCGGCAGACGGAACTCAATGAACTGGTGAGCTGGATTCTCAGGTGGCTGAAAGAAGAAGTGCAAAGTAGAACCGATGGGGACACAAAAAAATGGGGGTCCGGACACAACATTCTAGCACCTCGCCCCTCGGTCAAAAGAAACAGGAAAGCAGGCACTACAAGATTAAACTTGAGCAGCCACCTGCTCTCACATCGATGCCAGGCCAAGGCAGACCATAAAGACGAAAGCCGACGTACCATGGGGGCGGGTGGCTTACTGTAATCTTTTTTGCGTTATGGGGAGAGATTCACTGTACTGTGGGGGGGGGGCAGCCACCCTAACGCGTGCTTAAAACAAATCCGTCGAAACCCTTAGACCGGAGCCAATGCGCCCCTCACACAATATGTTATGACGACGACCATCAAGGGGAGGGCAGAGAACTCGAGAAATAATAGCACCTAAAAACGAAAAACGTCACTGAGAATCTTCGGAGGGGGGGGATAGCGAGAGGGGGAATTTGCTAAAGAGACAGCATGTGCCCGAAAAGGAAAAGATTCATACCCTTATGGACACTGTAACAGGGGAAGGTGCATCGTTTGCTCCTCTGGCACAACTACAACTCAGCTGACAATCACGAGGTAGAACGTACCGTAAGGGAAAAAATGACGCACAATCTAAGCTCATGTGGCATACCTTGAAAGGGGTAGTATTGAGCACAGGTTCAAGTGGGAATGAGCGAGACGTACTAAAGACTGTGGGAAAACTAACATATAACACTCTAGTCCACAAAACAACACTTTCTCTCTGATTAAAAGAGAAGGTTATTGGAAAAAGAATGTGTCCAGCAGATTCCTTCGAATGAATGGAGCACAGGGAATGGAAATAACGAACAATTATTAAGCGGGCCTGCCTAGATACATTAGATTTTTCAGGCAGACGGATTGTGGGAGAGGAACGTGGGGGATATCCAATGGCGCGATGATGCATCAACTGGCTTACGGGCGGGAGGGAGAGGGGGGGAAAGAAAAAGGGCGATTAACATTTGGCTCATTATGAAAAAGAGAGAGTGCGGACCTGCGCAGATAGAGCGGAGGGGGGCGAAGAAGAGCTAATAGTCGTAACGCCGAAAGTGTATAGCGTGTTGGATGCAAGGAGGAGAGAGGGTTGGATAATATTCTTGGGAACAACAGCGGGTCCAGAGTAAGGGGGAAACAGATAGGAGGGGGAGGGGGGATCAAAGTGGAAACGAGTGCATCGGGAAAAGTAAAGTCTACGTCAAGTCGTATGGGCCAGAGTTGGGAGAAAGGGGGGGGGGGACAGAGAGAGGTGAAGGGGGGTCTACGTTCGAGCAGCACCGCTGGTAGGCAAAGTTTTTGCCCATTATAAAGATCTATGGCACGAGGGGAGACGCGGGCGCACGGGGGAATTGGAACAAACTTAGGCAAAGGGCAATAATTGATTTCGGCTACAGGCCTGACCGACTTTAAATTGCGCACGCCAGTTCACTCGTGCGGGGAATGCTTCTTCGCGCGCCGCGGTTCGGCGACGGCAAGACATAGAAGGGGAATGACGGGAGGGGGGGGAAGCAGCCGGAGGGAGGAGATTAGGGCACAGCGGAAAGGGGGACCAAGAGCGGACAAAAAGGCTACGGGATTCTTACCTTATTTCTCATCGCAGCAAAAAGGGAGACAAGAAAGGGAGAGAGAAAGAAGAAAGCGGTGACCGGAGCTTCGCTAGCCTCTGGTTCAGGGGGCCCATACTATTGTTCTTCCGAGTAGCGCAGGAAGGTAACGGGTCAGACAGGGGGGTAATAAAGGCAGTTCATACGGATGGGGGGGGGGGGGGGGGGGGGGCCGTCAAAACCTATTCGAGATCGGCAAAATGGTGCTATTCTTCGACGGAAAAGATAAGCGCTGGAGAAAAAAAAACAAAGCGGGCATGGGGAGGACTAGCGGGCGGAAAACGGTACACGAGACTGTAAAGAAAGAAGGGAAAAGATGCGGAAATTTTTGTTTGTTGACGATACATCCCGGTAAGAAGAAAGGGGGGAAGGTCCAAGACTTGATCTTTGAGAGGACCGGACTACGGGTTACACTGCAGACGGGCGGACCTTGTCTGGTCACACGAACGCTATGTACAAAACTACCAAACTTCGAGGAGAGAAGCAAAAAGGCGAGAAGTGGGGAATTTTAAACATGTTATGAAGGCGGACAAGAAATGTTCCTCCAGAACCTGTCCCGAGAAAGATGGCAGGGCCTCCTGCATAGCTGGTGTCAAGAAGGGGACGAGATGAGGGGGGGACAGGGAGAAAGATCAACTTCGTACTTTCACGGGGGGAAGAAATTATCTGATATTATTTACGGGGACAGGCGGATGTCGAGGAGGAGAAAGGAGGGTTGCCGGAAAAAGGAGGCCGTGGGCGGGGGGAGGCAAACAAAATGGGCGCTGACGGACTCACTTAGACATTAATTGGCATAAGAATGAAAACTGGAAGGGTCGGAGAGGAGGAACACACGACGGTTGTGCGCGGTGGAAAAGGCTATCACGCATTCATTTGGGCAGAAGGGACGGGGGGACATGGAAGGAAAAAAAAAGAAGGACACGGGGCAAAGAGATTCAAAAACGTTTGTCCGTGGGTTGCGGTGGGATGAAGATCTTTTTCTTCTTTCGTCGGGATATGACGGGAGAAACTGTGCAACGGGGGACGAAAAGGGAATGTCGGCGAAGGAGGGATTCAGTTTCGATATCTACTCATTACGCCGAGGTGAGGGCCGGTTGAAATGACATGAGGAAGGAGGAGAAACTGCGCACGAGGGGACAGAAACTCGTGTAGATCTTACTCTGGGGAAAGAGGCCGGCGGAGGGGTTTTACTAGCTCTCTCTATAGTTCAGCACAGCCCGGGAGAGCATGGGCCCCAGGGGTGCGTAACACTTCGGAAAAGACAGGGCGAGGGTGCGTCAGTAGGGGCGTCTTCTACCCTTCTCTAAAATTTCTAAGGGGGAGAAAAAAACAAAAAAGGGACAGACACGGTTTTGACTATGGGTGGTCTATAGTCTCACGGAAAAGGCCATAGGACGGAGAAAGAAGGGCATGCAGGGGAAGACAAGAAGGGGCGACTATCGGCTAAAGGGCAGATTCTAATCGTCCGATGCCAAACGTAAGGGGTGGGGGGTGAGGAAGAGGAGAGATGCGACCTACAGAATCAAACTACTACCAGGTCCTTGTAAGCCAACTAGATGCGTGGGACGCTAGGGGGATGAATGAGAGCGACAGTGCATAACAACAATATCCGGATCTTTTTTTTGGGTTACCTCCCGAAAAAAGGGGACATCTGTCGGAGGGGAGGGATGAGGGACCAGTGACAACGTCAGCTCCAGTTCTACGCCCGAGAGGGTGGGGAGGCAAGAGAATGTGGAGGTTCGACAAGGACAAAAAAAAAAAAAATGGGGTGCAGACGGGCAAAAAAAAATAGAGGGTGGCACGTGATGTCAACGGAGACGTGCGTGTCTGGGGGGGGGGGGGGGCAGGGGAAGGAAAGTAGGGGGGGGAAAGGAAGAAGGGACGAAGGGGGGGGGTTGGGGAGCATGGGCATTGGGGGAACAGTAATGTTCAGAGGCAAACGGGGGTACTATAACAGGGGTTGGCTTTGGCGGGGACGGGGGGAGGGACAAAAAGGAGAAAAAAAAAAAAAGCGTCTACTGGAAGGTGGATACTCAATGAGTAATATGTAGCACCATGGGGGCAATTGTCAAGCGACTCGTGAAATCGAGTCAAGGGGGAAAGGAGTAGGTAAAGGGGGGGGGAAGGGGGATCAATTTGGTCGGGGGGGGGGGGGGGGGGGGGGGTGGGGGGGGGGGGGGGGGGGGGGGGGGGGGGGGGGGGGGGGGGGGGGGTAGGGGGGGGGTGGGGGGGGGGGGGGTTCTCGTGGGGGGGGTTGTCACGGGGGAAAGCATATCCGAAGTACAACTGGAAGGGGGGGGAAAGAAGTTAGCAGGGTCAGAGGGTGGGGAGTAGCTACTAATCTCGTTAGAACTGGGAAGGTACTTATTTTTGGAGCCAGTACAACGGTTATGGAACTACAATTCTCATTCTCAAAAATTGGGGGGAACTGGCACTCTAAAATAACTCATGCTTATGAAGAAGAGGGGCCGTAAAAAGTAAAGGGGACATCAAAATGGCGAACGCCTTGTGGAGGGTGTAGGGGGGGGTTGATGGGCATCAGGATCATACCCAGGGGAGCCAAAAGGGAACATAGACAAAAGACAGGGGGGGGGGACTAGACCTATGAGTATCGGCAAAAAATTGGGTAAAGAGTCAAAAGCTGACATTCCATGTCAAAGACGGGCGAGGGCATCGTAGTGATCGAAAAAAAAGAGAGTAAAAGGACAAAAAAAAACAAAAAACAAAAAAAAAACAACAAAAAACAAACCCAAACAACACTAAAAACCACACTACTCTGGGGGGGGGTGGTAAACTTTGCTTTAAGGGGGGGGCACGTTATTTGAACCTGGGAGGGGCCCTCGTCAGGGGGATAAAAGTGTCAGTGAGGGGGTGAGTTGGGGTATAAAGGGCAGGGAGGGTATAAAATAAAGATAAAAAAAAATGAAGGATACTACCTAGAATGGGTAGCATTCCAACACGTTACATGACTTCAACAAAAAAAGCGGTGAAAAAAAAAAGGAAAGAGTCACTATATTTAACTGGTGATCGTTGTCGTAGAGTGTTCGAAAAAGTGTTTACTTGGGGGTGGGACGCTGTCGTTTAGAGGAGGGGTAGAAACGGGGGGATGAGTATCAAAAAAAAAAAAAAAAAACTGGCGGCGGGGGGCATTATTTTGAAGAAGTGCCACCACCTGCACGAAGTAAAAGAGACATGTTCCAAGCTTACGCCTCCGAACAAACTGACGGGGGGGGGGAGAAAGAGTGGGGAGAAAAAAAAAAAAATTGTGAAAAAGAGTAACATCACAGCAGTTCAAACTTGTTGGCCCGGCCTAAGGAAACATAAAGAAAAAAAAAAGAAAAAAAGCAACAAGAAAACTTGTCTCAAACCCTAGCAGCTAAGAACGAACAGAAAAAGAGACCGAAAAGTACTTTGATCTCTTCATCATTCAAAAGGCGAAAAGAAGGGTCTTAGGACGACAACCCGTAGAATACAGCTTCCTATGGGGTGTTCGAAACCAGAACCGTAACAGACCGAAGTAAACCGAAGGCTTGTCACGCAGAAAGGCGCTAGGGGGAAAGAAACAGAGACTGATAAGACAGGACGCTGGCGAAAACCTAAAAGGAAAAAACACTAAAAGTAAGCCAAGAGATCATAATTTCTTGTTCGAAATGGAAATACAGGGGGGGGACAAAAGAGGAATCCGAAGACGAAAAACGAAAGAATGCTGCGCCTCCACAGCACTACAAGAAAAGATGGCGGACCAAAAGGAACTTGGCCCGACTTCACATGCACAACCTCCGTGCGAGTCAAAATCGGGGAAAAGAATCGGAGCAAACAAGATATCTCTTCTCTCAGAGGGAATGGGGGACAATTGCACAAAAGCTGTTCGCTCAGAGGAACATGAAACTAACTCACATTCCAGACCAAGCCGGGCGAAACGCGCTAAGGCCCAGCTCGCCATGAATACTCAAGACACAAACAAAAAGGGAAATGAAAAGAAAAAAAACCAGCAGGCAAGTCCGTCAAGTATAATCTCATTCTTTCAATTCCCGCAATGGGCGTGAGAAAAAGGCTCAGCTTACCTTCCATGGGCGAAGAAAAAGACAGCCAACAGGACTGCGGCGCTCGGATTTCAAAGAAAAAAGGCCGAAGAAAGGGCCATGAGGAGCGAAACTTTAATTAGCTACAACGGCCCTCTCCTATCGAGAGTCTTTGCGACAGAAACAGGCCTCGACACTGAGATTTTCCGACTTCTAAGAGTCGGGCGAACGGGAAGTCCGAAAAAATCAACCGCAGGTTAAAGAAAAAACCCAAGCTCCCGAAAAGACAAAGAAACAAGGCAGAAATGCGGAAGCCAACCAACTCGGGAGCTCGCGTAAAAGAACGCTAAAAACACCAAAAAAGAGCACGAGCATCCGAGAAATGGTCTGCAGACCGCATACAAGGAATCTAACGAAACAAAACTAGTAAGATCGGTACCGCGAAACGGAACTATGTCAAAGACAAAGGAAAACGCTCGTCAGAGGACGGGGGACCGCAACATGAATCCGTCGCGCAAATCTGCTGATCTTGAGGTCTGTGGGGAAAAAAAGAAAAACTGGGTCTTCATTACCCTAGTCTAAACAGTAAAGGGGGGGAAAATATCTGGAGGGAGCAATCGATCGCCGTTATTCATACTTTCGAAAATCCTCCCAGCTAAAAGCCGCTAAGCCTTTAAAAGCCCTTAAAACTCTAAACGAAAAATATTGACTGGAGCCAGTAACAATAAGGAAAAGAAAAGTCGATCCTAAACTTTTTTGGGTTCAAGACAGTGACGGTCAGTCTGAGACCAAGGCTCCGAGGGTTCCATGCCAGGCGTCGCCAAGTCACACTGACGGAGAATCGAAATGTGCAATCCCATAATCCAAAAAAATGAATGAAATACAGAAAAGGGGCGGACCATGCCATCGCTCCGAACAAGCGCAAAGATGGCGCGACGCAGGAGAAGGGAGTCAGACGAAAAGGGGCGTAGAGGGGAGAAACCCATCACTGCACAGTAGAGGGGCATCAAGCACGTCAGATTTCGCTCCTACAACTAGAGGGAAATATAAGACTATAATCAAACGGATTTAATTCTCGAGTCTGAGGTTCAATAGCTTACATTTTTTGCTTCAAGGTTGGTGGAAAAAAACGCCGAGGCGGGAAAGGTTACCAGAGATTTTGGGCTAGCTGTCTCCCATTTTGGGGACAGCAGTGAAAGAACCCGCATGCGCGTGGGGGTGTGACTCAACACACTCTTGAAAAAGCTGGGGCAAGAGGATCGCAAGTCGGGGTCGTGGGCCAGAAAGATTTAAAAAGCCGCTAAAATACAACCTTGGCGTCTCAGGGGTTAGAGGGGAACGTAACACAAAAAGGAGAGGGGGGGGGATAAAGCCCAAACTACAAGGAGGCGAAAAAAAAACTAACAAGAAAGAGTTAAGAGTGCCAAAACGATAAAAGCAAAGAAGGGGAAAATTTGATGCACACGCGAAGAATTGGTCAAACTTTGAGTCCACCTTGGGGGGGAAGGGGAGTCAGCTCAGTTCCCACATTGCGTGTGAGTGGCCACATGACACAAGTCACGAGGTTCAGGTCCATCCCGACCAAAGGCAGCGTGACTAACGGTCATATCCAAGGTAGACAGGGAAACTAGTCGTACTAGCAAAAGGAAACGGGAAGTTTCTCCACCGAGATTTCGCCTGCCGGGATAGAGTAATCGCGGCAACGCGCATATTAAGCACTTATTGGCGAAGGACGTATGCAAGGAAGTGGCAATCACAGGAGGGATCGTGTAAGTAAGATCAAGCAAGCCATATTGGCAAAAGTGTAAACATCATGACAGTAAAGGGGGGGGGGTAAGACTACGCCACAAGAGGACTTCAGGTGACGGGTCCAGCGGCCCTGGTCGGGAAACAAGCAGGAAAGAGCGAAAAAAAAACCCGTGTAGAAAAAAATGGGCGCAGAGAAGACTTCGGAAACGATGCCGTTCGAAAATGCGAAGGATTCAAAAAACCCGGGGGGGGGGGGAAAGGAACAGGTTCGACGTCAACAGGAGCAAAAGGGCAGAAGGAAAAAAAAAAATGGGGGGAGTGCTGGGTACTGTTCAGGGGACAAATGGGCCAACGCTTTTTGTGGGGTTGTTTCGCTGGTATTCCGGGGGAACCGAATAAGGGGGTACAGAGGACAGATGCCTTGGCGCAAGAGTCACAACGGTGGGTCGTGCAAGGTGACGCTCTCGAACCAACAAAAACAACGGCAAAACAGTGGGTTCCCGCGGGTCTCCACTACTAAAGATGCAGCAGGCAGAACACAAGGATGAGTTCGACACTTGGAAACGGGGACACGGAACTCGCGGCGTAATGCCAGCCGTTACGAATACCAGCAACGTGGGGCCAAGAAACACTTAAGGAGCTAGTGCATTGACTAGTGAAAAACAAAGAGCGTATAGGTAGAAATCACTGGTGAACAAACAAAGAGGTGCAAATAAAGGTGGGTTTCCGCTTCGTGAGCGAAATGCACATATCTTGACAACGAAGGGGAAACATACTGCGCACGGTCATTGCCTCAAACTACAAAAACAATACAACGTAATTCGGGGGTTCCCTATCTCTAAATGGTTACCAATTCTGGTTCATGATTGAAACGGAGTCAGTTCGCAATCGCCACCAGGAGGGGGGGGGACACATGAGGGAGAAAAGATAATTGCCGACTCTATGTGTAAAAAGAATTTAGATTCGTTTTTTCGGGATGGTGAGGGGGATCGGAGTGGGGCGAAGAGTGAAGGTGGGGGGGGCCATTGGTTGGAAAAGGGTGGCTCGAGGGCGAGTGGGGGTGGTGGGGGGGCAGAATAGGCTTGAGGGAACAACTACAGGGGGCTTGGACATCGCGGGTAGAACTAGTAATTTGGGAAAAAGGTTCGGTAGGAAAGAAGGCACAGGGAAATGAAGAGGCAGTAAAAGGGCTATACTATTCGGTCGGATGAAAGATTCGAATCCAGAAAAGGGTTGGTAGAGGGGCGTAGGGGTGAGGGCATTAGGGGACGCGACGTGTGGGAATGGGATCAATGTGGGGAAAAAAGTGGAGTAGGAGGCTTCTTTTTCTCATGCTAGTGGCGTTCAGGGAAAATAGGAAGGGGGGGGGAGGGGAAGAAAAAAAGGAAGGGGAATTTCGGAGGGCCGACGTGAGAACCGGGTCGCGGCGCGCGGGGAAGGAGGCGTATTCGGGGGGTATGATGAGGGCGGGGGGAAGCAGGTAACTGCGAAGGCAAGAACAGAGGAAACGGGCGATCTGTGCCGGTGAGCGCTAGGGTTCGGACGAGGGAGGGAAGGTGCTTAAGAGCGTCATTCTCAAACAGAAGTTTGGAGGATAACCTGGCGGGCAATGCGAAGGGAGCAAAATCTTCAGGCGTTCACAGACATCCTGGAGGGGGAAAAAAGCGCGTAACATAGGCTATTGATAAGAGAAGCGGCGGAAAAAAAGTTGGGGGGGGGGGAGAAAGGGATTCGAGGGAACGGTGCGTTGGCCGATGAAAGATGACAGTTGATACTGTATTGGTACCAACTCGGGACGCGTTGACTTGAAAAAGACAGTAAGCGCGAGGGAAAGGGAGGGGGAGTTCATACAGTGCCAAATGTTGCGGACAGGAGCTGTCCGAAGGAGCTTATTCGAGATTTAGCGCTGAGTTCAATTTGGGGGGAGGCTTCTGTGTGAACTAAAAAGGGGACATGCTCAAAGAAGGATAGGATTGGGCGGGGGGAAAAGGGAGGAGAAGAATGGTATGTTTGAGCGCTGGGGATTCAGGGTATGGAGAGCGAACGAGTTCTTGGGAACCGGGGGATTTTTCATGTTATGGAGGATGGACAGGAAGCGTTGGCAGGAGGCGACAGATAGTGGGTGAGGCAAAGACAGGGCAGGGTTGGCATATGTGGGTGGTTAAAAATCGCAAGAAAGTACGACAAGCAGAGTGTTCCGGGGGGAGAGGAGAAGGGGAGAAAACGAAAAGAAGAGAGGGCTATGTCGTAATCTGGAAGGTGTAAGATCGGGGGGAAGGAAAGGGGCGAGGAATAAAGGTTCTTGCAACAACATTACAATGTCTTTCTACAACAGCAGGAAAAATTAAAAGAGTTATCAGGTTGTGGTCGTATTGGAATTTAGGGGCAAAGTTGTGAACGTTCGAGTGATAAATTACTTAGGGTAATGGGCTACGAAAAAGAAAAAAATAACGGGGCCAAAAGATGAGTTAAATAAGTGTGAGGAAAAAATCGGGGCGGGGGCTCAATGGTAAGGAGAGTGTTGAAGAGAAGCGGTGGCCGGGAAGGGTGTAGAACGAAAGATATTAGTTAAATCGTTGAGGGGCGCGAGCGCTCGGGCGAGGTGAACGGGAAGCTTGGAGGGCTAGAAAGCCTGAAGAAGAAGGTCGGGAAGGGGCTGAACGGTGAAGGAAGGGCAGGGGGCGCGGACTCGCGTCGTTGTAACGCAGTGGACTTCATCAGAGGCGACGGGGAGAAGTAAGGGGAGGGGGGGGGGAAAGGTTGGTTGGGGGCAGGAAGTCAGGACAGAGGTGAGAGGGGAAAAGAGCAACTAAGACAGGGGGGGGTTCCAGGTTAGATGATTTACATCGAGCGAATGCGGGACTGTACGGAAAGTTGGTCTGAGGGGACAAAGGGTGGGGTGAAGCGTCTCGGGGATGGGCGGGAAAAGACGCGGTTTGTGCGGGGAGAGCGTATCGTGCCGGTGGGGGGCAGGGTAAGGAGAAGGGGGGAAGGGGGGGGGAAGGGGGGGGGGATAGCTGAAATGAAGATGAAAATATGAGGCCGGGGGGGGGGGGGTGGCAGGGTGGGCCTCAGCCGGTAGCAAAAATGGGAACTTTCGATGGTAAAGAAGAAGGGGAGAAGAAAGGAGGACTTTGGGTGAGGTGCATGCTCCAGGTACGGAGAGCGTTCGTATGCGAACGTGTCTCTTCGTGGGCGAGGGGCATCAGGTGTGGTGTACGGTGACTGGCCGTGCGTGGAGGGTCATACAGCTGGTTGAGTGACGGGGTAGGTGCGTTGAGGATAAAAAAAGAGGGCGCGGGGATTGGAGGGATACGCTCGTGATAAATCGGAATTGAGTGAAAAGCGTCGACGGTCTACAGTGGAGTTCTCAAGGTAGAAAGAGTCGGAAAAAAGTTTCTGGCTTCTGTGCTGATTGAGGGAAAGGGAAATAGGGGCTTGGCGTCAGGAAAAAGAGCAGACACAAAAAAAACTAAAGCGGATGGTCAAAACACGTGGAAAAAGAGAGGAATACTGAATGTGTTTTTCAAAAAAAAAAAAAAAAAAGGGGGCACGAGCCGCTTTGAACGTCAAGTGCAATATACAGGGAAACATCAATCGGAGTAAACTCGGAAAAAAAAAAAGGGGAAATAGAGCCGAAAAGACTCCAGTCCTTCGAATAATGCGAAGCCGGCTTTTCCCTAATGTGCCTCAAAAAAGAGGGCTACACTGCCGTAGGGGAGCGCACAAGAGAAAAGGGGGGAGAGAGGGAGAAAGAGAGGTGTGGCGCTCACGGGATGCAAAAATGTCGTTTCGACACACACGAGACAAAAAGGCTCGTGGGGAAAGTCTCCGACAAAGGGGAAACGAAAGTCTCCAAAGAAGCTTCGCATTCATCGACAGGACTAAAAAAATAAAGCAGCACCGAACGAGACTACATCAAGTTCATCAAGAAAAGAGAAGAAAGGGGGCACAACTCCGAGACCGATGTAAGGTCGAGAGACCAAAATTGGCAAAAACTGGGAAAAGAAAAGCGCAAGTCGCACAACACACAAAAGAGTAGAAAATCTCATCCCAGGTGGGGTTAGAAAACTACCGACAAGGTAAAAATAGCAAAGCAAGGGAAAAAGGGCATACGACTACTTCGATAACGAGCACGAGATGCGTGGGGATCAGAAAGAAGGAACACTCACCAGTTCCTGCAAACGTAAGGGGGAAAAAGCTCAAATACCCGAAGTCCCTGCCGCTGTCGTGTTCGCCGCAATGCTAGGGAAAAACGTCAACCAGGCGCAGGAGAAGGTTTGCGGGACATCGGAAGAACAAAAATGAAGGGCACATCAGAACTGTCAAAAACAAACAAAACCAGAAAAAAAAAAACAGGAAAGCTCTTCTACTTGGGGGCGGATAACGGGAGCTGTAAGGAGAGGGATAGGACAAGACGGGCAAGGCGACTTGCTAAAGTTAATCTACTAAAAAAAAACGCAGGGGCACATAAAAGCTATCACCGTAGCGTTAAGGAGGAGGGGGTGACTGCGCCGCAGTCCGGTAGCAAACATAATCTCACTATAGCGAAAAACCGTGTAGTCAAAGCTACCACAAAGGCTAGTCTCTTTCTACTTGGCTTTAGTGAGAAAGAAAGACGGCAGTAGCATCACAACGACACGAGCAAAACACGGGAGACAACTCAATAATGACACTATCGGGGGAAAAAAAATCGAGAAAAAAGAAGAAAGGGAAGCCCAAGGTGAAGAGTGAAAAAGTATAAAAGTTGAAAGAAAACCAAAAAAGAAAAGGGAGAGACAAGGGGGGGGGGGGGGGGCCACATGCGGAGGGGAAGGTGGAAGACGGAGGCTAGGAAAAAAAAATACGTTACGACAAAAGGTTTCATGTTGACGGAGAAGGAAAGAACGCGGCGCTCTCGTCAGAAAGGAAAATGGGAACAAAGGGGGTAGCGGGTAGGGGGGGGGGGCATGCAGAGAGCCACAGACTAG
>Ga0179593_1506180_pt1 | contig 13911 bp, 16 predicted proteins | sample CZODoug2_1_08_16_FD_185931 | JGI IMG/M metagenome (GOLD analysis project Ga0179593, IMG submission 185931) | Vadose zone soil fungal communities from Angelo Coast Range Reserve, California, USA - CZODoug2_1_08_16fungal (PacBio error correction) | ecosystem: Environmental > Terrestrial > Soil >...
TTTCAAAAACGAGGAGAAAGGGGCAGCCTCGATACTCCCAGCGGCAAATAAAGTCGACAGCAAAATCAGGACTCCAAACGGGTCGACGATGAAACCATAATTGGACCAACTCCTAGGAACAAATCAACCGGCTCCTTTGGGTCGGTGATCTGGGGAAGGCATTCCGTGTGTGTAAAGATAAAAGGGGATTGAAAACTCGAAGGTAGAGTAACTATAAGCGTGAAGACGTCCTCCTACAGGCTCAAAGGAGAAGAAAAAAGGGTAAGTTCCTGTGAGAAGCGCGAAGAAGTCAAGAGGGCAAGAGGTCTCAAGAGCGTTGGAGAACAAGATCATTTCCGTTCGGTTCCTCTCCTATGGGACGCGGAAAAGCAGGCACACGCGGATGGCGAGACAATAAAAGGGCCAGACATCAACGCCAAACGTGAGGCGATATCCAAGGCAGTCTCAAGGAAACTGGTGGAAGGCCCTGTGTACGAGGCCAAGGAAAGTGTCCAGAAGGGCGGGAGACCCTAAAGGCATAGTCTGGGAACCAACTATTGCGCCGTAAAAAAGGGGAGGGAGGGAAGCGGGCGCTGGCTCACCAAATCTCGAATAACGTCAAACATCGAAAGGCTGCTTGAGCATTACGACCAAGTCAAATACAAAAAAACAAAAAGTGCCGACGAAAGAATCCAGGGGAAAGACAGAAACGGACAGAGAACGGACTTTCTGAAGGAATTCGCGCTGCCCGATGGGCCAAAATCCGGGTCTCGACGGACTTCGAAATGCTGCGGTTGAATAACGGAAGCCGAGCCGATCAATGGCAAAGGACGTTCGTCTGCGCAACTGGGAGGCGTTACTGGAGGTGGGGAACTCACTGAGTACATCCCAGGCTTCGCAAAACATGGACGTCGTCTTCAAAGACGAAAGAAACACGCAAGGGGAACGATGTAAAAAAAGTGGAAGATGAATCATCAAGCACAGGCCGAGAGAGGAGAGGGGGGAGAGACCGCTGAGAAAAAAAAAAAAAAAAAAAAAAAAAGCCAAAAAATGGGAAGAGGGAGGCATCGACGTGAACGTGCAGAAAAAGGGGAGGGAGTTGTTTGAAACGATTAAGAGACCGACTGTCCAGCACAAAACTACGGAAGAGGAAAGGTAAAGAGTTGAAAACGAAGTCTGGTGGAGAGGGGAGGGAATCTAATCGTGGTCCAGCCCCCACCAAAAATCTGGAAATCGCGGAGCGCTAAAAAGACCTATGTGAAGTCGCACAACGAGGAGAACCGGGAAGGAGGCCAAGACTGGTGAGAACTCAAAAGCCAGTGAATGGGCAAGGACATGCCGGTACCGGATGTTCTTACGCCAACTTCTAAAGTAACACACAAATACTGAAGAAGAACTACTTCAAGGAGAAAAGACTATGATTCATGGTGGTGGGGGTCAAGTTCCATGCAGGCGGGAAAGAAGAAAAAGGTCGCAATATACACTACCAGATTTACAAAGTGCCTCGAGTGATAGGAGGGTCAAAAACGTGAAGAATTAAAAAAAAAACTCGCTCAGGAAGCATGCAGGTGTCGGGGTATGGAAAAGCTAAGAAAGCACCGCTTCAGTGGGTGGAAAAGTTCCTTCGCGGCCGGCTGGCGGAAAGTGAGACTGCCAGGTAAAGGACGTGGAACTTCAACTTCGCCATTTGGGGGGGAAGATCTCGGTGACATACCCGTTGCCAAGAAGAAATCGGGAGCAGAAGAGCAAGGTATTGAATTTCAAAAGAAGACAGGCACGCACGCCTACCCCCACAGTCCTCTCGTTTCACCTGTGCGAATAAGCGAGGAGGTCCTGCGCCAGAAAAAGTGGCAACTAGGGCATCGGCGAACCAAAGCGCAGCGAAGCCCGCCGCCGTAATTCAATAGAAGAAATAGGGGATTTCGACGACGGACTCCAAGGGACGACGAGCTGGATAGACCAGCGGCTTCCGAAATAGGGGGTTGAAGAAAGAAATGATGGCAAAGTCCGGAAAAACGGGTTACGGGGAACTCAAAAGACGGCCACGGTGAATGTCTTGCAAAACATTTCCGAGGGAGGAAGCCAATCAGACGGATCTGTCAAGACGAAATAGGATCTGCCATGCTGACCATAAAACCGTGGTACGCGCATGGGAGAGTTCGTGAAAAACGCAAAAGAGAAGGCAGCACGGCGCGTAGTAAAACGAAAAAAGAATTAAGCAGCGGCTGGTCCCGGCTTTTTTAGTCTCTGGTAGAGGACCACCCAGCCATGCATAGAGTCTGTGCACAAATGGGCTGTAAAAAGGGTCCTGACCCAGGCGACTAGACAAATTGGATGAATAGGGGCGCAGTCGGTCAAAGAGAGCCGGTTTGTCAAAAGGCTTCAAAACAAAGGTGAGGCCGAAGATATCGTGCCTGCGCAACACACGGCAAAACTCCCGCGGAGGGGGTGAGGGTCAGGGTCAAGCTAGTTACAGCAGCGATGTGTGGGGCGCGAAAGACGGGGAGTTCCCAGCAAAAAATGAATTTGGGAAAAAGATCTAGGAACAGGCAAGTTCGGCTGCTCAGATGGGGATAACCGTCGGCGCCGATATCTCCCGACAATCCATGAAAGGGGTGACCGCCGGAAAAAGAACGAAAAAAAACCTTGATGCACCCGAGGAAATGAGACATTGAAGAAGAAGACATAGCGAGGGAGACAATAGACACGGAAAAGATAGAGAAACAAATAGATTAGAAAGAAGGAAGATTATAGACCATCGCTATGGATGGTATCCTCAGTCGCTCCCTTGCAGGGCAATCGGGGGAGGCGTAAGACCGTGGGCAAAAGAAACCGTGCCCGGAAGGCTGATGGCCGAGCGAAGACAACGGGAAAAAAGATCAAAATTAGAAGTGGACCCCTCAAGAGGAGAACATTTCGCAAACGGCATGTGAAGCAAAAGCTTCGTATAAAACATCGCTCATCAAGAGAGGGAAAGGAAACCTCAAAGACTAAGGTCCTTCTCATTCCTGCAAGAAAGGGGCTCAGGCGATATCTTCGGCCAATGGTAAAAAGCAACGGGAAAAACGAGGAAAAACACTTTCTTTAAGACATGCGCAAGAGAACGCCAAGAGGGGGAGACGGTCATATAGGGCACGACGGACAACCAGGGTTACGAAAGCTGCACGGCACCACCATTTCCCATAAAGGGGGGTGGCTCGCCGAGGGAAAAAACCAAAGACGATTCTCAAAGGCGTAGGTTGAAGAAAAGACTTCAGAAGGACCTAAAACTTCGTCGCGCTCGCCGCCCAAAACCTATGAAGGAACACGCTCGGCCAGAAGGGAGATCTCCAAATGCCTTCTTACAGAGGGAAAGATGATGGGCTGGAGAAAAAAGGCAATGTGTCGCAATAAAGAAACCATTACGTCAAGGCTCGCTGGGAGCAAAAAGGGAGCGGAGGGCATAATTCAAAGTCAATCGATCGGTCGAAAGAACCAGGTTCTTCCTCGCTTCGGAACGACACTGGAGTCAGGAAGAGTAATCGGATAAGGGAAAGGACTGAAATTCTTCTCTGGGAGGGAAGGGGGTCAACAGGAAGATGAACCAAAACAAAGGTGGTTCTTGAAAAAAGGCAGTTATCTCGGAAAGGGGGCACCCGCGATACTGGGGGAGAAAGAGTCCGATAGAAAGAGGAAAAAGCAAGAACCTGGCCGCCATAAAGATCGGGCAACGGGGTATGCACCAGTGGGCGAGCACAAAAAAAAAAAAAAAAAAAAAAGCAGAATACTCATGAAGTCCACGGCCGACATTAATTTCTCAACGAGACGCCAAAAAGCACAGAATGATACTTAACCGCGAAACAACGAAGCGGGGCTGAAGAGATTGGGAGACAAAAAGCCGAAAGCCGATCTGCGACTTCTGCATATCATAGAGCCCGGTAAAGAATCTCTCACACTAGAACCGGGAACCGGGTAAACACTCTTGGGCAAGAGAACTTGCCTTATTCGGAACTCAAAAAAAGAGGGGAGAAATGGGGGGGAAAAAAAAACTGAACAATCATCTGGGAATGCGAGAATTCTTAAAGCAAGGTCGGTGTTGAAGGCCTAATTTGAGTAAACGAAAATAGGGGATCACCGGCCTTTCAATTTGGAAAAACCCGGAAACATCCGGCAGGGCCGTACAACGTTTCTGGGGAAGAAGAAAAGGCGGCCATCCGTGCTCGAGTTCTCCAAAGGAGTTAAATGAGATAAAGGATCTATTGGGACGGCCTTAACCGTTGGCGGACATAGCGCGAGGCAAAAAACATTGCCCAACCGCCGAAAAAAAATTCGGCAAGATGGCAAAAAAGGTTGCGGCATTTCCAGTACCTTCCTGGAATTTGGGCAGGAGGCGGTACGAGGTTTCAAAACGCCCTCGGTGCGGGGGGGAAAGAACGTCGAGGCCGAAAGGAAAATGGCAAGGCATTTGCGACGGCGGAGCAAAAGAGGCCTGAGATCGATCTCGAAGCGGGGAGGGATTGATGGGGTCAGCGTTCAAAGGTTGACGAGGGAACGGAAATGGAGGACGTGGTTTTCTTGAAGCAAAGAAAAAACAGTTGCGAAACAGGGGCTGGAGGAACTGGGGTTATGAACCCAGCCGACAACCGGAGGATGAGCAGACCGCCTCTGAGTGGGAATGAAGATGACGAAGAGGCAACGGGGCGAACGCTGCCAAACAGGACAATGGGGGGGACGGTAAGAGCGACGGGCTTTTTTTTTTTTTGGGTTGGTTTGTAACAGGTCGACGCTAAGTAATTCAACAAAAGACTTCCTCTGCTCAGGGAGGTGAGGGAAAGAACTAAAAGGGAGGAACGTGGAGGAGATATAGAAGAAAGAAAGTTGGCGATTGCTGACTCGTTCGGGGGGGGGGATCACAGCGACAAAAACGGACCTGCCTGGGGGGCGTGAGCTCCATCCGTTGGGGACGGGGACTAGATTCCGAGAGAGGGGGAAAGGGTGGAAAATGTAAAGAATAGGAAGTCCGTCACCCCCTGGGGGATTTGCAAAAACAGGAAGGAGTGATGCAGACGAGGAGAAATGGTTCTTTAAGATGGTCGATCTCGTGACTGGATGCAAATCGGCTAGTAGGCTTTTGGGGAACGCACCTAGAGCGAAAACAAGGAAAAATTACTGGTCGAGGTTGGTCTCCCACTAAAACGAAATCGGTGCGCGAAATAGAAACGCCTTCTCACGAAAAAAGGAGACGTGGGGGAATAGAAGAAGGGGAGGGGAGGTGAAAGAGACGTCAAGGCGGAGGGTCTCTCAGGAGCTTGTCGACATTTTCCCATATGTGCGGTCTTACAACACGAAGCGGGGACAAGAAAGACCAGATGGGTTGGGGCGGGGGGGGAAAGGATGTCGAAAGTTTCCAATTTAGGGGGTGATCGGAAAACTTGCCTATGGTGGGAGGCGAGAAAACGAGTTGCAAGCGGGGGGAGTATCGAGCGAAAATACCTCCTTAAAGATCTCTAAAAAAAACAACGGGAGGAAAGTATTACCAAATGATAGGAAATGCGCTCAGGCGAGAGATCAAAACTTGCCCTACAACAGGGGGAGCGCCGCCACCACAGGAATCCGCGCAAGGAAATGGAAAAAAACATCGAATGAACCGCTCAAGCGGCCCAATACCTACTCCTTTGTGGGTCTGATCTTTGGCAACGACTAAAGGGTGGGGGGGAAAAAACAATGGGAAAGGTGCGACCCGAGAAGACGATAAGATCCGCCGTTTGAGAGCGCCCCTACAAAAAAGGGTCAATACCAACGGATAATGTGAAGGGTGGGGGTATAACCGACGACGGCATAGGGGAACCGATGTCTGGAAAATCGTGGGCGAACAAGGTCCTTTCTGTTAAGCTCATATGGAAAAGAGGAAAGCGCATCATGGAAAAAGGGAAAAGAAAGAGGAGGACATACCAAAAGGGAAAGCCCAGGAGTTCGATATAAGGAATATCAAAGACCAGGGTAGGAAACGAAGGCCGGCCAATGGGCGAATCTGAGAGGAACCAGGACATTCCGGAAAGATGACAACACCAAAAGAATTAAGACAGAACACAATGGCAGGGAAGGGTGGACTGGGTCGAATGGCCGACCAAGATCGACGAGTCCAAGATGGAAACCATCTCGGGCGATACGGAATCAATGACAAAAAAAGTGGGAAGAAGAGAAATACCGAAAAAAGAAGACCTACACGAGCAGAGGAACGCTGAGGTAGGAAAAGGACAGCTGCAAACGACGTTAAGTCCGGTTCAAAAGGAAGTGAAGAAACCTGCGCATGGGCAAGCGCTCTGAAGAAGCTAAGCGAAGAGAACAATTAAGAAGAGGGAGTCTGGCCCTTCAGGCGCCGCTGGTGGAAGCAAGACATCAGAGAACCTTTGGGGGAGTCAGGCTTCGCAAACGACTCAGACTTTCCCTATGTAAACGTGGGGAAGAGGACCATCATGCACCAAAGAACTTAAAGAGGACAGCGAACTCGCTCAATAGCCCAAGATGGGAAGAAGTAAGAGGGGACGCGTGCCAACAGCATGTCAGGGGAGTGAGAAAAAAAAAAAAACAACACAGAGTAAAATAAGGAAAAGGAAAATTCCCTCCCTACTGGAATGAAAGAAAGGTGAAAGGGGAACTATTCTTTTGGCCTGGAATGGTGTCAAGAGGAATAGTCATCCCACAACGTCAAAGGGCATCGGGGAAGAGCTATCGCAAGAAGCCGAGGGGGGTCAAGGAAAGAGAATGAGCACATGAAGGTGAAGGGTTCCAGAACGTGCGTAAGGCCGGCGCTCCTGGAAGAGGGGTCAAGGACATACAGGGTACAGAGGGAGGACGAAGAGAGTTCAAGGGAACACGAACTACAGAATTCCGAAGGCCGCGAACTAAGAGGAAGGGGCCAATGGGGGGGGGGTGGTGGGCCATTTCAATAGAGGAGAGGCAGAAAGACAACTCAGGTCAGTCAAAAAGGGAACGGCGGCAGAGGAACTGGGGAAAGATACAATTGAAAGAGAAGATGTCGCCGGGAAGACTTCAGATCGAGATGTCAGATGATGTAAGAAAAGAAGGGAAAAACGCTTCTGTTTTTGAACGAGGTCCGGCGAGAAGAGGGGGAGGCTTCAGAGAGGAGAAAGAGGCAAGGAGGGCACCCGGGGAAGGACAACGCGCCATGCGGGGGAAATCAATCTCGTTTAACGGGGAAAAAAAATCTGGGGAACGTTGGAGGAAATCAGGCAGGTAGTGAGGACAAAGTCGGCAAGCACCAGCGCGCCCCCAGAACGAGAGGTGGCCCTTGCGTAAGAACTCTCGCCAGCGGAAACCCGGGTGGATGAGGGGGGGACGAAATGATCACAAAGAGCACTAATACCCAAAAACTGAACAGGTTCATAGAAGCCCAGCGCTTTCAGAAAAAGAGAAAGCGAAAAGGGGTCAGGAAGGGGGGAATGTAGCTTAGACCAGCTGGGTCATTGAACCACGACGTTGAAGAAAGCGAGGGAAAGGGGAAGGATGACCGGGATAACGAACCGGACCGTTCCCTTGAGGTTATGTGCGCCATAATAAAAAAAAAAAAAAAAAAAAAATAAAAAAAAACAAAAAGTAAAAAAATAAAAAAAAAAAAAAAAAAAAAAACAAGACAAAAAAAAAAAAAAAAAAAAAAAATGGGCCAACGTCGTGCTCCATACCTCAAGAAGGAGCGGGAACGGAAGCAGGAGATCGGACCTTCGGGGAGATGCATAACACAAGCGGCACGCCAAAGCGAGGAAGGCGAACAGTAACTTCTGTACCAACTCAACCCGCCGGTACGCTATATGCATAGGGGTTGCATCAGGAGCCACAAAAGGAAAGGGGCAAGAGGAGACATGGCCGGCAAGTCTGAAGGGGAAAAATGGCCGTAGCCCAGAGACAGGACCGCTTTGTCTCTTCAAAATGTCTGCCAACCGAACATTGGAGAAGAAAAAACGAAGTCAGAAGAGGAGGAGGAATTCGGAAAAGAGGGCAGTTCTTCCGGCACGCTCTTGAGGGGAAGGGGGGGGGGGGGGGGGTGGGGGGGGGGGGGGTGGGGGTGTTGGGGGGGGGGGGGGGTGGGGGGAACGAAACCACTTTCTTGCACGCCAGGGCGATTTGTAGAGGGGGAAGGGGAAGGGATTTCAATTCAACTTCATCACTGGACCATGCCGGAGGGGTAAAAGGAAGTGCTATTGAGAGCGCAGGGAAAAAAAAAGGTCGTGGCGAATCGACATCAGCAGCACACGGTGCCAAACTAAGGACTTAAAAAAAGGGGCAACGAACAACCTTGATGCCCTGGAAACGGAACTAAGACCATTGCTTATAAGTACCATAGCCTATGGGAGAGAGCAGGAGAGCACCGACAAAAAAAAAAGCAACGAGGAGAGAAAAGAGAGAAAGGCATGGAAAGAAAAAGAGAGAGATAACGTCGACGAAATGTCCTTTTGGAAGGCATCAAAGTTGGGGAGTGAGTAGAACTCAAAAAACACGGCACGTGCCCTGTATGAGGGGAACGGAGAAAAGGGACGGTACGATCGACAGAAGGACGCGGTGACCTCATCTCGCTATGAACGTGCTGCCGGGGGCAGTACACAGTCTGAGGACCAACAAGACGGAGGAAGAGGGACCAGGGGAAAGAGAACGCCCGAGGCGCAGGCGTAGAAAAGACCTGAGGGAAGGGATATCAAAACCAGAAAGTGCGGACGGGGTTAAACATATGGAATCGGGAGGTGGGAAGACCTAGAAAGAGAAAAACCAATCTTTTCTTGCCTTTAGGACTAAGGAAAAGGTTCCGCCCAGATGCCCCGGCAAATACGAAAAGGGGAAAACGCTGGGGGGCATCGAAGGGGAGGAGGCACAGCCTTAACAATGCGTACGGCTTGGTTAAAAGGGGAAGACACTAGACGTTGCAGCCTACGAATTTTCGGGGAAGTGCTCAGAGGGAAACCAACACAGGCTCGTACCAAAGAATCGGAACAAAGGTAGAAAGAGAGAAAAGAGGCGGAAATCAACTGATGGGCAGACTCTCGAATTCAATTTTTCGAGAAAATCCCGTACCCGGGTTCACGAAGGGAAAGAACCAAAAAGGTAATCAAGGCCGGGCAAAGAAGGGACTGCAACGAAGCGGCAAGCGCGAGGTACATGCCACGCGGAGTTAAACTCCCACGGGATCAGTCGATGAAACTGAAGGAGGAGGGGGGGAATTCTGAAGGCAGGGAGGGGGAGGAGCATGACTCTGTTTGAGGAGCGAAGAGGACAGGCTCAACAGGGGGAGTGCTGGCGAGGAGGGATTAGAAAGGACAAAAGAGAGGGGGGAAAGGGGGGGAGAAGACTGAAATGAGGGGCCGATATCGGGGCGTCAAAAGAAATAAACAAGGCTTGATTCATCAAAGATAAAAGGGTTAGGGGGAAAAGGGGAGGCAAAGAGTATCGAAACCAACCGGGAAAGGCTGAAGTTAAAGGAAGAAATGGCTTCTAAGACGCCCGACCAATACCCGGCTTGCGCCGGAAATAGGGAGGGGAAACGCGACGGGGCTGGCGGGAGATTTCATAAAGGGACACCGCCGACATAGAAGGAGATGAGAGGGGGGGTCAGTAAAAAAAGATAATCACCCGGTAAAAAATCATAGTTCAGAAGAGTCCAGGGACCTTTTTCCCGAAGGTTGGAGTCTGCTGAGAATAGGGGGAGACGGAGCGACCGCGCAAAAAGAAGGGAAAGGGGAAAAGGGAACAAACAACAACCATGGAAGCATATTCGTGACTAGCCTTCTGGGAAAGCCGTCAGTAGGTCGGGGGGGGGAAAGGAAATGGAAGGAAACGAAAACGTCAAACGGAATTTCTTAGGGCCGGTACTCAAACCCTTAAAAAGTGAGAAGGAAAACGGGTAAAGCAAGGCACAGGGCACATGAATGTTCTCACATCTGCTCGATGCTGCGACTCACATATGGCGATTAGGCGCTTCAAAGTAAGGCAGGGGTGGCCGTTGGGGGGGGCTGACAGCCTCGTGCCAGGAAACATTCCCCGCACCCAACGTCGGGCATCCGAGGGAACAGGGGAGTAAAAGTCCAGGAGGGGAAAGGTCCTGAGTTGGGAAGAGGCGGAAGGGGGGAGTAACAAACCGCCTGCTGTTGGGCCAGAAGGAAAAGGGAAGAGAATTCTGTAAAATCAAGGGGCAATCGGGAAATGTCCTGCGAATCGAGCTCGAAGGCCCGCAGGGCAGGGAGGTGAAGACTTCCACGGGAATCGGGGAAGTCCAGGCGGGAAGGTTGCTTGACGTCCGCACGCAAGGGGGACAAACAGGTGCGCAGAGGGGAGGGCTGGGACGTGAGGCCACCAAAAAAAAAGAACAGCTGGACGCAGCCCTAATCGTCCGGGGGCAAAATCAACGGAGATGCGCTCGGCAGCAAAGAGGACCATAGAAGAGAAGGGGAAGAATCGGGGAAAGTGGGAACCAGGGGGGAGGCAAAAGCGTCCTGCAGACAAAAGGACATAGAGAGGGGGGGGACTGAAACATCAGGATAAGATGGAGGAATTTGGGGTTTGCGAGCTCGCACCCGAGAAGGGGCGAGGAGAAAGTAGAGCTGGTAGCCAAAAAGCAAAAAAAAGGCATTTTCACGTATCTCCTCGTGGGGGGGAAAAAGAAGAGGAAAGGATTTGGCAGGGATACAGATATTGTCCAAAAAAGGTGAAACTAAAAGGGGCCCTTCAATTGGCATTAGAAGGAAGGGCGGGAGAGAGAAGAAAAATTGCGTGAGTCGGTAGAGGAATCTATGAGAGGCAATCATAGGATGCGCTTTTCCTCCGGCCATAGAGAGGAAAACATCACTTCACGGGAGGGAGGGGGGGAACACAGAGTTCCGACACGGTTCTCTGAAAGGAGGCTCGAGGAGCAAACAGAACCAGAAAAGGGACGGGGGGGGGGGGGGGTTATCGGACGTGAAGCTTGGGGGAAACGTAAAGAGGGATAGGGTCGACAGGGAAGGGGAGGACCGTGTTCACAAATGGGGTGCAACATCGGGAACAAAAAAGGACTTGAAAAAAGGAAGGAAAGTGATCTTGGAAGCTGCAGGCAATTTTCAATTCTCATTGAGGGGGTGCATCGTCGAAGAAGGGGGCGTGGGGGGAGGGAAGTGGAGGGGAGGGAATTAGCGAGAGAACGGAAAAACTCCGTGAAATCGAGATCACACCAAAAACAGATGGAGAAAGGAGATTTCACGGAGAAGCTGGGACGTCGTATACAGCAAAAGCTGCCTACAACAGGTTCAAAAGAAACCATCAGTAAGACTCGGCCGTCTAGGGAAACATAGGGAGGGGTAAAAAGGGAGAGAAGCTTGGAAACCCTCCACCTACTCAGGGGGTCGGGAAAGGGAAAAAAGGAAGGATTGAAACCTAAGCACATCGGACAGGGTTCTACCAGCAAAACTGCGAGAACTATCACTAGTGACGATCTAAACGACAATCGAAGAGTCAAAAACATACCAAGGATAATGTGGTGCCTTGGGGAAAGAAAAAGAGATCGATGAGCGCAACCGATGCGGCCAAAAAGAGTTTGAGGAACCAAAAGAAAGGGATCTTGACCAAAAGCTCATATGTCCCTGAGGAAGAGGAAGAAATCTAAAAGCGTCAAGAAAGAGAAACAACTGAACCGGGGAAGAAGAAAAGGGGGGAGGGGAACGAACGGCAGGAAGCAAGCCCAGGGAAGGGGAATGTACTATTCCTTAAAAAAAAATGGCCACAATCTCCAAGGTAACCGACAGCGCGGCATCTCTGTAAAAAAAGAGGAGGGGAAGGAAGGGACAAGGGGAAGGTAAGGGTTGCGCTTCATGGCGACGCAAGATCGCAGAAAGCCTAGAGAAAAATTAAAAAGCGAAGGAGGAAGCGAAACCGCACTTTCACCGATCTAGATCATGAGACGAAATAAAAATAGAGAAAGTCTTGACGAAGGCAGGCGTGATTCAAGAATTAAAATAGAGACGTAATTTTTAGGAGGGAAGGCTCATGAAATCGCTCGAGACTCATCGGCCTTATTTGGAAAAAAAACAAGGAAGAGGCAGGGAGGAGAAATGGTCGAGTCGGCTGTGGAAGACGGAAAAAAGGGAGGAGAAAATTGGGATGTTAATTCTTCTTCTGAACAGAATGGAAGTGTGACCGGGAAAAAAGGGGAAGGCCAAAACCTGAAGACTTCAGATCGAAGAGGCAGCGCATCAATTTCTCTTCGCCAAAATATGAAGATTCGGCTAGAAAGAACTGGGAACACATGGCGAGGGGGGGAAAAAGGAAAAAAGTAGAAAAACTGACACGTCCCTACTGGAAAGAACTTTGGAAAAAGAGGCCGGCTGGGGAGGGCTGGGGGACTTGGGGGCAAACGCTATTCAGCCCCAAGGGAAAACAGTCTCGTCAATGCGGGGAGGAAAATGCAGAAAGAGGTTATCGCATCATCGGGACAGATGGGGAAAAAGGAAATGGAATTCCAGAAAGTAGATTACGTCACTGATCTCCTTCAATTGAGTGGGAAAAAGGGACATGCCTGTGATCCGCGGATGGAGGGAAAAGAAAATTCCGTGCCCAGGAAAAAAACCTAATGGAATAATAAAAACTACGGCAGAGAAAATAAGAATGGAATTGGTGGTGGGGAAAAGGATTACAGAGGGAGGAGCAGAGAACGCGAAGAACACAAAGGAACGGTAGGGATCTGGGGAGGGTTAGAAAGGTAAATCCGGCTCAGAGAAAATCGAAAAAGAACTAACAGATAGAGATGGAGTCCCTTTTCTGGGGGAGAAAGACAACGAAAACTAGTAGGGTTAAAAAGCTAGTTCCGTGCATGGAGGGAGGGGGTACTGTAGGAGAGGATAAGCCATGTCGTGCCGTTTAACAGGAGAGTCTTCAAGATTGTGTTTTCAATCGGATAGGGGAAACATAAAATGGTTTTTCCATAAACAGAGGGAATCTTTGGAATGCCAAAGAAGGGGAAGGGAATTGGGGGGGAAGAAATATCACCTCAACAGCTTCTCAAAATCCTCGCTGTGCCAATGAGAAGAAGCTCATCGAGAGAGACGAAACTGGAAAAACGCTAAATTGGAATCGAAGAAACAAGGGAGCACAGCCCCCCAGACTTCATCCGGGAAAGAAAGAAAGAAGGGCGATAAGGAACCAAAGTTTCTGGTGCAACGAGATGGAAGACCAGAGGCGAAAGAAAACATAGTGGAAAGAATCGCAAAATTCAAGGAAGCAGGGACAGGAAAATCGCGCCTTACAGGGATCATTTTTGAAAGGGCAGGAGACGTCCATCATCATCAGCACGATCTGTCCCGCCAGCAGGGAAGAAAGCGGACCGGGGGAAGGTAAAGCGAAAAAAAAAAAAAAAAAATAAGGTCATGGAGAAAGACGAAAGAGAGAAGGGAAAATTCCTCGGAGTCCCCACAACCGTACGCATCTTCTGGAAAAGAGGGAGAGGAAAAACGGCGAGGAAAACGCACGGTCCATCTGGAATCGGTGCCGGGGAAAGGGGCAGGGACCCTGGGGACGTAGAAGATATCGAGAAGATACCCGGGGAAAAATCGTCAGTCTTCAACAAAAGACTCAGGTGGGAGGGGCACCCGCAGAAAAGTTCTGGACAGGGATCAGTCCTTGAACAAACCGGTGCAGTCGCCGCCCTACGGAGAGGAGGGCAGGGTCACGATCATGGACAAGGAGGAGGGGGGGAGAGAGGGGGGTTCTTAAACAGGAAAAGAAAAGTCATTCAAACCAGAGGTCACCGAAGGTCGCAGATCAGAGAGTGAAATCGCCGAGATCAGGGGAGGTCAAGAAGGGCACGGGGCCTAAGGGACGTTCTAAAAAACGAAACAACCTTGATGCCCTGGAATTAAAGGGAGGAGACATTTAAAACGGGAAAACTAGGCTCGAGAAGGGTATAGAAGAAAGGGATGG
>Ga0179593_1794682_pt1 | contig 13911 bp, 18 predicted proteins | sample CZODoug2_1_08_16_FD_185931 | JGI IMG/M metagenome (GOLD analysis project Ga0179593, IMG submission 185931) | Vadose zone soil fungal communities from Angelo Coast Range Reserve, California, USA - CZODoug2_1_08_16fungal (PacBio error correction) | ecosystem: Environmental > Terrestrial > Soil >...
TCCGCTGACCAGGGGAGCCTTACAGGGTTCGCCGCTCGCCCTCATGAGGGGTGGTGCAGGAGAGAAAAGAAAGGGTCGTCAGTTCCTCTCAAAGAGGAAGACTCGATAATGTTTTTTGCCGAAAGGAGGACCCCCCAGATCCATAGTCCCCCGCGGGAAGGGAAAAGGAGGTTTCAGTCCGGTTGGATAAAAAATGAAGAAAAAAGGGTTTGCCGCCTACAACTTCCGGGTTGAAGGAGAAAGGGGGGAAAGAAGAAAGAGCCCAGGTTTTCCGTTGGATAGGGGGAGAAAAGGAGAAAAAAGGCGGATAGTCCCCTTAATCTGTCTAGCCGAAGGAGAGCAGAAGAGAGTTTAACGGACTCGGGCCCTTAGTAAGGAAGGGGAGAAAGGGGTTTCACACCTGTCTGTCGGATTAGGAAAGAGAAAAGGAGCTCCCTTCTTCCATCAAGAGGGGGAAGTACTAGAAAAAGAAGCACCACAAAGTTTATTACCAGACAATCAGTCCGAGGAGGGAAAACAGGCGTTATTTACAAATCCTTTCATCAAGTTTGATATGAGGAAGAAAGGAAAAAAAAGGGCTCGCTCACCACCCATATCCAAGGAACAGGGAAGGAAGCCTTATTCTTTGGTTGAAGGGAGGTTCTCTTCACTTTTACTAAACTCAACCCCCCCGGAAAAAAAAGCAAGTCTATTACCTGAAGGCGCTACGGAAAGGAAAGAAGTCCTTTTCATCATTTCCGGCTGCGGCCCAAGGCAAGGAAAGGGAAAAAAAACGGAAAAAAGGGGGATACGTTTTTCTTGAGCGCGAAAAGAAATGACGGAAAAAGGGGGCGTGATTTGTAACCTGCAGTCCCTTTAAAACAAAAAAGGGGAGCCCCTGATATACATCCCTTTGATAATCTCGGGAGAAAAAAAAGCAAAAAAAAAAGGGCCCCCATCGCGATCCTGGCTTGACACCGCATGGAAAAAGAGGGGGTAAAAAGCGGTTTTTTACAACTTAGAGCCGGAGAGACTGCGAAGAAAAGAAGAAAAAAAATGCTTCCAGGCCTCTGAAACTGATCGGTGGGTGAAAGGAAGGGGGGGGGGAAGGGTTCTCGATCGGACACATGGGCCGCAGACAAAAGAAAAAAGAAGAGGTGAACCTGACCTGGAACGTTTACCCTCAGTAAAAAAAAGAAAGATTGAGGCCCTTCCTCGAATCACCAAACCAAAATTGTTGGGGGGGGGGGGAAAAAAAAAAGGGGAAAGGGACCGCAGATTTCCGCTTTTTGTGCCGAAGAGTTCCCTTGGGAAAAGAAAAACCAGAGGGGGGGGTGAAACGGTTTTAATTAAATCCACGACAAGGGAAATAGCTCGAGAAAAATATATGGGACCTCACTTGTTGCTTTGATTTCAGAGAAAAAGGGCAGGACAAAAGAGGACGGGACAGCTGCCAAATGTGCCAAGAAGTTAGCAAAAAGGGGAAAAAAACAGGAGCGAAACCCACATTGTTCAGTTGTTGCTTCGAGGAAGGGCCGAAAGAGGGAGGGGGGGGGAGGGTAACGTCATTTCGGACGGAACTAAGACTGGGGGAAGGAAAAGGAGCACCCAATGTGAATCCGATCTGAGGCTTCCATGAAACCGAAAAAAAACAAGAGAACGGGTCAGTCCTGTAAGCATTGTTTACCAGGGCGGGTAACCAGAAAGGAAAACGAACAGCCTCCTACGTTTCCAAAACAGATGTTAAGGAGAAAAAAGAAACGGGAGGTGTGTCAACAGGACCGCGATGGGCAGGGAAAGGGAACAAGAAAAAGGGGGAGGAACTTTCCTCTGCGATTAACACCGGATTAAGGAAAAGAAAAGAAAAGGCAGTCCCCACTCCACTCAGATTCGAAGGAGCATAATAAAGCTAGGAAAAGAAAAAAAAAAAAAAAAAGGGGGGAAGGTCGTGTTTTCCGCAGCATGTGGAAAAAAAAAAAGGGGAAAGGGATGGAAAGGAATTTTTTCCAAGAGAAAGGAGTCAGAAGAAAAGAGGGAAACTCTCGCCGGGTTTGGTAAATACAGGGACGGGGGGGAGGGGGAGGCGAATCTGCCCTTCTTAACAGAATCAGCAAAAGAAAGAAGGGGGTCGTAAACCTGATGTTAGGTGGCGCTATCAAAAGAGAAAAGGAATCGCGCATGAGATCCGCACCTGAAAAGGGGGGGGGGAAATAGCCATGTCCAATCCCTCTTTCACCAGGAAAAAAAAGAAAGGCCACCTTGGTGGGAAGTTCGACTCGCACACCTAACCTAAGGAGGGGAGAAGAAGGGGGGACACTGAATCGTACTTGCAGAACACCGCCACCTGAGGAGGGAAAGAAGGGTCAAAATCCCGAATCACAATTACAGCTTAATGTCAGCTGGGAGGGGGGGCCCAATCGACAGTGTTTTCAAGGATGGAACGCGAAGACCGAGAGGGGGAGGGGAAAAGAAGAAATTGGTCCTCGGTCTCGGTCGCCCACTAGAAAAAAAGAGGGGAGAAACAGGGAGAACTCGTACATCCTTCAACCAAGTAGGCGGCAACAAAAGATGAAAAAAAAGAAGATAGCAACCGACTGAACCGACCGGAAAACGAGGTCCCAGGGGGAAAAATAAAAAAAGATAGACCATCAGGTCTGCACCAACTGAGAGGTCGCTACTGGAGGGGGGAGAAGCAGTTGAACTCCTCTGAATCACGATCAGAAAAGGAAGGAAAAGAAGCGGCGAACCGGGAATAGCCTGGGAACACTGGTCAGCGGGGGAAAGAGGAAAAAAAGACGCTGACATTTTGAGTAACAGAGAGCTCTTCCCTTAAAGAAAAAAAAAGGGGGAAGGGGCCCTATCTTTCAGGGAGGTCACTTATGGAGGGAAAGGGAAAAAAGGGGCACTCGATAATGTTTTTTGCCGAAAGGGGGAAAAGAGAGAGATCAGCTTGCCGGGAAAAAAGAGGGGAAGAAAAAGTATTCCCGACTGCCTCCCCGCGTTAGATCGCCGTGTTTGAAGGGAAAAAAGAGAAAGGGGGGGTAGAACCGGAAGTTCCTCATACTAGCGTTTGGAAGCTAGAGATGGGAGGGGATGTTGACTCGGGATCAGTCCCCCGTACTGTCTCGAGGAAAGAAGGGAACAGAGGAAAGATGAACTACGCGTTCCCTTAAGGATTAGTGATTCGGGAGGGGGAAGAAAGGGGTTTTCAACCAACTGTCTTTCGATCCGAAGAAAAAAAGAAAGAAAGAAAAAGGAAAGAAAAGGTCATCGCATTGTCCGTCTCCCAAATGAAGGAGAGGTTGTTGCGCGGAGGAAAGGAAAAGAGAAAGAAGGAAGATGTTTTACATAGTATCTTTGGACCTGTCTATTGACAAGGAGGGAGGAAAGATGATTGCCGAGCTGGCTAAGGAAAGACGGGGTTACGAAAAACAGATTCCTCCCTGCCTGATCGTGTAAAAAAAAAAAAAGGGAAAGAAGAACCCAGTCCGTACTCGATTTCTTGACAAAAAGAGAAGGAGGAGGGGACAGTCGACGTCGTTATAGAGAAAAAAAAAGAAAAAGGGGAAAAGCTGCGGCCGTCCCGTCGTCTTGGATCCTGGCGGGAACAGAAGGAAAAAAAAGGGGAGAAATGTAGTTGAATACTTTTATTGAGTAAGATCCGGCTTGGGGAGAAAAAAAAAGAAGATCCCTGATATACAGGAATCGCAGAAAGGAGAGAGGGGGGGCCACCGGTTCCCAAGCGATCCTGGTCTTGAAAAAGGGAAGGGGAAAGGGCCCTGCTAATAAAATCTTTGGGGAAACGAGAGGACAGGGGGGGGAAAAGGAAAAGGGACCGCGCAGGTTTCACCCTGCTGGGAGAAGAAAAGAAGGTTTTTGGTCGGGTTGCTTGGAGAGGGGGCGCCCAGCATACAACAGTGGCGATCCATCACAGTAACTTAGTGTCGGGGGAAGAAAAGCCATTCAGAACGACCGCAACGGGGAATCGGGACGGCCCCTTCCTCGAGCAAAACCGGAAAAGGGGGGGGGGAAGGGGACGGTCCGCCGATTGTCCGCTTTTTTGTGCGAATAGTCCCTGGGGAAGGAAAAGGAAAAAAGAAAAGAAAGGGGGGGGGGGCCAGAACGGTTTTAGCTGAATCCAGCACAGGACCCATCTCTCCGAGAAAAAAAAAAGGGAAACCACACGGTGCTGGATTTCATCTAACCGTTTAAAACCCACGAGGAAAAAAAAAAAAGGGGACCACAAAAGCGGACAATCGTCGACATAACAAAAGAAGGGAAAAACCCCCCAGGGGGAGGGGGGGGAGGGGAAAGGGGGGAGTGCCCGTTGATGTCGTTCTGAAAGGAAAAAAGGGAATGGTGATTTATCTCACTTTGGTACGAAAAAGGTGGAATCCGATCGAAGACAAAGGAAAAAAAAAAAAACAAAGAAATCCGTTTCAGAGCCTGAAGCATGGTGGAACCAGAAAAAAGAAAGAAAGGTCAGATTAGGCATTCGTCTAGACCCAGATAAGTTTCAAAAAACAAGGGAAAGAAAGAGGGAAGGGGGTGTCCAAGACAGATCGCGATGGGAAAAAAAGGAAAGGTTTAGACGTTTTCCTGCTTTAGAAGGATTAATATAAAAGGGGGAGGAGCCATCCAATCCAAGGCGGATCTCCTCATAGAGGAAAAAGAAAAGGGGAGGGGAAGGGTTTGTGAAAGTCGGGTCCCAAGCTGTGGCACAAGAGAAGGGAAGGGGAAAAGGGGAGAGGTGTCCGATATATCACGACGGAGGGGAAAAAGGAAAAAAAAAAAAAAAAACTCGCCGGTATTTTGGCTAAAAAAAGGGGGACGGCGGGGGGTGGGGGGAGACATAAATTCGTCCTGGCTGAACTAATCAGGCAGGGCGGAAGAGGGAAGAAAAAGGATATGGTGTTGTCTCAGCCAGGAAAAACCGGTGAAAGAAATAAAGAAGGAGGAAGAAAAGGGGGGGTACAATAGCAGTTCCCACGATCCCTGTAACACTTCAGATAAGGAAGGAGAAGGGGGGCGAACGCGCACTACCTAACCTCCTGACCTTTGGGCGGAAGTACGGACAGGGAGAAAGAAGGAACGTTGCCCTGATCTTGAACCCTGAGAGAAGAAGAGGGAAACAATGCGGGTCAAAATCCCGAAGCACTATACAGGGCTGAAGTGCACGAGGAAGGGAGAAAGTGGCTTTCCAATCTCGAAAAAAAAGAAGTACAGGATGATCCCGCAGTACATCAATTGGCATTGTCTCGGGAAGAGAGGAAAGGGGGGAGGATGACGGGAACTCCTGGAAACTCAACGGGAATTCAACCGGAAGGTGGGAAGGAGGAAAGAAAGGATGGAGGCGTCTTGAATTAGCAACCCGACTAAGACGGAAGGGAGAAGGAAAAGGGGCCAAGCTGACAATCCCTATCCATGTCGGGAAACATTAGCGGAGGAGAGAGAGGGGAACGAATATTGGAACTCCTCTAATCACGAAGCGGAAGAAGGGAGGCGCTCGCGCCAAGGAGCTCTCTGTTAAGAAAAGGGGAAGAGAAGAACAACAAAACCGGAGGGGGAGTAAAAGAAGATTTTCCGCTTACATTGGAGAGGAAGGGGGCGCCGCTGCTCCCTAAAGGGGAATGTTCCTGATAGGGTAGGAAGGAGGATACCAGTTCCTTCTCACTATCAAAAGAATGAATCGAAATGTTTGAGATATTGAGGGGGGAAAACCCCCCCGCTTGGGCCAATCATAGGAGGGGGAAAGGGGTCCTTTCGTTTTGAAGCGGTCAGTAAGGAAAAGAAAGGGCACGCATACAACTCCGGGTTGAAGTAATTTCCGGAAGGGTGAAAAAAAAGGAGAAGGAGCCGGGTTTTTTGTCGGGGAGAGGGCGACCGGAGAAAAAAAGAGGGCGGGACAGTCCCCGTATCTGTCTCGCGGACATGATGAGAGAAAGGGTGACTGCCTCGTTCCCTGCAGACATGGCTCGGATTTTAAAACAAGGGGGAGGAGGTGTCGGATTCGCTCAGGTGCTGGTGACCGCTCAGGCACGGTCCAAAAAGAGGAAAGGGGAAAAAAAAAATCCGCAAATGTCATTATGGGGGGGGTGCGCGTCCCTACCCGAAAAAAAAGGGGGAAGGAAAAAAAATTGTTACAGAGGCTCGGTGAACTTTCTTATTGACAAATCCGGGGAAAAAAGAAAAAAAGGAATGCCCCCGGCCGTATCTTTCGACCATAGAAGAAAGGGGGAAGACGACCTCCTATTCTTTCAGCCATCCGATGAGAAGAAAAAGGGAAAAAAAAAAAGAAAGGGGGGAGAATTTCTGCAAATAACGGAGGGGGGTCCTTCAAGAAAAAAGGGTCTCGGAAACCTCCTTCAGCCTTCCCGAGGAGGAAGGAAAGAGCGGCCCCACGACTTCAAAAGGGGAGGTCGGTGAGATATGGAAGGGGGGGGGGAGCCCGAGGGGATGGATGGCAGTCCCTTTCGCAACAACGAAAAGTGGGAAGGAAGAAAACCGTCCTAAAAGAATCGCGTCCGTTTAAAAGGCCCTTGGTACCAGAGAAAGAAGGAGAAAAGGTCAAGTGACCACTGCGGTATAAAATCTGTTTTTGGGAAGAAGAGGAGACCTGCCCTAATCTCAGAGGGGAACCCCGTCAGGGTGCAAAAAAAAGAGGGGGGGGGTGTCGGACCAGTTTGCTTTGGCGGCGGTTTCATGAGCTCAGAGAAAAAAAAAGAATGCGATCCATCAAAGGAGGAGGGGAGGAAGTGAGCCCTCAATTCAGAGACCTTCAACGGGCCATCCGAGGGGAGAAGAGAAAAAAAAAAGAGGGGGGGGGGGTGTCGCTCCTACTTATTGTGCCTCCGGGGGTCCCGCTTTTGTGGAAAAGAAAAAAAGGGGGAAAAAAGAAAAAGACAACTTGTGCGACAGAGTTGGGTTTCAAACGGTTAGAGGAAAGGAAAGAAAAAGGGGGGGAAAAAGAAAAAGAAAAACAACAAACTTATGAGGAGAAAATAAAGGGGGGAACTCACTTGTGCGGGAGGGAGGAAAAAAAGGAAGGCCAAAAATGCGGCGACACGCCACCTTGGCAAAGGCTCTTCGGCACAAAAAGAGGGGGGAAAAATCGCGTACTTCAAAAATCGAAGTAAAAAGCGAAACCCCACAAGGGGGAAAGGGGGGGGGAGAAAAACGGTGAGGTTGTCGTTTCTGATAGTTTAACGTCCCCATGTACAGAAAAAAAAAAGAAAGGGGGATGTAGCCAATTTATCCTATCGAGCTAAAACCCGCCAAACAACTGGAAAAAAGAAAAGAGAGGGGAGGAACCGGCCTCCCGTTTTTCGATTAGGCCCAGGCTCTACCGAGAAAAGGGGAGATACCCCGCATTGTGGAAGGAGAAGCGGCGAACTGATGGGGGACACAAAAGAAGGAAAAAAACTTGCAAGGGGAAAAAAAAGGGGAAGGGGAAGGGTCTATTATCCCCGGGATTAATATCAGGGAAAGACAGGAGGGGAAAATCCAAGCCGGAATCTTCCTCATATAAATCTATTAAGAGGAAGAAGAAAGGAGGAAGGGGGGGAAAGTTTGAATTCGTTTTGCCCACAAAACTGTGGCCAAAAAAGAAGGGATTGGGAAAGGAAGGTTTCCTATATATCACGACGGGAAAAGAGGAGGACCTGCGGGGGATGTGCAGAAATTCAGAAGAAAGAGGGGGGGGGAGTGAAGCGAATCGCTTGCTTAACTAATCAAGGAGGGAGAGAAAAGGATTGTCTATTGTGTAAACAGCTCGACGGGAGAAGAAAAAGGGAAGGCACCTGGCTGAAACGTCTTTGAAAGGAAAAAGGAAATCTGTAACCACATTTTAATCGGAGGGAAGGATGGTCTTGGGGGAAAAAAGGGGAGGATAACACCTAACCTCCTAACCTTTGCGGAGTACGGAACAATGCGAAAAAAAAAAAGGGGGGGGAAGGGGCGGTCCCCATCCACCTGATAAGAACAACATTGTTGAAAAAAAGAAGGGAAAAAAGGGAAAAGAATTACAGGGCCTGAGGGCACCGTTTCCGGGAAAAGAGAGAAAGAGGGGAAAAGATCATTTCCGCGAGACTAGGATGATCCCGAAGGAAAAAAGGAAAGGGGGGGAGGGAAAATAGAGCGCGGAACGACACCGTCTAGTATGCGGGAACGACACTGAAAAAGAAAAAAAAGTTTTTATGGCGTCAACCGCCGATAGAAAGCTAAAGAAAGAAAAGAAAGACCTGAAACGACCTGTTAAACGAGAAAGGCCAAGAGTGTAGGAAAGGAAGAGGAGGCCAACCACATTATCGAGGATCGCCTACTTCTTTTGAAATAAGGAAAAGAAAGGGGGGGAAATCTCGATTCACTAATCCAGGAAAAAAGGAAGTCACCGCCTGGAGGAGAGAGGACAGCTCTGTTTACTCCAAATGTCAGGGGGGAGAAAGAAAAAAAAGGGGGAGGAAAGATATATATACCGAAAATTGATAACAAGAGAAGGAAGAAGAAGGTGAATGTTGCCTTCTCGTTGATTCGATGAGTTCAGAGAAAAAGAACTCGATCAGTTGGGAAACGACCGATAGGGATTGGGAAGGGGGAAAGAAAGGACCCTGCGTTTTCCGGTCGTTTCAGTAGGGAAGAAAAAACAAAAAAGGGGAGATCGGCGTGTTTGGAAGCCTCCAACTCCGGGGGGGGAAAAGGGGGAAGGAAAAAGACCGCATACTAGCCGTTTGTCCCGTTTTCGAGGGGAAAAAAAAAAAAGGAGGGGGACTGCGGGATCCGTCCCCCGTAATGAGCGACATATATGGGAAAAAAAGGGAGGGAGACGCGTGCCCTCACCCTGTCAATTATTGCTGAGGAAAAAAAGGGGGTGTTCACAACGGCCAGCGGAATTCGCCTAAAGGGAGGGGGGGGGGAAAAGAAAGCGCTCCAGTCGTCCCCATTTCATCGCATTGTCCCCGGGTGAAAAAGAAGACGACCTTCCACAAAGGTGCATTAAAACAACGAAAAGTCCGCGGATCTGAGAGGGGGTGAAGAATCAAGCCCATGGGGGTGGTCGATCGAAGGAGGAAGGGGAAAAAAGGCGAGCTGGCTTCGCGCGCACGAGTCCAATCCGGTTCAGGGGAAAAGGAGTCCAGCCAGACGAGGGAAGGGGAAAGAAAAACTCAACCCCACGACAGAAAGAAGAGGGTCCGGCACGTCGCGGACGTCGACGGAGGGAGACGGAGAAAAAGGGAAAAAGAACTGCGCAAGGCCGTCTTTGTGCCCAAGGGGGAAAGGAAAAATTTCGGTGAGCTCTGTTCGAATGTAGTTGAAGAGGGGAAGGGAATGGCAGTCCTTTCTCAAACGAAAAGAGATCCCTGATCTTAATCCGTGGTGGAGAGAGGGTCCCTTGCCCGTTTTCCCATCGCGAATCAGGGAAAGAAAAAGAGGGGAAAAAGGTAGAATTCTTTAACCTTAGAGGAACGGGAAAAGGAAGAAGGCAGGGTTTCACCATGCTTCCAGGCCTCCTGAACGGATCGTTGGGGGGGAAAAGGAAGTCCGATCGGATCCATTTTCTCCAGCAACAGGCGATCCATCACAGTAAACGTGGGAGGAGGGAGGAAGAGGCAAGAACGACCTCCGGCAAATTCCAATATTTTCGGCCCCTTCCTCGAAAGAAAAAAAAAAAAAAGGAGAAGGGGGGGGACTGTCCTCCCGAAGTCCCGCTTTTGTGAGGGACCCTTTTGAAAATGGAGAGGGGAAAGGGGGGAGAAGGAATCCACACAAGTGAGGGTTCCATATCTCTCTCAAACAACAAAAAAGGGGGAAAAAGGGGGGCTGGATTTCATCTAAAGATGAAAGACGGGCCGCAAAAGCGGCGGACAGAGGGCAAAAAGGGGGGGGAGAAAGGGGGAAAAGGAAAAAGGACCGGAACAAAAAATAAGTAGGAGCGAAACCCCCCGGTTCAGTGTTTGCTTTCGAGGAAAAAAAAAAGGGAAAATGCGGAATGATTTTCAGAGAGAAACGACACTAGTACTGTGATGGAAGGGAAAGGGGAAGAGCGAGCTCCATGAACCTCCTCCAAATCAACTGGTCGGAAAAAAAAGGAAGGAGGGGAAAACTGCGCGGGTACCGTCCAGTTCGATTATTCAGGCGAAAAAAGAAGAGAAGGAACCGCAGTTGTCAATGAGCGCCGCGTCTAACTGATGGGAAAAGAGGAAGAAAAAAAGGTCCTTTTTTAGGACCGAGCATTTATAAACCCGGAGGAAAGAGAAAGGAAGAAAAGAGCCAGTCCCAATCCAAGGCCCGGACTCTTTGCTTCCTCATAATCAACTAACATTCTACCAGAAGCGGAAACGTATCAGTTTGAAGGGGGGGGGGGGGGAAAAAAAGAAAAGAAAATGCCTGCCGCACGGAATTCTTTGAAGAGGGAATCGACGACGTGCATGCAGGAGAAAAGGGAGGGGAGGGGGTTGAGTTCGTAAACTTGTGTGACAAAAAGGGGGATGAAAGACAGGCAGGGCGGAAAGGGTTTTAAAGGAGCGAAAAGGGGGGAAAAAAGATCGTCCGTGGGAAGAATACGACGCGCCAGGGGAGGAAAAGGGGGGGGGAAAAATACCAGTTCCCGACGAGCTGTAACACATTTGAAAGAAGAAAGGGGGTGGTCTGGTCCCCAATCCCTTTGTGGAATGGGAGGGAAGAAAAAAAAGGGGGGAAGGAGTACCAGACAAGCCGATTTAGTGGAATGGAGGGAAAACCGTGAACCGAAAAAGAGACGAAATCCGACGACAGTTTTTGTTTGCAACCCTGGCGGGAAAAGAAAAGAAGGAAAAGTCCGTTCACCTATCTTGGGCCAATCGCCAGGTGGAAAAGAAAACAGATACGGGACTTGATCCCGCAGTCAAAGAAGAAAAGAAAAAAACTACTATTCGCGAACTCCAAAAAGCGAGCCGGGGGGGGGGGAAAGAAAAGAGGAAAAAGGATGGTAGCGCAACACGCCTCCGTCCTCCCCGCTGGGAGGAAGAGGAAAAAAGGCAAGGGGGTCCAGGCAAGATTGACTAGACTAAGCTACAAAAAAAAAAACATTTATCGAGGATTCTATTTTTTTATCTTGGAGAAGGAAGGAGGGAAAAAGAGAAGGCCACATTCACCGATGGAGGGGCCGCCGCTAACCAGGAAAAAAAGAAGGAAATCGCCTCTCAACCACAAAACGAAAAAAAAAAGTGGTTAAACAGAGATCTCATCAGGCGCCTCGCGCCCTCCATGAAGGAAAAAGGAGGTGATTCGAGGAGTTCCACTCTTTTCGTCCAGTTGACAGGGAAAAAAGAGGGATTGTTGCCACCCTGAGGGATTAAAATGGGCCGAAAAGAAGGAAAGGGGGGGCCGGTCAGTTTCCGTCGGTTGCTATCAGACTGAAGAAAAAAAGGGGAGGAGACACTCGGGTTGAAGGATTCCGAGTGGAAAAAAAAAGGTTTCCCCGCAGAAGAGAAGGGGGGAAAGGGGGGTGATAGGGCGACCATAAAATTCCCCTTTCTGGGAAGGAAAAGGGAAGAGCGACCCCTGAATCTTTAAATGTAGGGGCAGCCAATCGCTACGGGGGAAAGAGAAAGGAGGGGGGGGAGTCGAATTTGACCCGCATTTGGGGGAAAGAAAAGAAAGGAGAGAGGGTGCTGGTGCCGAAAACGTTCGCTCCATTCTCAAAATGATAGGAAAAGGGGGAGAAAGGGGGGCGCGTCGACCCTTCCACAAATGTGAATGACCATACCAATCAGTCCGAGGAGGAAGGGGGGAAAGGAGAAGTGTACAAAGCCGTTTCAGCCATTTTCTCTCCAAATGAAATATTCTTTCCCCAGAAGGAGCAAAACCATCTCCAATCCGGTTTACGATAACAGATGGAAGAAAAAAAGGAAATTCGCGAACCGTGAAACTCAACCCCCCCGGAAAGGGAGAAGGGCTCCCCGGCAGGTCCTGCCGTCCAAAAGGGGAAAGGAAACCTTCCTTTCAAGCAATCAGGAAAAACAGGCACTTAGTCTGGGGTGAAAAAAGGGGGAAGGAGACGTTTCGTGAGCTCTGTTCGAATGTAGTGGGGGGAGGAGGGGAGAAAAAATTGGATTGAACGGGGTCAAGGGAAAAAAGCCATAGATCCACTAATAGGAAGAAAAAAAGAGAAAGAAGCGCGTCGTTCCCTTGCCCTGTGGAAAAAAGAAGGAGGAGGGCACGGCTGCGATCATTGACCACAGGTTATTTTTTGAAAAAGGAAGGGGAAGGAAAAGGGGGGGAAGGCCCGCGGCAATGGTTCCACCATTCCTTGAAAAAAAGGGAGGAAGGAATGTTTTGGTCGTCGTTCATGGCTCGAGGGGGATCCATTTTCTCCAGAAAGAAAAAAGGAGGAAAGGGGTAAGGAATGGAAGGACGTTACCCTCATCCAAGAACGACCTCAACTTGTCAATTCCAAGAAGGGAGGGAAAAGAGGGGGGGGTGCGCTCCTACTATTTTGGAAATGTAAGGCCCTTTTTGTGCCGAAAGAAGGAAAGGAAGAGACCAGAAACGGTTAGATGAAATCCGCACAATTGATGTTTCCCATATCTCTCAAAAAAAATCACTTGTTGCTGATTTCATCTAAAAGTTGAAACCCCACTCTGGTTCCGCAAAAAGCAGGGAGGGAAGAGAAAAGAAATACGGGCGGACAGGCCCAAAATAGTATTAGCTAAAACCCCACATGTTTCATGGGTAGGAGGAAAAAGGGGGAAAAACAAACCGTTGAGGTCGTTTCAGGGGGGTATTCCATGTAGGGAGAAAAAAGGAAAAGAAGGATGGTGTAGCCTGGCCATGGATCCGATCGAGCTCCAAAAAGAAAAGGAAAAAAAAGGGAAGCCGTTTCAGAAGCCTGGAACTGTAAAATGCCGCGGTGAGAAGGAAAAAAAGACCCAGGCCTCTAAAGTTCAAAAACAATTTTTAAAAGGAAGGGGGGCAAAGACCCAGGACGCGAGTGTGAAACAGGCAAAAGAAAGCGATTCCTTTTTAGGAAGGGGCCGGGAAGGGTAATCAGGATCTATGGCGTTGTTTTCAAAGTACTCAAAAAAGGATGAAAGAAATAATTCGAACAGAGCTCACCGGGGAGGAGCAGTTTGAAGGCGGGGGCCACGGACAAGAAGAGGGGACACCCAGGGCGCCGGAAGGCTTTCAAAAGGAAGGTTAAAGAGGGAAGGGATCCGCTGACTGCAACACGAAGGAGGAACGGCGGGTGTTTTATTTTCGTAAAAGGGGAAGAGAAGCTGCGGGCGGACATCTGGTTTAGGAAACGGTTGGATATGGGTGGTGAGAGGAAGGGAAAAGAGAAAGCGATCCGCACCTTGCTTTGAACGGCTTTTGTCATGGAAGGGGAAAAAAAAAAGAGAGGACGCGGACTGTTTGTCAGTCATCCCCTTTTGTGGAAGGGGAAGGGAAAGAAAAAAGAGGGAAGGACAATGCGAGAATGGTACTACCTTTATCGAACCGTTGAAAAAAAAAAAAGAGAAAGAGCGAATCCGACAGACATTTGTTGGAAAAAACATGCGGGGGAAAAGAACGAAGAGAGGACAAAGAGGCGGTCCGTTCACGAGCGTGGCTTGCCAGAGGAAAAGGGAAAGAAGGGGAAAACCCAGATACGGGACTTGATCAGCAGGAACAGCCAAGGGGCATGGGGGGGAGAGCGACAAAACGGCTAGTATGCGTAACTCCTGTAAGACTCCGGAAAAAAAAAAAAAAAAAAAAAAACGCCGCTCTCACCGCGGGGAGGAAAGGAAGGAAAAAGGGGGAAAACGAGGTCCAGGGCAGCTTTGACTTATATCGGAAAAAGAAAAGGCAAACAATTATCGAGGATCAATACTGAAAGGGAAAAAGGAAAGGAACTGGACGAAATAGTGGGAACTCCCTCGCTCCAAGAAGGAGAAAAAAAAAAAAGCGGAAAAAAAA
>Ga0179593_1422173_pt1 | contig 13910 bp, 14 predicted proteins | sample CZODoug2_1_08_16_FD_185931 | JGI IMG/M metagenome (GOLD analysis project Ga0179593, IMG submission 185931) | Vadose zone soil fungal communities from Angelo Coast Range Reserve, California, USA - CZODoug2_1_08_16fungal (PacBio error correction) | ecosystem: Environmental > Terrestrial > Soil >...
TAGTCCGGAGAAGCTATCGAAGTAAAAAGTACCTCCCTGGAGAGAAGAAAGGAAAAAGGTCCATAACCAAAGCATACCGGCCTAAAAGTACTCCCATCTAACAAAGGCTAAAGCCACGACGGGCAGATAGAGGGGGAGAGGAAAAAAAAGTGGTCAACGAGGCAAGGGGAAAAAAAGGGGAAAAAAGAAAACTTCCAAAGAGAAGGCAATCGGAACAAAAAAAGTAGACCCCAGCACCGTGGAAAGAACAGCAATCACGGCCGCTGAAAAGAAACTAAGCTAAACACGAACGCAGCTTGTTCTGGAAGGGGGAGATACTCAAAAGGGAACGGGGATTACAGGTAGAAAAGCTCCAAAGAAAAAATGCCGCAGATCCGCGCAAGCAGAAGTATCGATGGGCGTCTCATGCGTCGCGTTCAAAGGGCCTGCTTACTTCAGAAGGGAAAACGAGGGGCGCAGAAAGAACAAATGGAGCCGATCCGCCCACGTGGACAGAAGGAGTCGAAAAGGGAACACGCCTGCCTTCCAGGTTTATTCAACTCCAGAAGACCAGGTCAGGAGAAACGGGAAGGGGAATACAGGGTTGAAATAAAGGGAGAGGAAGACATCGAAGGTCGGAGCATGTGTCAAGGTCGCCGCCGTCGGGTCAGAGGAGGAATTCGTAAGGTGCAGGAGGGATAGGGAAGAGAAAAAGAAGGATCCTTGCTCAGAAGCGAACGATGCTGGGCTGACCATGCAAAGTCGCATTATTGACACCGTCCAAAAATGCTGGCACTGGTCAAGTTCAGGGTGAGGGTCGTATCTCTGCAGAACTGAAGAAACTGCAGCACGAAGGGCAGGGGAAGAAAGCGGGTGGCTCTACATCGGTGGGGAAGAGGACAAAAATGAAGAACTAATACGGAGAGGGAGCTAGAACGCGGTTGGGTGGAGTAAGGGGAGAACGAAAATTAAGGGGGCAAAAGTGGGGACCAAAATGTTTGAAAATCAAACCTATAATTCCGATGGGGGGTGAAGCTTCCGAAATCCAAACGAGAAGGTGCCAAGAGAGAGAAATAAAGCAGTCGGGGACAGACCGACTATCTCGTCCGGCAATTATCAAAGAAGTAGAAGATGAAGATAAAGTGGTAAAAAAGTACCGAAACGACAATTGAGAAAAAAACCGAAGAGAGTAAGGAGGGAACCGATCTCGAAAAGGCGTACAAAAGCAGAAAAAAGGAGTTTCTGCGTCGGAGCCGGAAGACGACGGCCTCCGATGCCTTGGGGGGGAAACGGAAGAAGAGAGGCGGCAGGAAAGATTGGAGAAACAAAAACAGACAGGAAAGGAAAAAAGGCTACGCTTGGACCGACCAAGTCCACCTAACAGCTCCAGGTCACGGACGGCAAGGGACTTGCTTTCTCTATCCGGGGGGGCTGAGAGATGATAAAGGGACAATTCAAGGCACCACATGTATATTAGGGTACTACTGGGGAGGACCTCTATGACAATCCTCGACGTATCAACAGATCATGGTTAGTCTTCTAATCAAAAAGGAAGCGGTGGCAAGGTAAACTCGAAAAGGAGACAGGAAGGTCATTCAAAAGGGGGAGGGGGGGGACTAGTAGAAGAAAGGAGCCTCAAAGGCCGATCAAGCGGTGTGGCTGGCCTATCAGCAGTCATACCATTAATGAACGACGAGCTAGGACTACGAGTAAGGGGGAGAGCGTTCCGGGAGAAAGCAAGGGTGCCGCTGATCTACGGCAATGGGTGATTAGAAGCAAGGGGGGATACTTCGAGAAGCAGCGGCAGCAAATGGTGTGTTCAGAATGCTTCACGGAGTGAAAGGAGAAACGAGGGATGAATTTAAGAGGGGGAATTGAAAAGGACGAACAGGAGCCGGACGATCCCTGAACGTTCATCTCCATCCGTTTCACCGGCGAGGATTCAAGTGGAGGAGGGAGAGAAAGAAGAAGCGAAGTAAGGCAGTCCATGGGGGAAGAAGGAGATAATGGAGAAAGAAAAAAATGCTCGGCCTCGCGCCTGGTCCAGACCTGGGTTCGACCCGGCCATGACCTTGAACAAATCCCCTGCACACTTGTGTTACCAAAAGATATATAGAGAAAGATATGCGTACCCAGTGGAAGAGGTGAGGGAAGGTCAGGGGAAGAAGAATCCAAATAGAGAAAGCCATGCCGGACCTCGTCTAATTCAATGTCAAAAAAGGAGAAGGCCATTCACAGAAAGGGTAAAAGGAAGCCATAGGGAGGTACGGACGGAGAGGAAGAATTGGATCTACCTTCCGAAAAAAATGAGGGGTGGGAAGGACACACCCGAGAAAAAAGGGGACCTTAGCGTATGCGCTGTCGGCGGAATGCGGCAGGAGACAATCTCTCACAAAACACACGGAAGAAAGGGAGCCGCTGAAAGGAAAAAAGATCATCAGAATAAAGAAAATCTGGTCCAACGTTGGCCCCAGGAACAATAAGAAGAGGGAAAGAGATGAAACCCGGATCGACCGAGAAGACGAAAAAAGGAGAGTTCTTCCTGGTCAATCGATGAAGGTTGCAATATTCAAGCTTCCGAGAGGTAACTTCGGACTGTTCCCTAAGGACACATGGCTTTTCAAAAAGAGTGGGGGAGGGGATATACGTGAAAGGAAGACACAGGAAAAGAGTGAAAAAAGCATATATTCGTACCGCATAAGCCGGACCCCGTTGCAACAGGGGATTGCTTAAATTTGACTGGGGGTGTTGGCGGTCAAAAAAAGGACGGAGGACCAGACGAGAAGAGACGGTCACGGATAAAAAAGCTCCAGATCCATATCCTCTAATAAGCCACCAGGGACGTCCGGCAGGCGAGTTCCTAAAATACGCCTAAAGGAAAGATAATAGCCTTTGACAAGAAGGGGGGAGGTGGAACAAGAGGGTGAGGAAAATCCTGCGAGAAGCGGTACTTCCCATAAAAGCACCGAATAGAGTCGGCGCCGTTCCCATAATTCGGAAGAATCTCGGGAAAACCAAATAGGAAGAACTAGAGAAGGCAGGAAGGTCGAGAAGAAAATGGAAGGGGGAAGAAGCAGGCCAAAAATGATAAACAGCGCCCGCAAACTGATCGACACATGAGCTCGGGCTTACATAATTGGATGGCTTTGTCAAAATCCAAGGAACAGAACGAAGTAGCGGGGAAAGGGAGGGTAGAAGCGTGGAAGGAATTCAATAGAGAAAAGCCACCGACTTTCCGTACTGCTGTAACGCAAACGGGGAAAAGGGACAAAAAGAGCGTTAGGGGAAATCCGAGACAGAGCGCCTTCAGAAGGGAGGGGAAAGAGGGGAATCTTAGGAAGAAACATACCTCCATTCCTGGGGGAAAGGGCTTGCCGGGGGGTCAAAAAAAAACTCACCAGTATCTCGTCAAAGGAATTTTCCCCGGCACAGTAAAATGTTCATATGTTGGGGAACTTTGGTCGGACCAGCAATCCGCCGCTGGAAAATGGGCTTGTTAGGGTTTGGCAAGAAGCCCAAGAGAAGAAGAAAGGAAGCCCGGGGATGAATTTACCCACCATGCATCTGAGTCCGTCGTACCTTGGTATGCCTACGAAGGAAAAGCCTGGGGTAGGGGGGGATGAAGTAGTGGGGAAAAGAGCCTTTGAAGTAAGGAAATCTCGGTCAAGCAAAAACGGTTCGTAAAAAAAAGCGTATCTTCGACCGAAGCAGATCCTCAGAGAGTTGCAGTGACGAGGTTCGGGGCGGCCAAGCAAAATCAGGAGGGATCGAAATAATGCTCATTGATCTCATTCAGAGAACAAACAGATTCACCAGTAGAGCAGAGTCTTTCTGAAACAGGAGGGTGAACGAACAAGGAAGGAAAGACTACACCCAACCCGAGCAGTAGCTCTCCAATCTGACGTAGTACGACGGGAGTGGGGAGAAAAAAAAGTAAGAAACATTTCTCTCACATATGATGAAAAAGGAAGGGATGAGGTATCTACGTAGAGGAAGGAGGGATGGAAAACCAACATAAGCGACAGTTTGAAAAAACAATCAAAGGTGCCTGGCTAACTCATTTCGCCATCAAGGCCTCCGAAGCTGTAGGGGAGTCTTCAATTAAATCAGGGGAAAGAGATCGAGAGCAAATTGCTGCGGAAACATAACCGCTACGACAAGAGGAAGGCCGCACCCAAGAAAAAAGACGAAGAGGAGAAGAGGGGGCACGTTCTCCTCCGGATGAAAGAGCGGGCTGCCAAAAGGGAAGAACTGAATGAGTGGAATAACCTGGAAATCAAATTCGGAAATCTGGCCCCCCAGAGAAAACCGGCAACTTGGTCGGGAAGAAAAGTTCGGTCGTGAGCCCAAGGGAAACGGAAAGAAGCGGCCAGGCCCAAGAAGGGGGGGAGGAGGGAGACCGACGAGAAAAAAGGCGCAACGGTTGAAAAAAAGAGTACATTCAAAGAGAAAGACTGTGGGGAGACAGGGAGAAAGAGACTAAAACCGGTTCAAGAGAGGGGAACTCCATCTAAAAAAGAATTGCTAGCTTTCCGGTGCTTGCCAAGGTATTGAGGTCGGAGATGTCGGACTTTGAAGTAACAAAGAGAGAGCGATGGAAGGGATGTTGAGGGGGGGGGAAACGGAGGGAAAGTTCCATAGGAAAAAAACAACATGGCAATCGATCTTGCGCTTGAAGCTACGCACCGAGGGGGAGTGGGGAGTCTTGAAGAGGACGAAGGGGGGGGGTACTTCAAAAAACGAAAAGTCTCTGAGAAAAAACGAAATGTGACAGGATCTTCTCGAGAACTATATCTCTCTCACAACACAATTAAAAAAAAGATCGTCCTAGATTCAGAAATGAATAGGTGCCCCCGGGAGAGCGGTCAAAGTCGACGCGGGGCAGGGAACCCAAGCCGAAAGAAAAAAACAATCCAAGCGCTATGTAGAGTTCAGCCGGGCAGATCTCGGGAAAGGACAGTTTCCAAGGAAGACTGTGAACATCACAAGGCAACAAAAAGAAGATAGAGGCAGAGGGGGGAAGAGAAAATCGACCCCATCAAGGGACCGAAAACAATCCAGGACGCTGAACAAGGAAGCTAGCACTCTACGCCGGTCATGATAGATACGCCCCTGGAACCGTGGGGAGTCGTCAATACATGTACCGACCCAATCACCGATCAGATTTGAAGGGAAACGAGAGAAAAAGGAGACGGATCGGGGGAAGGAAGAAACCCCCCCAAAAAAAAAAAAGGGGGGTCCCCCACCAACCCTGCCCACCCATGGGTGGGGGCACAACCCCCCCCTGGGTCCCCCCTCCGGGCATCGTATCAAGGAGTTAGAAAGGGAAAAAGGTAAGACGACGAAAAGGGGAAGAGCTCTTCCATATTAAACGGAAGGAAAGGGGGAAACGACCATAGAGAAAGGGGTTTATCCGCAGCATACCGGAGGGACGTCTGATTGCATACGATCTACGCGGTCGGGATGAGTCATCATTCTTTCCTCGAAAGAGTCACGATATCGGAAGAAAAAAGACACGGGGCGTTCGGAGAAAGGAAAGATCCTGGGGAGATAACGACGATTGACGGTCAGGGCCATGCCCGCGCATTAGGGAAAAACAGCAAACGCGAACTGGTAGTCTATGGTTCTTGTACGAAATCGCGGAAAAAAATCCTGTAAAGAAAGGCACCGTGGCAACGCTGGTGCAGCGACATCAGGGGATGAGGATCCGAAAATTCACGACGTGGGCCGATCAGTATGGGCGTTGAAGCTAAGGGGTTTGGGTGAGGGAAGGGGTGCGGATCCAATTTTGGGAGGGAAGGACAATCTTGTGAGATAATATAATGCCGCGGTGGGGGGGTGAAGCTTCACAAGTCAACTATACTTCGAAGGAGCAGGAGATATCCATATGGGTGAGCACCGCAAGGAAACTAGATACTGAAAAAAAAAATCGATTATGAATCTTAAGAATACTGTGGACTAAGACAGAGAAGGGAGTGAACTAGAGATGGAGAACTACCCGTATAGACTCCCCTACTAAAACACCTCTACCCATGCCTAGTTTTACTGGACATACCGGCAGACGGAGGTACTACAGTACGAAGAGGCATTTTGAAAGGGGGAGCCTTCTTAGTCTGCATGGAGAGTTGGGGTGCACCAACAAACTACAAGACCATGAGAAAAAACCAGCGGCCCTTCTAGCTTTTACCTAACCCCGAGACACTCTCATGAAGTTAAAGGAACAAATGAAGAGGGGTCTGCGAGAAACGGGCTGTAAAGCTATTATCACCTGCAGCACTTACCGCACCTCATGGTAGATCCTGCCGGCTTGGGAGTCCGGGGTACCTATATGAAAACTCTACGGAAGGAAGCTATTGGGAGGCACAAAGGCGCCTCACCCTATGTGGATTCAAGAATAATGGGCTCTCAACCAGTCTGCAAACTTCGGTTGCAGGAGGGAAGTGTTCGAACAAGGAAAGAGAAGAAACGACAAAAGGAAAGTAGTTCGGGGAAGATAAAAGCGTCAGAACCATTCCTTGACAGACGGGGGCTCGGCTACTATCGGGAACTTCTGCATGCTAAAAAATGCCCATCTTATAGAGAAATTGAGTCATACAAGAAAACTGGAATACGGAGGAGAGAGCCGGCATCGATGTTGTAAAAGATGAAGGAAAGGATGTAAGGAGAAAAGATCTAATTGAAAAGAAACTTCTAGAAAGATTAGCGCCTATCCTGACAAAGAAAAAAAGAAAGGGCACATCACTCAAATTAGTGTTACAACCTTGCTAAAGGAGGGCGTTAGGAGAAAATGAAAGGACACCAACAGAATCCTGCATTCCATGGTGGCGCGAACGAGGTGGAGCTGCAGATCCTCGTCTCTTACAGCTCTGGAAAACCAGAGGCCGGTTTTAGGGAACACAGGGCAAGGAAGGTAAAAAATCATAAAGAAAAAGGGGGGGGGAAAAGTCTAGAGAAGGAATAAGGAACTGGCCCTGGGACTCGTTCGTCCTTGTTCGAACTGGAAGGACATCAAAGCGCATGGCACGGAATTTGCCATCTCTAAAAATTACGGGATCATGAGACTGGACTAGGCCGAAGGCTAAATTGTACAAGAAAAAGAGAGGGGAGTACTTGATAGAAGATCCGGGGAATTACAGTCCTATGGCGATTGTCTTGGCCCCGACGCGGACAAATGGCCGTTATGCAGGGAATGCCGCGGCATTGGCGCTCCATATCTCTCACAAAAAAAGAAAACCCCGGATGCAAAAGAGGATGTAAGCGCGGAAAGAAGGGGAAACCCCGCCGAGCCAAGATAGAAAGAGAAGCAGGTTGGACAGAAAAAAAGAAAAAGGCCTGTAGATTCCCGTATCGCAAAAGCAAAAAAAAAATAACGGCTGGCTTCTCTTCAGTGTCAAATCCGCGAAGGCAAAAGAAAGATTCAGGACGTAATCAGCCCAAATGAAGAAGTTCAAGCCGCCCCATTGGAGGGAGGCCTGGTTGATGATCGGCATTTTACGAACTTCCCTGAACAGCTGGCAATTTCCGAATAGATTCATGGACGCTAAAGGTTAAAACATGTTAGAAAAATGGTAGTCATGGGAAAGGGAACGGTCTGAAAACCATCCTTCGAAAGAAAGCGTGCCGGTAAAAAAGGCCCCACAAAAAAACAGGGACTAGCTGCCCCGCCCCATACCAAGCAAGGACCTGACAAACCAAGGAAAGTACTAAAGCGAGGCCTTAGAGCGCTAACTCCATAAAACCTCCTCGCCGGTGCCGACTTGTTGAGAAGGTAAGAACAGGAAGGAGATAAAGATCAGGCAGAAAGAGAAGCGACCATAGAAAAGGTATGAAAGCGGAAAGCGTCCCAGAAGGGGATTACTGCAGCTGTGGAACCCATCGATGCACGAAACAAGGGACGAAGTGAAGGCAACCCCCAACCCCCAAAAAGGGGGTTTTGGGGTTTGGTTAGGGGGAGAAGGGAAGTTAACGGGGAAGAGAAAGACCACCTTCCTGCTGAGCTAGGAGCACACCCTGATCTCTGTCGTCCTGATATCGTCGGTCAATGATGTGAGGCGACCGGGTGAAAGCGAAAAAACAGAATGGATCGTCCTTTATGGATGAAGAGGGGGGAAGCAGAAGAAGAAGACGCCACCGAAGGTGAAGCAGCGCGGCGCCGAATGCTTTCCCTGAACAAGAAAGGAGACGCAAGACGAAAAAGAACGCAAACGGCGAACTGGCAGAAAAAAAAAAAAAAAAAAAAGTTAAAAGGGAAAGATCAGCCAGACTCTCCAGTTACGTGGGGTCCGGGAAGGTCTGGCATGGATGCATCTCGAGAACAATCGAGGAGAAACGAAAGGGAAGGTCCGGGAAGAATATGAGTGAGCGGTGTGGAAGGACAAAGCCCGGCCGCTGGGGCCAAAAAACAATCGGGGGTTGGTCAGCAAAGAGCAAAAGGACCGGGACCAAAAGGAGGCAATTTTACACAAGGAAGAGGGAGGATACTAAAAGTCTATCCGAACGCCGAAAATATCAAGATTAAAGGTCTAAGTAGTGTGACGAGCTCCGTTATAGACGCAGAGAAGGGTCAATAAAAAATTCGGCATAGGAATGTCAGAAGATGCTCCTCGCGCGACTGGGGGAAGGCGGAAAAGGACGTAACAACCAGCATCTTGAGAGATCGCGCTGGGCAAGGAGCTTGACGGCGTCACGGCACAAAAAAGGCTTCTCGGATTTCTTCAGGGGGGATTTACCGAACACTGAAGAGAAAAACGACGACAACCAAAGAGAAGTCTCTGAGAAAAAAGAAGGAAACGTACGTCTTGAATTGCTCGGTAAGCGAAGACCGGAGGAAACAGCGTCAAGGCCGCTGAATAGCACGTCGTCTAAAAAAAGATTCCGAAAAAACAGAACCCTTTTCGGGAGGAAGGGAGGGAGGTGCAAGAAAAAGAGGTGCTACGGCTGGAAACCCGAAATCCCCCCCGAAAAAGGAATTCTCAAGATCAATCTGTCTCTAAGAAAAGAATGCATTGCTGGGACGAAGAGGAACGACTGGGTAGGGAGGAGAAAGGGGGGAAAATTGAAGCCGGGACAGGACCAACTAAAGGCGTAGTGGCAGAAAACCTTCAGGGGATCAGCCGATGCCGGCGGCATGAAGAACATGTTTAAGGAGAAGTTATAAAAGGAAAGGAAGAGGGATATGGCCGGGTCTACAGCCCGGGCACGTGGCATTGGCGCATGCTCTGCTACCCGCTGCTAAGGAAGGCAGACTGGGGGGAAAGGACAGCGCCGATGGCGATCCCAGAGAGAAAGGGGAAAGGGGGAGAGGGAAAGAAGGAGGAAAAACAACGCGCGGTCCTTGGGTGCGAGACATTGTCATGACGCGCCACCGTTCCAAAGCGGTATAAGCCCGAAAAGATTGCGATCTTCTATCTTAAGGGGAGGGCAGCTTCAAGGTAAGGGGAGTACAGGAAAAACATTTGATGGGTCTAAGTGCCGGCTGGCACCCGAGCGCGCGAGCAACAGGGTGATGACATTATTTCCCTTGGACATCGACACTGGGAGAGAAAAAAAAGAGCCCGTCGTGCAGAAAAAAGAGAAAGGGTTGAGCGGGCGAAGGCGTGTTCCTTGGGGGTTGTCCCCCCGGCGAATAACTTAAAATAACGGGCGGAAAAGGTTTCAGAAACGAGGCTCCTTCACGAATATCTAGAGAGAAAAAAACCACCAACTGATTGAAGGAAGAGAGGAGAGCGAAGAGGAAAACCTAACCTTTTCCGCCCCGTTCATCAGGCCGCATCGCCGCGGGGCAGAAACAAAAAAACAAGTCACCACCTCGCCGAGGACCATATCAAAGCGTGAGGATGGAGAGGAAGAAGGGCAGAGCAAGGGGAGAGACATTGTATTGAAAGGAAAAAAAAAAAAACAAAACCAAAAAAACGGTCCACCATAACCATCACCTCCTCTTAAAGAGAAAAAGCTTCACCGTCGGAAAAGTAACGTGCCAGACCAGTAAAGAAAAAAGGGGGGGGGGGGGGCGGGGAACCGCACCTAGAAAAGAAGGAAGGCGTTCGAGGGATAGAAACAGCCAAATGGAACCGGGGAGGAAATTCCCACCATGTCGCCCAAGACCGCGCGATGCAGCAATATCACTCTCCGACCGGGAGTCGATGGGATCGGGGGGAAAGACGGCGCGGAAGTACAGTACAGTAGATGGGAGAAAGCGGGGCGAAAACAGACATTTCGACTATCCGCCCACGGAAAATGCACTGGCGGCGATTCCGGCGAATCCAGGTTATGAAGCCAACTTCACTTTAAAACAAAGAAGCAGCGGAGGAGCGGGGGAGAGGCCCTCAGAGAGAGGCGGGGCGGGGGCACGCGTCTCTACCGCGTCGTTCCTCTATCGAAAAGCAAGAAAGCGGCGGGACCGCGATATCAGGGGACATTTAGAAATCACGAAAGGGGAGGGCGTACAGGAAAGAGCACGTAGGGAAAAAGGGGGCCATCACAGGGAAAGGGGGACTATGTCTGTTCGGAATCGCGCAGACGCACGAGCTACGCCGAAGGACGTTCAGACGCTTTTTCTCTACATCAGAAGATGGGGAACGAGAAATTAAAAGAGTGAGACAGTCATGAGTGGGGGAAGGGAGAAGGAGAGGGGTGTGGGAGCTCCGTTTTTGATGACTCCAAGGGTACGTACCTACAATCGTTAAGTAAAAGACAAGAGAAGTCAAGAGTGGGGGGAGAGGAAGGGGAATCTAACGGAAAGGGAAAAAACGATTCTCATCCAGCTGCTTGAAGAAAACCCGACTATCGATCCGGCAGGGTCCCTCGAGAAGAAGAGAAGGAAGACGTTAAAGAGACTACCTCAGACCAATTGAGGGGAAACTGGGGAAAAAAGACAAGCTAAGACCCGTAGCTGACGCCCCGAATTGAAAAACCTATGACCCAGTCCTAGGGGGGGGGAGGCTTCATACGACGGTACTAAAAAAAGAAGAATTCTTGGAAAGGGACGGGAGTTTACTCGGAGGGATCTGGGCGGACAAACACAAAAACATTAATACCCAGCGGCAATTCTCGCGGGGACCGACCAAGAAGCAAGAGAAGGACATGGGACAGGGGGAAGGAGAAAGAAGGGATGACTCTTTTTCTCGCGAGTATCCAGGAAAAATCCCGTAAAAAGGGAGATTACAGGTCCTTCTAGGGATGCAGGTCACCTATATTCCAAGAGACAGGAGTCCTTCTACAGAGGGGGGGGGGGGCAGGGGGAAGTCCTCAAAAAAGGAAAAAGTAATGCATTAAAGGCAACCAAGCATCAGCAAAGTCTGTGTTCAAGGGCTATGCGAATGTCAAGGCAATCTTAAACACTCAAAGCCGGGGATCACGCCGTGCGGGACTGCGGGTCGAACACTGAAGAAAGAAAAAACCTATCTCTGCGAAGAAGAAAGGGGGGTGAAATGCAGATCACAAGAGGACTTCTGAATCTACTGGCCATTGGCAGCCTGAACTGGCATGCAGGAGGGGGAGAAAGATCATCTATTGGGGTCTCTAAGAAGAGAAGAGGGACGTGCTAAAAGAGGGGAGACTTGGCGAGTACCCTTGCAAGGTACTAAGGAGCCGACTATCAAAATCCGTCACATCCCAAAAGTCTTTGGAAATAAAGGCTTCAGTTGTCGGAGCTGAGAATGAACCCTCTAAGGAACTGCAGGAAAGGGGGAGAGGTACCGGAGGGAAGGGGAAAAAAGGTTCTTCAGAAAATCAGCGACATGACTCCGCGCGCTGGCCGACAGGGGGTACAACTGACCCTTGAAATTACATGGAAAAAAAACCTTCAAACGGTTGTTAAAAGAGAGGGGGGCAGTACTAAATCTAGGAGGAAAGGGAAGCGTGTCTGGCAGAAAAAACGGTCATCAAAGCTGCTAAAAGAAGTGCAACTTATTGCCATAAAAGACGATCCTGGCTCCTATCCTAGAAATGAAGCGATTGACCAGCAAGCAAAGGAGGACGGGAGCTTGCTCGGTCAGAAGGAGAACAGAAGAGAGAAATGGGAAGGGCCCCGAGCATAAAAGGGGTTACTTTAGGAGGAGCTGCGCTCATTCCTCAACATCTCAAAACTAAAAAACAACAACAAAGGAGAAGGGGAGAGGGAGTATTAGAGAGAAATGCCCGGGGAAACTTACTCCAGACTAAAGGCAAATCAGTGGAGAAGGGGGGAAAGGTCAAATAAAAGCCGGTAGATTCCCCGGAATATCCGAAAAGCTCGCAGAAACGCGCGGTGCGGCCTGGGCATCGCGTAATTTCAATAGTCAGGCGCCGGAATCTGAAAGGAGAGTATGGAAGAAGTTAAACATGGCTTGTCAATGGGATGATCTTAGGAGAAGAACGGCCAAAAGAGGAAAGAAGAATATTATTCGTAAAGCAATAGCCTTGAACACAGGTTTCAATATTATTGACAGGTCCAAGTTGAAAATAAAGCCTTCCGCCAAAAGGGAGGCCGAGAATGTCGAGAGAAGCACCATCTCAATCCCCCCCGGGAAAAAGGTCCACCCCCCAAAAAAGCCCCCACCCCCCCCAAAAAAAACAAACTTGGAAAAACTGCCGGAATGGGCGAAATGTTAAAGGAGAGGAGGGGGAAAGGACATTCCAAAGAGGAAGCACACGACGTTGGAGATTTGTAACCGAAATCGTCCCCGGCACTTCGCAGAAAGTCCTCAAACCCATGCTCAAAACGGATAGCTAGAGTGATCAAACAGAAAAAAAAAAACCCCAAGAGGAAAGGAAAAGAGGGAAACAAGAGAAAAGGGAGAGAAGCATGCCAGTTGCTGATCAGCACATGTTGTGCCGGAATCAGCCGTCACCTTCGCTGAACTGCAGAGCAAGTCAACTGAGAGGGATAGGAGCTAGTAGGTCAAGGAAGGGGGAGGACTCTGTTAAAAGAAAAGAAAAAAAGAAGGAGAAAGGGGGTTAAGGAGGGAGGACAAAGCTTTCCGCAAACCTTCGAACATAAAAAGCACCGAAAAACGACGTTGACCGAAGGTCTGCGCCGCCGGCATGATTAAATGGAAAAACCTCTGGAGGAGGAGGAAGGAAGCACCATCGAGAAGGAGGAATAGATTGTCATAGAGGGAGCATTCACCAGACTCTCAACCATGCTGCCCGGAGCTCCTTGATCAATCAAGGGGAACGAGCACCAGAAAGCTACAAAGCCGTCAGGGGAAAGTCCGGTAAAAATGGGGGAATGTATGTAGTCTGTCAAAAGGCACCCAAAGGAGCCGGCCGGGCTCAATGTCTGTAAGGGTTGGGGGGAGAACCGACATCCGCCGAGCAAAAGGGAAAAGGACAGGTGCCCCAGGTCAGAAGGCAGGAAGAAAAGAGAGGAAGGGAAAGGAAATATGAAGGTCGAGGTAAGGAAGTAGGAAGGCTTCCGGTTCGAACGCCGATCACGTCAATGACTGGTCAGGAGGGAGTCTCAAAAATATTCAGCAGAGACTAAGGATACTGGCCAAAGATGAAGGGAGTATAGGAACAGCTGAGGGGAGAATCTCGCTTGGAGGAGACGTTGACGGTGCGTCAGAGGACAAACAAATAAGCAAGTTCCATTCGCGGAGGGAGGAAAAACACCACTTCGGGGAACAGACACTTCCTTGGGAAAAACGACAGAACCCAAAAAGGCTCAAGAGATCCAAAGCAAAAGAGCGTAGAAAGGCGTGAAAAACTTTCTCGGGGGATAGGGGAGAAAGAGGAGCAACAAGGGCGAAAGGGAGAAAGTGAAAGTAGATCTTCCGTGCTGCCTCGATGAACGACCGAAAAAAACATTGCGGCCGGGAGTAGTGAAAAGCATTGCGCCCGGCATGACGAAGAAATCGGCTTTGGGTGACCGAAAGGGGAAATTCGGGCTCCGACAAGGGAAAGGATACTGCCGGATAGGATAAAACGCTGCGAGACGGCTGAGCAAAGAA
>Ga0179593_1453733_pt1 | contig 13910 bp, 17 predicted proteins | sample CZODoug2_1_08_16_FD_185931 | JGI IMG/M metagenome (GOLD analysis project Ga0179593, IMG submission 185931) | Vadose zone soil fungal communities from Angelo Coast Range Reserve, California, USA - CZODoug2_1_08_16fungal (PacBio error correction) | ecosystem: Environmental > Terrestrial > Soil >...
AAAAGTGAACATTGAACACGAGGGGAGGGAACGAGAATGGATACGTTACGTGATGTTTGTGAAAGGTAACACGAAAGGGATCCTTTACGCAGTAAAAAAAGGCGGGCGGGTTAAAAAGTCAGGTCCGCGGGGTGGGAAAAAAGGGGTCCAGGGTGAAAAAAAGGAAAAGGTTAAAATGGGGCCAGTCCACTCAAAGACGGGCACGGCAAACACTCGGGAAAGCCGTCGGAATTGGCAAAAAATAAAAAAGAACACCATTACGAACGGCCACAAGCAATTGCCCGAACAAATCATTGAATTTCGCCAAAAAGAAAAGGGGGTTGATAAAGTCTAACATGTTAAGGTAGGAAAGAACGTAAACTCAAGGAGAACCGTTGTTGAGTGGGAACTAAATAGGGGCCACATGGAATATCCCTGGCAAAAAAAAAGGATACCGGCGACGTCAAATGGGGGTTGGAAAAAAATGGAAGGGGGAGGAAGGGTCATTAGTTATTAATTTAACCCTTGGTCAAAAATGGCCGAAAAGGGAGAAAAGGAGAACGTATAACTCAAAAAAAGAAGGGGGCCCGAGGAAGGGGGACCAATAGGACAGTGTGAAAAAAAAAAAACCCCATTTTTCAAGATTCAATAGGGGTGGAAGGGATCCAAGCATTATGCCCCATAGCAGTCTCTCGGAGACCTTGTGTCCTGCCTCTCAGGAAGAGGGACGTGAAATGGGCAGAAGAAAAGATTTCTTAGCGAATGAACTTTTACCACAGAGAGCGCCGAGGAAAGAGGGGCGACAATTTGTTCCTTGGGGTTCAGGGGTAAACCGGGAAAAAGCGGCATGTTTCCATCCCTGAAAGGTTGTTGGGAGGAAAAGGAACAGAGAGGGGGGGGGAGCCAAAGCCCGTGCTCGAAAAAATTGGGGGAGGTAAGCTCAACGGTGAGGCACCGTGTGGCGAACGACCGAGGGAAGGGTGCCAAACCAGACCTTTCAGAAGCAGGGGAGGAAAGAACCATCGAAAACTCCCTTGGGTCGATGGGAACTGGACCCTGAGTCGGAGGAATACTGAAATACCAAAGCAGGGCTGAGGGGAGTATCTTTGGGTAGGTAATTAGTGAAAGCAAAACATGGTCGAAGTATTGGCTAATCTGAAGGTAAAGAAATATTGTAAACAAAAATAAAAGGGAAGGCTTGATTGGTCTAGACATTGAAAAAAAAAAAAAAATGGACGTTTGTCCGAAAACGGGGAAGGGTAGGGGCTCAGAGTTTTGGCTGGCGTTGGGGGGTGTGGGGAGAGAGGGCAGATTCTTTTCCTGAAACTTTTTTGAAAAGAGGTCAAGGAGGGGGGAAAGGCCGCACTCGGGAAAACAAGGGAAAATGGTAAGAATTGGTAAGCTGGCGATCGCCCCAGAGGGGAAAGGTGGAGAGGATCCAGAAGGGTAGGGACCTGCAATCGAACATGACTGGAGAGTCAAAGAGGGCGGGGAAAGTGCAGGCCGCCTAACAAGACAGGCACAGCGTCGTTCAAATGCCGGTCCTGGGGAAAAGAAGAGGAGGGTGAAAGGAAAAGGATGTAGGGAGTGGTGGATTGGGGGGGGGAAAACCTGCGAGGGAAGATAGGGGGTGGGAGCTGGGTGGTCAAATATATGGGAAAAGTTTTGGAGTTAGCGACGGAAAATACAGATTAAATGAGGAAATGGTACAAGCTGCATCAGGATTTTAGCTGAAGGCCGGTCCAGGATTTGTTGGAAGACGGGAGAGAAAAAAATCGTTTTCGAAGAGGTTGCAAAGGCTGGAGGAAAAAGGGGAAAAAAAAAAAAAAAGGACGTCCAGGTGAACAGGCGGGAGGGGGGGAGGTCCTTTAATAGGGTCATCCGAAGGATAATTACGGGACTGACTTTTGAGTTTGGGGGCCTAGAAAGACGGAAAAAATGGCAAAAAATATTCTGGTGACGGAACTGTTGGAGTGGTTCAAAAAACATATGCCACCGGTTATGGGTCAGAAAGGAAGGGGGGAAAGACATATATCTATCGCCAAGGGGAAGCAGAATCCCCGGAAGAAATAGTCAAAGTAACATAAACAGGAACGAGAGGTAAAAACAAGAGAAGTGGGAAGACTTCCGCTCGGTGTCACTCATAAAAAGTAGAGAAGGGAATTAAAAACCCAAAGGAGGTTGTCAGGGTAACATTGAGGAATTTCTATAGATCCCAAAAACAAAGAGAGGAGAGAAATGAAGGGCGGTATTGGAACCAGTCGACCAAGCCGTAAAAGGGCAACGGAGTGCCAAACGAGAAAGGCGACAAGGGAGGGGAAGAAGGTGGGGGGAGTAACGGTCAGTCTAAATGTCAAAGAGTGACGATCGAAAAAAAAATGGGGGCGAGGATCAGGGGGGTTAAAAAAAAAAGATGCAAAAGCAGGGGGGGGGAGTGGGCGATGTGGCCGGCCCTAAATGGAAAAATGTTAAAGAAAAACGTCAACCATGTAAAAAAAAACCTAAGAGATACCATCTCAGGGGGAAAAAAACCGACCAACCTTCCAGTGAGGAATCGGCACTTATTCTTACTCCCTGGAAGCAGAACCCAGCAGCTGACACCTCACGAAGGGGGCCAAAAATTCCTTCATTAGATTTGTTTACAGTCAGAGGAGACCCGGGGATCATAAAAAATTTTTCTTCGTTCAGCTTGGTTGTAAACCACCCTAAACCAATGAAGAATGAAGCATGGAACGAATTGTACGTATCCGTAGGGACCGTTAACAGCCTCCATCCAGGAAGGTTGGAGTAGGGAGAAACATCCACCTCGGTTTAAATCAGTATCGAAAACGCACCGGGGACAGCAAGCGTGAATCGAAAAGAAAAAAAACCTAAAATCATCTATAAATTCCAAAAGGCACCGCGTTCAGCCAAAGGCTTGTGGCCCAAAAAAAACAAGAAGATCCGACGTGGGGGTGGGAAAGCCGCGGAACCCTCACATCGGGGGGAGGGGCGGTGAATGGAGGCTATTGGGCGTACGCTGAAAAAGGGGATCGGAGGTCAGTCGGGAGGATCAAGAAGGGTGCGGGATGGCCTCATCGATCACCTTGAACTATTAAAGAGGGTCGGCCTAAAACACATCGGGTAGAGGAATTCCAGAACTCAAATCAGAAGAAGAAAATAATTTGGAAGAAAAGGGTATAAGAAGGGCGGAGACAACAACTAAATACAGGAAATCGTAGAAAGAAACGGCGGCCCGTCTGGTGGGTACTCCAGAAAAAAAACCTCATGAGGCTTTGGGGCATTGGGACTTGATGCCGGGTCACGCGGAAAAAATAAAAGTCAAAGAAAAACCGCGGGCTAGGGACCTTAAACTTTGCACAAAGACCCGAAAGACTGCTCCTGAAAAATAGGAAAGCAGTTCTGGGAAAAAAGAAGGTTTAGATCTACCTAAGTGAAATAGATCCAAATGCTTTGTGAGTACACAGAGGGATCAAGTTTGTTATAAAGGATTCCACAGCTAAGGCACAGGGAAGTCTCACGGCGGATAACAAAAAAAACAAGGAAAAAGGCTAATAGTAAATCGCCTACAACGATGTTTCAATCCTCCCCCTGTGGGGGTTGAAAGATAAAGGGTGAAATCCAGAACGGACCAAAAAATCTTCGGGGTAATACAGAAGTGTCTGTATAAGGGGAGAAAGGAACATTTAGGAATATTTCCTTAGACGTTTGGTATGGGTTGGGGCTTGACAGGGAAAAAAGTTTCTTGGTGAAAAAGGAAATGGGTCTACGAAAGGCAGGTCACATGGAAACGAGAACTCGGGGGGGGGGACATTCATCTGGGGAAAAGAATTAGGTCTCGAATCACAGGATCAAGGGGGGTGGGGATCTACAAATGGAAGGAAAACACAGCTGGAGAGTCACGCGTCCGGGCAATTCTTGGGAAGCGAAAGTCAAAGTAGCGGCAAAGGTCGAGGGGGACCTTCTGAAACTCCTTGCCGGCCGCAATTCAAGAATAACAAAAAAAGGCCGGGCGGGGAAAGGAGTTACCTCTTAGGGGGGAACGGGGGGTCAGGGAAATATTCTGGGATCTGAAACCCGAAACAAAAGTACGTGTGTGAGATGATGCTCGACACGGGGAAAAAAGGCTGACGGAGGAACGGGGGCGACTTTTCCCGAAACGGAGTGGACAGAGAAAAAAGGAGTGGGGCAAAGCGGGATGCTCTTAGATAAAAGGGGGGGGAATAAGCACTGAAGTGATTGCAGGGGTTCACTTATTGTCAAACTTTACAGACAAAGGGGGCAAACAAAAGGGTCCCGTCGCAGTTGGAGAACAAAAACGGCGCGCCTCCTTTGCGTTAAATACCAGAAAAAAAACCAGGAGGACCAAGGGACTTAAAAAAAAGCTCCGTTAACGGTACTTGCACTCTGTTGAAAAGGACAACGTATTTTAAAAAGGTACAGAAACAAAAACACCAGTACCCCGAGAAACAGTCACCCGGAGGGGGACAAAAAAAGGGGGGTCTGACAATGTCACGCGTCACAACAAATTGGAAGGTGAAAGAGCTCGTGAAGGGGTGGATGACGGGGACGAGCTTTGCTGCTCTTAAAAAATCTGGTCCGCGTGGGTTCTGACTGGCCAGTTCCTCCAGACGTTTTCTTCCTCTCCCGTTTTAGTCGTGCATAGTTAAACGTTGGTCAGCTGTTCGTGGGGGGGATGTTTGGAGGGGTACGTAAAAAGGAAGGAGGGTGGAAACTTGCCAGCACGCAGGAGTGGTTCCAAACAACGCGGGCAGTCGTGTCAGGAAAAGAGCAAAATTCCCAGGGGTCCGGATCTGTAGGTCAAAGAATCCTCAGAAACGCAGTTCATGGAAGTATCATTGCCGGTTACCCCTGATAAAGTCGCATTAGAGACCAGTCCTGAGGAGAGCCAAATCTAATCGGACCGTTTGGCCAGTTAAAAGCCAACCCGAAGAATGTTTCCCTGACCGTCCTCTGTAAAAGGGATAAGGGAGCCGAAGAAGAAAAAGGGGTGTTGATGGCTGCCAGGGAAGCCTTCCGGCGGGAAAAAAGGGCAGGGGACCATTCCTCCCCTTGAAGTAAAGAAGTCGCAATCCCTAAATCGCGGGGGGCCACGATTACCAAGAATGGGGGGGGGGTTCCGAAAAAAAAAGGGGAGGCAAAGGGGGACGGGACGTCGTCACCTACCCGGTATGAAAAAAAGGTGCTAAAAGCTGGAGGGTTAGTGAAGTCCAGAGGGACCCTCGCCGGGGACGACAGTAAAGGAGTCTGAACGTAAATCCCAAATGAAAAAAACAAAAGGACGGCAATATTGTCTATGGTGGGGGTGGTGGCTCTCTGCCTGGGGGACAGTCCAAAAAAGCTGACCTCTTTGGGGGTTGGAGAGGGGGATCATCGATCGATTGTTGAAAACGGAAAAAGGACCTTTCGTGGCGGGGTGGGTCGCGGGAGGGCCAGGGGGGGGGGGGGGGGGTTGCCCAAACGCACATGAGGAATATTCGTTATAGCGTTATAGAAGGATGCAAAGGGGAGGTAAGAAAAAAAAGCTACACTGAGGAGGGAAAACGGCTGGAAGCTGAGGTAGATCACTCAAAGGGTTACCAATTCCGCCGATAGGGAGACTTAGGGGGTGGAAGTGTGAAAATATAACTGACCTGAAAAACACTTGAATTGGGAGCTAGGGTGGAAAGGGGGCACCCAATCCTCTCGAAGCCTAAAGGCTGGCGTTGTGCAGTGTCCAAAACTCTTAATTCGGAAAGTGTCAAACTAGTACTAAGTGGGTGGTTTCTGGTGGGGGGGACAAAAGGGCTAGGGGGGAAAAGATAGAAGGAAGGGGGGGGTGTCGTATAGGTAAAGCAATTTGACTGTTAGGAAGGAAAGCGACAGGGGGCTGTTAGGGGGGGAAGCAAAAGGCGTCGCAAAAAAAAGCAAAAAGGTGACTATGCGCCATAAGGTCGGGAGAAACCTAATGGGGGGACGGCGAGAAAAAAAAAGCGAAGGGGGAGAACTGCCGCATCGTGAGGAAAATAAAGCAGAGGGTTTTCCTAAGACCACTACAGTAAAAAGGGAACGACAAAAGGCCGCCGGCTTGGAAATTGCGGGATCCTGTGGAGGTTGAATGTTGAAGGCCGGCTCTTGCTGAAAAATAATTTCCGCTGCTGGGGAGGTAAGAGATGGAACGATGTCTTTGCGGGCGAGTCCTCAAGATAGTTAATTAGGGCGTATGTCCGACAGGGAGGGCGATCGAAGTATCTGCAAACTGAGGCTGAAGAAAAGTTGGGGGGGCCTCTCAAAAAACATACTGGTAAAACGAAAGAGCAAGTTTCTAACACTTGGCGGGGGGGCCTCAAAATTAAAAAAGGCCGGATCCCGCCATCTGGAAAGGGGAGGTGGGAAGGGCCGGTAGTGTGGGGGTCGGACATTCCGTGAAAAAAAGAGTAATTTAATTGGAAGTGTTGTCATGTTTGTAAGAATTTTGTATTCGGGGAAGGGAAAGGTTGACGTTGGAGGAAAACCCTCTGGGGAAAAAGTCGAGAACTGGCGGGAAGGAAGGGGGGTCCGGGAACTCACAGGGATCTCAGCAAATTCAGGGCGCCTATGGGAGAGAACGCAGTCTCCAGCAATCACCGGAAGGAAAATAAGGGAAGCGTAAGGTCGCAACTGCCTCAGTTTTGAAAACAACGGGAAGGAAAACACAAAACAGACTTGCGGTGAACGATGCCGGTGCCAGGGTGAGTCAAGGGTCTCTCTCCCCCCCAAAGGGGACTGAGAGACGGCTGAAAGGGGGAAAAGTCCTTGTGACACGAAAACGAAAAAGAGGTGGGGGGGGGGGAACAAGCCTTCGGGCAGATTAAAAAAAATGAGAAACCACAACAATAAAACGGGACACAAGTCGCTTTGAACGACTGGGGAGCTGGATTGAGAAGAGGACAGGTAGGAAGGAGGGGAAACATATCAGGATTTAGGGCGATCGAGCCAGTGATGAAACGGAGAAGAAAACCGGATGGGGAAAAGAAATTCCCCGGACTAAACGGGGGAAACAAACCAAGTGAACCTTCAAGAGAAAGAGGAAATAAGATTCAAAAACTAACGCAACAAAATTCCCACAAAAGATGAACGATTATGATGCTTACGTTCTCACTTTTGGACCCGGGACCAAACCAAGACGACACTCATTTAGGGGTTCCCCGGAAGGACTGATATGTTGAGGAGAGTCCTCTTTTCCAAAGAGGCGGGACTCCTCTTTTTTCTTGAGGGATGTTCTCTGGTCGGAGCCCGAAAAAAGGAGACGCACGTTGGAAGCGATGTTGCAAATCCTCAACTCAGTGGAGTGGATGCACAAACAGTCGACGGCGGTTTGCGGGCCCGCGCGAAACGGGGGAAAAGCTTACCGTATATCGCAAAGCTAAAAAACCGAATCTATCGAAAAAAAACATCAAAACCCGACCTAGGAAAAAGGGCGAACGTCAAACTTTCAACAGTCGGAAAGGGAAAAGGTGTACCAGAAAGCGACGGGGGAAAAGCAAGGAACCCTGAGGATTGAGACCGGTGCCTGTCGACTTCCGTTCACTCTGAGGGGGACCGGGGCAGCATCAGTCTGATTTCCTGGGAAAGAAAAGTTCTCGGGAGGGAATAAGGTACAAAATGGAGGGGGGGGAGATCTCTCATGGAGACGCATTCGCAGTGCGTGTCAAAGGGACTTCCAGCCGAAAGGAGGGAAACGAGGGAAATTGCCACCGAATATCTGTACATCAAAGCCGCGGGCAACAAGCCAGCCAACAAAGGGCAATTACCGGGCCAACTTCCGCAAGAGAAAAAGAGAAAAACCCCAGCCTCACGATGGGCTGAGACTGAGATTGGGAGAAATCTCGCTGAAAAAACAATCCGACGGGTGGGAAGGACTCCTAATTGTGGGGGGTCACACGAACACTCGGAGCCAGGGGTTGCATGGTTAACGGGGGGGGGGAAATCGAAAAAGGAGGGCGCCCAATCACTCCGGAGGGGGGATAGTGGCTTTGACGAAAAAAAAAGAAAACCGCCCGCCTCGCTCTTTGGTCCATCTAACTACCACCAAAATGAGAAACAAGGAAGTCGGTGAGAAACACCGGAAGGAAGCCAGGCGGCCTATCACCAACCGCGGGCAACACCGGTCATGAAAAATCTAATCGAGGAATGGGCAAGGGAAAACAAAGCTCAGGGAAATTCAAGAAAAGAAGATAAGACATTCAGAAGAAAAGAGCTAGGGACGGGAATGAGGGGGGAAGGGGTCCGAACGTTTCTTTCGGTGACATTGTCCTCAATCGAACGGGGCCGGAAGGGAAGAAAGGCCAGAGCATCAGAGGCTCAAAGAAAAAGGGTGGGGAAAAGGGAAGCGCTGACGACTTAACAAAAAACAACGGCAGGGGCAGACACAGGGTCTCTCGGGAAAAGGGGAAATCTCATTTCAGGAGTTTGGGGACGCCATTCGGAGGACGGCTAAAGTTTCTGCAGGGACGTAAAAAGGAAAAATTGCCTCTCCCTTCAAGACCGACCACCAAAAACCAGGACAGGAAGGAACTCTGGGAATCTTAGGGGGTGCCGAGGTCCTGGAACGTGGAGGGTTGTGGTCTAGGAAAACCAAGCATACATGGGGTATAGATTTCGTCGCTACGCCTACTGGAGAAAGCCAGAAAGGGAAAGTTTAGAACGAGGGGGCAGGAGGGAAAGTGTCGGCGCATTCTATGGAGGGTGGTGAAAACGGTAAAGGGCCGGGGGGGAGATTGGGTCTTGCTCTCCGACTACAGGAACGGGTCATACAAAGGTCCGGTGAGGGAATGTAAAAAAGCACTCCGAGGCCGTAAGTCTTGCACAACTACCCACCAAGCTTGACCAACACTTTCGGAACCGTCGCAGTAAACGGCACGAGGAAAGACGTCTGGAAAGGAAAAATGTAATAAAAAGGAAAATCGCAATCGACACACGGCACGAAGCCCTATACAAGGGGGGTGCGTATACGTATCGTCACGAAGCACGGTCAAAAGATATATGGTATAAAGACCCAAAAAAAGGAGTCGGATACTATGACCTTTTGGATCAAAAAGGGGGTATCGGCCGCTGTCCTTTTCCGGGGAGAAGTTGGGGAGTCGTCCTTAAAGACGTTGCAAATTAAGAGAAAAAATTTTCACGGGGGGTTGCCGGGAACCTCAGGGAGAGGGGGCCTGACAGGTAGTTCAGAGTTGGGGGGGGGGGGGGGGGTGTTCGGGACTTGGTGAAACAGGCGGATGGTGACTTTCCCGGCAAGCGCACATGAAATTGGGCAAACACGGCGCCTTGTGCAGGGAGCAGAAACAGGAAAAGACAGTCAGGCACAGGGGAGAATCGCCGACAAAGTCCTTTACCGGGGAGTTTCCCCGAACCGCGTGGAAAAAGTTCTCTAAAAATTGGGTATGCGGAGGGGGGCGTAGGCGCCGCCATCTATCTAAATGTGGTTTCTGGAAAAAAGAAACTAAAAAATCCGGGGGTCCCGGAGGGCCTCGAGTATGAAGGAGGAAGGGCCGGCCCTGGCCGTGGGGGATTGACTTTAGGCCAGTCGAAATGCAGTCCAAGGAAGACACTGGCCGTAGAGGGGCGACGAAGAAAAACAAAGGCCTCTGCGCGGTGCCGATGACAAAGGGGGGGTTTTTCCGGGGGGGGGGGACAAGCCAGGGGAGCGTGGGGAAGTAGTCATCCGACCGTCCTACCCAAGAGGGGAAAACGAAGGGGATGCCCTGGCCGTCTTTCAAGTCGCAGGGGGGAAAATAACGTTAGGATTATAAAGTACGCCCCCAAATTCATATGAAGGGGGAGCTCAATTTCCATTGAATTCTGCATCCAGCATCTCGAAAGGCTGGGATTTCAAAGAGGGGGAAGGATTCAGGGTGAGAAAGAACTCGCTTAGAGGGAAAAGGTCAGTCGAAGCCGTTGTCGGTGGCGGTGATATGGTGCATCCGGGGTTAGCGGGTGCGGCCGTCACGGGGGTGTCGCCAAAGATATCACAAGTCGGGGCTCTCTTGAGGAAAATCAAAAGACCTGTCTGTTCGAGGTGGTCCGTTTAAAACTGGGAAAAACATCATGGGGAGGAGGGAACCTAGAAAACAGGGAAAAGGGGAGTCGCTGTGGTGTAGTGTTACCTGAAAGAGGAAAGGACCGGGGGACAGTCGTGGAAAGGGAAGGTGTATCCGCTGAATCGGGAATGCATAAGAAAAAACGCCGGGGTCGTCCATCACCGATGAGGGCATGTGAAAAATTGACCAAACACCTCGTCTTGTACCGACTCAAGGATTGCTGCTGGGGTGGTTTGCCCGCGAAACTAGTTCGGTGAAGTCCACGGGGGGGGGAATAGGTAGGCAGGAGGAGAGGTTGGGGGGAAGGGGGGGGTGGCACCCCCCGGCATCTAAACCAAATTAGAGGATAATGGCGATATCAAGGCTCATCAGGTTTGGGAAGGGGGACCGCCCAATAAGAACGTTTAGGCTTTAACCTTCACGGGTGACTGAGCAATGGGACATAATTTTTCTCCAATGACCTGCTCTCGAAAAGAAAGGAGTCACGGCCGGCCACTACTTCGGGGAAAGGGGGTCTGGGGGATTCCAAGGGGAGATCCAAGTGAACGGGGAAAAGGGTCTTACTAGATTAAGGGGGTTGATGGGGTCAAGGGAAAGGGAAAAAAAATAAGGTGCCGGAACTTGACTATAGGGAAAAATCTCGTTCGAAAAAAAAGTGGCCACAAAAAAACTTCTGAAGATGGGTAAATGAAAAGAAACCGGGGCGGTCTCAAAACATCGCTTCGGAAATTCCTCGGCGTGGAGTGGGACAAAAAAAAAAAAAACAGAAAAAAAAGGAACTTACCGTAGGACCAGAGGTCTGGGAAGGGTTGGGAAAGGACTCTTCCGTTCCACCGGGGGGAAAACGGTTACAGAACTCGGGGCGAGTGCTGGGGTAGGGGAAAGGTCCAAGGTCGGAGCCGTGAGGGTCAAATAAATGGGGAAAGAAGGGTACTAAGGTGCGGAGGGGGGGGGGTTCCGAGGTGCTGAGGGCAATAGTCGGGGGGAAGGACTGGTGGCAGGTAAAAAATCTTGAGTCCGGGAAAGAACCCTCACCTGGAGGTTGATACTGGTAACCGGGGGGGGGGGGGGTGTGGGGGGGGGGGTGGGGGGGGGGGGGGGGGGGAAAGACTCGAACTTTTCAAAACCAACAAAATACGTAGACGTCCCTGCAATCAACCCGAAGAGATCCAATCTGGGGGACTACTGGGGCCGCGAAAAAATGTTATAGTTTCCGGACTTCCCCCAAAAAGGGGGATTGGAAAGGGGTAAACATGAGTGGGAGGAGTTCTATCGTCCAGAAAACACAAAGAGAGGAAAAACGACACTTGAGGGGGTCCCTGAAATAGACCAACCGGTTGAAAGGACAAGTCACGATTTGATGCTGCAAACGATCTGGAGGTCGAGCTATAAACCACCGGAAAGGTTGGCGGCGGGAAGCTTATGTCAGAGTAGGAGGGGGGAACCATAAGGGCACCCTTGAACAAGGTTATGAGGGGGGGGACAGGGAAAGCCCTTAAAAACAGTTTTCGCGGTCCGGCCGCTTTAAAGGGCGGAGACAACCATTTCCGCAAACCGGGGGGGGGGAAGATAGGAAAAGCTCCTCTACACAACCCCCACCAAAGAAGCAAAAGACGAATCGGTCTCAAACGTGAAGGGCACCCTTTACACGAGAGTACCACCGCAAAATCACGAAGGAGGTTAAAAAGGACGGATCAATGGGGTGCAGGAAATCGACATGAGGCATACACAACCGAAAAGGTTCGCGTTCAGTCAGGGGGGTTTCGGAGTCAATCAAATCTACAACAGGGGGCAGTTGGATCTATGGCGAAAAGAAAAACCAGCAGAAAGACCAAAAAAAAGAGACACAAGGGAGGGGGGTGGGGATGGGACCGGCGCGAAACTACGAAAGAGTAACTATATCGCAAAAATCTCCGTAAACAGGGGGGAAGAAAAATCAAGAAGTCGGGGGGAACAAACTCCCCTAAAGGGGAATCGACACTGTCACCGACTGAGGGGAGCGACACGGGACAAAATCGGGTCCTAGGAAGGGAAGATTTTCTCCGCGAGACGGCAGGGGGGGTTCGGGGGGGACGGTCAGTTGACAATGACTAGGGGGACCAAAAGCGAAAAAGCGTCTTAAAGGGGCCTGTCAAGGAAAAGAAAAAGTTTCCGGAAAGCGACTTGAACCTGGGTTTTACTAAAGCAAGAGAACAGTCCCACTCCCAATACAGGGCCGAGCGGGCCCGAACCGAACCCGCGGAAAGAAAATAACGAACCCTTTCAGCCCCGAATACTGCGAGGAAAAAGGGGAAACAACCAACGCATCCAACCAGGAAGGCTGTGGAAGAGAGAAAAGGGAGGGGGGGTTGAACGCATCAAACAAGCCGGTCTTTAATAACGTAGAGGATTTAGGGGGGGAGACTTCAGAGGATCGGCGAAAAGAAATCGGCGACCACGACTGTGATCTTTCAGGAAATTGAAGGTCATCACAACCTGTGGGGGGGAGGGCAAAAACGTGTGCATCACCCTAAAGTTGTCCAGCTTCCCATCGGCAGGACATTTCGTGATGGAGTACAAAGAAAAAACAGACTGGGTTCAGAAGATTTCCACCAAAAAACGTTCAAAGGCTATCGGCTCCGGAGGGGAGAAAGACCCACAATTCCAAAACAGGTTGCGTTCAAACAACCGGACAAAAAAATTGAGGCAGTTCCCCGGGGGAAAGCAACTAATCTATTTTTCTCCCGCACGTGTCCCGCAAAAGCTTCAGGGGGGGGGGGGGGCCAGCCTCGCTAATATGTGGAAAGCAAGAATTGAGAGAGTTCCGGGCCTGAATAAATAAGTGGAAATCAGAAACGTTACTTGGAGGAGTGGAAAAGTAGGAACGGCACGAAAAAAGAGTCACGAATTAGCGGAGAGAACTTCTCTGGGGGTCAAGGGGGGGGAGGGCTGATAACGGAAAACGGGAAAATTCCCGGGGCCTACAACCGGGGAACCAAAAACAGAGGCAGTGTAGCGGGGGCAACAGGGCATGGGAAAAGGGGAGGACACACGTCGCCGTCAAAGCTCGAAGGAAAGTCGACGTGGAAAGTACCGACCCAAGGAACGCCCGGAAGAAGAACCACAGGACCACGGAACGTTTCTTTTAATAGGGGAACGTATGGGGGGAGGGGGGGGGGGAACAGCCCCCATACTTGACGAGGCGCAAAAAAACTGGGAACTCAATGCAGGGACGTACACCTAGGGGTACAGGAACACGTCAAGGGGGCGCGAAATTGATCGGAAAGGACTGCCGGGAACGCCGACAGGTCCCTCGGGTGCACGCCCTTGCGAGTCTAGGAGGGGGTTTGCCCAGGAAAACAACGCTTGTCCTTATACTGTGGAGTGAAAAACGGGAATGACATCCTGGACTGGCCCAACGAAAAACCCTCAAACACCCAAATCCCAGCTAAGGACACAGAAAAGGGTAAAAGACTCCCCATCAAAATTAAAGCAACGCTCTGGGACCCTCTGGTCGGGACTCACAGTCCAAAAAGGAAAAAGGACTGAAAGAAACCCCCCGGGAGACTTCACAATCGAGACGCCCCGCTTTTGTCTGAAATTCATCGCTCTCAAAAAGAGGAAAAAGAACTACAGTGAAGAAATACGAATACTTGGAAGCCGGTCGCGTGGGGCGGGATCAGGTGCGGGAGGAAAAACAAGACACGACGGGTGCAGGTCAAAAGAGTTCCGTCGCCTTAGAGGTAAGAGTAGGAAAAAAAGGGGGTTGGGGGGGGGGGGGGGGGTCGGGGGAGGTACCGAATGTGGGATTCCGCCGCAAAACTGACTACTAAAACACCGGAAAAGCTCCGGAGTTCAAGGAGGAGATCC
>Ga0179593_1550199_pt1 | contig 13910 bp, 9 predicted proteins | sample CZODoug2_1_08_16_FD_185931 | JGI IMG/M metagenome (GOLD analysis project Ga0179593, IMG submission 185931) | Vadose zone soil fungal communities from Angelo Coast Range Reserve, California, USA - CZODoug2_1_08_16fungal (PacBio error correction) | ecosystem: Environmental > Terrestrial > Soil >...
TCTGCTGGTAATCTTACAGGAAGAGTAAAAGGACAAAAGGAGAAGAGGCAGAAAATAAAAAAGGACAGGATAAAAAAAACAGTCCGGAGACCCCTCCTCAACAGGAGGAATTGCGGTGTCACTATCTCAGTTCATAGGAACAAACCCATAAGGGAAGGAAAAAAGGGAAAAAAGTCGGATGCACTCATGTTACTCGATCTCGGAATCAACGTCTAGAACAAAAGGAGTCCTAATCAATCAAAAGAAAGAAAAAAACAGAGCGAAGCGAAGGGGAGGGAAAAGGCACTGACGGGGGACCAAAGTCGCCAAGGCAAAAAGTTTGCTAGAGGAAGAAAATTCCGCCGCGACGAACCTTGGAAATGAAAAAAGAACCCCAGAAAGCGCTCAGGCCAAGCACCGGCACCTTTAAGGACAGGTGACCTCTTTTCTTAAGGCGCGGAAATTAGGGGAGGCGCCGCATCTTGCACTCCGGAAAGAGAAAAGTAGGGGTGGTACAAAAGAAAGGCAGCCCAGCATTAAGCAGTATTCAGAAATGGCTTTTTTAGTGCGGGGCAAAGTGTGAAAAGGATTACCGATCGGGGTCACGCGGCATGTCTATTTTTCCGGCGGGGGGAAGGGGGCACGGGGGGGAGGAAGGAGGAGCAAGGTTCAGAGATTTGACGGGGGGATGGTTAGAAGGGACACTGACTTCCTGGAATCGATGCCGGGGCTGGGGTGGTGGGTTTTGAAACAAGAGTTCGTCAGCGGGCCACTGAGGGGGTACTAGAAACGACGCGCCATTGTGAGCGTGAAAAGGAGGAAGGAGAAAAAGTCCGAAAAGAGCTCGGAAGAGGGCGATTCAGCGCTCAGGGGTTGATACCCTCCAAAGCCGCATTGAGCGGGGGGGGTGGGGGTGGGCTCGCAAAGGGGTCAGCGTGGGGCGAGCGGGGCTACACATGCACAAACTTCTTTTGGGAAGGGCCGATCAAGGGTCTCGAAGGCAAAAGGTGCAAACTCTTTCAGAGCACAAATCAAGTTTCCCAGTAGTAATAAGACATTGATTGGGGTTCAGGGAAGCACATTGTGAGAGACTGAGAGTGGGGTCATTCGGGGGTTGATATGCACAGGAATATTGAATTCACCTTGGGGTCGTAGCTACAGCACGGATAGGGACGGGTCCGGCAGAAGCATTTATTGGGGGAAGTTCACACTGAGTAAATGGAGAAAATAGGGGTGAGCAAAACTTTGTGGGGGTTTTGTGTTCGGGGTAGGGGGGGGGAAGGGTAATGGGTAAAACGGCCAACTCACGAACAGTAACTTACCTGGGATGCTGTGGGGTAGGGACGGTAACGGTCGAACGGGAGTGTACAGCGGAAAAAACGAGGTGAGAAAGATCGTATGTCGTGACGGGGGGAAACGTTCCAACAGAAAGCGAAAGGGTCGGGTGGAAATCAAAACTAACCATGCCTGAGGTGTCTTTTAAAAGAGAAAAGTTAAAGCGTGGATAAGAGGAAAGAAAGGGACGCTTGGAGGGGACAGGAGATCGTCAACTTGGGGGTGTGGGGCATTTCACAGAAAAGCGCCGTCCAGAAAAGGGGCCGGAGGAGGGAATGATTCGTCAATGCTAGGGTATCGGGGGGAGGAAATGAAATAAATGGAAAAACGCTTTTTTTCATCTAGAGAACCCAATCCTAGAAGAAAGAGACTAAAGGGCAAACAGTCAAAACTGAGCAGGATGTTTAAGGTCGACGCTGGCAACAAAAACACCTCTTAGGGACCGTCGGCCGGTGTACAAACCTCTGTCGACCACCAAAAGAATAGGGGTTAGTCACTAGAAAGTAGGGGGCATGAATCCTTGGGAGTCTTGTTTGCAAGGAGTCTTTGCGTCAAATTCCAGGTAAAACGTAAATTACTCCCCCTGACGCTAATCCGGGGGACTCAAAAGGAAGAGGGGGGGACTAAAGGTACAAGTAGAAAGAAACAAACTTCTAAAGGTCGCCTTGGTTGTGGGAACAATGTCAGCAACGAAGAGGTCATCGATGCGCAAGTACGGACGTTTCTTTAAATAATAGTCAATGAGGAAAAATATGGGGTTGGGGAATAAACATCCACCGAAGGAGCTGAACAGGGTAGTCAAATGAAACTAGTGCGGTGTGGGGGGGAAGAACAGCAGAAATGGTTGGAAAAAAAAAAAGTCGAGGGTATGATATTGGTACGGGGAAGACGGACCGTATGGAGTTGTGGACCATCTTGGGGCGCCCGGGGGGGAGTGGGCTGGAACAGGACGATGATCTCATCTGCCAAAACAACAGGGTTCTTCCAGGGCATTCTGCCTGGGGCAAGCAAAAGTCCCATGGCGAACTACCAAAAGTGTGTGAAACACACATCAGGGGGGGGCGGGGCATTTCTCAGACTGAAAATATTCAACTAAGCATCAAAAGGGCATCGAAACGGGAGGAAAGGAGAACCACAAATTCAAGGGTAGGTGCGAAGAAAAAAGGGCGTCAACAACATGGTGGACTGGAAAAAACCGTACCAAAAATGGCACTAGATTCGAAGAGAAAACGAACGAAGGGGGGCCGAGCGTCAAATGCCTCTAACAAGGGGGCCACAACCAAAAGCTTCCTGACCGAGAAGGGGGGGGACGCAGAGGGGATGCACCGAGGCCGTGAGGGAAGGCTTCAGGTTTAGGGGGGGGAGGGTAATGAGGAACAATGCAAAGGCCGAGCAAGGGAACTGGCACGGCCACAAACTAACTTGAACATATGACTTGCCAGAAAAAAGATGAGTTTTGGGGGGTTCGAAAGCTGCAGTCACTGGAAAGGTCACCGGGGAGAGGTCACTAGGGGGAAGCATAAATGAGCACCCACTAAATCTTGAAGGGGTGAAACGTTGAATTGAGTCGGAAGCCGGAGGGAAAAAGCTTTTTGAGAGGGAAACACGCGTCAGGAAATGAATGTGTATGAGCACAGACCCTCAAATGAAGAGACTTCTTCCAGACGGTCTGTCGCAGAGGTTATAAAAGGGGGGTCAAACACGCACCAATAAAAAAAGTTCCGAGGAAAAAGGAAAAAAAAGAAAATCAAAGAGAGGAGGGAGGAGGGCACTAGTCTCTGCCGTTATCCACGAGGTCCACGTGACGCCAAAGAAACCGAGGAATGGGGGGGGATTGAGGTTTGGCATAAAGGAAAAAACAAAACAAAAACCGTGAGACTTGGCGGTTCAACTGAACGAATATTAAAACGGGCAAAACTTGAAAAAAAAAAGGGAGATGACAACAAAAGTTGACTCAGTCAAAACGCCGGGTAGACAGGGGGATGTTTTCTTAGGGGCAGGGGGGAAAACAGGCACACCAGACCGTCCTGGCAAAAAAAAAGTCACCAGGCGAAGGGCTCAATAAGTAAAGAGTTGGAACTGTCAACTTGGGGTAAACAACGAATCCGTGCGTTATAAGCCGACCACGAGGGGGCCAAGGGAAGGGGGTCCTAATATTAACGAAAATCCCAATAGTGGCCTAGGAAGGGAGAAACTAGCATAACGCCCTAGAAGAACTGGTGTGGGCATGAACCCTGGGGAACTAGATGGGTTGTACGGAGCGAAGAAGGTCATTCCAGAAAAAAGAAGAGATTGAAAAGAACCACCGACGTGTCCTTAACTCCTGTCTATAACGACTCCCAGAGATGGGAATAACCCCAACTTGGAGCCCAACACAGCGATGATAAGGGGGGACTGCTCATCAGACAAAAATACTCGCAATGAATGGCTAGTGTTCATTTAAAAAAAAAAAGCGTAAAAAAACGTGGGGCGAAAAGATTCACTACCCCTTATATTTTAGGACATTGTACCACACTCCAGGGGACACAGAAGAATTTACACCCGTCAAGACAACCAATAAACCAAAGGGGACATAGGGATTGGACACTCGGAAAGTCAGCAGATGGGGGGGATTAATGACCCAAGTGGGCCAGACACGCAAAAAAAAACAAAAGGGAAAACTAAAAGGGGGGAAGAAATGAGGCAAAGGTGAAGTTGAAACAGCCAGTGCTTCACACAGGCTAAGAAAGTGAGAAAAAAAGACTGAAGGAGGGAAATAAAAAACAAGGGGGAAAGACCCAAAGCAATATCCCTGATGGGATAGTCCGGTCTGGTAGGAGGGGAGAGGCAGGAAACCCCGCGGCAATCCGGGGGGGAAGGGGGGCAGTCAAGGAAGGGGGGCCCAAACATTCAATGGATTGGTAATCAGACACAGGAACTGGGCGGTTACTTTGCAAGGAACTGGAGAAGACGTCGTGTACAAAAAAAGGAGGTTCCAGCACCTATGGGAAAGATGAGGAATTGCAAGGGATGGGGAACGGGGTTGTTTTGGCGCCTTGAGGTGTGGGGGTGGGGGGGGGGGGGTGGGGGGGAAGTCCGAGTCGGGGACCGGCCGAAAGCGTGGGAGGAAAGAAGGGGTGGGGGGGGAGGGGGAAATTAATAGAAACGACTCCTAGGAACCACAAGGGAGCATACAGATAGGAACTCGAGTGTTGCCCGACCGAATGAGAGATCTCCTGGGAAGTCTGAGGGTAAAAGAAAGGGAAGAGAGGGGGGATCCAAAAAGGGGAGGGAACCAAAGTTATCCCATTGTGAAGGGGGTATGTGTCGATCAATTCGCTGGGTGGAGCTGAGGGTAATACCGTTTTTTGAATTTTGATCATCAGGATACCAAAAAAAAAATAACAAGAGGGAGGCAAAAAAAAACAAGGGGGGGGGAGAGAAAAAGAAGGGATCTGACCTGAAGGACGAGGAAGGCATGAGCCGGAGAAAAAAAGCAACAAGGTAAAAAAAAAGAATGAGGACAAAGACAAGCGAAAAGTCAAAGATTAAGAAGGGGTTAACGCAGGGAATCAAATTATAATCGGCCTAGACCGCTGATGAAGAGGAAGCCCTGATATCCGCAACTAAAAGAGTAAAAAAGGAAAGCTATAAGGAAAGGGAAAAAAACCAGGGGGGAGGAGAAGTACGAGACAGCTAACCTACACAAAACTCGACCGATACGAAAAGGAAGAGCACTGTAAGACTCGAAAAAAAAAAGCCAAATGGGCAACCGTGAAGAAAATAGGGAAGGAAAGTCCCTAAAAAAAGGGGGCACAAAAAACGAAAGCTTCTACGTGAAGAGAAAAAAACCACCACATGATTGAGGTCCAGCGGACTTGGGAAAAGGAGGTTGTCTTTGGGGAAAGGGAATATTTGCCAGGGGGGAAGACCAGGAAAGGACCATTTGTGGATAGTACTTCTAGAATAACCATCCGATGGAAGGGGGGGTAAGGGCTCAATGTACGTATAAGGGGACGGCGGAGGATACTTGTGAGAGAAGACGGGTGAAGCGGTGGTACTTCTTAAAAATTCCGGAGAGGAAAGGACTTCAGGCGGAGGGGGGGATGGTAGGGTGTTAGGGTTCTACAACCACACGGCTAAAAAGACGTCACTTTCGGTAAGAGCCAGGGGTTGGGGAGTGTGTGGTATAAACCCACCGGCAGGTTCAAAAGAAAAAGGGGGAACGCGTGTGACGTCTTAGAAAGGGAGAAAACAGTGTGGAAGGTAAATAGTCAAAACTTCTCATAAGGGGTCAACCTAGGAAAGAAGACGCCAGGACAGGGTAGCAGGTGAGAGGGAGAAAAAGAACAAGAAGGAAAGTATTAAGACTTTCTAGGACTCGGGGTGGGGAGAATTCCGAGACGAAATTAGCCCAGGATCCACGAAGGCTGCTACGGGTAGGGGGGCCGGCACAGGTAAGGAAGAAAGGAAGACGTCCCCATGAGTGGGCCCTCGAAAAAAAAAGTGAGGAGAGGTCAGGGAAAATGGTCTAGGGTCTACGTGGGGTAATTCGTAGGGCAGGGGGGATAGGAGACGCAAATGAAATTCTGACCAAGCAAATAAGGGGGGGAGAGAGGTTACAAAGCACGTACGAGAAACATTTAGGGGATTTTATGGACAAAGGAAAGGAATACAAAATACAAAGGGGGGGGGCCGGTATAGGGGGTGCTTGGGCATGAACACAAATCACGAAAATTTTAGTGAGGGGGGGAGGGGGCATCACATGTGGGTCTTCCGCGAACACTAAAGTTGAAAATAAGGGGTAAGAAGAGTTACTCATCGGTCGATTTCCAGTAACGAAAAGGGGCGATGTGAGGTGAAAGAGGGAAAGAAGGGAGGGGCAAACCGGCAAAAAAAAACACCCGATTGGGATGGGGAGAAGGGAATGAAAAGGGGGAGGGGGAAAAGAAGCCTGCTATGCAAAACGACACAGACTGGGGGGGGTGTGGGGGCGAAAGGAGCAAGTTTTTGGAGGCGGTTCCTTGGGAAAAATGGGGGATAAAGGGGAACTTCTACAAGAAATAAGACTAATTCGTCTCTTCCCAAAGGGTGGGGACGAGGGGGGTAGGGAGAAAGTAGAGAAACCATCGAATCTGGGGAAGCTAGAAAAAGATGAGAACTACCTCCCGAAAACAGGAGAAAAAGTTAAAACGTCCTCTTCAATTTAGGGGGGGGGAAAAGCGAAAGGAAAAGGGGAAGAGCTGCACCAACTAAAGAGCCCTGCAGGGAGAAACGGGACGGACACATCCCAATCCACACACAAAAAGAAGGGGGTCGATGGGAAAGGGAGGAAGTAAGGGTAAGGAACCGGGTAGGTCCTGTTGGGTGAGGGAAAAGGGAAAAGAAAGGCCTAGAAAAAATAAATGAATAAAAAAACACTTAACGCAGAACGGAAAGTCGGGTGGAATAAGACAAGAATCTTCTTTTGCAAAAAGTCAAAACAACAACAGGGCCTCCGGGGGGGGGAACCCAGGGGGACACTTTAAAAGAGAAAACAAGTCGAAGGAGGGGTGGAAATCGACAGTAATTTATCTGGGAAGAAATGGGGGAAGCGAGAAGCTCGAAGAGATGCACCGGACGTTTTGGGACCCATTCATGGGGGGGGGGGGAGCCTCGAGTGCTGATAAAAATTGTAATAGCATTCAGGGGGGGGAAAAATGAACTTCGAGGGGGTTCAAAGAGTATATAGTGAATGGCGGTGGAGGGACTGCCGAATGATCAACTCTCAACAACAACGGAGAGAGGGAAGGGTTCAGGGGGTGAAACAAAACAGAAGCACGAGCGCATGTGAACCATCTCCACATACTGCGGGGGCGGCCGCTGGAGAGAAAAGAGAAAGAAGAGGATGTATAATAACCTGCGGGTAGGCAGACCAAAAAGAATCTTTGGAGTCAGGCGAACAACGTGGCTGCAGCGAAAGGAGTGGCAGGGAGCTTGACAAGTGTCAAAAAAAAACAGATCAATTCTGTCGGTAACTAACAAAAGGGGGAATGGAGGAAGGACTCGGGGGTTCGGGGGGTCTCTGCTACAGGGGAAAAAACCACCCGGCGATCAAAAAAATTGGGAGCAGAAAAGAAAGTAGTCGGGGAGACAGTAATTCAGGGTTCATGCCGGCGGAACGGGTTCAGGGGGGGGAGTCCTGGATTCAGTAAACTAAATAAAGGGGAAAAAGAACGAACAAGAGAAGTCCAGAAAAGAGTACTAAGGAAAATGGGTGTTTGTTCGAAAGAGTGGTTCAGGCAGGAAAGCCGCAAGCGTGGTAAGAGGGGGGGGGCAAGGGACAAGGAGGGGAAAAGGGATGGAAAAGGAAAACAACTAATGGCGTTTGACGGGTCGGACTGGGCGGCGGCCCAGGGTATCTCAAAGGCTTCAGAAAGGGAGGGGTTAGGGGTCAGCAAGGGAGGAAAAGATGAACACCGACGCCACCCTGTTAAATAACTGAGGAGACTAGCTAAGGAAGGGAACGGAAAAAAATGTGGGGGGAAAGGGAAAAAAGAAAAAATCAAAAGGGGGGGACGAAAAGATACTTGAACAATCTAAACTTGTGCGGGGCACGTAAGGAGGAGGGAGGAGGTCCGGAGGACGACAAGGACACCAGGGTACGGGGGAGGGACGGGTTGGGGGTCATAAAAAAGGAGATGAACACAGGTACTGGTCTATTCAAGTGAAGAAACGGAAATGACGGCAATGAAACTTGAGAAAGAAAACAGGTGGGAGGGAGCAAAGACCACAGGGGGGGGGAACTCCCGACCAGCATCAGGTTCGGGAAATGGGGGGATGGTGTGAGGTCTTTCCGTAAAAGCACAGGACCTCCGGAAAAAGAAGTGTTCTGAAGCCATGGGGGCTCGGAGCATGAATGACCACCTTTGGCGGAGACCGGCCGATAATGAGGGGGGGAGTCAGAGCGAAAGCACCGCACCCCTCAACGCAGCGCGGCCGGAAAAAAAGGGAAAGGATTGGAAAAAGCTAAGAACGACATCGCCCATTCTTGCATGAAGCGAGTCACTGGGTCGCGGGCCCTCGTCGGAAATAGATGGTGGGAGGGAAGAGGAGCTGGCCGAAAAGGGAAGCCGAGACTGCTCGAAAAGACGGGATGGTCGTAATCAAAGGAAAAAGCCGCAGAAAAGATGGGGAAATCGCCGGGGGGGGGGGGGACGACTAGAGCCACTCTCAGGAGTCAGGAGGGGAGAAGATGAGAAAAAAAAATCGGGAGAAAGCTCTTGCTTCCTTTTCAAATAAGATGAGCCGTTGGAGGAGGGGAACATCAACAAAGGCGCTCCTTGCGGGTGAAAAAAAAAAAAAAGCAGGGGAACCGAATCGACAATTCTAAAACCAATACAAAAGGGGGCATCGAATTACCCGGACTGTGCGAGAGTTTGCTGGGAAAAATGGCCACGCCGGAAATACCTTCCGGACCGGAATAGAGGGAGGGAAAAGACTGCAAACGGTCAAAAAACCCACCGCAACCCAAAGAAAAGGCAAAGGAGAAAAGAAAAGGAACAATGATACCACCAGCAATCCATGAGAAGATAGGGGCAGAGTCGCTGGCCCGGACCTCGAAGACGGAAAGAAAAGGGAGGGAAATATGAGGGGAAGTCAATCATCCGAAACTGGCCAAGAACGTGGGGGGGGGACTGTCCAGCCGGCCTCTAAAGTCGGTGGGGGGGGAAAAAAGGGTTTAGTCTCTGGTGAATTGCGTGTAAGGGACCAAAATTTTGGTTTCACCGACGAGTGGTCAGGGGTCGGAGTGTTCAATGTCCTCTTATAGTTGGGTTGTTATGGGAGAAGGCGAGGGGGGCCGGAAGGGGGAGGAGAGGGGCAGACTAGACGAGTAACTCTATTTTCCAAAAGACTTGAAGGGGATCTAATCGGGGAGGGAGAGAGGCACGTTGAGATAGGTGAATCAAATAATTCGTCCCTCGGAAAAGGGGGAAAGAAGGGGGGTCCTAGGAGGAGGGGGGGTTGTTCGTCTGAGGGGTTTATGGAAAATGGAAAGTCCTCATCCTTAAAAGGAACAAAAGGAGATCTACAACACCGAGGATATAGAGGACGGCGGTAACGTTGAAGAAAGGAAAAAGTTCGGGAAAAGGAAAGAAAAAGGGAAAAAAGGAAAAACCCTCCAGTACTCTAGACGCGAGACATCCGAAAAGAACTGCACGAGTAAATGATGCTGGGGGAGGGGAAACGATCTCCACAGAGGTGCCTAAAAGGAAACAAGAAGAAGGAAAAACAGTGAGATTTAGCGGGGGAAAAAACGATTGTCCGGCATCTCGGGCGGGGGACGACGTAAACCCTGTCGATCACTCGGAAATACCATGAAAGAAAAGTAAAAAAAAAATAGGTACGAAAGGAACTGCTACAGCAGTCTCCGTCGGGGCACAAAAGCGGGCCAAATGGGGCACAAATGCTCCATCCTGACAAAGAGGGGAGGGAAAGAACCAACCCAGAGAAAAACATTACGCAGACCGGAAATCCCGGCACAACGTTCGTCATATAAATTGGCGGATCAACTCAGGGGGGTGGACGCAAGAAGAGGAGCCTAAGTAGCGATTTTGAATTGCAGATCCCGCATCGCACGGACGAGGTCAGAGGTCTGATTTAGGGAGGGGAGATGGGGGGGGGCAGGATTATTCTGGTCCATGCGGCGCCTGCTGGGGGAAGCAGTTTCACGTGGGAACTGCACAGAAAGCCGCAGTGAAGCAGGTCAGGAGAGCGGGGGATCGTCAAAGGGTCTAAGCAAAAAGAACCCGCCGGAAAGGGTCGTACAAAGGCCGGGGTCGGGGGGGGGGGGGGGGGAAGGAACAACAAGAGTGTCCATAGTTCCAGGGATGGTCACGCTGAGAACGGGCTCCGGCGCGGGACTCTGAAGCGCCAACGGAGCCAAGGAGGAGGAGATAGGGGCAAGAACACGTGCTCTCGCTTGTTGTTTAATGGCCCCAGCGACCGCGTCTTTTTAAGTAACAGGGGAGGAAGAGGTGGTAGAGAAGGGGACATAGACCAGACCAGAAAGTCTGTTTCGAAAACAGGTCCGCGGACGGAGGGAAAGGACATTTCCTCCGTACACAAAGAGAAGTGACCTACGGGAGAGAACCAAGAAAAAACAATTCCGAGGAATGTGGAAGTCATGTAGGGAAGGGGGGTTCAAGTGAGTAGAGTGGGGGAGGGGCTGGGGTAACCCGTGGAAGCGCGGGGGACATAGCTGTCTGGGCCCCGGATCTCCGGGAGGGGGTGGAGGGAAAAGGTCCCACGAGGGATGAGTTATAAAATGATACCAACTTTGGGGCGGATAAGGGGACGGTGGAAAAAAAACGCACCAACAGTACCATGGAATTCTTGTGAGAATGAAAACTATGTGGGGCGGGAAAGAGAACAAGCTGAGGATGAATCCCATCGGTGCTACTTCGTAGGGTCGAGGGAGGGGCCAAATTTCCCAAGCAATCATTCTAACTTTTCGTCAGGCAGGGTGGGAGAAACCGAAGAAAAAGTGAAAGTGTCTTTGAAAGCCCGGGGGGATCAATCCGAATGGGCAAGGGACGAAAGCTAGAAAGGTAGTTTTGAAGTGAGAAATCGACACGGGTGTTTTTTTTCGGAAGCAAAATGTGGGGAAGGAAGGGGGAGAAGGAAAAAGCCGACGTGTCTTCTCTTCCCCAGTTTCTAGGGTACCCAGAGGTGCGAAATCGAGAAACCATCATGCCCGAAAAGGGAGAGAGGGTCACCAAGGAAGAAGGGACGAAGAAAAGAAGGCCCATTGAAAAGGCACGCCGGCAAGAAGGAGGTCGAACGACTAGCAGGAAACCTCCAAAGGGGGAACGTGAGGGCAAGTGAGAAAGGGGGGGGTGAGAAACGAGTCTAACACCAAACTCACGTGTAGGATACCCGGCGTCAAAAGTGTGCATGAAGAAGGGGGGGGGGAGGTGAAAGGAGGAGCTTCACCGGAACAGGATCCCCCATTAAAGGGACGCCGAAGCAAACCTCGGGTGTACGCCTGAGGGAGGAGACCAAAAAAGGAGGGATAACGTCATTAATTGGTTTCAGAAGACATCGGAAGCTACTGACAGGACGCCGTCGGTCTTCTTATATAAAGTAGGATGGTGGGGGGGGAAAAAGGGACAAGAAGGGGGCAAAACCTAATGAGAAGGGTGAATCATGAGTCCACCAGGCTGATTAGGGGGGTGGGGGGGGGGGGGAAAATGCCTGCAGGGATGATACATCTTGATGAAAGAAGAATGACGTGACTATGGAGGAGGGGAAAAAAAATATCGGGAGGGGGTGAGGAACAATGACGGGACCTCGCTCAACCACTAATGGGAAAAAAAAGAAGAAGGAAAAATAAATACGTCATGGTAAGAACACCGACAAAAACGAAGCCAAATTGGGTTGACCATCCCAAAAGTCGGGACTGGTAAGGCCTCCTCCGGAGTATCACAGGGGGAAAGGGGGAGAAAAATCAAAAAAGGAGGAAAGTCATTTGGTTGCGACTAACGAGTAAGGGTCTAGCTTTGACCCTGCGAAAAAACGGATCACTGGACGGCGAGGGCATCAAGACAGACTCTAAGGAAGGACGGGCCCCCTTCAGGGGAGACGGCTAAAAATGGCCACAAATTCATTCCTGAATTGTTAGCGGGGGGACCGGAAGAATTGATTCGTTCTAAAAGCAGGAAGGGGAGGGGGGAATGGGAGGCCTTGAAGTGAGTCCTTCGTGGCGCGGATAGTGCCGAGCAGAACTCACGTACCCCAAGAATCCAGAAGAAGAGGGAAACCGGGCCGAAAAGATTAAGGTGGGGGGTTCCAACAGCGTGTGTTGGAAAACTTGCGACAGGCCACCGGTCGGGGGGGAAACCGAGGGTGGCCAGGGAAAATATTCAACCGAACAAGCATCGTGACGGAGGGGAAGTTTTAAAAGAACGTGAGCTTTTCGGAAGAGCATCGAGAGAGCTGCCGCTCTCTTCGGGGGTGGGAAGGGGGAAGCGACTTTACGAGGAAAGAAAAAAGACCCAAGGAAGATCCTAAATGAGCTGGCAGACTGGTTTACCAACGGGATAAGCCCCCGGCACAGCAAAAAAACCGTGAAAAAGAGAAGGTAGACAAACGAAGAAGGAGGTGGAAAGGTTCGGAGTTCAGTACAGCGGTCACGTGAAAAAAGAAATCGGACGGGTTGGGGGAAGAAAAAGGGCTAAGAAAAAACAGGAAATTCAAAAGGCGGAGTGCAATAGAAGCGGACCGAAGAAGATGAGAAACAAAGAGTCAACGTTCAAAAAGACGCCTTGTCGAGAAAAGAGGTGGCAGGGAAAAAAAAAGGGTCATACCTTTTAAAATGGGTGCTACGCCGTGTCGAACGGCCCTTCCCGCGGGGGGAAAAAGGGGACACTTCAAAAAAAAAGGGGACTAGGTCTAAATACTGTTTGAAAATCACCTACCTGGGGTACGCCGACACACGAAAAACCGAAATTCTTGTTCACTCTAACGCGGCAAAAGGCAGGTGGAAAAAAGAGCCTATCAAACGAATGGCCAAACTCCCGACGATCTAGGTTCACTTCACCGCGAAGAAATGGGAAAAGCCTCAGGGGGGTGAAGCGTATGGGAAAAAAATGCCAGCCTTTTGCGTCCACAAAGGGAACGAAAAAGGGCTAGATTTCTGGGCCACTTAGAAGAAGAAGAGACGAAAAGGAAGAATGACTCGCACCATCTACGAAGCCAGCCCCCTATAATGCGCATGGTCGGTCTCACAAAAGCTTCAGGAGATTGGTACGGGAAAGGAGAAAAGGGAATAGGAAAAAAGGGGGAGAGGGACTCTCACATTTGGGGTCCAAACCCTTCGGCGAAAATGGGAGGCAGTCGGGTTGACACGCATTTCCAAAACAGAATAGGAAAAGAGGGAGGGAGACAACAAAGAAAAAGAGGGGAAGGGGATAAATCACTTCAGGCAATACTTTGTCTGAACAAATGGAAGACCCCCAATACGGGGCCGTATAAATAGGCGACATCATTCACCCACAGCCTTAAAAGCGCAACCAAGGCGCACGAAAAGGTCGAACGAGTCCCGACGCAAGAAAGAAAAAAAAAAGAACATGAAAGGAGCTCAACCGGCTTGGTTGACGGGGGGACCTATCCACCCAAAAAGAAGGGCCTCTCAATGTACAAGATTTGAAGCCAAGGAGCCAGAGCCTAAACAGGGAGGGAAAAAGAAACTGTGGAAGTTTCTAAAAGACCGTGAGTCGTGGATTCCAAGAGTCGGTCGCGGGAGGGGATTGCACTGACGAGTGCACTGGCAGGCTGGGGGGGGGTGGTCAGGAAAAGATGGAGGGGAGGACTAGAAGGACAGCCCTCTATAGGTTGGGTTGTGCGGTAAGGTCGAGGAAGGACCCCGACAGGGATCAGTCGTTTAGCGGCAGGGGTGCCGGAAAAGAGGGAAAAATGGGGAGAGCCGGTTGGAGCTGGGTCGGATATCATGTTAGAAAAGCGTTAAATGCGGAATAGTGCAGGGTATGAGGGATCGGAAATTCGAAGGCAAGATCCTGGGGGAAAGGAAGGGGGTTAGGGAAAAGCGGCAGAATTCATACTGTAGCACCGACGAA
>Ga0179593_1566246_pt1 | contig 13910 bp, 7 predicted proteins | sample CZODoug2_1_08_16_FD_185931 | JGI IMG/M metagenome (GOLD analysis project Ga0179593, IMG submission 185931) | Vadose zone soil fungal communities from Angelo Coast Range Reserve, California, USA - CZODoug2_1_08_16fungal (PacBio error correction) | ecosystem: Environmental > Terrestrial > Soil >...
CATCCGATCGTAACTTCTTGCCCAGCCCAGAGCAAGGTTATAACATGAGAATCAACTAACACTGATTCTCAGCACTACGAGAGAGAAAGAATGCTTGTGACCAAGGGAGGAGGACGGAATGCGCCAGAGAAGACGAAAAATTCCATATTATGAGAAGGGAGTAGGAGGAATATCCCGAAACGTCCCGTCGGTCCTTCTACTAGCTCGGTTACTTGGTAGATGTTGCCCAAGGGGGGGAATCGAATCAGGAAGCACTACGTCAAGGTGCTGGCAAAAGGAGGCTCCTAAGACTATAAACTGACGCTCATGGGTAAGGCAGTTCTCAATGAGCAGAAGAGGGGATGCTCAAGGAAAACAGATTCCGTGACCTTCGGATACGGACAAACAGGACCAGATGCTATTACAAAGTAAGACGCATCAGTTATTCGCGAATGATCGCAGAAAGCACTGCAGAGCGGAGGTACGAGGACGGGAAAGGATTATGTAAATCATCAGTCAATTTGGGCCGCGACCCTCTTGGGGGGGGGGAGGAGATCTTTGAAGCGGCCGTTCTTGGAAAGGAACGAGAAGTACTGAGCGTGAACGTATCTTAAAAGGTGTCCGGTCACCCTTCGTAAGGGGAGAAAGAGGGCATTCGACTGAAGGAAGGGAGGGGGGGGGTGTTTTGGGTGGTTTGTTTTGGGGTGGGTTGGTTGGGGGGAGGATCTATTAAAAAAGGGAGAGCTGACCGAAACATTCTTCCTTGCGGGACCAGGGTGAAAGGACGTCCTCAGAAAATTTTACCGATCTTGTGACAGACGGAAGGGACTTACCGATAGGATGGAAAGAAAGAGAAACCCGGAACAGCGGGGGACCACAGCAACCTCGAGGACAGGATCAGGGTCAGATCCCAGTGGCACAGACGACCTGCTGATGAAACATGCCCTTCAAACCAGAACCCTGCACCAGGTAAAAGGAGAGGTGGACTACCAAGAAAATGGAGACGACATAAGGCCATAATCAGTCGAAGAAGGCGAGTCAGCCTAAGAAGGGATTACTGGCAGCGGGCCAGGAGAGGAATTTGGATTGAGTCCGTGGTGTCCCACTGCGGATAACCGGGGGTAAACTCCGTGTCGAACGACCGCAGAAAGGGTAACTCCAAACCGTCGTACAGGCATCGGCCTCAATGGGGAGTTCTGGGAAAGAGCCGCAAAATCTTAAAGACTCGAACTGTTCTGGTGGGAAAAGTGTCGACTAGGGAAAAAAAGAAAGAAAAAAAACAAAAGACCGCCTTCAAAGAGAGCTACCAGAGGAAAAAACTGCGTAGATACCCCGATAACCAGGAGTTCTCAGAGAAAAAAAGTCCGGCGAGGGAAAGAAGAAATAGATCAAAAAAATTGGAACGACCATGTTCAATGGCGGCGGAAAAAAGAAGATAGAAAGACCCTAAAAAACCGTGCAACTATCATCTGCAATGGAAATTTGACGTAGCAAAAGAAGATATGAAATCGTGCGAATGACTTGGACTACGGGATAATAGAAGGGAATTAGAAAAAGACCAGGGCTAGGGACCCTTGCCACTGTCAAGAAAGGACTCAAAGCCCTAATTAGATCGAACGGCGATCGGATCCCGCGCCCCCGGAGGGAGGAGGGGAGCTTCGTCACCAACACGATAAACGAAGGGAGCTTGAAAGTCAAAAAAGCTCCATTAAGCTCCTTAGCAAAGAAAGAGGAGATAATCGAGGGAATCGCCGGAAGAAGAAGGACGTGATGTCCACTTCCTTTTACTTGACGTAACTAAAGAAAAGAACTTTACGCCGGCAGGGATACACGATCAGAAGGTCACTACTCTGGACTTACACCTGGTCCATGCTGTCCAAGAGGAAAAAAAAGAAAAGGCGTACACGAAAAGTCAAGGAGACCACCAGGGGCTTCGTCTGGTAAGCCTTCTAACGGGACCAAGATCAATCAGCTAGTCCCCTTATTCGTGAGCAAGAAAGAAGTACAAACTCGAGGACCTCGCCCGCTTATCTAACCCTAAATAAGAGGGAAAAAGAGAGCCTACATTTGGTCAGATGCAATCATGTATAGGCCCAAAGAAACCGAGGGGAAAGAATAAGAAAGAGAACCTCGCCCACGCCTTTCTGGGCCGAGGAGCGGAAATCAATTCTTTGCCACCTCCAGCTCTGTAAAATCTTCCAGCTTCATAGACATAGGACAGGACTACAGGAAGGCTTCTACTTAGGGACGGTAACTTTAATTAAACAATCTTCTCCAGTAGAGAGGAAGTTGAAAGGTCTCCTACCTTTGAAGAATTACCTCGAGTTAGAACTGTTAAGAATCATTTGCGCTACTAGAATGAAAATGAGTAGGGGGCCTCTACCAGGGGGGGAACCAATACTGATCCTTCTGGTCATCCAGGAGTACTAAAAAGGGAAAAGACTGAAAAAATCTGCCTGGATGACGTAGAATAGGAATCGGAGGGGAGGAGAGGTCCATTACCTCCTTACCCCAGTAGCTCTCTACAACAAAATATTATTATAAAATATAGATGTAATGGGAGGGGAAGGTCTTTCAGGGCCTACGCTCGAGGCCAGAGGACTCCCTATTTTCCTTGAGGAAGGATACTTCCAATGGATGAAATATCAGGAGTCTTGGGCAGGTGTTCAAAGGGGTAGCGAGGTAATTACTGCCATTTAAGGCGATAGAGAGAGTATAGTCCCTTCTACATCTATTCTCAATAGAATCGATATGTGAAGAAGAAGAGAGGGCTCATAAAAGGAGAACGTCCTTTCCCCTGGACTCCTAATCTTATAATGAAGACTAAAAGGGTCAAGGCATCATTAAAAGATGGAAATAATCTGGCTGGGGGTCGGGATCAACCACGGGAAAGGAGATCCGGAGCCGAAGGGTTGGCATTGTTCTTTTGATCAAGGCCATGTTAGAAGTTTCGCGCCGGTCATCAGATTGAACTCGCATTCCTGATGGGGGGAAAGCACTTCTCTGAAAATTCACCTTGGATTAAAGTGAGGACGTACACGTCGGGAGGGGAGAAAAATAAGCACGACTGGCTTGGAAGACTGTTGCAGGGGAGGGCGTAAGAGAGAGGGAATCGAAACCTTTGTTGGCCTGGATCATTTGGAAGTGTACTCAGGGCGGGGGGGGGGTGGAAAGAAAACACAGGTGTAGCCATGGAAATAGTCTTTGACGTGTGGGGCCCGTTGTCAAGGCCACCCTCTCGGCTCCAGCCTGCATTAGGGAGGAATCATTCCAGGCAATGAAGAAAGGATATTCGCAGGCGGAGGAAGGGTGAAGAGGAAGAGGGAGTGCGACGTATCTTTGAGCTGGACTCGGCGATAAAGAAGAGGGGTTAAGTTGACGGAAGACGAAAACTGCGCAACGGAAAAGGGAGGAAAGGGAAAGAGGGGGGACCTTCATTCCTCCATAAGATAAAGCTCTTGACCGGTCCGAAGGAAGGGAATGTGATCCCCTCGGGGGCCCCAGTCCTGGGCACTAGAGGAGGGGTTCGAATAATGCCCTTAACTGCGGAGGAAAGACGTTTGCGGGCGGGAGACAGGGGCAATGGGTCGAGCGGAAAAGGATAAGAAATGACCGTCGTGACTCTCACGTGGGGACCGAGAATGTCGGGCGGGAAGCCGGCCTGGAGCTTTGCGGAGCTCCGAGTTAGGGGGGGGGGTACTTGTCAAGACTGGAGTCCTTAAGCTTGAATTGTTTGTGGGGGTAAAGGAATAGGGAGGAAAAAAACAGGAAAAAATCCGGTCCTTCTCGAGCCGGAAAGAGAGGGGGGAGGACTGAATTATACCCGACTCGTGGCGGTTGCTTTTCTACGGGGGAGCGGGACGGTCAGGAGAGGCATCAAGATGTTCGTCGGGAAACCGACCAGAAAGGGAAGGCATAAAGGGTAGAGTCCACCCTCACTGAAATGACCGGGGAGGGCGCTTTAAGTGCAATTATTAATTTTCATGGGGTACTGGGAGGATGATCATAAGCTTGTCCTCCAAGGTCGGGAACACTGAAGGGGAACACTTCGGGGGTTAGAGGGGGTTGCCGGTAGGGGAGGATCAGGATATCGGGGACCCACCAGAGATAAAAGGGGATGACGTCGGGGACCGATGATCTGGGGGGTGGTAACAGAGGGGAGGGGGCCTGCTGAGGCCCACGAGAGAAGCCTATCTCGCGCACGGTCTAGGGCAGAGAGGCCACTGATGAGGGCTTTCACTGTCAATCCATGGTGGGGATAGGAATTCATCCAATAAACCGCGCCTTCCGAGGAGAGGAATGGGACCGCGGGGCAGTCCGCCTGGCTCTACCTTTATCTCACGATCCCGGGAAGGAGAGTGACGTACTTACGTCGCCGAGAGTAAAGAGACACACTAGTGGGAAGGAAAGTGGGGTACGACGTGATTCTTTACGCTTTTTAGGGGGGCCTATTAGGGCACGAAGGACTAAGGTGGAACCTGCGATTAAAGTACACTCGAGGCCAAGAAGGACGAGAAGAAATTTTCACGGGTTCCCCTCCTGTACATGTTGAAATATACGAAGGTGAGCCCTACACTCTCTGGATTTTTATCCTAGGAGCTGGAATAGTCCTTGAGAAAACTTTAGGCGATCCGAGGGGGCTTACGGAGGAGGGACGGGAGGTTAGTGAGCCGACGGGCGGTTCGAAAGAAGGATGATGGCAGGCAAATAGTCCGGGTCGAGCTCGTATAATAAGGGGACTAGGGGGGGACTAGGATGAAAAAAAAATTCCCGCTCAATAATAACTTGGTCGCTTCTGGCAGAAGGAGACGACGTTGGCTAAACACGGTCCATGGGAGGAAGATCTGTAGAACTGGTTGGAAGGCACTGGTATTCCACAAGCTGGAGGAACTGCCGCGTCGAAATCGGTGAGGAAAAACGGAGAATTCGCAGCTCTTCAAGTAGGGGGAAGAACCGAATAAGAATTCTAGACCCCCCTCCGCTGGGCTAGAGGAGAAGGTGTGCGTCGCCCGTGGGACAGTCCCGACTCCGAGATAATTATAATGTAGGGGAACGAACTCGAATTTGCCGAGGTTCAAGATCGGGGGCGTTCTGCCGGGTCGCGGGGTGGTCGATTCCGGGAGAAGGGAGAGTAAAAGAATCTTCAGTTTGAATGTCTCGAACTGAACGTCTATCCAGGAGGAGGACGATGCCGGAGAGCTGTGAGAAGTGTCGGTATCCGACCGAAACCGCTAAGACCATCCTACCATAAACTGGCTACTCTGGGCTCTAGGGAGAAAGAACCGGGAAAGAGATGTACAAAGAAAAAAGTCGGTCACCTTGAGAACTGCGCGGTCGTCCCCCCCTATACGCGGCCCCAATGGAAGCTTGAATCCCTGAAGGAGGGGGAGGGAAACTATGTGCTAATACATCAGACCCCTAAGACCCAGGTTACCTGAATATCTGACTACCTCGGATCACAAAGTCGACCGACTTCTGGCTAAAGAAAGAATGAATCAGGACAAGTTCGAGTCGGACAAACACAACGGAAAGTCCAAAAATACTATTTATACTTACAAGGGAGAAGACCGGGAGAAACTTCCGCCTCTAGATCCAATTAAAGACAGGTCAAAAATACAGAAAGAAAAAGGTGATGACTTCCCGAATGAACCTTCTACATGAGGGGGGGGGGCCAAAATTTGTTTCTTTCAGGCGGGCGTGAGTAGACGGAGCTTGAGCGTGGGGGAGACCTCGGGCTCGGAAGGAAGGGGGACCAACCGGGCCACGTCCAAGGCAGAAAGGAATTATCAGACTCTTGACGGGGTCCCATCACTTCTGCGGGAAAATGAATCGTCGAAGAGACGAAAGAACTCCCTAAATCAATGGGTTTCAAAGGTGCGATCTCCTTCAAAAAGAAGTATTGAGTGGTAGATATAGAAAGGTTGGGTCAGCCAAGTGTATCTTCTGGAGTGATTCTCTCAAAAAGGGAAATCGGGCCGAAGGGCAAGTCAATTCCCGAGTAGTCGGGGGCCGCGTGTGTGGCCTTGGCCGTCTGGTCTTCTTACAGAGTGAAAGGGGTCGAATATCCCGGAACTCCCGCAGAGACCGCCCGAGGGACAAAGAATACACGGGGACCTAAAAAGAGAAGGTACTTAGAGGCAAAAAACACCTGTAGAAGGGTTCCTTGATGCTCAGGTCGGGTCCATCCAGTTGTTTCGCCCGGCGAGAATCAGTAGGGGGGGATGTATTTCTAATTTAAGGTTAAGCTTTCACTACCACAGTAATGAGTCAGAAAATTGTACACCTTCTCCGCTTCTCTGATTAGAAGGGGGGGGTGGGAGGGAAGGGCTTTCGATATCTGAATTAATGTCTGGTGGGCGGGCTGTCGGTGATTTGGGGACTTGGTAATCCCCTAAAGGGAGGACACGGGGCGTACATTGCTAGTTTTTCTGACATACATTATCCTAAGAGGTGGAAAAGGCCTCTCAGTGAAGCAATCGGTCGATCTGAAATAGGGGGCCTCTCTATTCAGCTTGGGGGGGGCAACGGTGGTTCTATATTGCGGGACCAGGAGTCGTTAACCGATCGGGTAAAAGGGAACTAAAAAAGGGGGCAGCAGCGAAAGCCTCGAAGGCTTCCGAGCTTAAGTTAAACGCCCCCATAGGGAGACTGAAACATCGGAAGGGGGCGAGAAACCTAGACCACTCCTACCTTTAGGAAAAACGATACCTCCCCTATCTCAGGACCGGGGAGAGCAAGTTTAAACAACGTCTGGATATGATCTAGGGTTACAATCTTAAGGTAACCGGTCGCCATGAACCTCTGAAGCTCCGCCTCTTGTCCTGATCCTCTGGGGAAGTTACGGTAAGAACTACGAAAGAGGAGGGGACTCTACAGAGACAAATCGGGCGGTCGTCTTCCCAAGGAACTGTGAAGTCCCTCTAAAAAAGCAACGGAAAAATTCTGAAGCTATGCACCGCACATGAAAAAGGGCCCTCAGACGGAAGGGAGAAAGAAGAAAACACCACCCCAAAAGTACTAAATAGACAAACAACCAAACACCCAAAAAACCCTCACACTCACATCGTCCGGATGTCCCGATCTCGGGGGGGGACTGAGAGTTGAGGGGAAAAAATCAAGAGTCGCCTCGCGGGGACGAGCAGCGATCCTCCTAAAGAGCCCCGCCCGGAACGTCGAGCTCGTTTTGATGCAGGAATACGAGCTCAAAGGCAAACCTCTGCAGGGAGGAATTCGTCTAAGTGAAAAAGTGCGAAAACTATGAACAGGACGCGATCGGGGCATGCAGAGATCCTTGCATGGAAACTGAAAGACGAGCCGGAAGGTCAAACGCGTTTCGCACTGACGGACATCGGCGTAGCAATTTCGGCCAGCGAAACCGCATGTGAGATCCGGGTTCTTTCATGGCCTGATATCACTGTCTGAGAGTGTGAACCTTATTGAAAGAATCAGTTTCGCGGAAGGCGACGCGGGGGACCCTGCGAAAGAGGGACGAGGTAGATGCCTTTTGATGGACCTTACTAAAAGCTGAGGTTCGCGGCTGGGGACGACGGGGGAGCATCAAATTCGTGGGGACAGAAAAGTTCAATTTTCTTCTAAAGGTGAGGGCTGTAGACGGCGTCCTGAGAAAAAGGAGTTACTCTTCCTGGTCGTGACTGTGAGTATAACAGGGGCAGATTAACTGGGGGCCGCATCGGAACAGTTCAACCCGCTAAAGACGACTGAGATGTGTACCAGAATGTAGGAGACCTACGACATCCTCCCAGGGTACCATCATATAAGAAGTCCTGTAGATGTGCCGGGGAACCGGGTCGGCTCTTTCCGCAGGAACCTGTCGGTGGCGGAGTCAAAGGGAGTCTTCTCAAGGGAAAAAATAACTTGTGCGGCCAGCTACGGTAACGAGCAAAATCTACAGCCTCAGGAGAAGGGGGAAAAGTCGTGCCGCACTACTCTATAATGGGAGGTCCTGTTCAACTGTTCCTAAGAGTTCTACCCCGGAAAATACCAAGCTACGGGGACAGGGGAACAAACTAAAAAATTAAAGTAACAAAAGACGCAAGGATGACTCCTTAGAAACGGCCGGCGTCAGGGGCAGTACTAAAATCGAGGAACCAAAGGGGTCTCTACACGGTAAGGCGGTCTCAGAAGCTCGAAACAGCTCCCGACTCGCAAGACAGCCGCGCAGTTCAAAGGGCAGGGAGGAAAAAAGAACGACAGACAAAGGAAGGGCACGACCGGGTCAAGGAAGCAAGACTTCAATAGCTGGAATTTGACTCCTGTCCACTAAAGGATGGGGGAAGGGAAGGGTGACTAGCTTCGGGGGGGGAGGAGAAACAGATCTCGGCGGAAGAAAAAAAGAAGACACGAAGGAGAGCAAGCCCCGAACAGCTCATGAAGCTAAAAGCGGGCGAAACCGCCACTAAGAGGAACCAAATCCGAAAAACTCCTTTGGATAAAAAAGAACCTTGAAAAAACGGCCATGCAACGCGGTATCGAGAAAGGACACGCGAAACCGAAGAGGTCACTATCGTCGGGACGAAAATGGGGCAGGGGCCAAACAAAAACTGGCTGAAACGCCTCAAGGGATCAGGTACAACAAAAAAGTCGGGAGAGTAAACTGCTGACGAAGGCTACGCCAGGCCCAACGAGGCTTCCAACCTGATGCCCGTACGAAGAAAGCCTGGGGACTCACCAAACCTCCGAGCGCACTTCTCTCGACAAAGTGGCACAACAAACGCCGACGCTGGGCCGAGGGGGAAAAAAAATTTCGGGGCAAGGAGCAAACGGGGAACGAAGAGTCGAAACCGGAACCGCGCACAGCATTGGGACGACTCTAAAACCAAAAAAGTGGGCTTCTCGCTCCGACAGCTGAAGTTTAACTTAAGGACTCGTCATGCCCCTATATACAAGACTGAAGGGGAAAGGTTCCACGAACGTGATACGTGTGGTTCGGTTTCTCCAACACTCGTCTTCCATCGACGGATAACGGTCATCCCTCTAATGAGAAAAAGAGCCGGGAGCTATCCTTTTGCGAGGTCAGCGGAAGAAAAATGGCGATTCGAGACATGGGGGGACCAGCGAAGAACTCCTGATCATCCTCTGGGGAAGCCAGTTCATGTACGGGATCATCTTGGAGGAAGGAATCCTCGGTCAAGCTAAAATTCTGTCTTCGGGGGGAAGAAGAGTGAAAATAGAAAAACAACAACGTACGAGGAGGGGATGGCCTTGCCTTAGGGCGGTCATTAATCCTCCAGAGAAAGCGCGGAAAAGGAGGCCAAGGAGGGGGTACGGATTAGGAACTGCCATAAACTTTATTACCACATTATGATCAGGAAAAAGAGTGAAAGTGGGCCTGATTACTCCAAAGTGCTATTAGGCAAAGGGGGGTCTGCAGGAGGCCAGGGTGGAGAGTCTCAGTCTGAGCCCGATGAAGAGCTAATAGTTGGAGCCAACCAATAAACCCTCACGTAGTGGCACTGGAAACGGGGGGCAGGGAAGGTGAATACCTATTTCTATCGGGACGAACATTGTACATACTTTCCGGTGGCGAGCAACTCCCCGGTGAACGAGAACTCCTTCCCGACGCTCCCGGGTCGAGTTGGAAAATCGGGACTGCCAATGGTGCGAACGGTGTAGCGCTGTGAAGACTCCTCAAGGGGGTAACTCTGCCCATAGGTCGCGACTGCTGGGGTGGGACCGTTTAGGGAGAGACTGACAGGAGGGCTCCGGGGAAGACCCTGCGGATTGCACGTCAAGGTAGAGGCTGCCTTGGCGCATAATTGGCCTTTGGGTAAGGCGTACAGCGGGGGAAGAACTAATACGGGTGGTTTGGACGGGAGACAGTGAGGAAAACGTTACAAAAGGTTCTTTGAGCGTTTGGGCAAGCAGAATTCCGTCACTCTTCCCCTGGTATCTTGAGCGTGCCTGGGGAGAGGGTCAGCGGCGGATGGGGGGGGTCCGTCGGGAAATTCCAGTGCAGGTCTCAGGGGGAGGGAGAATGGGTTGTCCAGAAACTGGGGTGTGCGCCGGATGCTTCAGCGAGGGACGGGCGGCTTGAAGCCAGAACTCAGGATTGTAAAGGCGGGGAAGAAAAAAAGGAGGGCAGTCAGGAAAACAGGGCTCCTTTCGATCGACACATGTCCTTTCCAGTACTTGAAAGGGGCCAGTGTCCTTCCAAGACTATGTTACCGGGTTCAAACTTGACTTCTCCCCGGAGGGATCAAGGTCCCTGGCAGAGGAAAGACCATCGTTGGGTCGACGACATGTGACTGAAAAGAAGTGGCGTTTATCAAGTTCTGGGGCCGAGCTGGTCGGCCGCCATTGGGAACAGGGTCGGGGAACAGCTGGAGTCGGGAAACGCGATCTGGGAACTGGGAAAGCCGCCTGGGAGCTGGGAGAAGAGCTCCTCTTTAGAGGGTAACGGGGTCCTCCTTTCTGGCAGGAAAGCGACTGGCTTTTTAAGGGGGGAGGGACACAAAAGACAGCACCAAGTCTCAGAGCGAGGGTACGCGGGGACGCGGGAAGGACTTCCGGGGGGGAAGACGCGTATCTGGTACGGAACGTAAGACGGTGGCTAGCGGGCCTCAATTGATGTGGCGGTCGAGAAGACCGCCAGGCCGGACGCCGCACAGAAAAGTCGCTGAAGCGAAGGCACCGTCATCCGGCTTCGTCTGATACCGGCCCGGAGGGGAGGAGTAAGGGGAGAAACAGACATGTCGTGGAGCCTCCTCGGGAAATTGACGCGCAGGGGAACCGGTCAGGCAGGGGGGGGGGGGTACTGGTTTAGGGGAAAGTGGCAATATCAGTCCAAGAGTGCAAGGTTCGATTACTGAGAGCCAGGTCAATCATTGCGCTGTTGGGAAACCCGCGTGTTCAGGCCTCTATGGTTCCTCCAGAAGAGCGAGACCTATTCTGGTAAGTCACCCATATATCCCATGGGAGGGGCTGTTCGGGGGGGGCAGAGACGGACCCCGACTTGTCTTGTCCGGGAGAACAAGCGGACACTCGAGACTAACGCCTCTCTCAAAGGGAAAAGTCTTAGCCTGCAAGCCGTGCTCTAACCTACGAGACAGGGGAAAACTAATCAGAAAGTGAGAAGATACCAGGCCGACTCCTTCCCCTATTCGGCACAAGAGGGGGGGGGGGTCTATGTGAAATAACATTGGAAGCTAAGAAGATGGGGAAGGGGAATCCTCTCTTAAGACTCGCTAAGGGCTTGATGTATACTGAAAGTCTGGCTCATGAAACACTCGCTCAAAACTTCTTCGCTTCCAGGGGGCAGGGGGGGTCACTTAAGAGAATGTTATCCCTACTCGGAGCTGGAGCCGCTTGGGAACAACTGAACGGGAACAGTTATTATATAGCGGCCTGGCGAGTGATAGTTAGAACAGGTCCTGGTTAAATTTTCTCCGGTCTAGGGGCGAAGCGCTTAATGCGCACCAGGAAGTCCCACTCCGCTGAGAGAAGAAAGCAGAGTGCTGTCCTAGCACGTCGAGCGCCTCGTGGAGGTCTTATTGATATGTAAAAAATGTGGCGTCCACGTCCCATTCGGTGATATAAGTAGGCTGGGGGGGAGCCTTGTTGACGTTGCAGATGGACCGGGAGAAAAACCGGAGTGTTAACCGGGACATCAGTGCTAGGACCCTCATTTGTTGCGCGGAACCTGCTATCAGCAGACTCGTGGAGTTGGCTGGCATAAGCCCCAGGATCAAATAGAACCCTCTGGAGGAGGGGTCAAGGTGATCGACTGATTAAATCACCGGAGGAGAAAAGGGGGGGGGCATCATCTGGGACGTCTGGCGGACCAACCGAGCAATGTGCATCTTATGCAAGAAAAAAATCGGTCTCTGGACCCGGTTAGGGGGGTTACTAGGGCGTTCCGGGAGGGTCAGGGACTGACAATTCACTTCTGTTGGCGGGGAGATGTGATTGAGAAAGGGATCCTGACGAGCTGCTTCTTAACGATCGAGGCATGTGGAGTCCAGTGTCTTTAATCGAGAGGACAAACGACGAGGAAAACCCTTGACGACTCCGAACTCCCGGGTGCAAGCAAAAGTACTTACTATAGAAAGCCGCTCTCACCTCCGCCTGTTGCAGAAACTCCACGGTTCAGGTAACGAAATGCGGCGGATACTCTTCGGCGTACAAGCCCCTAACAAGCCTATGGGGACCGACGGAGGGGGGCGGCGGAAACCGGGACCCACCAAGCACTTCCAATGCGCTCAAGCGAAACCTTTCGTCTCTGAGAAACAGTCCTACAACGACCGCTACGGCGGAAAGGGACGAACTCCTTAAAGGATATTCACCGTGGCGGGGAAGCAACACACGAAAAAGCATGGGGGGTCGACACTGAATCTATATCAGGACCGTGACCTCAAGGGGGAGACGGGGGAAAGGGGGCAGATCCCTGGAACCAACGAGAGCTAAATTAAAAACTATTTGTGCACTTCCTAACGCTGAAGAGCCTTTAGCTTCCGGGGGGCGTGGGTACCGGGGGATGGGCGGCCGAATTGGGGGCTACGGAAAGGTATCTGACGGAGAGTCGCCCCTAGATTTCAAGAGAACAAGAACCCCGAACGTCCACGGAGCTGCTACAGGCTGACAGAGCGCGGGGAAGTCTCGATTCTTGAGGTAAACAAACCCAGAGTTCGGAAAAAAGAAACCAGGAGAAAGCCCGGGGCACAATTGGGGACGCAACCTTTCGTGATCAAACTCTAAAAAACAACTGAGGGGGTAGAGATAGAAACGCCCGTTTTGAAGAAAGTTGGGGGAGTTGAGGGGTTCTAGTGCGACGGGGAAACGGGTAAAAATAGCCTTCTATGAATGTCCCGCGTCGATGGGGAAGGGTCAATCATTGGGTGTCACGTGGCCGGTCGGGGCCGCGGGACACGAGGCCAGATCGACCGAAAAAAAAGAATCCATCGATCAACCTGAAAGGCTCCCTCATCGACGGTAAACTACGACACGAACTTAAGCCCAGGGGCGAACGGCAGGGACCGATCACCTCTCGTCTGTCCGGGGAGGTGGAAGTTGTGTTCCAGATAGGCGGGGGGACGTGTGGGGTCTCTCTGGGGGAAAAAAAGGCAGATCTTAGGGGTCTCTTCTCAGTTCTCTCGTGGTGCCCTTTAAAAATCGATGGCCCTGCTTTGGGCACCAAAATCGCAGGTTTAAAAGGTGGGGGCTGAAGGGACCTGTTCGTAGACAAAAAAGTCAGGCTGGGGGCGTGGGGGGCAAAAGGCCGGGGGTCCAGCGTACATAGGGGATCATATTCGGGGGGCGGGACGCAACGCCTGGTGAAAGCCGACGGGGACCATGGGCTAACTCGGCCCGTCTCCACTCGTCAGGTGAAGGTCATCACGGTGGAGGAAACGGGAGGGTTACAGGTTTGCGTGGGCGGGGGTAGCGCCTACCGGGGAAGACACTGGCGCTGGCGGGGATCCAATACGGGACGTCCTATTAACTTTGCTGCACAAATCCAAACAAAGAAAGATTGACGTTTACCGGATGCTCGACCGGGAAACCGAACCCCCCCGAAAGGGCGCCCGCTCAAAAAACGAAGACATATCTGCACAAAGGGAGAGTTGCCAAAACAAAGAGCTAGAGATTTACAAATCGCATTCGGGAAGGACACCGTCGCATCCATCTCAAGCGGGGGACCGAGAGAGTTCTATAACGCAGGGGGTAAACAGACTGCGCAACGACGCTGCGGATGATCGCCGAAAGCACGAGGGCGGGGGAGGCCATTCGGGCCCCATCACGTCAAGAAGAGGCAAGACAAAACTTTCTGAAAAGCCACTACGCGCCAAAAAAAAGGGGCCCGCATTACGGGCCCGGGGGCGACAAGGCGCATAAAGCCAAGAAGAGATCGAGGGGGAACCAAACACTTCCGTGGAGGCGACAACCATTCCTGGTTAGAGGGTCAGGTGGGCCATCAT
>Ga0179593_1707220_pt1 | contig 13910 bp, 21 predicted proteins | sample CZODoug2_1_08_16_FD_185931 | JGI IMG/M metagenome (GOLD analysis project Ga0179593, IMG submission 185931) | Vadose zone soil fungal communities from Angelo Coast Range Reserve, California, USA - CZODoug2_1_08_16fungal (PacBio error correction) | ecosystem: Environmental > Terrestrial > Soil >...
GATAAACTCGATGCCCCAAGTGACCAACGATCGTGGCTGAGTAGAGAAGTGGGAAAGGAAACGGGGGAAAAACTCCCGAAAAGGGGGAAAGAAAGGGCTGGGAGGGAAAACTTAAAAGCGCCTGCGCCAACTAAAAATTACTCAATAACACAAGGTCGCCGGCAACGGGGAAGGGGCACAAGCTCGAGGAGCGAAAACGGGGTGCCATAGTAAAAAGGGAGAAAGGCGCGGGGGAGCGTTTGCGCACGGTTGGAAAGGGGGCACGAAACCGATCCGTCGCTTTAAAAAACAGGTGTCAGAAAAACTGCAAAGGTGAAAGGGGGGGGGCGGACTGGGAAAGGCAAAAGCCAGCCAAATGGGCGTCCTGAGGAAAAGAAAGGGTCTGAAGAAGCAAGAATCGGGCAGTGCACAGTGTGAGGCAAATCGCCTGCGTTGAAGGTGAGGGAGGAAAAACGGCTCTACTCACGGGGGTGGGTTGAAAGGGCGACGTGAAGGACGGGAGGAAATGGAAGGGAGGAAAATATCAATCCCGATGGCAAAAAAAAGGCTAACACGCGCGTTGCAAATTTATGGGGATTAAGGGGGAACTTGGAGAAGAGAAATTAAAGGAGGAACTTGGGGAACACGAGGTCGCTAGGCTGTGCGGCCTGCCATAGGCTCGATAGGATAAGAAGCAATCGGGAGCGGTGGAAAAGGGGTGAGGGGGCGGGGAGATGTCAAACAGGGGGGGGGAGAGAAAGCTTGGGGGGAAAAAAGAGGGCGTCAAAAGGCTCCCAGAGACATTCAAATCGAAGGGGGGCGTCTGTGGGGGGGGAAAGCAGCTTTGGGGGGGGGGGGGAAGATAAAACGAAAACTAGGAGTTCCCGAAACTCCGGAAGCGTATCTGGAACGGCCCGCACACGAGTGGACATTTTTGTGGAAAAACAGAGAAAAAACAAGAGTTAACGAAAACAATAGTGAGAACAGAGGAAATCAAAACATCTGGATAGGGGGGACCGCAGCAAGTGAGTCGACTAAGTCAGGGGGGTTGGGGGAGTCTTCCCTGGGAAAACACTCGGATTTTAAATTGGGAAGAAGGCGGAGAAGCTCCGGAAGAGGAAACAGTAAAAGCGATGGATAAGCGATCATGTGGGTTGAAGCATTTCATCATAAAATGCAGCACGGAGGGGGGAATAAAATCAAAAGACATCACCAAGGGGGGGCGAGGACGAACTGAATCTGGGGGAAATGCGGAAGGGTCAAAGAGAACACGGAAAGAAATTCCGGGGGCAGACGAGCGATTTTCATCGCGGGAGCGGGCCGAGGGGGGAGGGGACCGCTTCCTCCGCTACTTCTCGTAGCGTCAAAGGGTCCAAGAGGACAGGGGAGGCAGAAATCCGAAAAAATGGGGGGATCACCACAAAAAGGTGCAGGTAGATTCTAAAGGAAGAGGGACGTATGGAAGGGAAAACAGGGGAATATCGCCGGGCAACACTGGCAGAGGGTTGGTTGGCTCAATCATGAACAGTGGCCCCAGTCGCTCTCAAGTTTTATTAGTCAGAAAAGAAAAAAAAACCCAAAAAAAAGGATGGAAAAGAAAAAACAGCGGAAACGACAAAACGATTAGGGCTTTGAAACAGAGCAAGGGGGGTCCAGGCAGGCTCGCAATAAACGAGGTGTGGGAAAAAATGCACGGCGGTTGGGGAAAGGGTCAGGCGAATGGCGCCATCAAGTGGTCTGATGTGGGCATTGGAAATAACCGAAGATTGTTGGAATACCGAGGCTTTCGAGAAACACAGGAAGGGGGGAAGGGACCGGCAACCTGGGGCTAACGCGACCATCCGGAGAAGACCGACGGCAGAGAACTAGCAGGGGAAACGAAAATTAAAAAAAGTAATATTTTTTGTGAGGGAAGAAAAAAAAAAAAAAAACCTTGCTTCATCCAAATGGGAATGCCTTCCTTGGAGGGCATAGGAACGAAGGGCTGATGAGAAAAAGTGGGAAGGAGACCTGGAGTACTCGGAGGACAAAAAAAAAGTCGAATAGATCGTGTAAGGGGGCAGGAAGGGGCCAGTGCAAAAGGATAAAAGGCTGGGGATGCAAAAGAATGGTTAACCTCCGCCTGGGGGAAAGGGGGGAATTAAAAAAAAAAAAAAATCTTGCGAAAATGTCACCGGTCAAGGGCGCTAATGCGAACCCTCTTCTCAAAAGAAAAAAGGGAAAAGGGGATTGGAGGAGGGGGGTGTGGGGGGGTAGCAATTACATGCTCTAACCACACACCTGAGGAGGGGATGAACCGAAATCAGCACCGCAAAACACCAAAACAAGAAATCCCCAAAAAGGAGTCTAAAAGAAGGGAAGGGCGCAGTTCGGAGGAGGGGAGAGAATAGGAATAAAAGAAAGTTCTAGACCCACCATGAAAATTAAAGCGGGTTGGACATATAACTGAGGAAACCAGCAAGGGACCACATATGGCTAATAACGCTCACCAGGGAAAGGGGGGTAAAAAATTCGAATTGGCGGAAAAGAAGGAGGGAAAGAGGGAGAAAATGGGCCGTCCGGTAAAGCAAAGCGCTCAAGTAAAAGAAAAAGGAAGGACAGGAAGGGAAAGGGGCGGGGGGTTTGGTCCGGCTAAGACTAATTGGAAAAAAAAAGAGGAAGAGCCAGAGAAGGATGAAAAGAACTACAGAAAAAAAAACGGTAAAAACAGCAAAGAGCAGCTGTGATGGTCAACAAGGGAAGGCCAAAATCCAAGAAGAGGGGAGGTTGTTCCAATGGAAAAGGACCAAAAAAAATTCGGGGACATGACATCTGGCCAATTAAGACCAGGGGCAGGATCGAAAAAGAAAAGACGAGTCCTGAGGACAGAAGCCTCCCGCTACAACGACCATGAGCAAGACGCGAAGGACTCGGCTGGCTTTCTGAAGGTCCTGAGGGTTTTCCAAAGAACAATGAAATGGAGAAAAGTTATGGAGGAAAGGGGTGTCCAGGCGGCAAATTCAGGACTGGAAACAAAAAAAAATCCGATCGAAAGAAAGCTGGCACCTAAAAACATGAAGGGGGGCAGAAAGAGGGTAAGGTGTCCATGAGGAGGCGTCAATGGGGCCGAAAAGGGGAGGCGCACTCCGGCGGGCCGTAAATCAGCCAATGTGTTAAGGGCAACCAAAAAGTCAAAACGCGACACGTCAAAAAAAAAAGAAAAAATAGAAAAAAATTGCGGGGTACGCTCGTACGACGAGGGCCGTTGAATCTTCCGCAGAAAAACCCCAGGGATCCGTCAAAGAATCTTCAAAATATAGGGGGGAAGGACCAGACAAAAAAGGAAAAGGGGAGTATGCTGACGAACCACATGAGCGAGCTTCAAAAAAAAGTTGATAGGAAAAGAAGTCCAAGCGGGTCAGGCCAAGAAACAACCCAGTCCGATTGTTGGAGGAAAAAAGTGAAGGATCGTGTGGGACCATGGAGGAGTGACAACAAACTAACCAGAAAAAGGGGGGGAAAGAAAATTGTGAAAGGTATAAAGACTGATTATAGTTCTAAATTGTTGGGAAAACAAGCACCTGGGGGAAATCGGGGGGGCGGGCAAGTAAAAAAGTTTCTAAAAGGAAGGGAACTGGGGCATTAACGACCGCAAAGAAAAAATGAAGGGGGACACGAACCGTCTTTATTTAAAAGGGCGGACGCCCGAAAGTCAAAGATAGCGTGGATCTCTCGAAAGACAAAAGCGCCAGCGACACCAATCTTGCGGGAAAAAGCGCGACGAAAAGCTGATGGAAAAAAAACACGTGGGGAGGACCTCAGCCTAGCGGCAGCGTGAGGGAGGGGGTAATGGAAAGACGCAAGTGCCTTAACCTCAAACTCTAGCCATGCAAGCGCCTCACAACTTGGTAAAACATCGGAGGCAAAAAATGAAGCGGGAATTGGGGGTTGAAAAATTTCAAAAGAACCGGTCCCACTTAACACTAAAAAAACAAGTGCGGAGTAGCCGGGGATCAAGAAAACTAGGAAAAAAGCGGGGAAAAAGGCGAAAAGATTCGCTGCTGGGGGGAGCAAGACGAAGCGCAACTTGGGGCGGGTTGACGCAAAGCAACCATCGCTCAGGCAGTCTGATCGAAAGAAAAAAATCGAAAAAAGGGAGGAGTTGGCAGGGACATCAGCAAGAAAGAGAAGTCGAAACGTGGGAACGCGAAGTCGAAGGAGACTACAATTGTGAGGTGTTGGCACAAACCGTGCGGACTTCAAGGTGCAAGTGCCGAAAAGGGAAAAGGCCACGTGACATTAGAAGTGCGTGTTTGCTGTAATGGGGGGGGAAGGAGAGGGGGAGAAAGCGGGGTGGGGAGGAAACTAGCCCAATACCCGTGTGCCAATTACGCGAGTAGCACGGTCGGGTTCCAAAAAACGGCGACACGAGAGAAGAAAAGCCTATAGTGAAAAAGATCTCTCGAAAAAAGATCATGAAAAAAACAAAAAGGGGAGAAAAGAAATAATCGGACCGAAATAAGTTGCGGGGGAAATATTCGTTGTCTCAAAAAAAGAAGGGCTAAAAAACTCCCGGGATGTGCCAAGGCTGTCGGATAAAAAAGAGAGAGAAGCCAACAGAAGAAGGAAAAGAAAGCATAACAGCAAAAAACCCTCGAGAGCAACTGGCCGTAAAAACAGGGGGGAAACCTGAACAGGCACCTTGTCCGGAAAACTGTGCACAACCACGGTATGGACCATTCTTACGGAAGCGAGGGGGGTAGGGAGGAGAAAGAGTGGAGGATGGATGACTGGGAGGAGGGAAAAATCCACGAGAAGAGTGGGCGAATCTAGACGGCTATGTGGGTGGGCTGCGCGCGAAGCCAAATGGATGCGCAGAGAAATCTGACCGTCGAAAAAAGAAAAAAGAAAATCGGAAAAGGCTACTAAAAACCGGGCAGGAGAAAAAAGTCTACGAACGCAGTGTGGCGGGGACTCAAATGGAAATGCGTTGAAAAAAAAAGAAAAAAAAAGGCCCGATTCAAAGCAAGCCTGCGCACAGTGAGAAGCAGGGGCCACTTTAGAAGTGTTGATGAAGAGCACTTGGAAAAAAAGGGGAAACTTCTCTGAAAGGGGGCTTGGGGGGGAACTACCCACTAGACCTAGCTGAAGGGGAAGAAGAACTGCCAGATCGGAAAAAGATAAAATAAGACACAATCGAGGGTGAAGACTAGGACGTGGGACGTTGCAGCAAAATCGAAAAAAAAGCTATCACTCTAAGAGCCAGAGATCAAGGACCCGCCAAAAGAGACGTGAAGTCAGGATTTTGGTAAAAAAAAAGTTCCCATTCAAAAGGAAAAACTCTCAAAGAAGCTGTGACCTCAAACCAGTGATAGGGTTGTGGGTTTCAGCGGAAACACATATAAACTATGGAGGGGGGGGAAAGGGAAAAGTTTGGGTCGGGGACCCGGAAGTTTTGAGAGAATCATCAAGTGGCGAAGGAAACGCAATCTGAGGGGGGGGGTGTGTAGGGGGAACCAAAGGCTGGTAAGGGGGGGCCTGGAATCAATTAGATCGGGGAGTGGTGCTCCCGAGATAATGGGGCAGCCATAGCGATAGGAGTCTAGAAGGGAAGGGAGAAAAAAAATCCGGCGTATTTCTGGGTCCGAAAATCGACAAAAGCAGAAAGGGACTGAATTGGATATCTTTTAATGAAAAAAAGGGGGGGGAAAGGATTCAACGGATATCTTCGGGGGGACTACAAGAAAAAAAGATAGGGGAAAAACAACGTCTGGGTCCATAAAGCGGTGGGGGAGGGGGGGGGACGTGAGAAGAGTGAAAAGACAAAAATGAAGAAGAGTTGGAACGACGTCTATGGAGCAAGAGATAGGACAGGGGCTCGCAAAAAAAAAAACCATGGGGGGCGAGAAACAGCATTAGGGAGGCCAAGGGTTAAAAAAAGAAGGGTCATAGAGAGGAATGATTAAGCAAGGATTGCGCCCTTTAAAAAAAATGTCAGAAGGGTCCACTCCTGGAACGCTCAGGCAATCAAGGAAAAGAGGGGGGTTTTGGGTCATCGTGAAAAAAAAAAAAGGGAAAAAGGAAGCCCACCATAGAGAGCGTGAAACTCGCGGATGAAAAATACGTTGGGTGTAAGGGATGGTCGAGGTGTTGAAAAAAAGGCTCGCCTTCTTAGTGACGAGGAAACACAAAAAAGTGGCACTGGGTCATAAACGAAATAAATTGGTCGGATCGGGGGGGGAGGAAAACACGCCCCAGGCGTGGAGTTTTTGCAGACCGCCTGAGGGAAAAAAAAAAGCGGGGGCAACCAAGGAACGCTGAAAAAGAGGACAGAAGAATGAGAAGCGACGGAAAACAAATGAAAAATTCGGTCGTTGTGAGACGGCCCAGACCCTGTGAAGGCGTCACAGAAAAAATGGGCATTCCTGATGGGGGGGGAAAGGAATCAGAAAGAAGACGGGAAGGGATTTAGAAACGCAAAGTCCGCAAAATTCGAATCTCCTCGCTTAATCAAGAAAAAGGGCTCAAAGAGAGAAAGGGAAAAAACCTGAGGGGATACGAAGGTAAGGGGAAACCTCAAAGGTCTGAAGAGGTGGGGCGGGGGGGCTCGCAGCAAGGAAATCTTTAAGAGGGTCTATGGAAAAGAAGAATGCAAAACACTCAGGGAAGGATGTCGCAAAGATCCTCGGCCTTGCGGGGAGTCGGTTGGGGGGGGGAGGGGGAGGGGAGTAAGCCGTAACAATCTCGCTCAAAAAAAGGATGAGTAGGCAGAAAATCAGCATCACGACTCAAAAACCCCCCTCAAAAAAAAAACAGCGCACTCCCCGCAATCGTGGGTCTAGAAGGTCAAGAATAGAGGCAAGGGTGACAGAGGAGATCTAAGAATCCAGGAGGAAAGGGGAAGAACTCTAGGGTAAGTGGAAACACATTAGAGGCTCAAGGAAAAAAGGCCCTTTGCAAAAGAATAAAAAAAACAAAACAGGGAAGCATTGGGGGTTATCAGGAGATTCTAAGGGTTGAAAAAAGCTAAAAACAAAAAGGGAAACATCCTGCCAAGATGAATCAGAAGAAGAAGAAAGAAAAGTTGCGGAAGAAACCATCAGAAAAGTTGAAAAAACAAAAATACGAATGGGGAAAGTCCTAAGGGGGGGCGGTAAAAAAAGGAAATCAAGTCGGAATATCTCGGATGGCTGTACGAAAAGTGGAAGGTCCTTCCGATCATCACATCTTGATGGAAAAAAAAAAAAAAAAAAAAAAAAAAAAAAAGCAGAGGGCAAAATAAAAGAAAGAAGGGGGGTTGGAAGAACGGACTGAAAGACGAAAGGGCCATTTAGCATAGGGAAAAAATTAAAAAAAACCTTACCGGGATTCACCATAGACGTCACGCAGAGGCAGACAATCCAAAAAAAAAGCTGGACCAACGCGAGAGAGCGAAAAGGGAAAGGAGGGAATTCCGAGAGAGCATCCCATGGGTCCGATGACGCAAAAATAAAATTCTTGATACAAAATGGGGGCCAATGATCGGAAATTGAGCAATGACCAAAGGGGTTGCCGAAGCCAGGTCAAAGAAAGGTCGTAAAAAAAACAACCGATCTGCAGTTGGGAAAAGCAGGAACACCTAGCATAAAGAGGGCTCAGATGTGCATACTTAGTCCGCGAAGGATGAAAGAAAAGAGGGGAGGGAAGGAAGAAACGAGAGGGGGAAAGCAAGCGACAATCACGTACAAGAAATCGCAAAAAACTGGACTAAAAGATTCCATCAGAGGGTCAGGAAGAGGTCGCCGAAGAAGGGGGGAATCTTCCTCAAAACACGCATAAGTCACTCCGATCACAGAAACATTGGTGAGGGGGGAGGGGGTGGGTCGTTAGTTACGCAGAAATGCCTGAAAAAAAAATTTTTTGGAAAAAAAAATGAAAAAAGTGAAGCAGAAATAAAAAGGAAGAAAAGTGAGAGGGGAGTCAAATCCAAGAAAAAAAGGAGAACATTCAGGGGCCCAAAACTGTGGATTGAAAGGAGAAATAAAACCAAAAATGATGCGTGGTCCGACAGCTTATGCATTTAGGGGAATCGAATTGGGAACGAAAAGTTGGGACCTCTTTCGAACTCTTGTTGAGGGTAAAGACTGAGTGTTAAAAGAAAAAAAAAAAGTAGAAGAGGGACGGGCAAGAAAGAAAGAAAAAACTGGCACCCGGTGACGGCGTTCCAGTTATCCTAGGCCAAAAGCGGTCACTCTCACTGGCAGACGGATGCGGAAGGGACAGAGAGTCAACGATAGCACGAGAAAAAAACGAAAGTCAGGGAAAAACTGATCGCCCGTGTGCTTCTGGCGTCGGACGATAATGGGAGGGGGGGGAACCGCGAAGCCGAAGGAAAAAGCGGGTAGGAAACAACAACGGAGTTGGATCTTCGTCCCAAGGGGACCTAAAGGGGGAAAAGCGGGAAAAGAACGCGCACGAAGGGGAGATGGTGCGGGAAAGGAGGAAGCGAGCGATTGTTTAGGGGGGGGGGGTAACAGTTCCAGTCGCACGGGAAAACTTCCACAAAACAAAAAAAAAAACAAAGAAAAAAACCCCCACAAAAAAAAAAAAAAAAAAAACCAAATTGCGGATGTCTCGATAAAGCAAGCAACTATTCCAGAAAACGACGCCCGAGGGTGGAAGGCTAGCCTGAGGAAGCTCACTCCGGGAGGGGAAAACCGGGGGATTGGCCGCATAACACAAAATGGACAGGAACGAAATCTTCAATCTAAAGTTGGGGGGGGGGGGGGGGAGTACAGGCAGTTCAGAAATAAGCGTGAAGGTGCAAAAGGTCCAGGGCGATACCGTGTTGTGGCAAGAGGACCGGGTAAACCGCGCGAGGGTGAAAGGCTACTACGAAGGTACTCGTGTTCCTTTCGTAATTAGAGAGCAGGCGTCAGAGGTGAAGGGATCAGCACTGAAAGAAAAGCCATCAGGGAAGGTGGAGGTAGTCCGAACATGGGAGAGACCACGCCTCGAAGAAAAAAAGGAACGATATTGCAAGAGCGCGCCTCAGAAGCACAAACTGATGAATTAAAGATAGATGAATCGCGGGAATAGAGGGGCCAAGAGATTGTGCGTGGGGGATATTCGGGGAAAGGGAAAGTAAAAAAAGAAGGGGCTAAAAAACACTCCCGGGAAAATGGGACCATCGGTTAATTCTGGGCTGGTTCAGGAAGGACAAAAGACGCTCGCCCCGCGAACCTACACACTAAAAGATCAGTATGTCCCGGGGGAAAAGTGGCCGGCTAACAGCGCGAGCAACAGTCACGGAAAATTGAAAAGGACTGGTGAGCCAAGGAGGGGCTGCGCCAAACCACCTAAAAGGTCAAGAGTGTGGAAAATAAAAGGGAGAAGAGCGGGATTATGGATGAACTTGCATAACAAGGATACAGCCGCTCCCGTCGCGGGCAGGTCTCAGTCAAAAATGCGCGATTAAAAAACTGATTCTAGGGGGAAATTTAAAAGCCAAATGGAGGCCTCAGTCGAAAGAGACGGGGAAAGCCACAAAGAGGCCGTCCGGGGGGAAAAAACAAAGGTTTTACAGGCGACTCCCTGCAGGAAAGGTAGAAGCAGAAGGCCGAATGGTTTCAGGAGGTGGAGGAAAAGAACTGGTTGGAAAGGAAAAACCACAGCCAATGGGGCCGATTGCGCCGAAGAAATCAGAGGAAAAAAAAAAATCAAAGAGGCGCTTTGCAAGGGGAGACGGAAATGGTCAGGGACAGAAGAGAAAATTAAGTCAGTGGACGGGGGTCCATAGAAAAGCTGCCGCATGGACGCGGGTCCTGTCCATCAAATTTAACCAAAGATATGGAGCGAGAAAAGGGGGAAGGACGGGAAGCCGGGCGATTACGGGGTCTGCGCCCTCAGGATGACAAAAAACAAGCTTCTCTTGGGAAACGACGACGGGCTGTCACAGACATTAAAAGGAAAAAAAGAAAGGAAAAAGAGGCTAGAAAAGGGGGGCCGAGGATCACAAAAGGGAAAGTTAACAAATGAAAATCGTCGAAAGAAACTTATCTGAAAACTTGCCCCATACAGGGTTCAAAGTGGGTCAAAAAAGAGAAAAAGATCAGAAGGGTTAAAGTCGGGGGCCGGGGGAGTGCAAAACCTTGAGTTATACGTTTGACTCAAAAACAAAAGGGTTCGGAAACGCAATCTAGGGTTGTTGAAGAAAAGGGTCATCAAAAAAGAGGCCGGGGTCCTGTGTGGGGGGAAGGAGGCAATTGGAAAAGATGGATTGAGAATCTACTGGCTAAAAAGAGTCGAGAAGGGGGAAGTCGGGGGAAGGCAAATGCAACCATCAAAGGGGCGTCTTCTGGTAAGGAAATACCCGCCAACAAAAGAAGGTCAGCTCGCGTTGGACATAGGGTAAAGGGCGGAGAGTTAAAAACGAGGAAGCGAACAGAGCAATGAAAAAAATAATGAGTCACGAAAATGGAGATTCAATTTCATCGCTGTTCGGAAAGTTGCAAAAAAGGGAAGAGTGGAAACGTACAAAAGAAAGGGCGAGGAAAAAAAGAAGCTAGGTACCAAGAAACAGAGCGCCTCCCCTGGGTTGGAAGAAAGAAAAAATCATGATGTAGGAGAGGTAGATGTCTAGGAAGAAAAATATAACAGAAGGGGCTAAGAACGGAATTGGGGGGCAACAAGGGGGTTTGCTATCAGGTCAAAAAAATCATTGAACCCGAGAAGAAGTTTGGGAGGGCTCGGGAAAAACTAGGAAAAGGGGAACGGGGGAAAGGGGCCGAGAGAGAATGCGATGAGGCGTTTGTCACGGAAGGGCGCGGGGGGGGAAATAGACCATCGCGTGACGGTCTCCCAAGGGAGCGAAAAAATGGGGGGGGGGGGGGTGGGATATGAAAAAAAAACTAAAATTTGAACCGGTCTGGGGTGGCAGGGTCAGGGAAAATCACTCAGGAGGGTGTGAAAAAGGGAACGTCCCCATGATGCTTGCGCGAAAAATAAAAACATTCGGAAAGGAGGAGGGAAACGTCAAAAAGGGCGGCCGGAAAGCAAGAGTTGAAAAAAGCGAGGCGAAGCGACGGAAACAGAGAATTGGAAATTAGATTTTTTGAGCTCAAAACCTTTCATAACTGGCGGGGTCTCCAAGGACCAAAAAAAAAAAAAGGCAAAATAGGGAGTTGAGCGCGGCAGGGGGCCATGGCTGAGGGGCAAAACTGCGGGCAAACTTGGGCGAACTCAAATCTCTTAACAACAAAAGGAATGGAGACGGGAAGGGATTAGCCGAGTATGTGCAACTTGGACTGAGGGGTGGATGCACAGGGGTATAAAATGGGGGGGGGGGGGGGGGGGGGTCCAAAAAGCCGAGGGAAGGTGGGCATTTGGGGAACAGGGAATAATCTGATTTCGAGTAAACCCCGATGAAGCGCGAATTCGAAGAACGATACCTGGGGAAAGATCAAAAAAAAAAAAAGGGGCGTCTGGGGGGGGGGGGGTTGCGGGAGGACCGAGCCGGGAAGCAAACCACAAACGGAGAGTCTTAATAAGGGGGAACGGCCTAGAAGAAAACAGAAAAACCACAAAAACAGCGGAACTCCCCGGGGTGAATCTCCTCCCACGGTACGTACCTATGGGGAGGAAAGGGAAGAGGGGTAGGAGGCAAGGTCCTCCTGCGGAAATGCCAAATCTAAATTAATTCGAGGGGAACCATAGGCACCCCACAAAAGCAGGGATCCCGGGGAGAATCCAAAGGAGCAAAAGGCATAAAGTGTGGGGGGAAGGCGAGGGATTCCGAGGGGGGTTTAAGAAGGAGAAAGGAAACCGCAAAAAATGGAACAGTCAGTTCGAGGGAAAATGGGCAAAAGAAGCCCATCCCTTGCTGGAGACCAGCGCCAGAGTAACATAAAACGAGAAAAAATGAACGAAGGTTAAAAAGAGATTCAGGAAGGTCCGCTAAAGGGATGAGGAATTTTGCTCGGGAGACAGCGCGCGCCCAGGGAAGGGGTCCTCTCCATCATAAAGGGGAGGAGAAAGAAGTGGAAACGGGGGGAATTGTACCTGCCACTGAAAAAAACTGGGAAGCGCAGTTTAGATCAGGAACATTTGGCCAAATAAGACCTTCGTGTCCGAGGTGAAACGTCCGCAATGAGAACACAGAAGAGGAAACCTGCATGGAAAAAAAGAAGATCTCCATTAAACCCAAGAAAAGCCATCGCGACAGAAGAGGAGCCGAGGATGGGCCGAAGAAAGGGGGGGGGAAAAACGAGAAGAAAAATAGAAAGTCTGAAAAAGGAGAACGAATAAAAAAAAAATGGGGGAAGAGGACAAGGTTGGGATTCCATGCAGAGTCAAAATGGGGGGAAAATGTCTAAGAATGCCCTAATCACGGCTGAAATCTGGATAACAGAAACAGGGGGGGCTCAACCATTCAAAATGTTTAAAGGAGAAAAAAGAGAAAGGGGGCGGGAAGCTCGTCTGAAGGAAAAAAAACGCCGTAGAGCATCGAGGAGGGTACGTGGAAAGCGGCCAAAAGGGAAAAGTCCACAGAAAGACGTGAGGCCAGCCATCATTGGAGGGGCTCTTAGGCGAAGATATCCTTTGGGGGGAATCTAAAAAAAAAGATGAAAAAAAACGAGATTCACATAGAAAGGGACATTGGGGAAGGGCTTTTGGGGGGGGCGGGGAGCAAAGAACGACCGAATGCTTGATGAGAGAAGAACCACCTGATCGAGAAGGACTGAAGGAAGTGTCAAAAAAAAGCAACCATAAACAATGAGGAAGAAACACGCCAAGAAAAAAAAGAGGACAGAACCAAATATATTGCAAAGGGAAAAAAAAAGACTTGGGATTAATAATCCAGGAAATGGGGGAACGAAAAAAAGTTGCCTCTGTGGAAAAAGAGGGGTTATTTGGGGGGTCTCTGGGGAAAAAGCCTGCAAAGCGTTTTGAGAAGGGGAAGAGAATGACCGAACCTAGAGACGTGGCGTTATCCTCTGCCGAAAAGGACGTAACAATGCCGGCGTGAAGGAGCCTTGGTGCAGAATAAAACGTACGTCAATATGGTTTCCCCGAGCGGCCGACACGGCTCGAGAACAAAAGAGCCCGTGGAGCTTTATCCAGGCGACGATCGGGGCGGGAAAAAGGGAAAGCGAAGCAGCAAAGCGGTAGGAAACCAGCAAATGTAATTTGCAAGGTCTGAAAAAAAAAGGGACCTCTTCCAGCAAAGGAGGCGCATAAAGTTGGCCAAAACCGGGAAAAAGAATGGGTGAAGGGAAGGCCATCTTGAGGGGAGACTTGGCGGGGGGAAAGGGTGGGGTTAAAACCAAATCACAGGGGGGGGGAAAGGCCGCCCCGTCAGGAAAAGCCGCCACATTGGTGAGGAAAAAAACGTGAAAGAAAAATCCCACGCCATGGCGATGCCGCGGAATTGTGGGGGGGGGGGGGGGGGTTGGGGGTTGGGGGGGTGGGGGGGTGGTGGGGGGGTTGTTTTGGGGTTTGTGTGGGGGGGGGGGGGGGTGGTGTGCTGAGTAAAAGAACAGCGGAGGCGGGAGAACGAAAAACTGGGGAGAAGACATCCCAGTTGGTTGGGCCGGAGAACTAGCCAAAAAAAAACAAGAAATGACGCACTCAGGAAAAAAGAGAAGCTCGGAAATGGCGCTGCGTCATCCATAAAAGCACATCAAGGGTAGCAAACGTATTCTAAAAAAGAGCGCAGCTGGAAAAGAAGGGAGAGATGTTGGGCCAAGTGGACCAGGCAGGCTACAAAAAAGCTAAACCAAGGGGAAGGAAATAAGGGACTCAGTGGAAGGCAGGAATGGCGGCGGGAGCGCAGCGATCGAGGGTTTGAAGCAAAAGGGGGACCGCCAGCATTAACGTGCACAGTCAAAGGGGGAGTGTGAGAAAAGCCGGAAACGCGAAAAACCCTCAAATCCAAAGCCACGAGTGAAAATCGGTCCCGCGCGGTCACATCC
>Ga0179593_1316650_pt1 | contig 13909 bp, 8 predicted proteins | sample CZODoug2_1_08_16_FD_185931 | JGI IMG/M metagenome (GOLD analysis project Ga0179593, IMG submission 185931) | Vadose zone soil fungal communities from Angelo Coast Range Reserve, California, USA - CZODoug2_1_08_16fungal (PacBio error correction) | ecosystem: Environmental > Terrestrial > Soil >...
CATGGAAAAAATACGGGGAAAGAGCAGGGGGGATAGGGATTCTCTGCGAGGAATTTGGCCATCTAGAGAGATACGTTAGCTGACTCTTGCCTCCCCTCCTCTAACGACGTGAAGAATACAAGAACATCGTCTCAGGAAGTATTGGATTAGTCTGTCATACGAGATCCCTACCTATCTCAGAGCGAGCTGCGGGGCAAGGGGAAAATCAGAAACAGAGTCTTTCTGAAAGAACCACGACAGGACGGGGGAATAAAATGGGATCACCTGGGGGGATCGGATAAAAATGACCACCAATGGGGGGGGGGGGGGATAATCTGTTTCACGGCGGCGGCCCTGCTAAGATGTTACACCGTTCTGGCGGGCTTTTTGGGGAATGAGCTATAGAGAGATACATCCCGTGTGACAGCGACTGAAACCGATGGCCATGCTTTTCAAATCGCCATCGCGCGGGATCAGACGGGTGCAAAGGAACAAGCCTCCGGCTTGTGTCACGCCATCGGGGAGAAAAAATCATTGATTCAGTTTAGAACGGGGGGGTCGTTTTGCACCACCCGGGTGGCTGTTTTCAGCAGAGGCGGCGGGCACGCCGTCAGCTTCGACTCTTGCGTCTCAGCGGCGGCAGTGCGATCGTCTTATAAAAGAATTGTAAGCATTAACAGTGGAGCTGAACCTGGGGATCGGCCTCTGGAAAAAACAGCTCAATCGAAAGGGAATTAGGCCTATTGAACTGTCAATGAATGGGGAGGGGGGGATTGTTGGGCAAAAGGAAAGTGCGTAACGCTGCTATCTAGAGAAAGTATAGAGGGGGGGAAGAAATCGGCGTACATTCAGATGCCTGAAGGGGGGGGAAAGGGATGACTGCTCTGAAAGCTATCAGTGGAAGAACCTCTCCTAAGGCTGATGTCTAAGTGCGTTGAACACTTCAAGAACCGAGCTGGTACGAAAGGGTCTGGAAAAACGTTCTGGCCTCTTCGAGGAATTTCAAGGTGGTGTCGACTTGATCCAGGCCATTGGAGGACTTGAACATCGATGACGGGCGCACATACTACAAACCGAGAGGGAGGGGTCGAAGATGACGGTATCCGCAGCACCGCGGCTCTCAAGAAATCTAGGAGAAGAAACGATGACTGAGTGGGGCAAAGTGGTTCGAAGCATGGTATCTTCTCAAAAACGGCCGCGCCAGTTCTGAGAGACCACCCAAACACCACCACCCACCTCGCTTAGACTGTAGAGCTTCGTAAGGTGAAGTGAGATCCGAGATGCTCCCGCCGTACTCCTGCCTTCTGTGCGCGGTGATGTCCGCCGGGACGTGGGTCAACTTCTCGGACAGATGTCATTATCTGACTTATCAGCAATAAAAGTGAGGTCACTCAGAACCCAAACCTTCCTATTGGCGAAAAATCGTCGTGATTGCCCGTAGGTGTCCGGAAACGTCCTGACTGGGGAAGCAAAATAGGGGAGAATTCTCAAACTTACCCACAATGTCCCGAAACCGATGAAACCAACCGAAGAAAGTGGACAGTTAGACTGGAGGTTCGGCTTTTACCGGGTCCGATAAAAGCACTAGATTGTCGAATTGTCTGGATTCCGATAGAGCGGGGGGGGACGAACTGAGAGCGTGCGAGGGGGGTGAGTTACAGTCTATCATGGGCGGTCCGGCAGAGACCTATACGCAGGTAAAAAGGACAGGTGTCATCGCGAAAACATGAGGTCCTGCAAGGAGGGGTGTCCAGGGTTCAAAAATTTGGAGTAGAAAAAACGCCCGAACGTATTGTAGTCCTACTGCAGGGGGGCCGGGGGGATGTCGGGGCCACCGAGTGGTTCCTTTAAGGTGGTAGTTAGGGGGGGGGAATAAGGAGGAGGGTCGAAGTCGGATTGGGTAGCGGAAAGGGCGCTGAACTGAGTTCTAAAAATAAAAGGGGGGAGAGCCTCGGGGAAGGGCGAGGATGCAACCTGACCTTGATATGCTGCGGATCGGCCCTTTCATGCTGATGTAAGGGAGCAAAGAAAACATATTCGTCAGTGGGCTTGTGTATAAAACTTTACACCGGGGAGCACGGGGCGGAATGCAATCTGAAAAGGGTCACGGTCAGTAATGGAGTGAGGAAAAAGCGTCGGACAAGTGGGGGGAAGGGTCACGGGAGAAGATAAAGACATTTAATCGATCTAGGTATGAGAGAGAAACCGTAAGTAACTGGCGGCCATTAAAACAACTCGTACTTTGGGGTGGCAACGGTAGATTATCTTCCGGCGGCACAAACACGGGAACTTGTGGATGGGAGCAAATTCATCCGTAGCTACCGCTAGATTAAGGTATAATGACGGACTCTAATATTTGCTATTGCAACTTAAAGGGTGCATGCAGGCTCGCGGTGGGAAGCAATGGCTGAGAGAAATCAGCCCGGGTCCTGGCGGGGGAAGATGAAATTAGTGCAGCCTGGGCATGAATATGGAGATGCTGGGAGAAAAGAAGGGGGAACTTATAAGGGGCGAGCACAGATCCCCCTTCTGAGGGGAAAGGATCTATAACCGGGCGTAGACTCTTTTCGTGCACTATGAATGGTGACGAACTGGCGTACGGCTAAGATTAGAATCCGGACCAATAATAAGATCTTGCCTGAACACAACGGCAGAAGAGGAAAAACGAGGAGGGGGGATGGGTGAACTGGGGGGGAGGAGATGGGTGCTTATCTTGTTGGCTTAAGATAGGCCCTCCTTCGGCAGCTTCTTTGTGATAAAAGACTTCTGGACTCGAGGTGGGCTCGGGAGCTGGGGGACCGCTCCTCAAATGGGGTCGGGAAGTAGGGGGAAACTCCAGATAAAAACCGCAAGGCACCGTTGTCCCTTCTATCACGCGAGACGGAGCCAGGAGCCAAAAAGTACTATTTAGGACTTGCTGAATTTCGACCCGGCCGCAGGAGCTTCCAGGGTAGGAGATCACTCGCACCTAAAGTCGGGCTCTCTTATGGGCAATATTAGCTGGGATTCGGAAGGGTTGGCGGGAAAGTAAGGGTACCGGCCCCCTCTGGGAGGCTATCTCCATGGTTCTAGTATTCCGCAATAAGGAAAAAGGGAAAGGGGCTAGCATTGTGCCCTAGATCCATCCCAGGAAGACCTCAACTTCAAGCATGGGGTCGCATTCCATGATAGAAGGCCACTGGAGGACGCTGGTCAGGATTAAGAAAACATGACAGGCGAATGTGCTCGAAATAGGGGACCGGGCGCCATCGCATCATAGGCTACATGAAGACATCGCACAGCTATGAACATTTCACAACCCTGACCCCATCGGTGAGGCGCCATCGCGCGTGGGAGTCTGGGCTAGTCCTTCTAAAGAGCTGGGGTCCGTGGGGCTAAGGAAACTGCCCTATGGGGGTGTGAGTTCTGAAAGAAATACCACCTGTCGGGGGGCTAGAGGGGAGAAAAAAGACATGCTTCACCGAAAATCTTACAAACAGGGCTACCATGGCAGCTCAACAACACAACAAGTGAAGGGGGTTGCAGAAGGGGGGGATGCAAATGGGGCGTGGAGAAAAACAATTTCTTGTAATAGTAATGAACGGGGGAAAAAAATAGATGTGGTCTCGGGCCGACCTACCAAGAGGTCAGGGGTCGACAATAGTGAAAAGTCCTCAGGAGGGGAATATTTTAGCCGAGAGACTCCACAAGGCTGAGGGTTCCAGAGATGGGTCAGGCGGGACGTCTTTCTCTTTCGAGAGCTTGCTCGAAAGGGGGATGGATGGTTCGGGAGGACAGGTGTTCTCCGATGTCTCAGGCGACGGGGAGTCGGGGGAACAACGAAAAAAAAGCAAGTGAGGAGGATACATGGAGGTCGAACCATTAGAATTGGGCGTCGCGTTGGGTTCCCAAGGCTGAGAACGGGGAAAAGGTGAGGCAGGGAAGGGAACTAAGAAAGACGAGGCAGCCCCGAAAAGAAAGCGCGCTAAGTCCAGTAGATAGACTTTCCTAACAATGGGCGGGACCCTAATTGCTGTGAAATATGTATCAATCAGAGGGGTTCCAGTAGTGAGGGTATCACAATAACCGAGTGGGATACGCTCCACCCCTCGGAGTTACTAAGGAGCTGCGAAGCTTGGGCAGGCAAGTGCTTCTTCAAGGTGTGCAGATTAAAGAAAACCAAGGGAGGAAATCGAGAATGCTCATTCAACTAAGCCCAGAAGGTAATCACCCAGAGAGAGGGGGCTGCACAACATGCTGCGCCATGAGAAGAAAGTCAAGGACATTCCCAACGGAGTCGGAAGGGTGTGCAGTGGGGCTTCCATCAGTTCAGGTCAGGCAGAAGTTAGAGCCCAATACATGAAAAAAAACCCTCGAGAGCATCTCGTATAAAAGGAAAAACTCCGCCGTTCTTTTAGGGTCGGAACAAGAATTTCCAAAAAGGCTGGGGGGGCAGAGGGCCGATGACTCGCCTGCCCTCAGAAAAACGTAACGTCGGGGGAACATAGGGAAGCGGATAGCGTGGAAAAAAATGACCCTCATCGGGAGACCGCGACAACGTAGAGTAGGGAGAAATAAGAGGCAAGATGGCGGAAGAGGGACAGGAATTTGACTCCGGGGGGTTCTGTCGTCGCTCGGAAGCGTGAAGAAAAATGGGAGAACAAAAAAACAGGTTGGTTTGGCCGTCAGGGGAGCAGCCAGAAAAAACCAAAGGGCTTGTGGTCTGATCTGCAGAACTTATAAGCTCTTTCCCTTGTGGTCTCGCGGGAAGGGAGAGAGCGAGGAACAGGATATCGTCGAAGGCCGCAGGAGCATCAGGACACAGGGGGCGGCCTGCTTCAGAAACGAATGCGGGATTGGCGCCGAAGGACATTGACGGAAGAAAAGTTGAGAGGGGGGAAAGTGAGGGTAAATCCGTCTGATCGGGGATGTCTGTGGTACCCTGGCAGAAGCAAGACAGGGGGATATCAAAGACCAAGAATTATTCCGAAATAGGTCAGCTGCGAGCAATTGAGTAGTCGGGAAACGCTCGCCTCCAGAAAAGCATCGAAATAAGCAGTGGTCAAAAAAAGGAAAAAGTAAAAAGCGAACGACCGGCAAAAGACCACAGGCCCTCACCATCCAGGGTGAACCCCATACAAGACAGCGCGGGCGGTACGAATGCCGGGGGTCTATACCATGTTGGGCCCATTCAAAGTTGCGGCGGAGCGGGGGTAAACAGGCCGTGGAACTCCTTCCCGGCTACATGCGCAGGGGGGTTAAGGTAAACAAGATAAGAAACAGAGAGCACAAGATGAACTCGACCGGCAAATCAGAGTATTTGGGGGGGACTGAAAAAAATGGGCACCAGCGAACGGGGAAATAAGCGACAAGGATTGTTTGGGAAAAAGTTAGATTGGGGGGGGCATGGAAGTAGGAGACTCATCATAACGGCTCCATTCCACCACAACACCAAAACAACCACAAAAAAAAACCCCCGAGAGCAAGAGGGGTGACCCTCTTACGGGGGGGTGTGGGGAGTCATGGGCCGCGCATCGTGGGAAAAGCATTCAGGGGAAAATCGGAGGTCAAGAGCCCCGGCCCAACAACTCTCTTAGTCGGGGATGTATTAAGGAGTCTGGAGAAGGGGGGAAAAGTCGGGGAGATGGTCCAGCGGTCGGACAGCTGCAGCAAACATTTCTTAGATATTGTCGGAGGAGTTCATGGGGGGAAAGCCGCGTGTGCGGGGCAGGAGTGCGTGGCTGGGTCACTTCATGGCAACGAAAAATGCTCTGGGAGTCGGGAGGCGCCCGGGATCAGGGAGTAAAGAACTCCTTTATAACTTTGATCGCACGAAAGGACTCTAGGAGACAATACCGTGAACCAGAAAGGTAGCGGTGGGATACCGCGCCATAGGGCAAACGAATTCAGTAAACGCCCGCCAGCGCTGTGCTCAAAGAAGGGAAAAAAAACTTGAAAAAAAAACCGTTGACATTCATTCGGGGGTACTCTATAGGCACTTCAGCTTGTGTACCGATGAAGATGGGAAAGCAGCAGTCAGGCCAAAACTGCGAAACGGTAAAGGAAAAAAGATATTAAAAAAGAGGAATAGCAGAAATACTCTTCGACTCGACGATCCCTAAAGTCTGGAAAATATTTGCACGTACCGCTCCAGAGGGACGCCGCGATCGGGTATGGCGGCGGGCGCGCCCTAAGAACGTCATTCTAAAAAGGGGACTCGCTGCCCAGCAGGACAGGAAGCACAGCAAGAAGAGCGAGAAAGAAGAGTTACTCGATGGCGTCCAGGGGACAAGGGCTGATCTCATAGAACACTCAGCCGAGGGGGAAAAAATCAAAGAAGGGAAGTCGTATGGGGCCGAGGCCAACGGGAACGGATTGAGAAACAACGTCAGCAAGGGGGGAAAAGAACTCGGTGAGGCCCTAGACATGGAAGGGAAAACAGAAAAGAAAGGCCGGAGTGAGATAATCAGTATATTCCACACGTCTGAGAGCTCCGGGAGAATAACTCCGCGGGTATTGCCGCTCCTACGCTGTAAGGGAGGGAATTCTGAGAAGAATTTCAATTAGGAAGCGAGGGGAGGCGAGGGTCGGGGGAGACGAAAACGGGTTTGTCGATTTTCGTAAAAGCTCAAGAGACCATCTATCTCAGAGGAAGGGCCCAGCATGTAGAAAAAACCGGCTCAGCAAGGGCATCTCGATATGTCGAAGACAAAACAAAAAAAACTGTAGGCATAGGGAAATAGAGAGATATCGAGAAACAGGGAGCAAAAGGTTTGGTGTCGGGAGCGAGGGACTATGGCCCACTCAGGGGACGCGTCGTTTGAACCGCTTTCCGATGCGAAAAAAGGAAAAGGAAGAGATCAAAATAAGAACAGATTTTCGAAAGAAGTATAATGGGGGGGCAGAACCGACTATGCCAGCCGATCGGAAAGCGCAAGAGATGTGGAAAGGGGAAAAGAGAACGTCTGGGTAGGACCGGGGGCGAGGGAGAGTGAGCGACAGCTGGTAACCGGGGGGTATTCTGCTACTCCGGGACCGCACAGGGGAAAGTGACAGCGGCCAGGAGGAGGGCTGGCTGGATTCCGGGTGGATCCTCCTAGAGACCGTGAGGATCTCCATCAAAAGGGAAGGCTGCTGGGGAGGGGGGAACCCCCAACGGGAGAGTCTTAGCTGCTGAAAACACAACGGATGGGGGAATTCACGGAAATCAGATCAGCCGGACTGGAAGATGTCGGGAGTGCCGTGGGAGGGTTGCAACACCAGAAATTGACAGCTGGACACAAGTGACAGAAATGTCGTTCTCAGAGAAGAAAAACTCGGATGACTTCACGAGAAGAAGTAACGCACTAGAAATGTAGGGATCGAAAGAGTCCGCGCATCGGAGATGGGGGGTGAGGCATATGGTAAAGTTATCTATGAGAAGGGACCCCGGGTGCAAGGGGGGGGGGGGGGAACTGGGAAACTGATGCGGAAATACCCCCTCGTCAGCGCCAGGTAAGTGAAAAGAGGGGGAATCTTCAAGCCGACCGTCATGAAGAGGCCGATCAATACTGAGCAGACTCTTTCTTGGGGCGTCTGCCGAATGAATTTAGCGAAAAGTGCTGTGAGAACCGGGAGGACAGGCGTGCGTACCGGGCTTACCGCTCGGGCCTTTCCGGTGGCGCAGGGGGGGGGGAACGAAGTTAGGGTCGGGTGCTTTACGCATGTAAGATCTCCCTACTGACTCCCACAAGTCTCGGAAAGGGAGGGAAACGTGTAAGACTAGGGGGGGGGGATCCGACAAAGCTCGGGCTCACCGGCCTCAGGACTATACGGGAAGGGCGTGCTTCAAGAAGGTGCTAGGAAGGCTTAATGGGACCATGATGCATAGCAGTAACGCTATGTGCAGGTACAAGACAGGGAACCAGCCGGAGGGGGGGGAAGGGACTGACGGGTCAGGTAATGCCCTATAACCGGTTCCTGGAAGGATCTTGGCTCTGAACTAAACAGGGAATCAACGACCGAAATCTCATCCGGTATCGCCGATACCTGAATCCAATGAGGTCTGGGCCTAATCAAGGGAGGTTAAACAACCAATTACCCCCCGCCAAGAATCAGATCACCAGAGAAATTCACCATCAGAGAGACAGGGGCTCGTACTGAAAAATTGCATCAAAGGGGGACCGAGTCCGTACAGAAGGGGCGAGGTGGGCTATCTGAGGGTGCTGGAGCGGAGGAAGCTTTGAGCGTGGCTGGCGCGGTCGAGCGGTTGAGCACTGGTACTGTGAGGGACACAACTTCAAGTTTCTGACGGGCTATAACCTGGGGGAGCGTAGCAATTCGGAATGTACATTGGTGGAGGGAGGAAAACTTCTTGCGGTCCCAAATGATGAATTTCATTCTGAAAGGGCCCTATGCTGAGTGAAGGGTAAGGGGGCAAGGTTGCGAGACGACGCTGTGACTAAGTCATAGATTTAAGCACTTCCGGGTCGGGATCTTAATTGGGGCTCGGGAGGCTGAGCGGGCAAGAAAGGGGGAAAAAGGATCGGCAACGAGGACGAGGAGGGGCGGGCGGCTGATAGGAAACTATTCTGTCCAGGAACAGGGGACAAGCCGCGAGAAAAGGAGCAGAGGGAGCCTGGAAGTGTAGAAAGTCACGTCCCCATAGAAGGGGTAAATTCCAGGAGGGGGGACCGGTGGACACGAAGGAGAGTAGGGGCAATGGGGAGGCAAGAACATGAAAAAGGTGTCGATGCGCTGAAAATACCACCCTCCATCCTGCATAGGGACTTAAATACCGACAAGGAAAGCTACCATGGATTCGTGGCCAAACTGGATTAAAGAAAGAGCAAACTTCAACCCCGGGGGATCGCTTCGTAGGACACAAACGTTTTGGCGGCGACACGGGGCTTCGACGAAGTGTACAACGGGGATCCTATCCGAGGAATCCTCACGAGAGCTCTGACCCATGGCTGGTCTGAGGGGGATCTATTAGGGCAGGACAAAAAGGTCAAGAAAAAGCACCGAAGAATCCTGATATGAAAGCGAGCCTTTAGGGGACATGCACGTGTCAGGGAGGCGAGGCGGCGCAAGAAGCAGGGGGGACAGAGAAGGGGAGGGCCTGACCGGCGGCGTGAAAAGGGGGTAGTCCCTGCGCCCACACAGCGGCTCTAAGAAGGCCAGGCCCGCCGGGTCCTCCCGGTACATTCACAGAAAAAGAAGAGAAATACATACCGGCTTAAGGGAAACTCCTAACAGGTAGGTGTCGATAAGAAAAACGGGGGTTTTGCGAAACTTGCACGAAAAGGAGAGAGCGGTTTGGGGCTTACCGCCTTGTCTGGGGAAGAATGGGGTTGACCGTTCAGTTCCGGTCGGAGTGGTGACATTAAGCGGAATCTCGAGGAAAAGTGGCATGGGAACGTGGCACAAAAGACCGCGAAGGCAAAATGTTCCGCTCTGACGGAACGAACCATTAACTACGTTCATCGTCGTGAGGGGACGATGGAGGTAAAAGGGAAAGCACAGTGCTGCAAGGACACACACAAGCAGTCTTGCGGCACACAACAATATAAAACTGAAAGAGATCAACAAGGGCAGATCTGCATCCGCAACAGTCGCGGGGGGGGAGGCTCAGAGTAACTGGAGTCCGATCGACAAAAAATAGGGAAAGACCGCCTTTCCAGCGGAGGACAAACCGTCGTGAAAGCGAGAAGGGCCGGGCAAAGGTTTCGTAGGCGTGAATGGGGGGGGAGGAAAAATCCCTGACAAAAAAGGCGAGGGCTAATGGCAAATTGTCAGAGTCAACACGAAAAGCCCGAGAAACGGGAAAGCTGGCGACAAATTAAAAGGGGAACGAGGAAAGGGAGAGAACCATAGAAAAAACGAGCCAAGGGCACTCGTGGAAGAAGAAAACTGTAACGTGGAAAGCCGCAGAAACCGCTCGCTGGTAACAAACACCACCGGCCTAAAAATCTCATCTCCGAAAAACTCCTTGAGGAGGAGGGTATCCATTCATCTATACACGATTTCACAATTCCGAAGGAATGCTGGGGGAACTGAAAACACGACACCCTGATCAAGTACAGAAAAACTCGCTCGCCACGGAGGAGAACAACCGAGCCCATGCGGAAAACCGGGGCTACCACTCTCTATCAAAAGCAAACATTTTGCGGAAGGAGAATCAGGATGGTCGCCAGGGGTTGCAAAGGGATTCTGACTGCATGAACGTCCAGTATAGGGAAAGAATAAGTGGGCGTGGGTTGCGACACTAGATGGAAGGGCGAGGATTAGAAAGGGGCTCACGCGTTAGTTAGAGCCGCCGAGAAACGGGCAGGTGGGGCTCTAGGGGGGGCTAATGTTTCCAGGCGATTCGGCGCTTTTGAACGGATCTCTCGATGAGGAGATGGGCGCGGGGCCTATGTCTCTCTAAGGGGTCGCCTCGAAAAAGGGGGAAAGTAAAGTGTATCCGAGGATGAAGGGATCATGGCCCGTGGGTCGAAAATCGGGGCTTGTAGTCTGGGGGAGGGGTTCCATACCATCAGCCGGGGGAGAACGATGTGCCAGCTGCCAGTGCAAATAGGGAAAGCTCATCGTCCGAATAAGATGGGACCGGAAATACTCTTGAGAAAAGAAGCTGGGAGATAGGCCTCGACGAATGATGGAGGATCCTGTGATCTCCGAAGGCTCCGAAAAGGGAGCAGGGCAAAACTCGGGTCATTGAGAGAAACTCATGTTACGATCTGGCGAGGGCTGACGTCGGGCTTGGCCGGGCTGCCGTATGCAGGGGGTAAAACTTGCAATAGCAACACCATGTAGCAGGGAAAGGTAGAGTCATAGTACATCCACCGGAAGGAAGTGAGAAACAAGAGTAGAACTTGTGGTGGGGTGGGTTGGGGGCGTGGGGGTTCGCACAAACCATTCGTACTGCTCAGTCTTAAAGACCACGGTAGGGCTCGGGGGGGGAAAAGGGGGGCTTCCATAAGAGGAAAAAAGGGCAGGGGGAATGGAGTCACGAACCGCGGGGGAAAACGTCTTACCGTATATAAAGAAGCCTGCTGGGGGGAGGAGAGAGGCGAAAAATCCTGTCCCAGCTTTTGGCAGCAGAAAGGTCAGACCGATCTGCAAGGACTCCCACCGGAACAGGCGGCGAAATCAGGCAATACGAAACTTTTATGCCGGCATGGAGCCAAAAATCAGGGGGCGTCAGTAACGAATCGGCCTCGGGAGGGGTCAGGAAGGATTTGCGGAGGCGGAGGAACGAACAATACAGTTCACGTGTGGTGGGCAAGCCTAAAGGCAGAAAAGAAAAAACATCTGGAGTGGCATGAGTCCGACTTTCACAACTAACGGTGTCCTGGGGAAAAGAGGGCGAATGAAGAGGAGTGATACACGAATACGCATCTATACATTCCCCTGCCGATAGCTTTCCTGAACTGGCAAAGGGGGACCCGGACGACAATGAATTATGGGACTGTGGGAGTATAAAAAGATGATCTCGAATGTCAAGTGTGGCTGATACCCACTGGGACCAAAAAACACGATCCCGTCCTCGGATAAGGGAAGGTTCATCGACCGGCCACGGGGGAAGAGCGAGCGGTAAAGAAGGACCTTCATCGCGAAGAGAATGGAAAATCACGACTCGACAGGCGACGCCGCGACAATACATGAACAACAGTCTAACCGACGGCAATAGGGGAAAGACAACGTCGGCACGGCTTACGACAGACGTCGGAAGGGCGTTGAGAATCCACTGGGTCCCGAGGGGGCGGAGGGAACAAAGGTTGGTCGCTCTGAACAAAGGGCAAAAAGGAGACCTCTTCCTTCCCTACATTTCAAGCTGGAACGGGAAACGCAACGGGGGAAAAATCGAACGCACGAAGACCGTGATTTGACGAAACTGTCAGGCCAGCTACGAGGGCTACCTTTCTCTGAAGTGTGGGGGGTGGGGTCGATGGTGATGGGGGGGGGAAGTGTGCTCATGAAGAGCAGCAGAATTGGAGCAAGTCTCTGATCCATAGGTGATCCCTCTCCTTTTTGTGGATTCACAGCATGGAGTCGTCAGACTGCCAAGGGATGTAGTTCAGGGTCATCAGGACAGTCAGAAGAAGAAAAGAATCAATTCGAGGATTGATGCCAGCGGGAGTGGGCTCGGGAAAATATGGGGGTGCGCAAAAGCAAGAAACGAGGGAGTAAAAATCTGGGCCGCGAGCAGGGGCGCCTCTCTGGCGGCATGGCACCGGTGCGGGATCGGAAAAGGGAAAAGAACTCCTGTCGGCGACCGAGATAAGAAGGGAGCAAAGAAACCGCCCGGTTATCATATGGATCGCCAACGGCCGATGATCCGACCGTTCGACCAAACCGGTCGCTGGGGAGAAAAAGGCGACCTACGCAAGACGTTCGTCGCCACGCACAGGGCGGACTGGGGGGCTAGGGCAATCGACAAACAAGTACCTCCTGGAACGAAGACTGTCACTCATACAGGGTACCTCTGATACCAAAACAGAGAGGTTAAAAAAAGGACGGGCGCCCGCACCAGAGGGCATCACCGGTAGTGCGAGAATTCGACAAAGAAGTAAATCTATTCTCGAAACGAGGCCATAACAGGGTCGAGCCAAATATTAAGGTAGTCATGCTCCATACGTAGCCGCAGAGGCGGAGACTCGTGCGCCCTCAACATAGGCCTAAGGGAAGCTCCAAGTAAAGGACACACACGGGAATAAACCACCAATCCCCAACAACCCCACACCCACCGCTCCACCCACACACGCCCCACAACCAAAACCCCGCCAGACACCAGGGTAGATCACCCTAGTGCACACCCAACACACCAATCCGGAACACTTGGATCGCCACAAACCCCTCCCCCCGAGAAAAAACACAAAAAAACGCCCCCACCACCAAGGAGGACCTACAACGGCGCACACGTATCCACAGATAAACCATATGACACAACTCCCCAAACCCAAGCGACCCCCCCCCCAAAAAAACAGAAGACCCTACAGAAACACCAAAACGCCCCTAAGTCCCCCAAGAAGCCCCAAGCCCTACAAAGAGACACACCCACAAAAGCCCCCACTCTCCCCTGACCAAAACAACACAAATCATCCACTCCTCTCTGCGCGAAATTTCCACATAACGCAAAATACAGGGAAAAGGACGAAGGAAGTTGTCTAAATCAGCCTTTCGATTTCGAGCGTCATCACTCCACGCATCATGGAGTACCACGGACCAGGCATTCCCATATTTGACCGGCGTCTAAAAAAAAAGGGGGGGAGGAGAGACTATGCCCCTGCCACCTTCACCCCAGCCCCCTCTGAATCAAAACTACTACATTTCCTGTGATGGAGAAACCGATTTCATGCGGGAGGGAAGGAATCCTATAGCAAAAAAAAAAAAAAAAAAAAAAAAGAAAAAAAAACCAAAAAAACAAACCAAAAAACAAACCACACCCAAGGACAAAACACAAACACAAAAAAAAACACAACACAAACAAAAAACCACCAAACAAAAAAAAAAACAGAAAAAAAAACCAAACCAAAACACCCCCCCCAGGGCACACGGAAGGGAAACCAACAACACAAACAAAACAAACTCAACCAAAAAACACCAAACAGAAAAACACCACTTTCCCACACAACCAACACAAAAAAACACACCCCACACCTCCCCGCACCACCCCCACACACCAAAAAAAAAAAACCAACCAAACAACAACAAGAAAAAACCCCACAAACAATCACAAACAACCACATGGATGCCCTCTCTTCTCCGTTCCTCAATCAAGAACTCAGGGGAATTCCTTAATCTGCTTACTCGACGTACAATCCTGGATGGAGGAGGGGCCATCTAAAAAAAAAATGCCTGAAATGTCTTTGAGACCGAAAAAAAAGAGGAGGTTAGGACACGCCTAATCGGTCTAGATGGCCCAGCATCGGAATGGACCAGCCCTTCTCATCAAAAGCTTCCGAGAGAA
>Ga0179593_1508048_pt1 | contig 13909 bp, 24 predicted proteins | sample CZODoug2_1_08_16_FD_185931 | JGI IMG/M metagenome (GOLD analysis project Ga0179593, IMG submission 185931) | Vadose zone soil fungal communities from Angelo Coast Range Reserve, California, USA - CZODoug2_1_08_16fungal (PacBio error correction) | ecosystem: Environmental > Terrestrial > Soil >...
ATAGCTAAGCAAGGGACTACACGAGGCCGACCGCGTCACACTACCTGGGGGTGGGAAACAAAAAAGCAAGGAAAGAGAGGGGCTAAATCTCCCTGACCGGGACAGGCCGGACCATCTCGGGGCAGAACGTAGGTCGGCTAAGGAAGGGGGCTAACGTGGGGATCGAAGGTCAAAGAAAACCCTAACGAGAAGTCAACATCGCATGGAAGGGGGCAAAAGAAAGCGGGAAGACTTGGGGGAAAAAAAGCAAGGACTGAACAAAAAAAAAAAAACTTCATATGCAAGTGGCGTCACATAGGTTAAAGTGACAACGGATAAAGGGTCCTAAAAATAACTTGATAAGACATAAAAGAAGCAACCGGAGGGGGGGGGGGGGTGTGGAACTTCTTTCAAAAGACTCAACGGAGGGGGGAGCCGAAAACTCGAGGGGTGAGCCCTGGACCTGCCAGGTGGACGGTGTGATTACAAAGAAAAAGGGGCTGGAAAAAGAGAAATCAAAAATAGTTGTGGGCATGGGGGCTGGGGGGGTGTTTGAAAAGCAATACACGTGTAACTTCCGGGTGGGAGAAGGGGAGGCCAAAAACCGGCGACCGGTGGTAATACACACATCCTCAAGAAAACCTCATCGGGGGCGAAGGTCAACTTCCTGGGGGGGGAGAAAGAAGTCGATGGACAACCAAGCCAAGTTTCGCAATACGGAAATTGAAGCGCGCAGCGGGGATTAATGTTAAACTGGATGCCAAGCTCCGGTGGTACGGGCGGGCCCCCAAAAAAAAACCAATTATTGTCGAAACCATTGATATGAAGGTGGAAGGGGGAACTTGGGCCTTGAACAGGATTACTCCCTCCTCAATCCCCGGGCCCCGGGGGAAAAAGAAGGACTACTGAAAGTAGAAAGAATGCTGGCTAGATAACTGGGGGGGGAGGGCAAGACGGGAGGAACAGGGATAGTCAAATCCTTCGGGGGAAAAAAAACCCATGGCTTGGTGATCCTGGGGGAAGGAGGTCAATGGCCTGAGTTTATCATTTCCCAAAGGAACTACGGAGGTCGGGAACATCTGCTTTTTCAACATTCGAAAGGGCTAGGCCGGGAGAGGGCTAGGAAAGGTAAAAAAGAGAAACACCGCAAGCCCACCAAAATACGGAAGGGGTGCCTCGTACAACTAACTCAAAAACCCGGGGCAGGTTTGAATTCGAGCTTAATAATAAAGTACTGCTACAAGCGTCAGGGGACAACTCAAAAAAGACCAATGGGGGACCCCGGTTGGGGTGGTGGGGACAAGCCTGCTGTCAAATCCCCGAAAAGGGGGTGTTTGAGGGGAAAAGAAGTGGGAACACAGGAATACCTGCCGGGGTGGTGACCGAATATACTCTAAAATGGGGGGTGAAGGAGGTTTTGGCCAAAAAAGTTTTATCACCGTCTGTCTTAGGAAAAAAGAGAAGCAACAAGCAAGGGGGGGGGGGGGAGGGGTCCACGAACACTGGGGGGGGGTCCGAGAAAAAAAGGCAAAAGAAGCAATGTGTGAGTTGTTTGTGCCCTAAAGTGAAAATGTAAGCGGCCCCAATCTGAATGACCAGGAGGGCAATCCAGCAAGGACTCAAGCAACCTAATGTAATAGGGGAAGGGAGAAAAAAAAAGAAAAAAAGCCACGCCACGGAAACATTAAAAACCATACTTAAAAAGACTTGGTAATTCACGGGTGGGCAAAGAGAGACTAATACCACTTTTGTGGACACCGCACCGAAAAAGGGTTGGGGAAAAGACGGTGGACGTGGGAGAAAGGATATAATCGAAATTCAAACGTGCGCGCCCAAAACAGAATGAGGAAGGGGTCGTAGGTGGGTGACTGTGCCCTGTCTGGGAAGGAAAGAAAAAAATAAACCAAAAAAAGAAACTAAGTGACAACCTCAAAGTGCACTGAACTTGCAAAAAGGAAGAAAGGCACGTTGAGCAAAGACGGACGATCACCATAAACACCCAAAAAAAACTACTAACCCCCACTGTAGGAGAGAGAAAGACCGCGAAAAAGCAAAAAATCTTCCACTAGTCAAAAAAGAAACTGAGCAGGGGGAAAAAAAGAAGAAGGACGCCAAGCCCCAAAACAAAAAAAAAAAAACCAAAAGGGGAAGGGGTGGAAAAAGAAAGAGACAAAGGCCGGGGATAGGGGAAGAAAATTCCAAATGGATAGGGTGGCGGGAGAAAGGGATGCTCTGGTAAGAAAAGACAAGGGGGGCAAACTGGGGATTCTTTTTGGTCCTTGGGGGTCTGAAAGTTGAATGGGGTGCATTTGTGGGAAGGTTGCTTGGAAAGCCAAAAAGGCATGAAAAAAACGTTGCCAAGGGACGGGGGGGGGAAGGGGAAATCCAATCCACAGGGGGTAAATTAAAAGTTGGGGTGTGGGCGAGTCGGAAAGAAAAAAAAGGAGTAAAAAGGCCAAAAACTCCGCCCTACAAAAAAGGAATTAGGGATTCCAGCGCCCCCAACTGAGAATACACGTAAAAACTTCGACCACGTAAAAAGGTTACCAAGACCGTAAAACCATGAGGGGATCAAAAAAAAGGGTGGGAGAAAAGAAAATGTTTGCAAAAAACAGAGAACCCTCAAAAAAAAGGGTTGCCGTAGACTGTCCTGAATCCCTGGAGGAAAGGTTGCCGTTTCCCAGTTCGGGTGAAAAAGGGGACTTTTGATAACCCGCAGAAAAATCAAGGAGGGGGGTTCAATCGGAGGAAGTTACCTCAAAACGAGCAAGAAAAAGGGGAGGGGCAAAAACCATAACACATTTCATTGGTAATTTAATTGAGGACTTTTATCCAACTGTCTACACAGACAGGGGGGGGAGAGGGGGGGGACAATCTGTTTGAAAAAAGAAAAGCCGGTGATCAAAAGAGGCAAAGGAAACTGAAAAGACTATACCATGAAAGTACCAGACCAAAAAAAATCGGGGAGGGTGGACAGATCAAAGAGACCTACAAACTTAAGGGGAATCAAGCGGACCACAAACGCGAGCACCAAGGGGCTTAGCTTTCAGAAAGAGGAAGTGACGCTCAAAAAGAACCATCCGGAAGGATTTGGCCGTCAGGTCACGGAAAAAGAAAAGAGGGCAAACCGAAACCGCATTGTAGCGGGGTGGAAGAGGGGGGTAAAGTTGCGCCCAAAAATCAATCAGCCTTAGGAAATCAACATGGGGGGGGAAAAAAGACGATTGGAAAGCAGATAATTTGCCTAAAAGTCGGATAAAGAAACGGGGAAATTGAGAAGAAAAAGACCCCACCAAAACCGACATGGTAAAAGAGGTCAAAAAGGGACAGAAAACAAAAGGATCATGAAATCCTCCTAATCGAAAAGAGCGGATGCAATAGACGTCCAAAAAGACAGGAAAAGACAAAGGTTCGAGGAAATAAAAAAACTTCGGAGCCCAGTAGTGATCCTTAGAAAGACCAGGAAGTCCATTAAAAGTGAAAAGAGACTTAAAGAATTCGTCCACGTCGACCAGAAAACGGGGAGATTCGAGGTAAAAAAAAAAAAGTGAACATAAAACGACAGGGGGAAACAATTCAGAAGGGGGAAAAAATGGCAAGAAAAAAGTCCTAAACTAGGAATGACGCCCCCAGGACGGAAAAAAAAAAAAAAAAAAAAACCCGAAAATGCCTAAAAAAAGGAAGTGTGCCCCAGGGGGGAAGGGCGGGGCCAGGTACAAGACCAAACACAAGAAGGAGCAGGTGACTAACAGTTGGGAAAAAACACAAAAAATCGACAAAGCGAGGAGGTTGAAAAAAAACACTTCCCAAACCAGACCGGAACCAAAAAGGGTTCAGCGGAAGCGGGCTGGGTTAGATACATGGAAACGAGAGAGGAAAAAGGCCGTGTATAGCCAAATTCCAGTACCTCGAATCCGTTTTGAATAAAAAACAACAGAAAAGGGATACATCACCAAATCCTTGAAAATGTCAAAAAACAGAGGGGGGAGAGATAAAGTAGAATCAAGACGGGGGGAACGCAACAGGAGGGGGGGCGTCGACTGTAAAACATGACGAACTGGGGGGAATAAAAAGGGGGAAGTGTGAAGAGTGCGGGGATTCTAATCCAGAAGAGTGCGGAAAAAAAAATCAGGCAGGGGACAAAACTTCCAACTCGGGTGATGGTTTTGATCAAACAATGGGGGGGGTAAGCCACGGAAAAGACTACAAAAAAAAAAAAGGGGAGACTGCAGTGGACTCCAATCCTTCGGAGGGACAGGACACGGAAGAAAAGGGCTTAGGACAGGGAGGTTTGGGAGTTGCGTGGGAACCAAACTCAAGGTCCACACCGTGGAGCAGGGTGTCCCGGGGCCAGGAAGAATCCGAGTTTTCAGTCAGAATCACCTATAGAAACACAAACCGGGAAGAGTAAATAGAATCTATGAGCCGAATACAAGGGGGGATTGTGCCTGAGGGGAGGGTCCGACGACTCAAGTAAAAAGGAAGCTTCCGGGATTTTGGAACCAAAAAAAAAAAAAAAACATCACGGGAAGGCGGGGGTCATAAAAAAAAAAAACTTCATCCCTCTACTGACAATTACCATCCAGAAGGAAAAAAAAAGAAAACAGGACGCGAAAAAAAAAAGAAAAACCTTGTATTAAACTCTATTAAAAACAAGACCGTACCTAAGGGGGGAAAAAGTGTCACACGTAGTCTTGAAAGGACAAAAGAAAAAGACGGAAAGGAAAAGGAAGGGTTGAAAGTAAACTCCTACAATCGAGGTAAAAAAAAAAAAAAAAAAAAACAATGGGGGTGCACAACATGAGGAAAGAGGGGGTGGGTAAAATCAAGCAGCCTTCGTTAAAAACCTCCAGGGGAGCAAAAACTTAAACGGCCAAAACAGGGAAGGGGGGGGGTTGTGTCCTGCTCAGTAACATACAGGCGGGGGGTACATAGTGAGGGGAAAACGGGGGATCAAAGAGGGCTGGGGGCCTGAAAGGGCAGCCATGGGGGAAAAACGGGGCGGCACAGCCGTAGAGGAAAAGTCAAACCACTCAGTGGCAGATCTGCGCTGTCTGGGGGTGTAAAAATAGGACAAACTCTGGGAAGGAATTCTCCGGGGGTTCGGGAAAAATTGGGTTTTCCAGATCTAAGGACGGGGGGAAAGAAACAACCGGAAAAAAATCACACAGGACCTATATTTCGGGCCCGCAGAGAGGGCGGAAGGGGAAAAGTAGATTTGCAAAGCAAAAAGTTCGCAAACGAAAAAGGTGGAAATAAGGGGAGAACGGGAGGTAAGGTACGGGCACGTAACTGATTGACGGGGGCAGGCAGGGGATAGAGGGTCTAAGGGCCTTGAAAAGGGGAATAGCAGGGGGGTTGCAGTACTGGGGAGGGGGACACAAGGTAGGATGGAATCTCGCACGACCCACCTGGGACCTCAAAACATCAGGGCTCGAAAAAGGAAAAAAAGGTATGGGCTTCAGGGGGGAAAAAAAGGAACGCGGAATGGGGACCTTGATTGCAGTTCAAATTCCCGAATAAGTTTGATGGGGCAAGCGTGCCTTAAAAGTAAATCGTCCAATCCTGAACAAAAGGAAATGGAAGGAGCATTTGGGGAAGGGAGTAATGAGAGGGTGAGGCCAACAAAAACAAACATGAGTTGGGAGGGAAGCACAGGCAGTTGGCTATGTAGAACCTTGATGACCAGAAGAAAACATCACACCGTAATTTGTGGGGGGGTACCCTCTTAGGAAATCCCTCCCCACCCAGGGGGTACTGGTGAAAGGGGCGAGTCATCAGGGAAGGGAAAACGCAAGTCCAGAAACATGAACAGGTGTCCACGGGGGTGGTAACGAAAAAAAAAAAGACGCACTATTGGTGAGTCGGGGAACCGCTCGGGCGGGGGGGGGGGGGGGGAAAAGGCAGCACAGGAAGAATGGTGACCCTTAATGTGGGGGGGGGAACTCTTTGAAAACAAACGGGGATTACGGGATGAAAAACCCTAAAAAGACAAGTCGGGAAACAAAAAAAAAAACCACGCGGTTTGAAAAAAAGGAATGAAAGTGGGTCCAGAAAAAGGTTAGGAAGGAAAAAACAAGAAAACCTCGAATGAAAAGGGCTTTCCTAAAAAAAAAAATATAAGAAAAAAAAAAAGAAAGAAACAAACAGGGGGGGGGGGGGAGACAACGATGGGAGGAGTAAAAAAAACCCAAGGAGAAAACCAGACGGGAAAGGTGCATGACTGGGGGGGGACCTCCTTTTTGGTCCTCTTCCTATTTGTTTGAAACACACTCGGGGGGGAAACGTGAGGTCACTACTGACGTTGTGGGTGAAGGGAGGGGGACAAAATCAGGAAAAAAAAAAAGGGAACCTCCCTGAAAGCTACAGAAGGGTGAGAAGTTTTGAAAAAAGGCCCACCATGCGAAAAGGGAAAAAAGCGCCAAAGATTGCCCAACAGGACAAAAAATGGCCTTCCGTGCATAAAACCCGACCAAGAGAAAGTCAGAATAGCCTGGGGGGAAAGAAACAAAAAGAACAAAGCACCAACAACAAACTACAGTGAAAAAAAAACAGGTGAACGAAGAGAAAGAAATAGAAAATCCAAAAAGAGGAACACTCCTAAAAAATAAGCAGGGAACAAGATAGAAGTAACCTTCTATCAAAAAAAAAAAAAAAAACGAGGAGGAGAGTTACTATTCGGGAAGGAGAAACTCAGGAAAGGGGGGGGGAGGCACGAGAGGAGGGCAAGAAAAAACCTTTGGAAGGAAGGCAACCTAAAAGGGGGGGTGCGTCAAGGGGGGCGAGTTGTTCCTTGGCGTGCCTTTTTTCTGGTGAAAAAGGGGCCCGGGGAACGCCTCTGCGAAGTAGGGCAGGGTGCATTGTCTGAAGGGGGGAAAAGGTAAAGGGCCAAGGGTGGATTGCAAGGGGCAGCTGGAGGTGGATAAAAGTAAGGACCAAAAAAAAAAAGCCAGAGGGGGAAAAGTAAAAAACAGAGAACTGCGGAAAGTGCACGTGCAGGAAATAGAGAAGGGGGGAATAAAACCGGGGAAATAAAACCCGTCACCCGGGGAGGGGTTCACATGGGGGGGACCCAAAAATTGTCAACACTTTGGTAGGAGAAGAGAAAAACTGGGCAAACAAAGGAAAAGGGGAAAAAAAAAGAATGGACAAGGGTGGGGCCGTGCTTCTGAAACTGGTCGGAGGCCTGGGGGGTGGGAGTCAAACTCCTCGGGCAAATACACTCATGTGAACGCGGGGGGGGGGTGAATCCAAGCAGCCGTAAGGGTCCCGTGCGGGAAGTCGGCGGCTTGGGGACAACTAAAGAAGCAGTCAAATGTCGGGGGGCAAAAGAAGGAGAGTGCAAAAAGGGGGGTGGTATTACAGCTACAGAAGAAGCGAGGTTCACCCACTCACCGTAAAGAAAAAAAAAAAGGGTTCAAATCCAGAAAAACAGAAAACGTTGGGAAGAGACCGAGGAAAACCTGAAAAGTACAACAAGAGGTATAAAAAAAACCGGCCGGGGGTTGTCACGGTCAACCAAAAGACAACCAACCCTGCAGGGGGAGGGAGGGGGGGGGACCAAGATAAGGAAAACGAAATTGGTAAAAAATCAAGACCTGGGGAACCACCAAACGCTGCGGGAAAACATGGGGACGCGGAGGGAAAAGGGAGAAGAAACGGATGACGGAGACTAAAAAAAGACACTGCCAGGATGAAAAATGGAGGGGGGGGAAAGAAAGAAACCAGGAAAAATGGGGAAGTCGGGAGGTCAAATAAAAAAAAACAGAGAGAAACCCGCACCAACTTAAAGGAACCATCTCTGAGAAAATGAGGGGGGGGGGCCCGACCGGAGAAGAGGGGGTAAAAAATCCGGAAAAAACGATGGACAGAAAGAAAGAGGGGGGGGGAGGGCCGAGGAAAAACAGGTCCCGCAAACAGAAGGGGGAGGAAGAAAAAAAACCCCTTTCCCAAAAGTGCCGGCAGAAAAAGAAAAAAAAACACCTCAAGAGAACATCCAATCTGGAAGGTTGCACGCCTAAAAAAAAAAAATTCTTGGCTTTCAAAGACCCAGGTACTAAGGAGCGCCAGGGACCCCGGTAAGGATGAGGGGCCCAAGGGACATGAAAAAAGGCTGAGAGCTAGTAAAGGTGTCAGAGGACACAAGGAACCAGAAAGCCGACACACCAAGGTAGATGCACCATTTGGACAAAAAGGAACCTCACAGTTAAATTGGGACGCACCTAAACCTGACTCAAGATTGGCCAAAAGTAATAAAAACGGCTTGGATGGGAAGCCAGCTAAAACCTGAGGCGGCTGGGCAGCATTGAACGGACCAAGATCACTCGGAAGGGGGCTGTCAAAAAAGGGGGGTATTATTTGTTGGTCCGGTTAACAACAAATGATACTTGTAGGAAAAATAACTGCCAGGGCAAGAAAACCAAAACCTCAAAAAAAAAAGGTTGTCCATGTGGTTCAAAAACCCCCCCCACACAAAAGACAACTCGGGGAGACAAAAGCCAAGGGGTTCTAAAAAGTCAAAAAAATAGACGCGGAAAAAAAAAAGTCAGGGAAATTGTTCCCTGGAAAGCAAAAAGTTATCCCCAAAAAAAAGACGATGCATTGACCCAAACGAAAGAGGGTCAAGAAGACAGGAAACAACCCAAAGAAATTTCAAGCGGGAGAAGTCCGGGGGGGGAATACCACTCTGATTCAAACAAAAAAAAAAGAAGGGTCCGCTGTAAAAAATAGAAACGCTAGACGACTTGGAAGGCTTAAAAAAAAACAACTGGGAAGGGGAGGAAAGGTGAAAAGAAGAAATTCTAAATAAGGGCGGACAGAAAAGTAGGGGGAGTTGAACCTTGAACCCCGGGCGGGAGGGGGGGTTGGTTGGACCTAAAAAAGACCCCCATAAGAAAAGGGGGGCGGCGAGAGGGGCAAAGGGCATAGGAAGAAAGGAGGGGGGGGGGGCCCAAGCCCCTTAATTGGGGGGACGCGAACGGAAGGGAGTGCATGAGAGGGCTAAAGGGAAAAAGTTCTGGTTTGGGTGGAAAGAAAGAAAAAAAAAGGTGAAATCATTATCTGTCCGGGACAGTCAACGCCGGCACGAGGGAGGGGTCTGAAAGGAAAACCCAATCGGAAAGGCAAAACAACAAAGGGGATGGGAGGGGAAAAGAGATGCAGCCTCCGCGGCTAAGAAAAAGACAGCTCAAAAAACGCGGGAAGGGTGGGGGCGGTGTGGTAAACCAATCCCATAAAAATAAGTTATGAAAGCCAATGACTTGGGGGGGGAAAAACCGACGAAAAATGGCTACCTGGCACTAAGGGAAAACGCCCATAGATCAAATCCTGGGGCCTGGGGGTTAAGGACGGAAGGGGGTGGAAAAACAGACAGGGGAGAAAAGGGGAAGTAACCGAGAAAGAAGGTATGCCCACTCAAAACAAGAAATTAAAGCATTTACGCCGGAACGGGAGGGGGACCGTGGGGAGGCGTGGGTCGAACATTGGCAAAAGTCAAGAGTGATGGCAACGAGAAAATCATCAAAGATGTTGGAGAGGGTAAACTGACAAAAAGGCGAGCGAAACGAATAAAAGACCCCGGGGGGGGGTGTAAGGCGGAAAGCAGGGCTGTTACGGGGAAAAACAAGCACGATAAAACAAAAAAAAAAACGGGGGAAGGATGGAGGAAAAAAGACAAGACTAGGAATCGGGTAGGTGAGGAACTGAAAAAAAAAAAAAAACTTAAATTGAAAAAAAAGAATGGGGTCAGGGGTGTGTAAACACAAATCCACCGCAAAGTTGATCAAAAAAAAGTTTTCGGCAAGCAAAGAAATTGGGGATTCCACCGGAAAAAGGACGTAACGTGGTGAACGGAAAACAAAGGAAAAACCTCGGTATCCGGTACCAAAAATAGGGGGATAAAAAAGCAAAAACAGAGGTCCTAATGGAAGCGGGGGGAAAACAAACAAGTGAAGGGGGTAGGGTCGACAGTTCCAAAAGAAGCTGCAGAGTCAAACTTGGGGAGAGATGGTAGAAAAGAAAAAAAAAACTGGTGGGGGGGGGGAGGGCGGGGGGGGAACTTTTGGGGGGTCACTTGATCTGAAAACACGGAGGACGAAGACGCCGGGGGAACTGAAGGGGCCTGGAAACAGGTAAAAAAACCGCGGAAATCATCCACCTAAAAAAAGACTCGTCACTAAAAAAATGACGGGCGGAGGGAGAAAGGGAAGGAAAACCTGGCGTTGGGGGGAAAACTCTAAAAACTTTCTGCAAAACGTGGGAGGGGGCACCCACCAAATTGTTGGATCAAAACACCGCAATCGAGGGGGAGGTCCCCTCCAAAATCAGGAAAAAGATTGCCAAAAAAAAAAAAACAAAAAAAGCAAACCCCAATGATCGGGGAGGGGCAGAAAAAAAGTCAAAAAAAGGCTCCAATCGATCCAAAATGGATCGAACGGCAAAAACGTGGAGGGGAAAAGAGGTCAAAAAAATAACAGGAGCCCACCGGCCAGAAAAAAAATGGAAAAAAAAAGGGGGTCCGCAAAGGGGAAATCTGCAAAAGGACCATAAAAAAGGGCTTTTTGGAAGCATGGAAAAAAAAACGACTGAAAGCAAAACTTCAAGAAAAAAAAAACGACATTAAAAAGAAACCTAAAAAGGGGGGGTCAAACAGCGGAACAGACGAAGGAAAAAAAAGATTTGTTGGTCTGGAGACAGTTTAACCCCTCCGAGGAGGTGGTGACAACCCAGGGAAGTACAAGCTTAAGAGAGGGGGGGTACCGGTTTGTCTGGAAAAAAAAACTGTGGGGGTACCAGTGGGAGCTGTTCTGGGAAACACAAAAAAAACAAAGGAAGTGCAAAGACGCAAAAGTTTCGAAAAAAAATCAATTTTTGGCAACCAAAAGGGGAAACGGGGGGGAACGTAGAAAAAAGGAAAAAAAAAAAGACCAGCTCGATAAAAAAAAGGTGGACATGAAACGCCGGGGGGGCTGGGACGTCGGGGGCCCGGACCAGAGGGCGGCGAAAAACACAAAAAACCACACAGGGGGAAAATATCAAACTAAAAAAGAATACGGGGAACAACAAAAAGGGAGAGGCAGGGTGGGATGAAGTGTTTTGAAAAAAAGAAAATGCCAAGTTTTTTTACGACAGCGGGTGAAAAAAAGGTCATGGGGGGAACAAAAGACGTGGAGGTGAGCAAAATTTGTTATGTAGACGGAGGCGGAAAAAGGGGACGAAAAGCAGGAAAAAAAATTGAGGGACCTTCAGGGGGAATAAAAGAAGGGGGAGGGCAGAACGATCCACACAAACCAAAAGGGACCTCAAGGTGAAAGGTTCATCATAAAAGGGGGACAACGAAAAGGAAAAAAAAGAGAAGCTTACAGAAACACAACAAAAGAAACACACAAGGGAAACGAGCCGGGGCAACACAAAAAAATTGTAGGGAGGGGATCGACTAACCTTCCTCTTTGAAACGGGAGACGAAAGGAAAACAGAAAAGACAGGAAAAAAAAAAAACAGGTAAAAACCAAAAACAAAACACAACAAAATGAGTAGTAAGAAGATAGGAAAAGGAGGAAGATGTTCCAAAAAACGTCCGAAAGGATCTGGAGCGGGATAAAGTTCAAGGGGGGGGCGTCACTCGTTTAAAGACCTTTTGTGGAAAAAAAATGCTTTGGGGGGGTTAAAAAAGGTGGGGGGGAAGGGCCCTGGGTGAGGGGTGGACTGGCTCCGCCAAAAAATGAAGACGGAGGTAACAAAATCGGGAAGTGGCCTGTCCCGGGGAAAAAATAAAGGAAATGATGATAAAGGACGCTGGCACGGGGGATCGTAGAGCTGGACATAAGAAAACTGAGGAACTAAAAAGGAGGGACTTGGAAAAGGGGGGGGGAGAACAGGGGTCAAAAAAGAAATAAGGTTCTACGAAACACACAAAAATGAAAAAAAAAAAGCAAAGCAACAACCGTAGGGGCACGTTTACTGGTGCCCAATGAGGTTAGTCAAAATTGGGTCTAGGGCGGGGAAAACGAAAAAGCAAAAAGGGGACGCGGGAACAGAAACCTGGAAATTTTGGAGTTGTGGAACAACAGCCACGGGGGGGTGGTCCAGAGTGCTACGAAAATCCCGCAGGAGGAGGGGCAACAGTGTGTGAGACGCACTTCGAAAAAAAATCCAACAAACAACGTGGGCAGGGGAAAACTCACATAGGGAAGGGTGGGGGAGGGTTAGCTAAACAAGGGAAAACGGAAAAAGGGGGGTCAAAAAACTCCGTGAGCGGTGGTCTCGTTTCAAGTTCAACGCAAAAAAACAAAAGGGGATCAAACAAAAAAAAAGATGACCACAAAAAAGGAAAAGGGGGACAACTCTAAGACCGCTTGGGGGGGAGAATTAAGAGCACAAACAAAAAAGAGACTTGTTCAAATCAAAAAAAAAATTACAGGATCCGTCGCGAAGAACAGCTTAACCACGAGCAACTATTCGCAAAAAAAAAAGGGACACCACGAAAAAAAAAAAAAAAATAAATTGTGAAGCATACCAAAGCTAGTCGGGAGGGGCAAAAAAAACAAAAAATGCTCAAGGTGTCGAAAAAAAAACGAAAAGAGGTGGGGAAAAAAGGGGTGACTCTTTGCCTATAAAGGAACATCAAGAGAGCAAATCCGGAGGGGGGAAAAAAAAGCAAAGACAGTAGAGGGTAATAATTAAAAAAAAACCGGGGAGAAGCGGGACAACATGGGAAGGAACTCAAAGCCGCGAGTAGAAGAAAAAAAAGGAAAAAAATCATTAAGAATACAGAAAAAAAAAAAAATCCTAAAAGAAAAAAAATCAAGTAGGGGGAAAACCAAAAAACAGCTCTTTCACAGAAGGAAAAAAGACAAGCGAGAAAAATGAAGTCAGGTGAAACAGTCGTAGCGACGGGAGGGGGGGGTGGGAAACCGGAAGAGGAAGGCCCCAAAGCCAATGCCAAATTTTAAAAAGGGCCCGGTAGGAGGTCAAGGAGGGGAAAATGGGGGAAAAAGACAAGAGAAAAAAAAAAATTACTGGGGCATACCCAAGGAAAAAAAGGAAATAAGCGAAACAAACGTCTGGCATTAAGGGGAGGGCGAAAAAGTTTGGGAATTCCAGAAGGAAGGTTTAGGGGGTAAGGTGTGCTGGTCAAAAATATGAAAAACTCCGCTACCAACTGGGGGGAATTACTTGGTTGTTCCCCAAGTGTGAAAAAATAAGGGAAGTTGACAAAAAGTGAAAGGTGCCTAACCAAGGGAACGACAATCGAGGTTGGGGGTCCAGAGTTGGTTTGAAAAACTAACCCAAACATAAAGAAACTTATTCGTCATGAAGGGTACGAAACAACATGTCGCTACCGCCTTTTAAAAAAAAAAATTCAACTGGGCAGCCAACTGAATTCAAAAAACGCAAAGGGGGGGGCAAAGACTCATCCAGCCCTAAAGGCAGAACGGAAGGAGTTCAGGGGAAAGGGCGGGCCAAAAGGAAAAGAGCGAATCGTGAAAGGTATAAGAAAAAAAAAAAAAAAGAACCTTTAAGAAAAGCGTGGAGGACCTGGCTCCTCTAAACCAAATTTTTTGTATGACACTCACAAAAAGTTGGTGCAAAGAAAAAAGGGAGTCAGCGCGGTGAGGATCACAAAAGGCAACGGAAAGGTGGAACGAAGAACAAAACAAGAGATAGCACTGAAAATATCGGGTGGGAGGAAAATTGTGGGAGAAAGAGGACCAACCCAAACAATAAGAGAGGGAAGGGAAAAAAGGCCAAAGTTGGGGAGAGGCTGGAATATTGGCTCCCAAGGGGGAAAATTGGCGCGAAAAAACCGGGGGGAAAAGAGGGGATGACGGAAGAAAGTCGTGAAATTCGGGGTTCCAACCGAAACGCAAAACTGGGAAAAAAGAGCGTGGGCGTCCAAAAAAAAATGGCCAAAAAGCCTGCGTCGGGAGGC
>Ga0179593_1519271_pt1 | contig 13909 bp, 16 predicted proteins | sample CZODoug2_1_08_16_FD_185931 | JGI IMG/M metagenome (GOLD analysis project Ga0179593, IMG submission 185931) | Vadose zone soil fungal communities from Angelo Coast Range Reserve, California, USA - CZODoug2_1_08_16fungal (PacBio error correction) | ecosystem: Environmental > Terrestrial > Soil >...
ACATTTTCCAATTCGGGGCTATTATTCAAGATTTGGGGTACTATTTACTGAAGGTCAATAAAGCGGCACTCGGGAAAGATCGTCGCGGGAGGTAAGGGTTCCAGTTAAATCCAATGAAAGAAGGAAAGAGATCGCGACGAGGGCGCATGGGCTCTGGGACGGAGGGGGGCGGTGGGTACTCAAACGGATTCCGAACACAAAAAAAGGAGGCAAGTATTGGGGGGGGGCTTTTGTGAGTACGCAAAAACGGACCCAGTCGCTTTGAAGAAGACCCCACCGTCTAGGGGGGCAATTGACGATGTCGGGGGACAAAAGATGGGCAAACGTCGTTTGGCGTATAAGCATCGAGGAGCATACATGTGAGGAAAAAATGACAGTCCCACCCCCACATTTTAAAAAGAAATGTGGGGTATTTAACTAGCACAACGATCCTGATGTCAAGACAAGGGGAAAGATGGGATTGTGGAGGGGGAAAGGGGAAAATCGTTCTAGGTTACTGTAAAGGGGGTAGAATAAAACTCAAGTTTCAATGCAATCTTCACAGGGTCGATCATAAAAAATTTTTCGTGAATCTGGGCAAAATGATCTACTCTATGTTGGGGAGGGGGCTAAAGGAAAAAAAACTCAAAGCCTTACATCACAAGAAGGACGGTTTTTCTGGGAAGGCGCTCTTTTCGAAAAATTATCGCGGTCAGGATGTTGAAAAGGGGAGGGTTCCAAGAAAAGGCGGCTTGTGCTTAAAAGAATTTGAATTAGGGACAGGGGGTGAAACCGAAGTGAGCATTGGGAAGCACCTAAGTGGCAACTAACTCATAACGGAAGGGCAAAATTAGTCAAAGTGTCATGCCAGAACCTCCGTGGGGCGATATAGTGGATGGGGTGAAATTCCTGACCGAGGGAGGGGCTCATCAACTTGGATCTAAAGGGGGGGGAAAATTTAGTACAACTGCGGGGGGCGTCACCAATTGATCGATTAGGGAAAAAAAGACTCGCTCTCTGAAACAGGCGACGAGCTGGCTAATCTGGGGTCCGGGTTCTCCAATCTACGTAGTGAAGATGCGAAGCGCTCATAACGGAAAAAAAAAGAACGATACTGCAGCCTCCCACTACTTGTTGTGAAACTTCTTGCTAAGTTACACACATTTCCCAGCAATTCTCCATACCGAAAAGGACGGTTTCCAAACACGGAATAAATGAACTTCGATGGCTTGAGAAAAAAAAGACACCGTTTTTCGACGACGGGGATACGGAAGTTTCTCACTAAAGATGAAAAGGAGGGCTCTGAGACAGACAAAATAAGACTCTGGCTAAAAGGTGGAGACTCGCAAGGGCTACAGACTTGCGGAAATGCTCGTAAAAGTTGTAAGCGCACCCAGGAGGGTTCATGGAGCAGAAGAAGGGAGCATGGGGGGGAAAATTAGAGCGTGCGCCGACTTATAAATTAGCAAAAAAGCAAAGGGGGGAGACACTCTACATGGGTGGGGGGGAGAGGAGTTCAAAACAGCATTAGGACTGGGACTTCGCATCTACAGAGCAGAGCAAACTGATCCTCAGTTGGTGGAACTCTTAAGGGGAGGGGAAAAAACCAATTGGGATGGATTCTGAGTCTATGTATGGGGGGCTCGGATTAGGAAAAGCAAACGTAATAAAAAAAAATCTAGGTCAGGGAATGTGTATCTGGGAAAAGGCGAACTAATACGTGCCAAAGACATTTATAAATCCTGGAAAAGGGGAAAAAGAGCTAGTGCCAGTGGAAGAAAACAACTGGGGGGCGCTTTAGACCGAACGCGATCCGGAGGCCGTGGGACGAGCACGAGATTGTCGACAATCAATGGAGCTAAATGCGTATTTGGGGGAAAACTACAGCTTTTGGGAAGGGAAAAAGATGTCGGCAAGACGGAACAGTCCGCAAGCTTTTAGGGGAGCGCGCGCGAAGGAAAAGATCGTCAAAAGGGGCATGACTATGGTCCACACTCTGCGGCCTCGATGATAAGGTTGAAAAGACCATGAATTGGGGCCGTAATCTCGGCTCATGCGGAAAAGGGACTAGGAAAAATGAAGGGTTCATTCATAGAGCTGCACGGAATTGGAAAGGCGAACAATTAAGTCAGCACTGAGGTTCTTCGTGAAAAAAAAAGTCCGCATCAATGCGCTTGAGTTATGGCCAAATGAGGGGAAAACTTGGGGTCCGAGGGAATGCGCTTTAAGACTCTCAAAAGAACAACAAAAATGTGAGTAAAATAGATATGGGGACGGCTGATCTCAGGTAGGGCGGAGAGGGAAAGGGAGGGGGGGTCACACATAACTCATTCGGATTAAAATTGTACAAAAAAACAGCTAAATTTGCTTCATGCTATACTGGTCGAATGGACCACACCCGTCATTGATAGCAGTTTACTTTACAAAAAGATTCACGGGAGGGTCCTGGCCAATGACGAGGTGACGACGCCCAGGGAAAAAACATTGGTGCCCAAGAACACAGAGAGAGAGATACCGCAGAGTTTCATCCCTTGGGGAGCGGACATAGGGGGAGTGGTAACTCCTCGGAAGCAGGGGGGGGAAGCCGAATTTGCCTCGCTTGGAAGAGCCGCGTCCTCATCCCAAGTCCCCAAGGGGGATAATAAGTTCAAAGTGAAGGACGCCCTTCGCTCAATTGGGGGAAGGAAATGAGAAAAGAGCAGTTACTCCGCATCCGTAGAGAGTGAGCAAAAACATCTAACCAAGGGGGTTGGCTAAAAGGCATAAGCCTTTCGCAAAAAATAGAAATCCGCCGGGGCGGACTTGGAGTCGCCTTTAATAAAAGAAAGTTCAAAAAGATGGCATTCTCGGGGTTAGAATTGTCGCACGATGCGCCGCGCAGAAAAAGCGGCGATGGGCAAGGGAAGACCAATTTTTTGAAATGGGAACTATCAAAGGGTAGAATTGGGCAAGGACGAGATAAAAATTGAAAAAAAAATATAATGCGCCGGCACAATTAAAAAACATGCTGGCAACTACTGCAAAGACGGGGTTTTCAGGAAGCGGATCATAAGCTCGCGCAAAGTCTTCCACTATCCAAGAAGGGACATATCGCGCACCCTTAAGAAAATATGTTTTAGCGCCCACTTTCCGGTCTAGCGGAAAGCAGGGCGTGTCAGGGGAATAGGAAAGGAACAGTCCAATGCATAGCTGGAGGTATTAGCTACGAGTTCTTAAGAGTATTGAGGAAAAGGGGCATGTAGTCGAAAAAATGGGGTGGGGCAAAATCTGATTGACGGAGGAGACAACCAAACGTCAAAACGCAGAACAGAGGGTGTCAAGGGGGTCTTGGACTCTCAAGGTCCCTGGTGGGCAGGAAAAGCTGAATGTGGTGTGGGGGAAGACTGGAACCTTGGGAAAATTTAAAAAGAACAAGGAATTGAAGTTTGGGAGAGATCGAGAGCTCCCTCGAACTTCTAGGGAAGGAGAATCAAGTCGACTCCATTTTTCGGAAACCTTTGGAAATTTAAGGGGGGGGCGACATAGGAATCGCGACATAGGGGATGGGGGGGCCCAAAATTGCCTCATGCGTTACGGGCGAGCTGTATTTTAGGAGGGGGCAGCGGGGAATTACGGGAGAAGGGGTCTCACTACAAAAAGCTTCGAAACAAAAATGCTTGAAAGCTATCGAAAAGGCGGACAGGCGGGATGGGGTGGACGAAAAGGAAAAAAAAATGAGTAGAGGAGAAGGAAAAAGGGAGGCGTAAGAGTTAGGGAGGGAGGAGGGTTGGGAGGGAGTATAAAGGGAGGGGACGATGGGAGGGGAAAGTGAGAGCGGGCGAGGGGATAGAATGAAGATGAAGAATGTGAGAGTGGGGGGGCTATGGAGTGGGCAACAATGTATAGACACAGATGTGCGACTGGGGAATCACTGGGAGATAAGATCTTTGAAAGGGGTCAAGGGGAAGGGAGGGCATGCGGTGGAGGCATTGGTGGAGTGTCTAAGTCGGTTTAAAAGAAGCACGCCAGAGGGGGGGAAAGCACCTGCACGCTGATGGAAGGCGGAAAAAAAACTCTATAGATAATGGGAAGTTGCGCAAAAGAAAAGAGGCTGCAAGGAGCCAGGAAACCAGGAAAAGGGGCGCTAGGTTCCGGGATCTTGAGCTTGGGGTTTGGGGGGGGGGGAAGTTTCACAAAGAGAAAAACTCATCCGCCGAAAAAAAAATTGCTACGAATCACAGGGAAAAAAGGGGTGGGTGTAATCATCAGGGGCCCTAATAAAAGGGGGACCGGCACGGGTGGGGACGGCCATTGTTCCGCAGCAAAGGGGTCTGGAAGGCCACTGTAGTCCGAATAATCACTCCCTGTGGAAGGGGGGGTTCGACTCTCGTTGGGTTGGCGTTTGGGTAGGGAAATAAAAGGACAGAAAAAATCCGGCGGGTGAAACGGGGAAATGTAAAACGGCCAGGCGCGCATTGGGCCTTGAAGGTTAATCTGATAGTAAGAAAAAGCGCCTGTTCCGAGCTTGGGAAAAAACAGCCGACCAGGCCTCGACGTGGGGGAAAAAAGGAGGGGGAAAAGTCTGGCCTTGAGTCATGGCGGGGAAGTAAGGTCAAAAAAAACAAGCTCTTCGGCAATCAATGGGCGCGGGGAGTTAAACCATATTGGATACGTCCAGGTCGAAAGAAAAAGGGGGAATGCCTGGGGTCGAGTAGGGCGCAGTTCACTTCATCTTGAAATGTTATGCAAGGGGACTGAAGGAGGAAAAGAGAAATAATCACTTATGAGGCGAAAGAAAAACAAGAAAAAGGCTAATCACTGAAGCTAAAGGGGGGGGGCACCTCGCGACGTCCATGGCAAGGAGAAGTCCACAACAAAACTGAGGTAGGAGAGAGGGGTTCTTGGCAAGCGGGGGAGAAGGGGTCTCGATTGCAGGGTCTCATCAGGAGACAACGAGCTTGGAGGGTCGTCGCGGGGCAAAGTTCCATGCCAAATGGCCGCAAGGAAGTGAAAAAAAAGACGCTCGCATGGGCAATCTAAAAGAGGGTCGGTTGCGAAATCGGGTGTAAAGCAACTCCAGAACGGGGATTCTTGTGTGCTAAAGCCACAAAAGCCAGAACGGCCGAGTGACGAGCACCCATACTTCAGGGAGGATGGTTTTTACAAGCCGATAAACAGGAAGTGATAAAAGGAGAGATTCAGGCGGACAGATACACTGGGCGTCTACAATTGACGAAAGGGTCATCAGTGGACTCGGTCTGGGGTAGTGACTGAGCAAAAAAAACGTAGACTGAGGCGGAAAGAACAAGGGGGGGGGAATCGGGGTGTATTTGAAGACACATAAGGTCTGAACGAAAGGGGAAGATGGAAACCGATACTACGAACCGTCCCGGTATATCGTCAAGGAAAAACACGGTCCTGTAAGCAGGGAGATTAGAATCATGAGGTTGTTAATCGATGGGCCAACAAAGTATCTCAGTAAAAAGGAGGGGCCAACACGTTGCTGGGCGGAGGGGAGGGGGACTAACACATAGTTGGCTGGGGCCTCAATAAGCCAGGGAAGCTTAGGGAAAAAGTAAGGGCAAAAAAACGACCGACGTTGCGTGGGAGAGGAAAAATGAATTGGACAGGGGATTCCGTGTTGCCGAGTTGAGAAAGAACAAATTACTTCAAGGGGGGTGGAAGAATCAAAGGACTCCTGGCAACGGGGATCAATGTGGGCATTCAGAAAAATCGGGGGAAAAAAATAGGGGGTCGTTGAAAGAGGAAGACCACGGGGGGGCGCGAACGGGGAGGAAATAAAACTTTCAGAGTAAAACATGCAATCAGGAGTTAGGGGAAGGCCGGCAAGAGATCGATGGCAGCAGCATCTGGGCACCAGACACGAAGAAAAAGGCGACGGGGTGGTCAGCATAAAAGAAGTACTACTGGAAAAAGGAGATTGGTCCGACCAGGGGGGGGCGGCTGAGTTCAGCCTAACGCTAAGAGAAGAAATATAGGGAAAGAAACTACATGCTGGCGGGCGTGGCAAACCTTGTAAAAAAGGAAGTATTCTCCTCACCGAAAAGAATCAGCGGGGGACTTGTGCCCCACCATACAAAAAACAGGAACATTAGTAGGAGGGGGGCTTTAGCGACAACTCAAAAGTGTTCTACTCTATGCAATGGGTTCCGCACGAAACGTAGACGGTAAGATCTGTAAGTCAGCTTAACAGCCAAGGGAGGTCACAATCCGCAAAAGAACGCTAACCGATGCCGCTCAGTGGGGGGGGGGGGGGAAAGGAGATCTAAATAGAGTTATTACGGAGCGCTACTAGTTCTAGGTTGGAGATGTTCTCCTATCCTTAAATAAGAGTAGGTGTCGAACGCCGGCTCACAGGGGGGGGGCAAGAGCAAGAGGAAGGGTTCGCAAATACATACAAGGTTGCGGATAAACTCGTAATTGTGGACACCAGAATCGCGAAGGAAAAACTTGGGTTGGGGGAAGTTACACGAGGCCATGCACGAGTCGTGCTAATGAGTATCGTGCCCAACGGCGCAGAATTGCAATTAATGAGGGGGAAAAAAAAATAGACAAGGCAAAACTAGACTCCACAGTAGAGGGGGATGCATCTGGCGCAAGGGCCGAAGCTAAGGGGGGAAGGTCACAAACACTTTTGTAGATGGTCAGATAACGCGAAAGTCTTCCGGGAAGGGGGGGGGGAGAGTCTGGAAGATGCTTTTAAGGAGGAATCAGAAGCCACAGATTTTGTGTCTGGTCGGACCAAATACTAATTCTCTTTGGGGGAAGAAGATCGACAAGATCGTGCAACTGGGGGGGGGAACAAAAAACTTCTTACAGATGATTGAGGACTCTGGGAAACCAATAAGAGGGAAGTGTGACGCCGTCCGTAAGATAAAGGGGCGCCAAAAAGAGGGTTGGAATGACCTCGACGAGCTTGGGGGAAGAAAAAATCTTACTCGATAACGTCGGGTCATGCTACAAGTGAGAGAGGTCAGTTTCGCGTGCTTCAAAAAAGGGGGAAAGTCAAAGGCAGGTTTATGGGCACTAGCTGGGCCAAGGATTTAAACCTCAAACTATCCTCAGAGGACAGATAAGATCACAAAACGTAGGAAATGATAAGATATATTAACTCAGGGGAGAAAAGGAGCGGTCATAAGGGCATCAGGCTGTAAGTGGGGCGGAAACTCATGCCTCCTTATATTCTCCGATCCCAGCTAAATGGGGGGAAGTACTAGCTCCCTTGGGGGCAGGTTCCAACGAATCACGTGAAGGAAAAAGGGGGCTTACAAAGGAGTACCGTGGGGGAGGGGGCCTTAACGTCGATCTCGATCTCTAAAGGACGGCATTCGAACAAGGACACGAGGGGGGGGGAACCATATGAAAAATCGATCATCTCTATTACGCATAGTCCGGTCAAGTTTCTCTCAAGATCTTCCTATCTAGACTGAAAGTAACGATGACGCAAGTGCCGAGGTTGGGCATCATCTCATAAGCACTTCTTTTGCGAAGTTATGAGGCACTAGTCCATCATGAATTGGATCCAGCATGGGACGAACTATCGCGCGTTGGGCAGGTCTCCCGGGGACGTTAGCCATCTGGGTCAGATACACTTGGGAAAAAAATGGAATAGCGTCCCAAAAGGTTCAAAGGGAGAACGAGGAACCTGGGTGAGCCTTTTTCGCCGTGTGGGGGCAAACATTCAAACGAGCAGTCTCTTTTAATAGTTTGGGAGGGGGGGGCCACTAGACCTCGAGACGAAGAGATAGGAACCTCTGACATACAACCATGTAAAAAACGGGGAAGTACATTTTTCAAAATACGCAGAGGAAGCATACACGTGCGCTGATTGAAAACTCTCAAATTGCCACGACAAGTCAACTTGTAGAAGGGGGGTTAGGGAGGGGGAAGGACACTGAATCCTTCAGGTAGGCTTCCTCACGCTAAACCAAACGAGAAAATGGTCGCCTCTTATAGGTATAGAAAGCCAAATCGTTTCCTTCATAGGGCGGGTCAGTAGTGCTGCTTAGAGCCCAAAAGACGAGCCAGCTCTCAAACGTAAGAGGCGTTTCGGAAAAGCCCGAAAAAGCGACGAGAGAAAAGGAGGTTCGCCGCGTCACAAAAACATACAACAAAAGAGCAGACATTTCAATGTCTTTACTGTATGACAGTCAAGTTGCATTGAAGGGAAGTGGACCGGTGAGGGGGAAAAAAAGCCGCCATACTCAGGTGCGCGGGATCAGAGAGATCTCGGCTAGGCTGAGCTCCGTCGGGGGGGGCAATCGAAGGGATATTTTAAGGGGGTGGGAAAACACCGAGGGGGAAACGATGAGGTAATTGGGGCAAAGAGAGGCGGGCTCGCAGAGGGGGGGGGGAAATCAATGGCGCGTTGCACATCGATTGAAGAAAAACAGTTCGGAGAAAACACCAAAGAAGGACCCAAAAACCAGGTTTCGGGAGCTGCGGAAAATAGGCAGGGTCAACGAACGCTAAATAGAAAAAACGTGAGAATGGAGAGGTTTATCAGCATCATTAAATGGAAATTGGGGTAGTCCTTCACACGCTTTTAATTCCGAAATGGGGCGGTTTCTGACTGGGAAAAAAGGAAATGCTCAATGAAAAGTGTGGGTCCTAGCAACAAGAAATGTATTCACAAAGACAGAATAGGGAACCTTCTAGAAGGGAAGACAAACTATTGAAGACCCCAACTCTCGCCCCCACGTGGGGGGGGAGAGAAGGTTCCTAGCTATCGTTGGTTGGACAGGTTCGCATCCCAAATCAAGCCTGGAAGGGGGTAACTAAAAGGAAACTGCACCGGGGGTTATAGGGGGGAAGGGGATTATCAAAGGGAATAAAAGACAGCGGGAGTATTCCGACCGTTAACAGCCAAAGGGGAAAGAAGTTTGACCTGTGACAAGGACTCACCAAAAGGGGAAACGGGTGTTTGATGATTGGACTAAGATTCTGGGGGGGGGGGGGGTCGTGGGAGGGTACTTCCACTACAACCAGGTACCTTAGGGACATTTGTAATTACAGGAACCGGGGACAGGCGCGCGTTTTGGGTAAGTGGGTAGCTCTGGGCAAATGCGCCTCCGAACAGTCCGGACTCTTAGACAAGCACAAGGAAGATAGTGGTGAAATTTAAAAGGCGACTGGGCCGATCAATGATGGGGAAAAAAGGAATTGTTTCGCACAAACAAAGAGGGGTCCTAAAAACCGGCGTGCTGCCGTCTTCAAAAAAAGGGGGATAGCGTAAAAGGGGAGGGATAGATCACTTAGAGAGGACGAGAAAGGAAGAGGGCGAAACTTTCGTGCGACAAAGTTGAAGAAAGGAAGGCAAAAACCTACTCTCGGGGGCGACTCATGTAGGCGGGCAGGAGCTAGGGAAAAGGGCCCCCTGCAATGCGATGTCACGCCTCGCTGGAAAGTGAAGTCAATCTGAGAATCAACAAGGGGGATGGAAGAGAGATGAAAAAAATGGGCAATGGGGCAGATCTGGGGAAGGCTCAAAGGGCTTTTGGAAAAAGGGGGGATTTAAAACTCGACGAAGAAAGGCAAGACAGTAGTCGGAGGATGTCATTTGAAATGAAAGAAAGGGAGCCGAGTTAAAAAGAGAATGAGGTACATCAAGGGCTCGTCTCCGGTGGGGACTCCAAGGCGAGCGTTTAAACGAGGGCATAGAACAGGTTAGTAAGGGGGGAGGGGTGCAAAATTTTGGGGTGCGAAAATCCCAGCGGGAAGGAGCCTTTAAAGCGTCAGGCGCTGGGGGGTTAGTCCAACACGGAGCGTGGTGACGATAGAGATCAGAGGAAAGAGAACTGCGCGCCTGCATTTCTTTAGAAGTGGCACTGGTCGTAGGGCAAACGACCGACAAAGTATAGTAGGAACAAGCAACGTAAAAAGCGGTGGGGGGGATGCGAAGGGGGGTAAAATTCGGTCCAGTCGCCCCCAATGGGTTGGGAGGATTGAGGCCATATCAATCGGAGCAGTTAGCATGATATCGGCACAAGATAAAGGAAAAAACAAAGGGGTTTGCTTTAATCGTTATCATCTCGACGGGGGGGGGGGGGAAGAGCGGACCAAAGTCAAAGACCGTCATTGAAAAAAAAGAGAACAAAATGCTCTGCGGATTGTCGCGGAACTCGTTGGATGGAATTATAACCTCAATTAGGAGTTGACGAGCAAGAAATGAATCAGGCGTGTGGTGCTCGACAAAAGCTGAAGGATCGTGAAAAAACCGAATTGAGACGATTCTGAAAACGGAAGGGGGAATAAATCCTAAAAAACGGAAGTGCAAGGAGGAAGTAAAGGTTATCATAGCAAAGAAGGTGGGGCGTAAGAAGAGGGCGTTCGAAATATGAAGCGATGAAAGAGGGAAAAGGGGCTAAAAATGTTGTAGAATGGCTTTCATGGGGTAAGGCAATATTTGCAGTCAATCCAAGGGGGTGGGGGGGAAAGGAGCACTATGAGGGAGAATCTCCTGGCACCTACGATCGCGAGGACTATGTGTTTAGCAAGACAAAGCGGGGAAAATAGCAAAAAGGAGAGGGCCGACCAATTGTGAGGAGGAGACCGAAAAAACGTAAAGAGAGAGAGTCAGAAATCCCAGATATGCGGGCGGCTTAACTCTTCCAGAAAGGGCAACCGCAAAGTTGCAGCGTGGAAAAAAAACACAAAAAAAACAAAATCAATTGAACTATGGATGAGGAAGCGCAAGCAAACCATTGAACGAGCTTAAGGAAAAAAATTGGGAAACACGACACGCTACAGAGAGAAAAAAATAGGCATACTCCAGCCCTGCTTAAATTGGGAAGAGAAAAGCTCGAAACTGCGGGCAACTAAAACTCTGGAAAACTCAGGGGGGGGAAAAACCACAACCCCCATCTCTTAAGGGGGGGAAAAAAAAAAAGGAGGATCATTGGGGACGGCCAGGTAAAGAAAAAGTGAGAACTACCGGAAAATGTAGAAGTGGTGCCATACATTTGAAGTCGGACAGAAAGAATGAGGCACTTGTGGCTTGAGGACGCTTTTTTACACTCGCGGATAGGAGAAACAAGTGCTTTACCTAGGTAGACGGGGAGGAGGAGAATGGCGCTGGAGGAAAGGGGACCCTACAAAAGAAAAGGTCACTTTAATTATTTCTCAAGGGAACAGAAACTCCGAAAGCGATAGGCAAGTAAGAGCAAGGGACTTCAAGGAGTGAAACAATGGTTCTAAATTTAGCCGAACAGCGAGGAAGTGAAAAGGCTGAGATATCTTCGCACTGGCCAACAATCCTTACGAAGGCTGATCTGAGAAAAACTGTGGGGGTTGAGGGGATGATGGCGAGGATGAAAAAATATAGTCAATAGAGGATTTGGGGGAAGCTTATAGCGTAGGGAAGAAAGGGGAAGGCTAAGGGTACTATGGTGGCAACACTCTTCGGATAGAGTTTCTAGAAAAAGCGGAAAGTCTAATATTGCGAAAAAGAAAAACGTTGGAAAAAAATAGGACCGCGGCAACTGGGCTTTTGAAGGAAATACGATCAGAGGTGGTGGAGCGAAAGGGAGGGGAGATGGAAGACAATTTAATAACTTAGGGGGAAGTCCGCATCGAAGCTCTTATTTATTCACTCTGCTGCCTGGACGTGAAACTCGTTCCGCGGGGAGAATAGACTCTAAGTAAAACCCCCACCGCGAGAAGAAGGCGAGATGCGAGAAGAGGCCTCGAGGTAAAATGAAACAGATTTTATTTCCAACGTCTGAAGGAGCACGAAGCTCGGCTCCAAAAAAGTCTCTAAAATACTGGGGAAAAGTGGAAAACGTCCAAACTGGAAAAAAAAGGTAGGGGCCCCGGGAAAAAGCTTAAAGGGGGGTAGATTTCCTTTTAAGAATGGCTCGAAATCGCCGAGAAGACTCTCAAGGTAAACTCTTGGTCCAAAAAAATCGATAGCGAACACGGGTGGGTGCCATAGGGATTGCAACCGAGAGGTCCATAGTCCTCCGCCCTGCAAAAAAGGGGGCAGCGACGTTGACTTAGGGGGTGCACCGAGTGAAAAGAAAACACCAAGACGTCTCCAAAATTGGGGAGGAAGGAGTAAAGATTGGGTCGGAACAGTGCGAAGGCTGAAAGGAAGCTTATGACGTTACAATGCAATAAAAACAAACGGGTGGGGGCGATTGCACGCAACGGCCCTTGCGGAAAAGCAATCGGGGCCTTGGTGTAAGGGGGATGAAATTTGCAGAATAATAATGCTTAGAGTCGGGTGACTAAAAAAATAGGAGGAAAGGATCAGCACTATCCACTCAGGCCAAGAGGGACATAAACGACCCAAGGGGAAGGCGAGACGGGGGCATAGTGATTGAGCTGAAGTCAGCTCCAAAAAAAGGGCCCTTGCGCTTTAGGGGGGAACGCACTGGCCCGCGTTCCCCGAACGACGCAAAAAAGGTTCGAAACAGACAATAAGCAGGGGAAAGGAGCTCGGCGAAGCTCTAAAAATCGGGCCAATGCAATCCTGCAGCGCGAGGAAAGATGGGAGAGGAAAATGGGCAAAAAACCCGCCAAAAAAGGAAGGGAGTGTGAATCTTCATTGGGAGCATCATTCACAGCACCGGGCTGGAGATGATCTAAGAAGAGACAGAATCGTTTAAAGTGAAACCAATAAGAGGGCAGTTAGAGGTGTCGCGCTTCAATCAACCCGCATCCTCAACGAAAAGGGGGGGTTTTGGCATGGGGAACGCGTGTGCTGGTGGCAAGAAGCGGGAAAATGTGCGGGGGAAAAACTTGGCCGGGTGGTCGAAACGCCAAAAAAGCCGAAATTTAATGGGGGGGACGGGCTGCAGACTCAAAGGTTAGTCTAAAATTCTGCACGGTTAGGTGAAAGCGCCTGGGGGCTGCGGTGGAATTGCAAAACGAGTAAAGACGAAGTGGAGGAAAAGGAATATTCGCGTCGGGGTACGTCCAATTGGAAAGTTGGGGTGACAGAGAAATCGATGGGGAAGCTGAAAAATTACGGTAAAAAAGGTTCTCGACCCCCAGGTGACTTACGAGGATATCTAAGGGGCGCAAGATGCGTGGCAAAGGAAAAAAGGTTTAGGCACAACGGAGTGACCCATTGGGGGAACGTGGAAAAATCTGTTAACAATTTCAGGTCCCTTTCAGAGCAGACACTTCGGATTAAGAGGAAAATGGGGGTCTTCCAAGGAAAAAACAAAAACAAAAACGACGAGCCGGGAAGCGTGGGGGGAAAAAACACAAAAAACTGAGTGGTCGGACCGCGCCAAAGATAGCGATTTAGGCAAAAAAAAAGATGAAAAAAAACAAGCTCCGCCCATCGCACGTCGCGATGTTTCCCTGGGATTTGGGGGTTGGGTCGATCCAAAAAATAATCAGATTAGAGATTGAAACGCGAGCACACCCTTTGGTTAAAAAAGCTCGAAGGAATGAAGAAACGGTCGACATCTTTAAGTCCGGCCTGGGGTCATCAGCAAAGAAAAGTGTAAAAGGACTGCATAGGTCCCAAGCTGTGCCATTTGAAAATAGCCGGCCGGATAGGGGGTGGGGGCGGTAGTTCAGCAGGAAAAAGAAAGGTCCCACTGGGGGCAAATTGCAGTCTCATTTGTAAGGAGGAACGTGAAGATATCCGCCAAAAGCTCCTTTATCAGGCGAGGACTCATTGTAAAGAAGAAAAAAAAAAAGGGCTGAAGGGGTTGGTATCTTTAAAAGCGACTGGCCGGGCTTCGGGAATTTTGGGAACAAAAAAAACGTCGGGAAGGGCCTCAAACCTGGCGGTGCTGTACGTTAAGGGGATATCGGGGAGAGGAGTATCAACATTGAAGGAGATAGAAGATCTCTGGAGGAACTTCGATTGGGCCTGGAAGGCCCGACTCCGAATACTACAAGTATTGCTGAATATTACAACTGGCCCCGTAAAAATCGGGTAGAAAAGAAAACTCGAAGGGAAAATTAATTC
>Ga0179593_1614426_pt1 | contig 13909 bp, 12 predicted proteins | sample CZODoug2_1_08_16_FD_185931 | JGI IMG/M metagenome (GOLD analysis project Ga0179593, IMG submission 185931) | Vadose zone soil fungal communities from Angelo Coast Range Reserve, California, USA - CZODoug2_1_08_16fungal (PacBio error correction) | ecosystem: Environmental > Terrestrial > Soil >...
CGGGGGGACTGAATTATGAGGGCTAAGAACTCCGGCTGTTTACGCAAAGATATCGGGGCCCGAACCGAGGTCGGCGTGGTGAGAGAGTCCTCGCATTGCGGGATAGGATTCGGAACTCTCTTCTGGAAGGGCGCCAAGGGAACATCTGAAGCTGACAGGGGGCCATGTGGAAAGTTGAGAAAGTAAAAAGGGAGGGGGGGCATCGAGGAGCCCGGCTCTGACTCGAAGGTTGCCTAGGGCTAGCTCGGTTACTGAAGAACCGGAGAACTTCTACTGGAAGGTTACCCTGATCAAGAAGGTCAAAGACTTGCCGGCAAGCGCGCTAGAAGCCTACTTGCTGGTGTACAAATTGTCGACGGGGTTACGGAAATTCAACGGAGCAGTATAGGAATGGAGGGTGTAAAAGAGAAATCAAGGAAGAGTCCGAACTGCTCCTACTATATTCCTGCACATAAACTTTGGTCAGTAGATGAGGGGAAAATTATCTGAAAATCGTCTACTTCTGCAGTAGTTCCTAATCAGGAAGGATTATCTCATGGGGTCAAAGGAGGGGGGGAAACCACTATAGACGTCAAAACCGTTTTCCTCCTAAAAGTCAAGGCAATCGCATCGACTGCGATCTGAACTCTACAGGGGACGAGAAAACCCAGCTTGGGGGATGAAGAAGGAAGCGGCGTTTTACGAAAGGGCACAGGAATCGTAAAAAAGATCAGTTGTTGAAATCCTCTCTATGCGCACGCTGTGGGGAAAAGAAAACTCGTCTTTTCCGACCTTCGAGACCGGTTTCTTCTCCCGGGGGCCGTCGAAAAAGTTGGAGTGTTTTCTGTAAAGAAGGAGAAAATTTTACCCCTCGGGACTGGGGTTATTCGCAAAGGCCAGAACTGTACGCGAGAGAAAACTGTAGGTAAAGTCAGGGGGCGAGATGCTGGACCTAAATAGGAGGCTCAGGGGGGGGAAACGGGGAAGAAGGGGAGTTGGGGATGTACAGAACAAGGATTACAGGGGGATTCAGATTCATTCGCTGGAAAGGGGTAGCAGTGCAACCGCGTTCACGCCGAGTTAGGGAAAGTAGTCCCCGGGGAGGAGAAAACACCGGGAGGGATAGCTTTCTGTTAAAACAAACGAAGGCTGCGAGGGAAAGTGGCGGGAGGGGGGGGGAGATGTCTTTGGGGGTGTTTCTTGCATGAAGCGCAAAATTAATATATAGGTGGAGATCCAAAAGGGAAAGTACAACGGGTGATCCCTTACTTTCTAGACAGACAGTATTTCTGTCATCTCGGGGATTCCAAGGGGTCAAAGGACTGGGGGATAAAAGGAGCGAACCTACTGTGGATTTTGTCATAACTTTTGTTGGGAGGGGGGGAGGGTAGAAGATTTTTCATAGTAGGGTGTCCAACGACTGGCCTGATTGCTCTTCTCGCAGGGAAGAGGGATTCTCTGCGGAGGGGGTGTAGAAAGAGAGCAGCATTATGTGCCGCTTATCTTGCGCGGGGAAGCGCTCGGGAGTTCGTAGGAATAGGTGGCTGGAAAGGAGGTGCCAAATCAGAAGTGCCTCTTCACTGAGAGTTCCTATCGTGGGACCGTAATAAGTAGGAGGAAGTTGGGGAAAGGTGGGGTTCTAGTGTTCTCCTTCAAGGGGGACGGCATCTAGACCCTTTGTTCAGGGGGCTGGAGGAAAGGAGTGGGCCCTAGCGCTGGGGGTAATCCGAACTGAGGAAAAATTTGCCTCCCTCCCAGACTTGGGCAGAGTTGAATTGATCTCGATGGAGAAAGAGAACGATCAGTTTGATGGGGGAGAAGGACGCCAGTTGGTCCCAACTATCTGCAAGCTGGCCCGTACAAGCAAAACGCCTCAGTTACCTTACTCCCCTTTTTCGGAAATGAGCAGAAGTTCTATATGGCCGGGTTGGCGCTCAGTGAGTGATTCTGGTTTTGTCATTTTAGAATGTTGGGCTGACTGCTCTTATTTCTTTTTGGAGGGGGGGGAAAGGATGGGCCCAGAAGATCAAATTAAACAACAACTATGATGAATAGGGAAAAAAAAATCTGCCAATACAGGCAAAAACGAAGAAATGGGCAGACCCCCCCCGCGAGAAGGAAAAATTAGCACCTTCAAAAAAAAGACGGGCATTCGTAGGGAAAAAAGTGAGATATAGCTAAGAAGTGCCTGTCGAACACCGAGGCCAAAAAAAACCGTCCGCAAGAAAAGGTCCTTCCTAGGGGGCTGGGTAAAAATGGGCGAATTCAAGGGAAATAGGACTGGAAGAAAAAAGAACCAAGGCCGTCTTTCTCTTGAGAAAGCGACGACTTCCTTCCCCTCGCCCAATGCCGGGATGGTGAGCAAAAAGGAAGGAAAGGTTAAGAAACAAAGCGCGGCAGATGAATCAAAGCTAAAGGGAAGCCATCAGGAAAAATGGAAGAATTCTAATGGGAAGAGGAGAAACAACACAGAAAAGAGAAGCTCCGAGGAAGGCATAAGTGAAACGATCATCCATCGGACGTCGCTGTGAAAAATAAGAGGATAATCTCAAGAAGAGAAAGGCAACTAAAAAGAAAAAATGATGCATCAAGAGCCAGATCATCTCCAATACTGAGGCGAGACGCCCCAGCGGAGGGCCTTAGAAGAAAAAAAGAATCAGGAAAAATGTTAATGGGGAAAACGAAAAAAAAGGACAGACATCTAAAAAAAGGAACGGCATGAGAGAGCATCTCGTAGGTGATCCGCTCCTATACCCTTTTCGTGAAAAGGGGCTAAAGAGGAAAAAAGTCACAGACTTAAAACAAACAAAGGGGGCAGATCGCTTAAGGAGCGTCAAAGATAGGAGGGTTGCGGCGGCCAGTCAATAACACCACCGGCCGAAATGTGTACACCATATCTAGAAAATCGTTCTGGGGGGGGAGAGACGAGCGGGTCTGCAGAAGGGGTGTTGTCTAGCATTGGGCCTCGTACAAGTGCGGAGTTACTCGGAGGGGGCCCGAAAGAATGAAGCAGTGAATGAATAAGCATGTCCTCTCGGCAGAGGGAGGGGAGGTTCGATACGCCCCCGGGCTTTCTATCCGTCGTGATGTTCATGTCTCTAGAGGGGGTAGGTCAAGTTGGAATGAAAGTCGAAACGCCCGTCACCGGCGGTGTGCCTGGCAAAGAGCCAAGAGGGCGGAACTTCTCACTGAGCATAAAAATAACAAGAGCGTGCACTCGGTGGCGAACCCGGTGCGCTCATGCAATACGGCGGGGGCGGGGGTAGCGGACCTCTAGAGGAAAGCGTGCACTGTATAGGATCCTGCCGGTGAGAAAACTCCATGAGGTTCAGCAACTGGTTGTCTACCATTTCGAGAAAGATGCCATGAGGGGGGGGAGGTCCGTCCCACAGGGGAGGCTTGAATTGACCATTACGGAGTAAACAAAAGTTTGGTCGATCTTTGTGGGGACAAGCCCGAAATTGAACACCAAGAGATAGGACGAGAAAAAAAGGCCTGCTACGGAGGAAAAGAAAATGAAGGGGGAATTCGACAAAATTCCACTCCGTGTGAAAGAGCAAGAGGTCGCCTGCCACGCCTCGTATCATTAAGGGAATCTCTGCAGGAAGGGACTAGGGGAACTGTTGAAAAGGGAGACAATGGGGCCTCAACGCGGATCAATACGCGGGCAGGCCGGAAAGGACTGTGAAACTTCTCTATCAGGAGCGGGAAAAGACACGTTCGGCTAGATCTGGGGAAGAGGCAAGAATGGGGAGAGGGGGGAAGGGTCAAAACGTAGCTCCGGGAATCATAGCGTCGTGCTTTAAAACATCGCGGCCACAGATATGCAAAACCTAGGAGAGGAGGAAGCTAAAAAAGATCGGGGGAAAAAGAGAATTCCCTCTATGGGAGGGGGGGGAATGCAAAAACGCATACACGGAAAAGGGGGGAGGAAATAGAGAAAAGATTCCAGCTTGCACATCACCTCCCCCAAAACAAAAAAAAAAAAGAGAAGAGCAGGATAAGGAGAAAATAAAAAAAAGGGGAACAAGGAAATGAATCCGGTCTCAGGGCTGCCCGATTCGAGGAACGCATGTACGGAAAGAGCCCTCATCCTTATAAACACTCGAGAAACAAAAAAACGAGAGGGGGGAGGGCGAGAGATTTAGGAGGGAGGGGGAGTCTACGAAGTCCATGCGGTTTACACCTATCTCTTCATCCATTCGAAAAAAGAAGGCGAGATGCGAAGGGTAGACGGAATGGAGGCTCTGGAGGAGAAGTGGGGGGGGGGGGGGGGGATGCGGGAATGCGCAAGAGGAAAGCGGTCGATTTCCAGCGTGAAAAACCGTTCGGCCATGATGCGAAATAGAGGTAAAGGGTGAGCTGTGGGAACCTCGACCAAAAAGGACTAGAAAGACTTTGCCGGGCAGGTCAGCCGGAAGTTGAAAGCCTTACGAAGAGGGGTCACGGCGGACGGGAAGGGAACTATCAAATGCCAAAGTCAGTGCGGCCGAGGGGAACAAGAAAAACGAAAAGGGAGGGAGCTGGCCACAGGGGATCGATAATTTTAGGAAAATTTCCCGGAGCCTGAGATGATGGCGTTGGGGGAGATGCTAAAGATAGGGGCCGGGGGTCAAAAACTTAAGCCAGCCAATAAGAAGATGCTATCAGCAGAGGATGCGGCTCGAATAGTCTTTCAGAGAAAGAAATCTTCACTTTTCAGGGGTTGAACTACATCAACAAATAAAGATCGGAAAACGCGCTGGGTTCTTATTCCCACAAGATCCCGAAAGGGAAAAACGGGTCTTGGCCGCGGAAGGAGCATCTAAGGGAGAGGGAGGAACGAAAAGGGTCCATCCATTTTCTATAACATTTCGGTGATTAACAGAAGCAGGCGGGTACGAAGGGAAATTAATGGTCCCTCTACGTGGGAAAACGTCAAGAGGGAAGGGAGAGAAGCTCTCGAAAACTCTGTCACCTTCCTAAAAACGACCCCTTTTCCCCAAACAGGGTAAAACGAGATGTTCTTAGGGGTTGATTGATAAGCGAAATGGAACGCCCCTTGGCCTTTAATTAAACCAGGCCAAGACCGGTGAGGCGATTTTCCTCAAGGGTAGAAGTAAATGAAAGAATGGGTCCACGAAAAGACAAAAATCTCAGGGAAAGAAACACCGGGATCAGCAGCATGAAGGGGCGATCGAAACCGTCTGACGAGGGCTTTCCTATAGGACTGCAATGGGCGAAGGGGGCAAGCAGGCACTTGAAAGCCGAGGGAGGTAGAGCCCCGTGTAGATGGAAGGGACCTGCATGCAAATAAAACAAGGCTGATTAACAGAAAAAGTGAGGATCGTCGATCGGGCCGTTAAAATAGGTGGTTCTATTATGGGGGTTAAAGTTGGACTTCGCCACCCTCCTTTTTGGATGATTCTCCTGCAGGTGCCTCAGGGATCGGGGCAACTGGGGGTTCTGGAAATTGCTGTAAAGAAGGCGGAGGGAAATTTGCCGGCCGGCACCTCCCGGGTGAAGGGAGGGAGCGGAAGCAGTTTCGAGAGCTGTGGCCCACGTTGAGAAGTGGGGCTATTGTCTTAAAGCTGTTTACGCCGGAGTTTGCCACCTGTAGACAAGGAAAAAAAAGGTTTCTAGTCGGTGCCTATAGGGGAAAAGAGGGCCTTGCCGCTGTGGCGTTCGCTATAACACGAAGATTCTTCATCGGAAAGAAATGAGGCATCTGGGGAGGGAGGCGTGGGTCGAGAATTCAGCGTTGAGGTTGAAGATATTTCCATCGAAAAAACAAAGCCTTGAGAGGGGGACTATGCTTGGGAATAAGGAAAGGGGTGAGGCTAGGCTGCATGTGGTGTCCGTGGAATGGGGCTAGGGTCCTGCGGCTAGGAGAAATTGGACTGAGAGTATGTAACGGGTAACGGCTGGGAAATTTAGCTGTCGATTTCATCTCAGTCGCGTGGTTATCTATTCGACGGTGGAAAAAAGAAAAAAAAGCCCAAAGGGGGGAAAGGGTTAATATCGGAAGAGGGAAAAGCCGAGAACCTTGGGGAGGGGGGGACCAGTTCGATAGGTTTCCCTATCGCCTGGGAACGTAAAGAGGCTGAAAAAGGCTCTTAATTCTTAAGAAAGGGGGGGAGAAAAACTTCGGAGCCTTGACAGAAGGGAAAGCCAAATTTCTTCTTTTGGCAGAGGTGAGCATTGTAAGGGCAGAGGGAACTGATAGGGGGGTGGGGGGGGATTTGGGGGGGGAAGTGTTGGCCCCATAGAAGTCTCCCACAACAACAAAACGTAGTAACAGATTATACTATGGGCCAAGAAATGGAAAAAAGACAAGCAAAAACACAAAAGAGAGTCCGAAAAAGATCTCACAAGAGAAAAGAAAGCAGAACCCCTGAAAATCTCGCTCAGATCCTTGGAACCGGGATTCTACCCGGGAAAAAAGGAGCACGGGCATGAAGAAGGGAGAGGAGGACTGCTAAAGGGGGGGAAAAAAAGAACGGCCTATGCTTCTCGTGGCGAAAGCGACGACTGAACTTCACTCTCTTCATTGCGGGGAAGCAAAACCGGGGCAGGGACTTACACCTCGCGATTCGAAAGGGTAATGAGAAAAAAAAAACCACTCACGGGGAGGAGGGCGCCGCCTTCTCGGAGCCGATCGTTCAAGAAAAAAAAGGGAGGACAATCGATGAGATCAAGAAGGGGAGGCCGTGTTCGAGGGGAAAAGCTTCAACATCAACGGATGATCTTCCGAACACACCTAGAGCAGCGCAGAAGAGACTGGCCAAAGACTTCTGTAGAAGCCAAAAAAAAAAAAAAAAAATGAGAGGACATCACGAGCGGCGACGAGAAAACAGATCGGCAGCGGGGCCCACTCGAACATCTTTCCAGAACAATCGCACCAGCCGCACGGGAGGCCAACGCTCTCAGGAAAACTTCAAAAGAAAAGGCTCCGTATCGTGGAGGGCGGCAGAGGATGGGGAATCGAAGAAGACTAAAGAAAAAAAGAAAGGTGGAACGTCAAGGGGGAAGGAAATCCGCTCCGGCAATCCAAGATAGTTGCGGCTTCAACAAAAAACCCAAACGAGCCATATTGTAAAAGGACCAAGAGCGCAAACTCAAAAAAAGGGAGCGTATGTTAGAGAAGACAACCCACCACAGGCGGCAGCACGGGGTTTGCGAGACCTTGTGCCAAGAAAGGAAAAGTGCCTATTTCTAGGGGAAATCTAAGAAAGGGGCCAAGAAGCAAGAGAGTCATCTTATTGGACGATCCAGCACCTGTCCATTCTCGCCCGCGTCGTAGAAAGGTCGGGCCTTTCTCGAGACAAGATGAAGGGGTATAAAAATGAAAAGTCGAAGGAAAAGGCGAGGAAAAAAAAAAAAGGGGACGGGGGCGAATAAAGGCCAAGAGGGCGTTCGCCTTACCAGAACAGAAGTAACCATCTCGGCCACAACGGTGAACTGTCTCGCAGGTGCAAATAAGAGCTTCATCTTCGGGGAGGAAGGACGACTCTCGGAAGGAAACGTATAAAGGACTGAGGGGGGCTCCGTAAACGGCCGCGCTTTTCATACGTCGGTTCTCTAAAAAGGGCGGATCGGACGATCTGTAGGCACTATGAAGGGGGGGGGATCCCGGCGGGAATTGCGTCCAAATTCGGTTGCCGGCGAAGTGGTGGGCACGACACTTCACCCCGCGGGAGAAGCGCGATCTTGTCGGGGCAGGACTTGTGAGAAAAAGGGTTCAAAGAAAGGGAGAAGTTCCGGAAGGAAAAAAAAAAAAAAAGCCGACTGATCGTCCGGGCCCCACTCGGGAGTGTGCAGGCAGTTCTAGGGCTATCTTTGCGGAGGGGATACGTGAGGGAACTGCTCCAGAAGAAATCGAGGGCCTCGACGAGGCACTTAAATGGTCCACGAAACTTCCTGCGACCGCCTATCTTCATCACCCGAATTCGGACCGAGCGGAATCGGGCCTCAATCTGAAGCGGCCGTGAAAGAGGTTACAAAGGGCAACTTCGATAAAAGGGTTGAGCCTGGAGAAAGGAGGAGGGGGGGGCGAATGAGAAAACTCGACAGAAAAACGGGAAAAAGGTAGCAGGGGGGGGGTTCACAAAAGATTCAGGGGAGAAGGGAAAGGCAGAACGGGATGCATCCTACAGAGTTCCGATTGACCTCGACGATCCGGCCGAGCTGGGAGCTCAATGACTCTCCGAATCAATAGAAAAGAGAATCGCGGGTCTGCAGGAGCCCTAGAGGGAACCAACTCATACGTCGTAAAGAATCCTGGAAATGAAATCGCTCAAAAACACCTGGATGGAAATAGAAAAGGGGGGGGTCAAGGAGGCTACTGAAAAAAAGGCGTTCCAAGTCACTCGTTGAACCAAAAAAAAAAAAAACTAAAAGGGCACAGGCAGCCTCGGCCAGGGAGGCTTTGGAGAAGGTCGAGCATTTGGAGAATAAAAGGGCGTCGTCCCCGGATCGTAGATCTCGGCCGCGGCGTCGAAGGTCCTTAAAAAGGGGTGGGCATGGGGAGGGCCAGATAGAGGGCATGTATCTGTTGGGCACCTCGATCGCCGGCCTGATCTCTAATTTTTGAAAAAAGGAAGTAGCAAGCGAGGGGGGAAGGGACGAAAAAAACTCCAGAAAAAGGTACGGGATTGAAGAAGCTTTCACAGCTTCGATATCTACTCTATCGAAACGGCTTTTAAGGAAAAGGGGGGTAGCTATAAGGGAAAAAAGAAAAGCCTCAAATCATGATATGGAAAAAAAAAAGAGCGTTGGGGGGAAAGGGCGGGTCGTATATTTCAGTCCGTCGCAAGAGCCGGATAGTCGCCGACTTAAAGGACTGCAAAAAGAAATTCAGGGGGGAGGAGAGGGGACTTCGGGAAGGGCTCTAACAGGAACTTCGGACATAGAAAGTACTAGTGCTAAATACAACGACTATAGATAAAGGTGGGACTCGTTATTGGCACACAAAAAAACAAGGAACTGAACCCTTGTTGGAAGGCCTTTCAAGAGACTCACCCATCTAGGCCGGAAGGGGGAAGGAAACGGTAGAAGTTGCAAAAAAGCTTAGGGAGTAGAAGGAGGGGGGAAATTTACGGAAATCGCCCCGGCAGTCGATCACTAACGCGGGGCAAAGACGATCTAGCATAGAAAAACAAAAGCGAAGATATTGGGAAAAGTCGCACCGGGTCGGTCCCCCGGAAAAGTGGGTGGCTTCGGGTTTTATTGACGGGAACGGCGAAGATGGCCAGGGGCTTTAAGTAGCCGCAAAACAGTGGTGGAACGGATGGGGGACTAAGACAGGGTGTAGATAGACGGAGAAAAATCCTCGCTAAAAAATCCCGAACAGAGAGAAAGAAACCGGGATCTGCATCTGTATTGTAGGAGAGTAAATCAGACCTATGAAGTAGGGGAGGAATGAGGGGATTCGTAAAGGTGAGAGAAAAACTCCCGAGGAACCTTTCGGGCGTATGAGCACCCATGTCCTTTAGGAAAAAAAAAGGGCAACTGGATAGAGGAATGAAAACCCCGAAGATCATTTTAGGAGCCTCTGGCCGGTTACAATTTGTGAGTGGTTGGTGCGTTGGCAGCCTGCCTAAAACATAGAGGGGGGGGAAAGCGCGGCCTTAGGGCCAAGGAAATCGTGCAACTGGCTTCATTGAAAAGGGGGCCCAATCAAGATTATTTGTAGGTTCATCGGGGCTGGGCCGATCTTTGTACCCTGCAACGAGAACGGGTGAGGGAGCTAAGAAAGAAGATGCTGTTGGGGAACAAAAGTGCCGGCCCGGGGGGTGCGTGGGGGCGTCGCGTCGTTTCCAACTTCTGGGGAAGGAAAGGGAGGTTCTAGTCTCTGATCGGGAGGGGGACGAGGACTGCCGCTTGCTTCCTCGAGAAAAGGAAGCTCCGCTTCTCAGGGGGCTATTTTGAAAGAAAAAAGTAAGGCTGGAGGGGCTGGAAGCGTGAATCATCTATTTCAGAACGAAACCGCGCGAGAACGATGAGAGGGTTTCAAGGGGTACCTGCGGGGGGGAGACTAGCTTCTCGGGTTGTCTAATTGGTGAGAAGGGAGGAAAATTGGCGGAGCTATATGACTTGTTACCGGGTGTGATTCCGAGCGTGGGGAGATTATCAAGTCATCCGTTTTTAGTCCGATTCTCCCTTTTACCAAAAAGAAAAGTGGGTGTTATAGGTAGGAAAGGAGGGGCGGGTTGGTATAGGACGAGAACGTAGCCGTGGTGAATTGTGATCCATTTTTCCTATGGCCTGAGGACCGCAAGAAACTTGACGACGATCTGGACGTTCGACATCCTTGGGAAAAGGGGGGGGTCGGCGGAGCGAGTTTTCAGCCGGGAAAGCTCATCTGAAGGGCGGGGGGGGGGAAATTTGGGGCTAAAAGGGAGGGGGGGGGGGCTTGTATGGGGGGGGAATTTTTGCAAAAGAATCTCTACAAGAACAACCACGGAATAAGAAAATGCGTATATGGGCCAAATCCAAGTTTAAACCAAATTAAAAGACAAAACCGAAGAAAAGGAAAATTCTCACCGGGCACCGGATCCAGCATGAGGAGGCCCTTTTGAGCTCGCCACCAAGACTGGGGGTAACGTTAGAAAGGAAAAGGTAAGGGCAAGAAAACGTGGGGAAGCCTCTTTGCCTTGTCAAATCAGTAGGGGAGGAACGATCGAACGTAACACATCCCCACGCCTTCCTAGGAGAAGAAAAACGAATCACATCTCTCGGCACAGAAGGGGGGGGGGATCGGGAACAGGGGAGGGAGAAAAACGCATGCAGAATGAAAGGCCAATCTACTCACACGGTAACAGTCATATAGAGCCACATCACTAAAGCAAAGAAAAGACCAAACTCTGGGGAGGGGGGTCTCCAGTCTGAAAGGGAAAAAGCGTCCGTCGGCAAGGGTCTCTTATCGTGGCTGCAAGAAACGCGTATCATTCCGAAGAAGGGGCGACCGGAACAACAGGAAACTATAGGCAGTGTATCTTAAGAAGCCCACCGCGTTTCACGATAATAAAAACGAACAGCGACGAGAAATCAGGAGCTAGCGTTTTCCAACACTCGGAAAGTCAACACAACAACGCAAAAAAAGAAAAGGAACCACTGGGGGGAAAATATCCTAGTTCACTTCAGCTCAATTCACCCGTGATATTTACTCGTCAAAGCTCCCGTGGCAGAAAGGCCACAGCTGTCCGAAACTGGGTGGGGAAAAGCACAAATTGGCCTCATCCGGCCGGAGGCTCAAATACGAGATGCTGTGGGGGAGGTCCAGTCCAGGAAACAGCCGAGGAAAGAGGAAAAAAAATGGAGAGGAAATGCAAAGGTTGAGTATGTTAATCAAACAATGCTGATGACAGGGGGTTTCGAGGCAGACAGGTATCAATACTAACTCTGAGGAGAAAAATGGTTTCACAAAAGAGGGGGAGACCGGAGGGGGGAAGACCGAAGCCCTCGGCGAGTTCATGGACGATCCGCCCCCTTATGCTTCCTCTGTAGGTGGTTCGGAGCACTCTGAAAAAGGTAAAATACTACAAATTGAGGGGGACGAATCTCCCTTCACCTGGGAGGGGGGGCCCTGGAGGTAAATCCAAGAGGGCCACTGTATCAAAAAAGTAGTACAAAGAACTCGGTAAAAAGATGGGGACTCCCAGGGAAGAAGCATAGGAAGAGGTGGAAAACTTGAGGACTTCATAGTCGCTTCTTGCACCATCGGAAGAAGGTCGAAGGGGGGAAGCTAGATGTAAACAATCTTCTTTTCAAACCACTAATCAGTGCTCTACCAGTGGAGAGCAAAGCGGTGCAGGGGAGCCGCCTGCAGGATCCTGCAGAGTTCGACGAAAAAAAACGTGGGCCGGCGGGGGAGAGGGGGGTGGGGGTGAAAAAAAAAAAGAGAGGACGAGATGCTCGCGAGCTTGTCGGGGGCCTGAGGGCCAAGAGTCATGCCGAGGAAAGAGTTCTCGCCTGTGCCCGCAGGAAGAAGGACCGCACCAGCCTAGGCTATGGGGCATTCAGAAAGGAAGGGGACGGGGAGGGAGGAAGCATTGACCGGATCTTTCGCCGAGAAAAAGGGACATATCGCGGCGGCAGGAAAGGTTCTTGCAAACTTGAAAAGGAGCAAGGGGAGAAACGTGGAGAGGGAAAGTCCTCGGCCCAAGGCGGAATCCATGGACGTTCCCAGACATCCGTGAGCCAAGCGGTAGGAAGGAACAAACAGAGGCGGCTGCCGGAGGGAAACCTTAAGGAAAAGGGGCTGAGGGGGGGTGACAAAACAGTCAAGGCACTCGGTGACTTTCAGGACTTGAAAGGCGAAAGCTACAAGGGGGAAGGGCTCATCTACGATAAAAGAAGAATATCATCACTTACTAAAAAATTCAGATAAATGAGGGAACTCGTAGCCTCGCAGGGGCTATATAAGTGGAAGAAAGCAGGGGGGGAGGAGCCGAACCAATCGAGAGAAAAACCGGAAGGCCGGTTCAAAAGGAGATATCTTAATTATTAGGGCTCCGAAATCCTCTTGGAAGGAAAGGAAGAAGCCTCCAGTACTAGGACCGCTAGGACGATGAGGGGGAGTCACTTGGAGAGGGGAGGAGGGGCCAAAGGGGATCGTCGATCAATTAAGCTGTCGCAATTTCCCGTGAAAGGATGCATTTGGGAAAGAGAAAGAAGAAGGAGGAAGTTGGGTTGGGCACCTCGTCGCAGAACTTAGGGGAGGAATTTGGGGAAAAAAAAGGTAGTGACTCCCTCGAGGTGGAAATACGATTCTCACTATCTAGGCAAGGGATCAATGCAGATTTCATAAGGAGGCCTAGGTCCCGGGAGGCTAAGGTGAGGGTACTGTCTATAAGGGGGGGGGAGGAAAATTCTCCGCCGCCGCTCAGAGATCGCGTGTTGCTACCGATACCGTCAAGGATCGCCGCCACTCTATAGGAACGAAGAAGAGAAAACTCCTTCCCATCGAAAGAGAGGGGTCTTCGGTCTTAGGGCAAAGGCGGAAGGGGAGGAAAACTTACTTCGGCATTACCGGGTCTCGAAAGGCAGGCCCCCGACAGAATAATCTCTAAGGGGGGTAAAGTGGGGGGTCACACCCCTCACCAAAAAAAAGCAAACCGAGTTGTTTGGGGAAGAAAGGTGCAAGGATGAAAGAAGACATCCGCGGTCCGAGAAAGTAGGCCTGTCGACATTTTCTCGAAACCGAGGGACGGGGGGATGAAAAGAACGCGTTTAAACAGGGGAGTCCTCGAAGGGGAAAGAAAGGGCGATCTCGCTCACAGGACGAAAAACGCGCGATCTCTTGGCAAAAAAGAGAAGAAACGGGTTGAGAACCAATCAGGGGATGGTTACGGACTGGAGGGTGAGACGCGGATGGACTCTTTCCTGTTATTCGCAGGAAAAAAAACGACCGGTGACGGCAGATTTCGACTCAATTACATTTTCTCAAAGGAGAGGACATCCCGACTCCTACTAGCCGGGTCACAGCATGAAGGGGCTATCCAATCATACCGATGCCGGGTCTAAGGAGGGAATTGAGGAGAGACTCCAGAAAGGAAACTCCGAGGGTATGAGCAGACAGCTGAACCCCGGGGGGACAAGATCGCTGGAGTAACCTAAAACGTGGAAAGCGTTCTAAAGAGGGGAAAGGTTACAAGAGGGTCTCAGGGGGCGGGGTGGTGGTTGGGCCTGGCCGACGCAAGCATAACTCGATTTGAGGGACGCCCCGATGGAGAAACTCGTGCAACTGGCTGACTCGGAAGGAGGTCAGGGGCGAGGCCAATAGAGGTCAACTGGTGGCGAAAAACGGAAGACCTACGGATGGTTGGGGAAACAGTGCGGCCGGGGCTATGTGTCTTTTTAAAAAGGGAAATTAGGTGTGAAAATCGGATCAGAGGGGGAGCGGAGGGGAAAGATCAGGGATGCTTCGCTGCTTGGGGAGGATCGATAT